>WNFV01006451.1_pt1 | contig 13874 bp, 11 predicted proteins | sample 5400101 | NCBI WGS metagenome assembly WNFV01 (sample SAMN13153361, study PRJNA577476) | soil metagenome | isolation source: 115 cm soil or saprolite under grassland replicate 1 | place: USA:California | collected 2016-06-15 | reverse complement strand
AGTGCCGCCGCCATGGGAAGGCGGAGACGGGACGGCTCGAAAGTCATGATGCGACTCCCCTACTTCACATTTCATGCGCCGCGCAGTGTGCGCGAGGCCGCCGATTTGCTCGCCTCGTCGTCGCCGGGTGACGCGATGCTCGTCGCAGGGGGGACCGACCTGCTGCCGAACATGAAACGCCGTCAGCAAGTTCCGCGGGTCCTGATCGGCTTGCGTCGCGTCCAGGAGCTGCGCGCCATCGCCAACGGGTCGAGCGGCGACGGATTGACCTTCGGATCTGCCGTGACGCTCAGCGAGATCGTGCGCAACAGCCGCGTGCGAGCGGCGTACGGCGCGTTGTGGCAGGCGGCCGCGCAGGTGGCGACGCCTCACCTGCGGAACATGGGCACGCTCGGCGGCAATCTCTGTCTCGATACGCGCTGCAACTACTACGACCAGAACTACGAATGGCGCAAGGCGATCGACTTCTGCATGAAGAAGGACGGCGAGACGTGCTGGGTGGCCACGTCGAGCCCGCGCTGCCTGGCCGTATCGTCCACCGACACGGCCCCTGCGCTCCTCGCGCTCCACGCCGAGATCACGCTGGTGAGCGCACAGGCGACGCGGCGCATCGCGTTGTCGGATCTGTATCGCAACGACGGCATTCACTATCTGACGCGGCGGCCGGATGAGATCCTCACCGCCGTTCACGTCCCGCCGGCTGACGGCTGGCGGAGCGCGTACTGGAAGCTGAGACGCCGTGGCTCGTTCGATTTTCCGGTGCTGTCGGTAGCGGCCGCCGCCCGCATCGATTCCGATGGCACCGTCGCCGAAGCGCGCATCGTGCTCGGGGCGGTGTCGTCGCAGCCGCTGGAGGCCACCGCAGCCGGTGGCTCTTTGATCGGCCAGCCGTTGACGGATGGGGCCATCGCGCAGGCGGCCGATCTGGCGGCGCAGCCGGCGCGGCCGATGGACAACACCGACTACTCGTTGCACTGGCGGAAACGGGTCGCGCGCCAGTTCGTGACCTACGCGTTGCGCGAGCTGCGGGGAGACGACATGCGTGATACGCGACATCGCGTGTCGCGCCAGCTGCTGTGATCGACGACGAGGCGGGATAGGCGGAGGCTAGCGTGCGCCGGGGCGGCCGACCGGCGAATTGCCGTCGTCTCGAATGAATGCGCCGTCGCGCGTTCGCGCGAGGAATCTGGCGTCGACGAGGGCGCCGAGGACGGCTTCGCAGGCCGTTTCGTCGAGCCGCCAGAGCCGCTGCGCCTGCTCGAATGTCAGTCGCAATCCCGGCATTTCGAGATACTCACCGCGGATTCGCCGCACGACCTCCTGAATTCCAAGGATCGTCTCGCCCAGGGCATCTCTCGCGGTTGACATGTGTGTGATAGTTCCTGCCCTAATTCACACACGATGCCAACTCAGCGAGAGGGAGAGCGGTTCGAACTCGGCCGTTTTCCGTATTATTTCGGGTTGGACAGGAAACTCAACGTCGTCTGTTTTTGCAGATCGTGCATCGATTCAAGCCAGCCCTACGCCTTGGCCTTCGCCTTTCTCCGGGCCGCCCAGTACTTCTTCATCCGTTCGGACACGGCCTTGCGTGCGGCGGCCGACATGCCGCGGCGTCTGCGGCGTCCCCCGGCGGTCGCGCCCGCCTTCCGCGCTCCCCGCGAAAAGAGGTCGGGAAACGCGCGTCGAATGGACGCTTCTTCTTTCTGAAGCTCCTCGAGCCTCGCTTTCGCGCCCAGACGCGCGAGCCGCCGTAATTCGTCCCGAGTTAAGTCCGCCACTCATACCTCCAAAGGCTAGGAATTGGCCACTGCGGCCAACTCATTGGCCGGTCCATCGTAATCTGGCCGCCGAATGTGTGTAAAGGATGAGTCCGGCGTCAGTAGCCGGCGACTGGCCCTGCAGGTTTCTCGCCACGCGCCTGTTGCACGATTTTTACGCCCGCACTGGCGCCGACGCGCGTCGCGCCGGCCGCAATCATGGCCTTCATGCCTTCGAGATCTCGCACGCCGCCGGCCGCCTTGACCCCCATTTCCGCGCCGACGACACGTCGCATGAGCGCCACATCGGCGGCGGTTGCGCCCCCCGGGCCAAAGCCCGTGGACGTCTTCACGTAATCGGCCCCTGCGGCCTTCGCCAGCGTGCACGCCGTCACCTTTTCATCGTCGGTCAGCAGCGCTGCTTCGATGATGACTTTGCTGAGCACTCCGCATTGCCGGCAAGGGGCGGTGACCGCCTCGATGTCGCGCTCGACCATGTGGAGGTCGCCGGACTTGAGGGCGCCGACGTTGATGACCATGTCGATTTCGCGCGCGCCGTCAAAAATCGCGCGCTGGGTTTCGTAGCCCTTCACGTCAGGCGTCGTGGCGCCGAGTGGAAAGCCCACGACCGAGCAGACGCCCACGCCGCTGCCGGCCAGCAACCGAGCCGACAGCGCAACCCACGTGGGGTTGACGCAGACGGTGGCGAACTTGAACTGCGCCGCCTCACGGCACAACTCCTCGATGTTCATGCGCGTCGCGTCGGGTTTGAGCAGCGTGTGATCGATCATCGACGCCACGCCGGCGGGCGCGCCGCCGGTGGCGTGCAGCCCGACGCGCGTGGCCCCCGCGTCGAGCACGCCGCGCAAGCGATCCGGGCAGCAGTCGTCGACCACCGAGTGACACGCGCACCGCACTGGCGGCCGCACGATGGCGCTCGCCAGCTCGCCGACGATCAGGTCGATCAGCCGCTGAATCTCGTCTCTCGTCATCGTTCACGTTCGAACGCGGAGCTCGCTGATCGCGCCAAGATGAAGCCTTTTTGCATGCTCTGCGGGCTCTGCGTTCCCTTCGTCAGTTCCTAATCCCTAATCCCTAATCCCTAATCCCTAACCCCTAACCCCTAACCCCTAACCCCTAACCCCTAACCCCTAACCCCTAACCCCTTTCGAGATCCCGAACCTTGGCGAGTCTCCGTATGTACCGCGCCTCCCGCATCGGGGTCGTGAGCCACACCGTGACAATCGCGCGCGCCTCGTCCGCGCTGACAAGCGTGGCGCCGAGCGTCAGCACATTCGCGCCGTTATGCTCCCGCGAATAGCGCGCGATGGTCTCGGTCGTCGCCATCACGGCGCGGATGCCGTCGATCTTGTTCGCCGCAATCGCGGAACCAATGCCGGCGCCGTCGATCACGATGCCGCCGTCGACCTCGCCCCGCGCGACGATGCGTCCGACCGACGCGGCGACGTCGGGATAGTCCACAGGATCCGGACCGTCGGTTCCGAGGTCCTGCACCGCCAGGCCGCGGCCTCTGAGAAACGTCACGAGCGATTGTCGCAGCTTGATTCCGGTATGGTCGCTCGCGATGGCAATCGAACGGATGTCAGCCGCCGGTGCGAGCGCCTCTTCCTCCGCCGACGCGCGGCCCTCGTGGACGACCGTCACCCGGCGCTCCTTGAGCGTATCCTGCGCGAGCGGTGTAATGTGCCCGCCTTTTGCCAGGAGCACCGTGTCGCCACGCGTCAAGACGCGAGCGTCCGTCTCCGTGATGATGTCGAACCGTTTCATTGAAGTATGATCGGCGCCCTATGCCGCACCCGACGCCGCAGGAAATCCTACTATCAGAGGATCAGATTCGGAAACGCGTCGCCGAAATGGCGCTCGAGATCCGGCGCGACTTCCCCGGCGATCTGCATGTGATCGCCGTGCTCAAAGGTGCCTTTGTGTTCCTGTCGGACCTCGTCCGCCACATGCCCGGCCACGTGTCGCTGGACTTCATGGCCGTGTCCAGCTACGCCAAGGGAACCACGACATCGGGCGAAGTGCGGATGCTGAAGGACCTCGACACCACGCTCGACGGCCGCAACGTCGTCATCGTCGAGGACATCGTCGACACCGGGCTGACGCTCACGTACCTGCAGGACATTCTGCGCGCGCGCAATCCCAGGCAGTTGCGGACGGCGTGCCTTCTGAGCAAGCCTTCGCGCCGTCAGGTGGACGTGAAAGTGGAGTACATCGGCTTCGAAATCGAAGACCGCTTCGTTGTCGGCTACGGCCTCGATTTCGCCGAGCACTACCGCAACCTGCCGCACATTGCCGTCCTGGGTTCATAGGGTTTCCAACGATCGACGCAGAGCGCGCGGAACACGGAGAGATTACTTCTCTCGTACTGATTGGGAACCAAGTGTTTCTGCGAGCTCTGAGCTCTGCGTTCCGTGTTTTAGCGTCCGACTGCCTCGCGAACCCGCTGCGCGAGACGGTTCGCGTCGGCGATGACCATCGCGCGGTTCAGCGTCCGCACCTGACGATCTTTCATCAATACCTTTCCGTTCACGACTGTCGTCCTCACGTCGTCGCCTCGCGTCGTGTAGACAAGGTGCGACACCGGATCGTACATCGGTGTCTGTCGTGCCCCGCTCATCGAAACCGTGATGAGGTCGGCGCGTTTGCCGGCCTCGATCGACCCGATCAACCGGTCCATCTGCAGCGCGCGCGCGCCGCCCATGGTGGCCATGTCGAGCGCGGTCTGCGCGGGGACCGCTGTCGGATTGTGACCCGCGTGCTTGGCGAGGAACGACGCCTGCCGCATCGCTTCGAACATGTCGAGATCGTTGTTGCTGGCCGCCCCGTCGGTGCCAAGCCCGAGCGCAACGCCGGCAGCGAGGTATTTGGTCACCGGAGCCGCTCCGCTCGCCAGCTTCATGTTGCTTTCCGGGTTGTGCGCCACTCCAACGCCGCGCCGCTTCAGAATGGCGATGTCGTCGTCATTCACCCAGATGCCGTGGGCGCCGAGCGTTTTCGGTCCCCAGAAGCCGATCGACTCCAGGTATCCCGTTGGCGTCATCTTGTACTGTTCGCGCGCGATGCGGACTTCGTCCTCCGACTCGGCAAAGTGGATCAGCACCGGCACGCCGTATCGTCGCGCGAGCGACGCGGACAACACCAGCGAGGACTTGTCGTTCGTGTACAACGCATGCGGCGCGACCGCGGGGACCACGAGGCCGTTGTCCTTGAACTCCTTGATGAACCGTTCCGCTCTCGCGAGCCCCTCTGTCGGAGTCTTCGCATCGGCGACGGGGAACTGGATGATCGTTTGCCCCAGCACTCCGCGCAGTCCCGCTTCGACCGTCGCCTTCGCGATCTCCTCTTCGAAGTAATACATGTCGGCAAATGTCGTCGTCCCCGATTCGATCATCTCGAGCGCCGCCAGGCGCGTCCCGACGCGCACGAGCTCGGGCGACACCGTCTTTGACTCCGCGGGAAAGATGTACTTCTGGAGCCAGTCCATCAACGCGAGATCGTCGGCAAGCCCGCGGTACATCACCATTGGCGCATGGGTGTGCGTGTTGATGAGGCCCGGCAACACGATCTCGTCGCGGGCGTTGATCGTGTCGGCGGCCGCGTACTTTCGCGCAATCTCTTGCGGGCTGTCCACGTCGACGATGTCGGTGCCGTCGAGGGCGACGGCGCCAGGCGACAACACCCGATGCGCCGCATTCTGCGTAATCACCGTGCCGGCATTGACGACGAGCGACACGGCGCGGCGTGGCGGCTGTGCGAAGGCCCACACCGCGAGCGCTGCTGCGACGAGCCGTAAGAGCTTCATACGTGCGCGATTCTATCCCCTTCGCCCGGCCGCAACTCCATCGCGCTTCGGCGAAGCTCGCTGAAAGGCCCGACGCGCGCAGGCGGCAGGCACTCACGAAAAGAATCGATGTACGTCGGGTTCGCAGCGTGACGGTGAGTGTCGTTGTATAGTGGGCGCGTGCCGCTCCACCTCGTCGACCATCCGCTGGTGCACGACGCGCTGGTGTCGCTGCGCGACAAACGAACCGGGCCCGACCACTTCCGCCGCGCGGCCACGCGCATCAGCGTGCTGCTCGCGGCCGAGGCGTTGCGCGATGTCCCGACGCGAGATGTGACGGTTGAGACGCCGCTCAGCCCGGCGCCCGGCCGCTCTGTCGCGGGCGAAGTCGTCGTGGTGCCGGTGCTGCGCGCGGGACTCGGCATGCTCGACGCCGTGCTCGAGCTCGTGCCCGGCGCGCGCGTCGGCCATATCGGCCTGCAGCGCGACGAGATGACCGCCGTGGCGTCGCAGTACTATTCCAAATTACCCGCGCGCCTCGACTCGAGCTTCGTGTTGATGATTGACCCGATGCTCGCAACCGGCGGCAGCGCCGTTGCCGCGCTCGATTTGCTGCAGCGCGCCGGCGCGTCCGTGATCCGCATGATCTGTATCGTCGCCGCCCCCGAAGGCGTGGCGCTCGTCGAGCGGCATCATCCCGACGTCGTCATCTATACGCCCGTCGTCGATCGACAGCTCAACGAGCACAAGTACATCGTCCCCGGTCTCGGGGACTTTGGCGACCGGTTGTACGGGACTGTCTAGCGCGGTCCGGTATCATTTCTCCACCACGGAGGACACGGAGGACACAGAGGAAAACATCTTGTAGGTTCCATGTTTGATCCTCCGTGCCCACGCGTCCTCTGTGGTGGCGCGTTATCAGTGAAATCGTGAGTTCTATATGCCACCACGTCCGCCCGACACCGAACGCCGCGCGCGCCCACGCTCCGAGCCCGAGCACTGGCACAGCGCGCTCACCGAAATCGCGCCGAACAAGATCCTGATTCGCGGCTACCCGCTCGACGAGATGATGGGCCGTCTCGGCTTCGCGGAGGCGGTGTATCTGCTGCTGATGGGCGAGCTGCCGACGCCCGCGATCGGACGGATGCTGAACGCCGTTCTCGTGTCGTCGGTGGATCACGGGGTCACGCCGCCGTCGACGCTCGCGGCCAGAAACGTGGCCACGTCCGGCGCCCCGCTCAAGGACTGCGTCGCGGCCGGCATTCTCGCGTTCGGACCGCACCACGGCGGCGACATCGAATCGTGCATGCGGTTCCTCGACAGCGGATTGACGCTCGTGCGCGCGGGCAAGACGATGGCGGAAGCCGCGGAAGCGATCGTGGCGGAGTGCGTCAAGCTGGGCGAGGCGCCACCCGGATTCGGGCATCGTTTCCACACGCGCGACCCCAGGGCCGCGCGGCTGTTTCAGATGGCGCTGGAGCTGGAGCTCGAAGGCGAGCACGTGCGGCTGATCCGCGCCACCGAGCGCGCGCTCGAGGCGCACAAGGATCAGTTCGGGCGGCCGACGCCGGTCAACGTGGACGGCGCGATCGCCGCGATCAGCGCCGACCTGGGCTTTGCGTACGAGCTGGGCAACGCGATTTTTCTCATCTCGCGGCTGCCCGGCCTGATCGCGCATGCGCACGAAGAACGGTCGCGTCAGGCGCCGATGCGGCAGATCGATCCGAAGGATCAGGACTACGACGGCGCGCGGGAGCGGCGCTTGCCCGAGGGCAGGAAATAGCGAATCTTGCTCAGGACACACAGCTTGAGGTACACGCGCCGCGACTTCCTCGGCACCGCCGCCGCTGCGGCGGGTATTGGCGGATTGGTCAGCTGTTCCAGGCCGCCCGCGCCGGACAAGCGCTTCTCCGGCGCACCGGGGGTACAGCTGGGTGTCGACGACGTCGCGCTCCCGGATTATTCCCACGATCTCGAAAAGTATTTGATCCGCGTCACGAACGACGCGCGCGATCGACGCAAGCAGGTGATCAATGCGATTGCCACGCGTCAGCAAATCATCGACCGGCAAAAAGCCGTTGTCGACGACGTCTGGAAGATGCTCGGCGGACCGTTCGACCGAAATCCCCTCAACCCGCGCGTGACGGGCATCGTCGAGCGGCCCGGCTATCGCATCGAGAAAGTGACGTTCGAGAGCCGACCGCGACTCTACGTCACCGCGAACCTCTACGTGCCAGCTGCGGCTGGACGCCATCCGGCCATTCTGGGACCCCTTGGCCATTCGGTGAATGGCAAGGCGTGGCCAAGCTATCAAAAACTGTTCTCGAACCTGGCGCGCAAGGGTTACGTGGTCCTGGCGTACGACCCCTTCGGGCAGGGAGAGCGGATTGAGTACCCGGCAACCCGCCCCGGCGAGTCTGCCATCGGGCCTGGCGGAACCAGCGAGCACGAATACGCCGGACGCCGCCTGATTCTGCTCGGCGCCAACTTCGGCCTGTTCCGGGCGTGGGACGGCATCCGCGGGATCGACTACCTGCTGACCCGCGCGGAGGTCGACCCCGAGCGGCTCGGCTGCTGCGGCCAATCCGGTGGCGGGACGCTGACGCAGTTTCTGGCCGCGCTCGACAGCCGCATCCGGGTCGCCGTGGTTTCCGAGGGCAACACCGAGAACCTGGCGCATGTCAACGTCGAGCCGCCTGGCTCGGCAGACGACGCCGAGCAGAACATCGTGCCGGCGCTCTCTCACGGGATCGACCGCGCCGATCTGCTCTACGCCTTCGCGCCGAAGCCACTGCTCGTGACGGTCACGCTCCACGATGCGGGACACACCTATTCGCCGGAGTACGTGGCCAGCTCGCTCGATTTCATCCAGGAATACACACGTGTCTGCAGCCTGCTCGGGGCGAACGACCACGTGTCGCTTCAGGTCACCACCGAACAGCACGGGTACGTCTACGAAATGCGCCGGGCGACCTACGCCTGGTTCAATCGCTGGTTCGACATGAAAGATGCCGACGACGGCGAAATGTCGCAGGCGGTCGAGCCGGACGAGACGCTCTTCGTGACGCCGACCGGTTTCGTCACGACGTCGTTTGGCGGCGAAACGGCGCTCTCGCTGACGCGACAGATGGCCGCAGGCATCCAGACGCCGGCCTCGCTCGGTGCAGACGAGGTGCGCAAGCGGATCCGCGCTGTGCTCGGCATCGAGGCGCCCCGCGGCGAGGGGTTGGCGAGCCGCATCCTCGCCACGATCCGCAAGCCAGGATATCGGGCCGAACAGTTCCAGTTCACGAGCGATCGAGAGATTCGCACTCCGGGCTGGCTGCTCACGCCCGACAACGCAGGACCGTCCACGCCCACGGTGCTTTACGTCGGCGAGGCGGCGGCGTGGAGTTCGGTCGCGGAGGACGCGTTCGCCGAGCGGCTGTGCGCGAAAGGCGGATGCCGCATCGCGGTGATCGACGTGCGGGGACGCGGCGATTGCGCCATCGCCTACCCGCAGCGCGGACGATTCTACTTTCCGAATCGCATTCCCAATGAAGCCTACCTGACATGGTTCGCGCTGATGCTCGGCAAGCCGCTCCTCGGCGGACAGGTCTATGACACGCTGCGAGCCTTGGACTACCTTCGGTCGCGGCCGGACGTCGGCGGCGCGGTTTCGCTTCTGGGAGACGGACCGCACGGCGTGATTGCGCTCTATGCCGCGGCGCTCGACGGTGCGGTGCGCGGCGTGTCGTTGCGGCAGACCGCGACGGACTATCGCGCGCTCGCGGTTGCCGAGCGCTATACGCAGCCATTCGGGATCTACGCGTACGGCATCCTGCGAGAATTCGATCTGCCGAACGTCGCGGGCGCCGTCGCACCACGTTCCGTTCTGCTCCTCAATCCGGTGACGCCTCTTGGCGAGCCGGCCGGTGCCGCAGCACGAGATCTCTACAAAGCGGCTCCAAACACGACCGTGCGGTCGGTGAACGCCGGTGAGGATCCGGTGCAGATTCTGGCGGCCTGGGTCGCGGGTCGTTAAAGCAGTCTGATCGAACGTGTATGCGATGCACTCGTCAGACTGCTTCGGTATGCCGGGCCGCATCGCGGACGTGCGGTCTCATCCGGACGCTGTCTTTCGGCCGGAGGGTCACCAGTTGCACCGGCGCAACTCTCTGGTCGGGCTCCAACGACAGGCGGCAGCGTTGCGCGACGGTTGCGACAATCAGCCGCGCTTCCATCATCGCGAAGCCGTTGCCGATGCAGACGCGCGGGCCACCTCCAAACGGCAGATACGCGTAGCGCGGGATGGATTCTTCCCATCCGCGCGCGAACCGTTGCGGGTCGAAGCGTTCAGGATCGTCGAAGAACCGCGGATCCCGCTGAAGCGCGTATGTGTTGACCGTGACGAGGCTCCCCTTGGGGACGACGTAGCCACCGATCTCGACGTCCTCGATCGGCTCCCGCGCGAACCCGGGCGCAGGGGGATACAGGCGAAGGACCTCACGCACGAGCATCTCGGTATACGGCAGGTTCGCGAGATCGGCCATCGTCGGAGCGCGGCCTCTCAGAACCTCGTCGAGCTCGTCCAGCAGCTTCGCCTCCACGTCACGATGCTGCGAGAGGAGGTACCACGTCCACGTCAGCGCGTTGGCGGTGGTTTCGTGACCGGCCAGAAACAACGTCATCATTTCATCGCGGAGCTGCCGATCGGACATCCGCGTGCCGCTCTCTTCATCGACGGCTGCGAGCAGCACCGACAGGAGATCGGCCCTCTGCTCGCCCGAGGTCCGGCGAGTCGTAATGACGCCATGAAGCATCTCGTCGAGCCGTGCCAGCGCGCGCTTCTCGCGAAGGTTGCGAGGGGTCGGCACCCACGATGGCGGTCGAAGGACCCCGTTCAATCGCTGGTTCGCGGCGTTGAGCACGGCGACCATCAGCCCGCTGACCTCTTCGGACTCACGCGTGAAGTCGGCGCCAAAGAGCGTCTTCACGACAATCCCGAGCGTCAGCTTCGCCATCTCCACGTCGATCTCGATCACGTGGCCGTCTTCAAACGAATCGGCCGTCTGGACGGCGCGCGCCACCATGACGTCGCCGTAGGTCGCGAGCCGACCGCGATGGAAGGCGGGCTGTATCAGCTTGCGCTGCTGCCTCCAGAGCGCACCATCGCTCGTCAGGAGTCCATCCCCGGCAAAGGGGCGAAACGCCCGCGTGATGAAGCGCGACTTGACGAATTTCTCGGGCTGCTCGACCAGGATTTGCCGCGCCAGGTCGGGATGCGCCAGCTGATACACGTGCAACGGGCCCGCTTTGTAATAGGCGATATCGCCGTACTGCCGCGCGATGTCCAGACCGAAGGCGAGCGGATCGAAGGGAAAGACCTTCGGCAGCATCTGCCCGATGATCGCGAGCGGGAGGTTGATGTGGGGACCCGCGGGTCTCCTGTTATCCAATGCGCACGTCCATGACAGTCATCGCGGTTTCCTGGTCTTCCCGATGTGACGACGATCTCTCCCTATAATCTCCCATGCCTTATACACGACGTGCCCTCCTCAGTGCTCTGTCAGGTGTCGCCCGGCCTGTCGACGGTCAAATTTGCTTCCTTGTCGTGCTGGGACTGGCGTTCGTCCCACAGCCGCAGAGCACCGCACGACATACCGTCGTCGGAATCGACGGACGCGAGTTCGTCGTGAACGGACGCCCGACGTATGTCGGGCGCTCGTACGACGGGACGAGCGTCCAGGGGCTGTTGTTCAACTCCCGAATGGTGCAGGGCATCTTCGACGATCGGAATCCGGAAACGCGCGGCCGGTGGAATTACCCTGACGGACCCTGGGATCCCGAGCGGAACACCCGCGAGTTCATCGCTGCGATGCCGCTCTGGAAGGCCAAGGGACTGCTGGCTTTCACCATCAACCTGCAGGGCGGCAGCCCGGAGGGTTACAGCCGATCACAGCCGTGGGTGAGCTCGGCGTTCGAGACCGACGGCAGGCTGCGGCCGGACTCCATGTCGCGGCTGGAGCGCATCCTCGATCGCTCGGATGAATTAGGGATGGTTGCGATCGTCGGGTTTTTCTACCAGGGGCAGGAGCGGCGGATGGACGACGAGCCGTCCGTCATCCGTGCGGCCGAGGCGGCCACGGACTGGCTGATCGACAAGGGATACACGAACGTGCTGGTCGAGGTCGCCAACGAAGCCGACAACGCCGGATTCAAGCACGATGTCATCAAGCCCTCCGGTGGGGCCGTGCAGCTGATCGAGCGTCTGAAGGAGCGATCGAAAAACCGGGTGGCGTCGCCAGCCGGCCGGCTGCTCGTCAGCACGAGCCTCAACGGCGGAAGGGTGCCGGCCGATTCGCTGGTGGGCGCGGTCGACTTCGTGCTGCTGCACGGCAATGGCGTCAGCAATCCGGCGCGGATCACGCAGATGGTAGACGAGACGAGAAAGCTCTCGAGCTATCGCGGGCAGCCGATCGTCTTCAACGAGGACGATCACTTCGATTTCACCCGTCCGCAGAACAACATGCTGGCGGCCGTGCGCGCGTACGCGAGCTGGGGGTATTTCGATTACCGCCTGGCGGGCGAGCGCTTCGACGACGGCTACCAGAGCGTGCCGGTCAACTGGACAATCAGCTCCCAGCGGAAGCGGGAGTTCTTCGAGTTGCTGGCGACGGTGACCGGCGTCGGCCCGAACGGAAAAGACCGCAAGCGCTAGATAGTCAATCCTTTGGGCGCTTAGCTCAGTTGGTTAGAGCGCGTTTCACACGCGCAGCGATTGAAAGGGCGCATGTTGGAAGCTGTTGGTTGCATTCAGCTTCTGGTATGCGCCCTTCGTGTCGTTTCGGGTCGTCTTGCAGCGTTTTTTGCACGAGGGGCCACAGAAAGGGCCACACGAATTTCGCGCATTCCCGTTGCGTTTTATTGCGCCACAATCAGGTATGCAGAGCGTGATTCAGGATCTGCAGTACGCCGCACGAATGCTCTGGAGAGCGCCGATGTTCTCTGCGGTGGCCATCCTCACGCTCTCGCTGTGCATCGGCGCGAACAGCGCCCTGTTCAGCGTCATTAATGCGGTCCTTCTGCGTCCTTTGCCGTTTGAGCGCGCCGATGAGCTCTACGTTGTCAGCAGCACGTATCAGGGCGTTCGTCACGAGTTCACTTCGTTTTCGGACTTCGCGGATTGGCGGGCACGGAGTCGCGTGTTCAGGCAGGTGGCCGCAATTCGCGGTGAGGGTGTCAGTATCACGACACTCAGCGGACCCGAATACCTGACCGGCGCGGCAGTCTCAGAGGAGTTCTTCGCGCTATTCAGGGTGCAGCCACTTCTGGGGCGCACCTTCTTGGCTACCGAGCAGCGACCAAACCAGAGCCGGGCCGTGATCTTGAGTCACGGGCTGTGGCTTCGACGCTTCGGTGGTGACCCCGCCGTTATTGGCACATCTGTTGTGCTTGATGGCGAACCGAATACGGTCGTTGGTGTGATGGCGGCTGGGTTTGGCTTCCCTGAAGGCGCGGAGCTGTGGCGTCCGCTCACGCTGACGGCGTCAGATGCCAGCCGTCGTGTTGATATCGTACGGGTCATTGCGCGCCTGCGCCCTGACATCGCTCCTGCACAAGCGCAAGCGGCGATGACGGGGATCGCGCGGCAGCTCGAACAGCTCTATCCCAAGACCAACGCAAGCTGGGGTGTCCAGCTCGTATCCTTGCAATCGAAATCGACCGAGGACGTCAGACGGACGTTGCTCGCGCTCTGGGGCGCGGTTGCGTGCGTGCTGCTCATTGGGTGCGCGAACGTCGGAATCCTGCTCCTGTCGCGCGGTCTTCGACGGGCGCACGAATTAGCGGTACGAACCGCGCTCGGCGCTGGCCGAGGTCGCATCGTCCAACAACTGCTCACCGAGAGCGCACTCTTGGGAGTCCTGGGCGGCATCGGCGGCCTGCTTGTCACCGCATGGGGCATCTTCGCGTTGCGCGCAGTCGCGCCTGCCCAGGCTTCGCGATTTCATGACATCGGACTCGATTTGCCCGTGCTGATCTTCACGGTCGCCCTCGCGCTCGGAACCGGACTGCTCGTCGGCATCGTGCCTGTGTGGCGCATCATGCGGTCGGACCTGCACACCGCATTGATCGAAGGCGGCCGGTCGGCCTCTCGCAGCCGTCATCACCATCGCGCGATGCGCATCCTCACTGGGCGCGCCGCTCGGAAAATGATCCATTCGCCGCTCGGAAAGTGATCCACCTGAGGGCCTGATGGCGGGCTTGCGGGGTTGACCAGCTCCGCGGTCTGCTGGAGAGGATGCTCAAGGTGGACCACGTACATGTCATTC
>WNFV01012771.1_pt1 | contig 13877 bp, 22 predicted proteins | sample 5400101 | NCBI WGS metagenome assembly WNFV01 (sample SAMN13153361, study PRJNA577476) | soil metagenome | isolation source: 115 cm soil or saprolite under grassland replicate 1 | place: USA:California | collected 2016-06-15 | reverse complement strand
CGCGCGGCCGGTCTGCACGTCGTAAAAGAACGCGCGCTCCGGCGCCTCATCGAGCGATCGGCGGTCTCCGAGCTCGGCCGACCGGAGGGCGAGAACGACGATGCGGCGGCCGTCGAGCGGCTCGTGGGCCAGGACGCTCCAGCCTTCGGGGAGCACCCGGCGAAACGAGCCCCCGTAGAGGTCGCTCACGTAGAGGCTCGCCGCGTCGTCCTCGTCGAGCCCACCATCGCGGTCCGTGTCCTCGAAGGCGATTTCGTACGTGATCCACGCCTGCAGGGAATCGTCCTCGGAGCGGGGAAAGTTCACCGATCGGATGAGGGCCGGCCGGTCGAGCAGGAGACGTCCGGGGCCACCGCCCGGCTCGAGGAAGATCGCGTTGACATACGGTGTGTACGGTGTGTAGCGCTCGCCGTAGGACTTACTGGATGCGAACTCCGTCCCTGGACGCTCGAACGCCTCACCGTACCGGATCAGGACGATCCTCGCCGTGCTCTTCCATATCGATTGGGGCGGGTCGTACCGGACCGCACGAGAGGTCCGTTCCGCCGGCGCGCCGTCCGTGGCCGTGATCACCGCCGACCGGCGGTGGAACCAGCTTGAGCCCAGCTCCACCACGAGCCAGATCCCCAGGACGCCGAACAACGCGGCCAGGAGCAGACCGTTGACCAGCCACACCCGCTTGAGTAGTCGCTCTTGATCCACCCTGAGTGCCTCCTCTACTGGTGCGCGCCCAGGAGCGTCAAGCGCTTGTTAACGAATCGCGCCACATCAGGCCGTGCCGGCCGGCTCGGCGCGGAACCCCTTGTCGGCGGCGACCGCCAGCCAGATGAAGAGCGCCAATACCAAGCCCTGCGCGAGTGCAAAGGGCGGCTCGGACTGGTGCGGCGCGGCAACGATCAATGCCGGAAGCCTCAGGAACAGCTGCGTCACCAGGACGAAGGCGTTGAGGTACGTGGCGAGGACGACGCCGACCGCGTAGACCCGGCGCCACGCTCCGGCGAATTGTTTGGCGTACTGCGCCACGATCACCACCGCCAGGACCACCAGCGACACGATACCCACGGCGTGTGACGGCAGGAACTTGACGAAGGGAAAGCCGAACCCGGTGACACTCGTCGCGATGGTGGTCACCAGAAAGACCAAGGCCCAGCGGTCCAGCCGTCTGCCGCCGGCAAGCCCTCCCGCGACGACGAGGCCGGCGATGATGCCGACGAGACTCAACACGACGTGGATCAGGGTGAACGTGGTGATGCCGAAGATCATAGGGCGTCCTTTCGGAACCAGGGCTCGCCTGCGCCACGGCCGAGGCATCGGTCGGGGATGGTCCGCACTAACGGACCGCGCGTAAGCTGCGGGCGCCCTGGCCACGGACGCAAGGAGGCGGAGCGGCTGACTGCGTCTAGGCGGCCGGCCCCGGCTGCTCGACCTCCCAGAGGTCCGGGTAGTGAGTGACGAAGCCAGCCGCGTTGGTGCGAAGGATCGCCCTGAAAGCGCCACCACCACTCTCGTATTGATAGGTCGTCGCGTCCATGCGGCGGTACAGTTGCTCCAGGGGCTCGAGTGTGAAGTCAGGGAACCGAAGCCAGGCTGCCCGAACTTGCGCAGCCTCTCCGGGCTTGAGGTTGAGCCGGCGAATGGGAAGCAGGTTGGTTGACGGACTGAATGCCAGGTCGATGTCGAAGCACCCGGCGACGTTGGGGCGGTCGATCCCATTGAGGCGCCAGCGCTGCGCGGAATCGACCACGAGGTCGAGATCGACGGCGCGGTCGCCGATCCAGCCCCTCACACGTGCCGAAACCGTGCGCCACGTAGCGTCGCACACGATCAGGTAATCGAGACGGCAACCTGCGGCTTCGTGAGCGAAGACAGCAGTGCCGGCGAGGTGCCAACCGGACTGGTTGGCGAGCAGGCGTACCGCTTCGTGACCGGGTCGGTCGATGCGACGCCAGAGGATGGGCGGCACGTTCTTATCCAAGAACCGATCCTGCGATTCGGCGCCCCGCGTACATACCGACACCGGTCCCGACCATGCTGATGACGAACGCCGTCATGATTCCGACGCGCGCGCCGAGCCACCAGCCTATGGCGCCCCCGAGGCTGGCTCCGAGCAAAGTGAAGAGTTTGGACATATCACATATACGCCTTCAGGGCGCGGTCATGCACGCCGCTCAGCGCGAGCTGGGCGGTAATCGCTCCGATCAACGCGCAAAACATGTCCCATTGGGTGTCCCATACGTCGCCCTGCGTCCCCAGGAAGGCCTCGGCGCTCTCCCCGCCGGCCAGCGCCGTCCACCACTCGATGAATTCGTAACACGCGCTGAAGGCCAGACAGACCGCCGTGACCAGCACGAACAACCAGCGGCCCGGGCGCAGCGGCGAGGTTCGTAAGAGCACCTCGCGCACGAGGATGGCCGGGATGAAGCCCTGGGCGAAGTGCCCGAGGCGGTCATAGTGGTTGCGCGTAAAGCCGAACAGTTCCTGGGCCCAGAATCCGAGCGGCACGCGGGCGTAGGTGTAATGCCCGCCCACGATGAGGATGACCGCATGGACCGCCAACAGCGTGTACAGCAGGCGTGTGAGAGGAAAACGGCGATGGGTGGCGACCAGGAGCGGGGCCCCGATCAGGATCGGGAAGATTTCCAGCCACCACGTGGTACGGTCATGCGGCGCGAGCCCAGACAGCGCGAGCGCGACCGCGACCAGCATCAGGAGAGCCAGAGGATAGCGCTTCATCTGAACCCCTCGCGCCTAAGCTGCGGCCGCCGGATGCCGCGCACAAGGGAAGCACCTCAATCATCCCTAAAGGGGTCCGTCAGGCGCCGCCCATGCGGACGAAGTAGAAGATATAGAAGACGAGCCAGAAGCAACCGAGCAGCACGCACCAAGCGGTCGCGCGCGCGTCGATCCGGCGGTGGAGTAGCACGCGAATCGCCGCAACCAGGGCGAACGTCGGCGCCATCCGCACGATCCGGGCGAAGACGGTCCACAGCAGCACCGATCCCAGCGACAGTCCCAGCGAGAACCCCAGCCCGGCATAGACCTTGAGCGGCACGCCGCCCAGCACCAGCGTCGGCGTGTAGGGGAGGCCCTCGGCCGCCAGCTTCCTGCCGACGCGTTCGATCAGCCCGCCTGATATCCCCGGGATCGAATCGAGGAGGTTCAGGTAGTCGAGGCCCAGGATCACGGCGAGGAGATAGATGACGGATACGGCAACCATCGAGCCGGCGATCGAGGAGAGCCACGCCGTGGCGCCCGCCCGGAGTGCGAACAGGGTCGCGAAACTGACATAGACGTCCGGCACGATGAAAAAAAACAACCCTTCCGCGAACCCCCACCAGAAGCCGGCCAGCCGCGCCAGCCGCTCATCCCGGGCGAGGTGCTGGATCCCCTCACCGTGCATGCACGCTCGCGGAGGCGCCGGAGAGGGGCGCCCGCCCAAATCCCCGGTACAACAGCACGAGCGCCACGCCCTGGAGTACGTGGTAGACTGCGTTGTGGTCGAAGTAGGCCGGGTGAATCGAGACCCTCGCCTGCTGGAGCAGCGCCGCGCCGGCGGACACCGTGAAGCCGGCGGCGATCAGCGTCCACCCCACACTGCGGGTGCGGACCGCCTGCCGCACCGCCGCAACGAGCACGAGGACGAGCGTTGGCGCGTAAAAGCGCACGATGCTCGAGAACGACTCATCGACCAGCAGCACGACGGCCGCGAAGCTGACGGCGTAGACTGCCACGAGCGCGCGGCGGACGGGCGCCGGAAGTCGGGGGGCCAGGAGGGACACACCCAGCTCGAGCAACGTCGCCGCGACGACCAGGATCGAAAACGCGACGGGGAGCCAAACGAGGAAGCCCGCGCGAGTCGCCGTCTGGGCCGGGAAAAAGGCGTGGAACGTCGCGCCCCAGAGCGCCGCGCTCGCGAGCCCGCCCATGACGACGGCGCCAGACCGCGTCAGCGTTCCCCGCCCGGGAGCCGTTGCGAGCCGCCATCCAAGGTAGGCGCCGAGGACCGCCAGACCGAGATCGGTGAAGACGACGTCGGGCTCATGAATGGAGATCACTGGTCACGCAGCTGCTTGGCGCGGATCGGCTCATTCGAGATCACGCCATAGGGCCGCTTCGACAGGGCGCGGCGGAGGTCCCCATCCTCGTCGGGCGTCCAGATGAACACGGGCCAGCCCTTCGCGATCAGACGGCGGGTGACGGCCGAGTCCACCTCGTGGTTGATGCTGAGCAGGTCCGGCCGGATAAGCTTGCGCAGGGCCCGACGGATGAACTCTTGCCGCACCAGCCACGGCAAGTCCACCCGGTCCTCCGGCTTGATCTCGGCGAGCAGCTCCGGATTCCAATTGGTGTCCATGAAGATGAGCGCGGTGCGGACTTCGGGATCGAGCCGTTTCACGCGATACAGCACGAGCGGATTGAAGGAGCTGAGCACCACGTTCTGGTGGGCGCCATACCTCCGGATGATCTCGACGGCACGGCCTTCGATACCGGTGGCCGCCAGGCCGGGCACCTTCAGCTCGACCATGAGGATGCCGCGCCCTTGGACCGTGCGGACGAAGTCCTCGAACGTGCGGACGTAGGCGCCGCGGATCGCCGTGCCGAATTTAGGCCCGAGGTCGAGCGCGAGCATCTCGTCCCGCGTCTTGTCGCGGACTCGGCCCACGCCGGAGGTCAGCCGATCGACGCTCAAGTCGTGGAAGATGACGAGCTCGCTGTCCCGGGTGAGCTGACCGTCGACGTCCACGCCGTCCATGCCTGCCTGAAGCGCGCGCTCGACGGCATAGAGGCTGTTGTCCGGACCGTGGTCACCGAAGCCGCGATGGGCGAAGATGAGCGGGCGGACCGGTCGGACGACGAGCGTGCCTCGGTAGGGCGGCTCGTAGCCGAAGCAGTAACCGCCGGCCAGCACCAGGACCGCGGCGATGGCGCTCAGGAGGTAGCGCCGCAGCCCGTGCCGCGGCGGCGCCTCAGCGCGACTCGGGAACGGTGTGTCCATACCTCTCGTAGAACTGGCTCGTGAACATCTCGCCAGGATCGTAAAACCGCTTCCGCTCGAAGGCGCGGCGCGCGTTCGGGTAGGCCCGGTGCAGCTGTTCCGCAGAGGGGTAGAGCTGGTAGGTCAGGTAGTAGGTCCCGCCGTACTCGAGCGCCGCGTCGACGAGCTGACGGGTGACGGCCTCGGCATGTGCCTGTGCATCCCGAGACAGCCCGACGTTGCTCATCTGGATGATCGCGAACGCCGCGCGGCGCGGCGCGTAGGCGAGGGCCGGCGTGGCGTTCGGGGACACGTAACGTACCGTCGAGCTCAAGACATCCATCTTGCCGGCGACCAGGATCTCGCGGAACCGGTCCATGAACGGGACGAAGTTCTCGACCGGGACGTAGTACTCCTGGATGATGTCCGTGTCGTCGCGCGAGTGATACTGGAGCAGCTCGAGCGGCGCGAGCGGCGGCCGCATGGCGTTGTTGCGCGAGACGATCCGGTCCTCGCCGGCGCCCAGCTCGATCTTTTTCTGCAGGCGCCAGCGCAGCGCCTTCGCCCAGTCGAACCGGCGCGACAGGCCCAGGAAGAACCGGTCCCGCCAGATGTGTTCCTCCTCCGTCAGCTGGAAGGATCCGATCCGGCCGCTCGTCGTCGTTGGGGCGCGGCGCCAGGTCACCACCACCAGCTCTCGCAGGAACGACTCCGGGGCGGGATCGATGGAGGGGCGCACGAGCATGAGCGCGATCTCCGCATCGGGCTTGATGTGCTGGGCGAAGTAGGCCGGGAAGGCGGTGTAATCCATCGCGACGGCGCGCTGCTCGTACAGCTCGTCGCGCGTGACGCGCAGGGTGACGTCGAGGATCACGCCGTAGAGACCGTAGCCGCCGATGACGAGCGAAAACAGTTCCGGGTTCTCGTTCCGGCTGACCTCGACGACGCGCCCGTCGGCGAGCAGCAGCCGGAAGCGCCGGACGACCTCGACCACCTGCATGACGTCGATGTCGCGTCCGTGCGCGTTGGCGCTCAGCGTCCCACCGACGGTGAAGATGTTCGAGGACTGCATCACCTTGAGTGCCAGCCCGTGCGGGGCGATGGCGCGCTGCACCTCGTCCCACGTCGCGCCACTCTCGACCGTGACGGTCCGCGCGGCCGAATCGATCGCCAGGATGCGGTTCATCCCGCGCATGTTCAGCACCACACCGCCCGCGGTGTAGGTCTGGCCTCCCTGACTGTGCCGGCTGCCAGCGACCGACACCTTGAGCCCGCGCTGTCTCGCCTCTCGCAGGATGGCCTGGAGCTCCTCGACCTCTCGGGGCCGGGCCACGCGCTCGACCCGTGCCGGCACGAGGCGCGCGACATCCGTCGCGAGGAGCGGGTCGTCACTGCGGAGCAGGTCGTCGTACGAGATGACGAATGTGCTGGCGTACAAAACGAGCGTGAGCAGGGCAGCCGCGGCGAGCGCGGCCGCCAACCGGCCAGGAGTGGAAAGCCGCCGGAGCACGTCAGCCAGCACGGTACGGCGTCCCGTCCTTGGCGACGTCGAACTCCTTGGACTTGCCCCGTGCGATGGAGAGCGTCTGCCAGCGCGGCCCGGCCCAATGCTTCGCGAGGTACACGATCTGCCCCACATGCGCGGCATAGTGGGTCATCTGACGGTTGATCGCCTCGAGCACCGTGTGCGCCTCGCCGCGCACGAGCACCGTGCTCGTCAGGCTCTCAGGCGTGAGCGCGGCGAGCGTGTCGAACAGGAGCGTCCAGCCCGCCTCCCAGCGCTCCATGATGCGCTGGCGCGTGTCGTCCGGCTCCACCAGGAACTCGGCGTCGCGATTCCGGTCCGGCTTCTCGCCGTCCGTCGTGAGGAACCCCGTCCAGCGCGAGCGCATGTTGCCGGCCACGTGCTTGACGACGATCGCGATGCTGTTCGACTCGGGATCGGGTGCGCCGAAGAAGTCGTCGTCCGCGACCTGCGCCATCGCCCGCTCGGCCTGGGCCTTGAGCTTGACGAACTGGCGCCGCACGTCGTCGAGGTAGTGCGCACCGATCACGTTGGGCTGCGCTCGTCACGATACTGCACGTAAACGGTGCTGCCCGGAGGCCGCGCGCACAACTCCTTCATCCCAAGCTTGGTGGCGATAGATCGCGCCGCCTCGTTAGCGTCATCAATGCATGCGATGACGCGGTCGAGTTTGGCCGTGTCGAAGGCCCATGCGAGCACAAGCGTGCAGGCCTTCTTGGCAAGCCCCCGGAGCTGCGCGTCTGATCTCATGGCACACAGCACCTCAAAATCATTCCCGTCGAGGGCGTGAGACTTGACGAGCCCCGCGAATCCGATACTGACCTGGCCTTCCATGACGGCGAACAGGTGGTGGGGGTCCGCCTCTTGTGGCAGAGGCAGGCTCCCGATGAACTCCCATACGTCATCTTGCTCCTGGAGGGACCTCAGGAGTTCATAGTGGGACTCGTCCAACGGCCGAAGCTCCACAGTTCAGTCCGAATTCGGCCAAGGCCGGGCGCCGTCAGCTTCAAGCGCTTGTGAGACGGCTGCTTCGGTCTGATGGCCATGGACGTGCAGCGACCGGAACAGCACCTGAGCCGCGGCGGCGACATCCCGCACAGCCGCATTGAACGCAGCCTCGTTGGCCTTGGACGGAGCGTGAAAGCCACTGATCTTGCGGACAAACTGGAGCGCCGCGTCGTGAAGCTCGTGCTCGGTGGGCTGGCGATCAGGCTGCCGCAGACGCTTGATGTTCCGGCACATGCTTGGGCCCTTCCCTCGTCTAGTGTGTGCAGCCACCTAACGGACCGCGCTTAAGCTGCGGGCGCAATAGCTGCGGGCGCAAGGAGCCGGAGGGGCTGATCGAGCAGCTTGTTAGACGGCGCCTCGTTCAATCCCCGCAGGGGGGGAGACATGAACGTTGGACACGGATTCCTTACGTCACTTCAAGCCTAGTTTCTTTCCGGCCGCCAGCAAAGCGATCGATTCATGAACGCGCTTCTTCCGCGTTTCTGGTCGCTTGGCCGTGTGAATCCAACCAACAACGTCACGCCGGTAGCTTGGCGCTAGCTCCTGAAAGAACCTCCATGCTTTCGGATTCGCCTTCAGCGCTTTGGTGATGTACGCCGGGGGCAGGTCCGGAATTGCCGGCGGCGGCGCGTATGTGTTGTCGGTTGGCGCTGCCACCCGCCCGGCGGCGGTGAGCAGGCCAGCCGCCTTGAGTTCCCGCCAGCGTTTGCAATTGAGGTCCGACCATTTGCTGGTGGACTGTCGCGGCGTGAACTTGCGGGCGTACCGGTCGTCATCGAGACGTTTGATGAGGCTGTCGATCCATCCGAAGCACAGCGCCTCACGAACAGAGTCCTCGTAAGGGATCGACTTCACTCCCGTGTGGTCCTTGTAGAACACGAGCCAGACCCCTGGGCTCGACGCATGGTGCTTTCCCAGCCACGTGCGCCACTGTTGGCGGCTCCGAACGTCTAACGGTACGAGTTGTGGCGTCATGCCGGCCAGTTCTCCACTGCGCTATTCAAACTGCGAGCACCTCCGGGCAAGGGGCGATCCCAAGTCGGCGATCACGCCGGCATTGCGGACTAGTCCTGGGATGGACCCAACCGCTGCGCCTCGCGCTGCTTGGCGAGGACTCGTTCCACAAAGTCGACCCGCTCTTCCAGCTCGCTCAGCCGCTGTTTCAACTGATCGAGTTCGTCAAGGCGGGCCTGAACATCTTCCAGCGTCTGGCCCTGCTCGGTCGGGTCCACTACACGGGACTTCAGTTCAAGCCGCTGACGCGCCTGCAAGCGCTGCGCCCCAACAGCAAAGAGAATAGCGAGCACAGCATGAAGGGTGACGTGCCAAGGCTGACCTTCACCCGCAGCGTACCAAACGCCCCCGAAGTTGATGAGGGACAGGACCCACGCAATTGGTATCCAGGCTCGATGCTTGAACCACATATGCGCCTCTCTTCGAGCTGCCTAACGGACCGCGCTTAAGCTGCGGGCAAAGTGCATACGGGCGCAAGGCAATGGACTGTTTGAGGGCACTTGCTGGCGAGGGAAGTGCTCATGCAGAGGGCTACGACGAGCAACAAGCGCCGAAGGGTTGGTGCCATGGGTGTGAGGCCGCTGCCCCGCCCTAATCGCCCGGGTGCCAGACGAACGAGTCCCGCGCGCTGTACAAGATCTCTCCGCTCGCAGCACGAACCGTCACCACCGCGGACAGGACTGCTGTATCAAGGCTGTTTGTCGCCAACCGCGTGAGGAACTTACCGTCGATTGTGACGGTGCCCACCTGGGGGTAGTCACAGCGGAGGTGGACAGTATCGGCCCTGATCAGGGCCTCAAAGCAGGCCGCCGGCTGGTCGATACCGGCGGTCGTCTGGGCGAAGCTGACAAGAGCCTCCGGACGGAGGCTGAAACCGGTGAATCGGAAACGATTCACCGTAAAGCGATAACCTGGGACATAGTACCCTTCGGCGTCGACTTGAAGGGCCGGCTGGCGCGGCTCCTCGACCGGCGGTGCCGGACGCTGTTCAGGACTGGTGGACGTGGGCGTACGCGGTCGCCGCACGACGAGAAAGCCAACCGCGAGGCCAAACGCGACGAGGAGAAGGAGACGATTTCGGCGCACGAGTGTGTGGTTTGTGACGGCAGCGGCCTAACGCGTTGCGGTTGAGCTGCGGGCGCTCAGCCCGCGGGCGCGCCAGCGCGCGCTCGTTCTGGGTGCAGGGTAGCGCACAAACGCAATTCTACGTTTACTTGGCCGCGCCCGCCAGCTCCAAGCGCTTGTTAGACAGGGCAGTCGGTGGAGTTGTCTCTAGCTGCCAATCTGCCGCTCTTCCCGTGCCTTGCTGAGTAAACGCTCTGCGAAATCGAGCCGCTCCTGTGTTTCTGCGTGCTCCTGTTGGAGGCCCTGGACACCACGTTCAAGTGCTTCGAGCCGCGCAGTGACGTCGGCCGATGGTGATTCTGGACGAGTGGCCCACAGACGAGCGACCTTGACAATCGTGACAGCAGCGGTCCCCACGACTGTTATGAGTGCGACAAGGAACACAGCAGGGTCCATGTGGCCTTCCTCGTTTAGGCCTGAGACTCGCTTGCGCTGCCTAACGGATCGCGCTTGAGCTGCGGCGCATTATCTTCGTGCGCCGTCAGCTTCAAGCGTTTGTGAAGCGGTAGCCTCACGCTACAGATCCTTCCGGAAACATCGGACCAGACCGACTTCGATAAACCCGAGCGCACGGTGGGCGGCGGTGCTGACGTCGTTGTCTGGCTGCGCATCCGACGCAAACTCACGGCAGCCCTGCGAGCGTCCCCACTGCTCCGCTTCCACGATCAGCGCTCGGCCGACGCCCTGGCCACGAGCCTTAGGCACGACGAACCATCCCTCGAGGTACGCCACACGGTCGCTGCGGCAGCCCTCGGCGTACGCGCGAATCGACAGCTCAGCGAGGCCGACGGGACATCCTGCCCCGTCCTCGGCGAGGAGAACAGCGAGTGGTTCCCGCGCCTGGCCAGCAAAGAACCGGTCGATCTCCTCCCGGTGCTCTCCTTCGGAGCCCTCGGGCCAGAGCGCGCGGCGCAGCCGAAGCCAGGCAGCCGCGTCGCTCGGCTTCGCGGGTCTAACCGTGATCATTGAAGTGCTGCCGTCCAACGGATCGCGCTTAAGCTGCGGCGCCGACCCCCGGCGGCGCAAGGAGGCGGAGCGAGTGATTGAGGTGGCGGGCGAGGCAACGCAACTCTTCCCTACTCGGTCTCGAGCTCTCCGAGGCCTTGGCGAAGGTCGCAGCTCACGTGGCACACCATCTCTGGAGCCGTGAAGCGACCCCACAGAGGCTTGCGATCCGGTGCCAAGCGACTGATCCGCTCGAGAACTTCATCGCGACGCTGGGCGTCGAAGAGTGAGGGCATCGCCCGCCTTGGGTTGGAACTTGGGAGCCGCCTAACGGACCGCGCTTAAGCTGCGGCGCGCTGACAAAAGATTCATTCCCTAATCTACGCGCGCCGCCAGCTTCAAGCGCTGGTTAGGCGGCCTCGGGGGCACCATCGAAAAAGTCTACCACACCCGTCCGCAAACAGTACTCGGCTCCGACGATCAGCAGCCCGTCGCGCTCAACCAGGCGCTCGAGGATGGCGGACCCGTGGCGCAGATCGTCCGACGCAGCCCGAATGTTCGCGCGTACCGCGTGTGCGACGAGGGCCTCCGGCTGCTCGCGGAGCGGCGTGTCTAGCAAGGGCTCCACGACGGGCCGGATCCGATCGACAATGGCCCGCAGACCAGGCGACTGATGAAGAGTGGGTTGGCGTAGCTTCTCAAGGGTGGCCGTGATCGCGCCGCACTCCGTGTGCCCGAGCACGATCACAAGCCTCGTGCCGAAGCGTGCGGCCGCAAACTCCACGCTGCCGACCTGAGACGGCGCCACGATATTCCCAGCTACCCGGATGACGAACAGGTCGCCAAATCCCTGCCCGAAGACGAGCTCGGCGGGAACGCGGGAGTCTGAGCATCCGAGGATAATGGCGAAGGGCTGCTGTCCTTCGGCGAGAGCGAGGCGACGGGTTTGGGTGAGAGCGGGAGCGGTGTCTGCTATGCTCGCGACAAACCGTCGGTTGCCCTCCTGCAATCGCACGAGCCCTTCATAACCTGACACCATTCGTGGTGAGGCCGCCTAACGGATCGCGCTTAAGCTGCGGGCGACTCGCCCGCCAGCGCATCCGTTGTGGAACGATAGTTCGTGCCCGCCAGGGCACAACACTCCGCTTCCCTTAAAGCGATCACCGCCCGTCAGCTTCAAGCGCTTGTTAGGCATCCAGCCGTCGAAGCTCGCCGGTCTTCACCTCGGCGACAGCCAGGCGGACTGCTGCCATATGCGGCTTCAGTTTCACAGGGTCAGTCGTCCCCGCAGCAAGGATGACGACCCGGGCTTGGTCTTGGCGTTCGCAAACGCGTGCGCCAAGTCCCGATCCACCGTGAACAGAACGTCGAACTGCGCCGCCGCCCGCTCGAGAAGCGCTCCGTTCTTGATGCCGCTCCAGCCCATCTGTTGAACGGTGCGGACGTCGAAATCGGAGAGCTCGCGCACTAACTGGCGCGGCACGCATTCATCGAGCAGAACGCGCATTCGCGACCAAGAGCTCTTTGGCCTGCTCGAGGGCTCGGACGGCGAGGTCGCGGCTTACGGAGGGGAAATCGTCGAGGAACTCATCGAGGGTGTGCCCCCCTTCGAGATAGTCGAGGAGCGTCTGGAGCGGGACCCGCGTTCCAACGAACACAGGCTTGCCGCCCAGGATCTCCGGATCGGTGTGCACTGCGGGCTCTTGAGCACGCATGGAGGAGTCGCAAACTCCAAGGGGGTCGAGCCGAAAGATAATAGACGCTTGTGTGGATGCCTAACGGACCGCGCTTAAGCTGCGGCGCACTGGTGAAAGATTCATTCCACTAATCTACGCGCGCCGACAGCTTCAAGCGCTTGTTAGGCAGCGACAAAGTGCGGATTCTCAATGAGTCCCATGAGATTCCCGAAAGGATCCGCAACCGTAGCTACCCGAATGCCCCCCCCGACGTCCCGGACGGGCGATTTGAGATTCGCACCAGCCTGAACAAAGTGCTCAACAGCTTTGTCGGCGTTCGCCACCCCCCAGTATGCCACCGTACCGCCCGGCCCGGGCTTGGCCCCCTTGATATCGGGGTCCAATCCGAGTTCAAAGCCACCAATGTTGAAGCCAACGTAAAATGGCTCATCGAAATACGGCTCGACGCCGAAGGCGGCGCTGTACCACTGCTTGGCGCGTGGGAGATCGGGGACATGATAGATCACGGTGCGTAGGCCAAGAACCATCGTCCGCTCCGGGCGATATGTGAGGAGGAGTTTGTGTCGCTGCCTAACGGATCGCGCTTAAGCTGCGGCGCCGACCCCCGTCGGCGCCACGTGATGGAGAGTACCACCGAAGCCGGCTGGCGCACAAAGACAATTCCTCCCAAAACCGGGCGCCGGCAGCTTCAAGCGCTTGTTAGGCGGCGGGGGAGTTTGACCGCCCTGGAGCTAGGAAGCCACACAGCCAGTCCTCTGTCGACGCTACCGAAGGGGCGTCGGCATCGCGGAGGAGTGGTGATCCACAATCAACCAGCCCCGGTCGGTCTTCACATACACGAAACTGTAGCGTGCCGGGATTGTCTTCGTCTCGCCGTCCTTGACGTAGGAGAAGGTGTAGTACCCAGTGTTGATGGCCGTCTTGCCGTAGACACGGATGAGCTGCTCGCCGAAGCTCACCCGGTGTTCGGGAAGGACTTTGAACGCGGCCACGAAGTACTCACGCAGCGCTGCTGGCCCCTGGCGCACCGTCGGCGACAAGGTACCCCAGAGAACGGCGTCGGGCGCGTAGAGGGTAAGGATCTGGTCGGGATTGTCGTCAACAAACCTGGTCGCCCACTGGGCGGTGGCGGCGGCGACTTCCTCCTTGGGGCCGGCCCAGACGGCTCCCGCGACTCCCAACAGCACCAGGAGTAGCACGACGGGCGATCGGTGGCGTTTCATGACAGGCCCTCCTCCATCAAAAGGTGCTCACCAACCGACATCAAAACGTGCCAACCTATGGAGCCTTGCTCCACGGGGCTCTTCCGACAGAAGCGTCGTGGTGCTACCACGGGCGGCCGCCGCCTAACGGATCGCGCTTAAGCTGCGGGCGACTCGCCCGCAGGGCGCAGCGTAGTTGAACGATAGTTCGTGCGCGCCAGCGCACAACACTCTGCTTCCCTTAAAGCGATCACCGCCCGTCAGCTTCAAGCGCTTGTTAGGCCGCTCCTTGCGTCCTGCGAAGGGCGACCAGCGTCCACAGTGCACCGGCCACGTCGATAGTGCCAAAGAGAATGAGAACAGGAGGCGCGAGCCGCACGAGCACA
>WNFV01006444.1_pt1 | contig 13883 bp, 16 predicted proteins | sample 5400101 | NCBI WGS metagenome assembly WNFV01 (sample SAMN13153361, study PRJNA577476) | soil metagenome | isolation source: 115 cm soil or saprolite under grassland replicate 1 | place: USA:California | collected 2016-06-15 | reverse complement strand
GGCCTCGTAGACCTTGCCGGTGAGGAGTACGTCGCGCACGCCCGGCGCGATCGTGGTCGCGAAGTCGATCACACCGAACCGGTCGAGGGCCCGGCCGGCGCGGCCGAGCTTGTAGTACATCGCGAGGTACTCCAGCAGCGCCGACTCCGGGTCGATGTGCAGCGCCCAGACCGAGCCGCCGGGCTCGCCCTCGCGGGTGGTCAGGCCGGTGGCGATCCGGGTCTCCTCGTAGGGGAGCGGGGCGACGTCGAAGAGCTGGGCGATGCCCTGGCGGCCCTCGACCTCGCAGAGGAGGACGTCCTTGCCGGTCGAGGCCAGCGCGAGCGCAAGCGCGGCGGCGACCGTCGACTTTCCGGTGCCGCCCTTGCCGGTGACCACGTGCAGCTTCACGCGGCCCTGGCCCTCGGGCCACTGCTTGCTCACCCGATGAAGAGTAGCCGCCGGGCCGCTCGTCGGAAGGCGATGTGACGCGGTCGTGAGGGTGACGCCGGCCATGCGACCGGCGGGTCCCGGATCGCCTCGTCCGGCCGGGTCGCCGTACCCACCTATGGGGGTGGCCTCGCAGGGCGGGCGCCGACGCCGTACCAGCGTGGCTAGGATCACAAGCCGGAGGCGACGGCCGGACCGCTGGTGCGGGCGATCGTCCTGGGATGACCTCAACTGAGAGGGAGAACACGGTGGACAAGGTGGTCGCGAGCGCGGCCGAGGCGGTGGCCGACATCGGGTCGGGTACGACGCTGTCGGTCGGCGGATTCGGACTGTGCGGGATCCCGTCGGTGCTGATCGACGCGCTGCTGGAGCAGGGCGCCACGGATCTCGAGGCGGTGTCGAACAACTGCGGCGTCGACGACTGGGGGCTGGGCCGGCTGCTGATGGCCAAGCGGCTGCGCCGGATGGTCTCGTCGTACGTGGGGGAGAACAAGGAGTTCGCGCGGCAGTACCTGTCCGGCGAGCTCGAGGTGGAGCTCACCCCTCAGGGCACGCTGGCCGAGCGGATGCGGGCGGGCGGGTCGGGGATCCCGGCGTTCTTCACCGCGACCGGGGTCGGCACCCAGGTCGCCGAGGGCGGGCTGCCCTGGAAGTACGACGACGCCGGCAACGTGATCGTCTCCTCGCCGGCCAAGGAGGTGCGCACCTTCGGCGAGCGCGAGTTCGTGCTCGAGCAGGCGATCGTCGCGGACTTCGGGCTGGTGCGGGCCTGGAAGGGCGACCGGCACGGCAACCTCGTCTACCGCGACTCCGCGCGCAACTTCAACCCGCTGGCCGCGATGTGCGGGCGGGTCACGATCGCCGAGGTCGAGGTGCTGGTCGAGCCCGGTGAGCTCGACCCCAACGACGTACACACGCCGGGGGTGTTCGTGCAGCGCGTGGTCGCGCTGACCCCGGAGCAGGCCGCCGACAAACGGATCGAGAAGCGGACGGTGCGGCCGCGCACCGAGCCGCCCGCGGCCGACGTACCCGCCGGTGGCGCCGCCGCCGGCATCGCGGAGGGAGACGCCTGATGGCGTGGACACGTGAGGAGATGGCCGCGCGGGCGGCCACGGAGCTGCACGACGGTTCGTACGTCAACCTCGGGATCGGGCTGCCGACCCTGGTGCCCAACTACGTCGCCGACGACGTGGAGCTGGTGCTGCAGTCGGAGAACGGCATCCTCGGGGTCGGCGCCTACCCGCTCGACGGCGACGAGGACCCCGACCTGATCAACGCCGGCAAGGAGACCGTGACGGTACGCCGCGGGGCGTCGTTCTTCGACTCCGCGACGTCGTTCGGGATGATCCGCGGCGGCAAGATCGACGCGGCGATCCTGGGTGCGATGCAGGTCTCCGCCGGCGGCGACATCGCCAACTGGATGATCCCCGGCAAGATGGTCAAGGGGATGGGCGGGGCGATGGACCTGGTCCACGGCGCCAAGCGGGTGATCGTGCTGATGGAGCACGTCGCGCGCGACGGGTCGTACAAGATCGTCAACGAGTGCTCGCTGCCCTACACCGGCCGCCGCGTCGTACAGCGGATCATCACGGACCTCGCCGTCATCGACGTCGTCGACGCCGCCACCGGTGAGCTCGCCGAGTCCGGCACGCTCGGCGACCGCGCGCTCAAGCTGGTCGAGCTGGCGCCGGGTGTCACCGAGGACGAGGTGCGGGAGAAGACGGAGCCGGAGCTGGTGTGAGGGGGGTGTCGGTTTCCCCGGATATCCGGGGAAACTGACGGTTGTCAGGTGTTGCATCCCCTGACAACCGTCAGCAGTCCCTGACCAGCACCGGTCTCAGACCAGCCTGCTGAGCAGCTTGGTGAAATCGCCCCGGCGCCGTCCGAGCGCCGCGAAGAAGTCACGGTCGACCCTCTCGACGGCGCCGATGGCGCGGTTGACCAGTTCCACGCCGGTCGAGGTCGCGGCCAGCGCCCGGGCCCGAGCGTCGGTCGGGTGCGCCTCGCGGGTCACCAGGCCCTTGGCCTCCAGGGTGCGCAGCACCTGAGAGGTCATCATCGGGTCGGTGCCGGCGTGCTGGGCGAGGTGCCGTTGGGTGACGGGCTCGCCCGTGCCCGCGCCGCCCAGCCAGGTCAGCGAGGCCAGCAGCACGAACTGCACGTGCGTCAGGTCGTAGGGCTTGAGCGCCGCCCGCTGCGCGGCCTGCCAGGCGTTGGTGACCCGCCAGAGCATCAGGCCGGGGGAGTCGTCGGCGTCCGCGAACTCCGTCTCGAGCCGGCTCATCGGGCGGCGTGCTCCTTGAGCATCGCGGCGCGCAGCACCTCGGCGTCGTGCGCGCTCAACGCGAGCAGGCCGCGGCGGAGCAGGTAGCCCCAGCTGGGGTCCCGGGTCAGGTCGAGGTCGGCACGCACCTCCTCAAGCGGTACGACGCGGGCGTCGGCGTACTCGACCCGGCGCCGGAACGGCTTGAAGTCGCGCTCGTCGGCCTGCCAGATCTCGCCGTCCGCGACCACGCCGTACGCCGTGAAGCTGCGGAGCGCGGGCCGCTCGCCGAGGCGTTCCTGCGCGGAGTAGTAGACGAGTACGTCGCCGGGCCGCATCCTGGCCAGACCGGCGCGCTTGCCGTGGTTGACCTGCGCGATCCCGCGGGCCACGCCGTGGCGTACGTGCTCGGCTGAGACGACGCCGAGCCAGGCGTTCCGTGAGCTGTCCATGGCTCTAGTATGCGCGCTTAGTAAAGTGAGAGTCAACCGCGGGACGTCATACAGGCCGAGCCATAGACGGCTCCGTCCGTATGACGTCCGCACGACCGGCCCGAGTAGGGTGCCAGCCATGACGAAGTGGGAATACCTGACCGCCCCGATCCTGGTCCACGCGGCCAAGCAGATCCTCGACAACTTCGGCTCCGACGGCTGGGAGCTGGTGCAGATCGTGCCGGGCATGAACCCGGAGAACCTGGTCGGCTACTTCAAGCGGCCGGTCGAGGCATGAGCACTCCCGACGAGCGGCTGGCGGCGCTCGGACTGACCGTCCCCGAGGTGGCCAAGCCGGTGGCGGCGTACGTCCCGGCGCTCCGCACCGGCAACTACGTCTTCACCTCCGGCCAGCTGCCGATGCGGTCGGGCGAGCTGATGTACACGGGGAAGGTCGGCGGCGACGTCAGCCCCGAGGAGGCGACCGAGTGCGCGCAGCAGTGCGCCCTCAACGCGATCGCCGCGGTCAAGGCCGAGCTCGGCGACCTGGGTCTGGTCAAGCGGATCGTGAAGGTGGTCGCCTTCGTCGCATCGACCCCCGACTTCACCGGTCAGCCGGCGGTGGCCAACGGGGCCTCGCACCTGTTCGGAGAGGTCTTCGGGGAGGCCGGCGTACACGCGCGGTCGGCGGTCGGCGTACCCGTGCTGCCGCTGGACGCCCCGGTCGAGGTCGAGATCATGGTCGAGGTCTCGGCAGAGGTGGAGGGCTGACCGGCGTGGTCGACCCCACCCGTCGCCTGCCCCCGGCGCTGGTCGCCACCGCGAGGGAGTACGCCGAGGGGCGCCGCGAGCCGGTCGAGCCGCGGTTCGCCTCGACGGTGGTGCTCCTGCGCGCCGGCCGTGCGGCCGAGCCCGGCGGGCTCGAGCTGTACCTGCTGCGCCGGCATGTCGGCATGGAGTTCGCGGCCGGGATGAGCGTCTTCCCTGGCGGCGGCGTCGACAAGCGCGACTTCGACGGAGAGGTCGGCTGGGCGGGCCCGCCGCCGGCCGAATGGGCGCGCCGGCTCGGCGTCGACGAGGCCACCGCGCGGGCGCTGGTGTGCGCGGCGGTGCGGGAGACCTTCGAGGAGTCTGGCGTTCTCCTGGCCGGCCCGTCGGCCGACGAGGTGGTCGCCGACACCACCGGCGCCGACTGGGAGGCCGACCGGGTCGCGCTGGAGGGCAGTGGACTGTCGTTCACCGAGTTCCTGGCCGCGCGCGGGCTGGTGATCCGCACCGACCTGCTCGGCGTCACCACGGGTTGGCAGACGCCGGTCTTCGAGCCGCGGCGCTACCGGACCTGGTTCTTCGTGGCCGAGCTGCCCGAGGGGCAGCGCACTCGCGACGTGTCGACCGAGTCGGACGGGGTCGCCTGGTGGACGCTGCGTGACGCGATCACCGCCGTCGACGCCGGCGAGATGCTGATGCTGCCGCCGACGTACTCCACCTGCCTCGAGCTGTACGACGCCCGCACGCCGCACGAGGCCCTGCTCGCCAGCCAGGGGCCGGTCACCGAGATGATCGAGCCGCAGGTCGTCTTCGACGGCGACTCGGCGTACCTCACCGTGCCCGACCGGCTGGTCGCGCTGCGGGCCGAGGTGGCCCAACGGATGGCTGAGAGGCTGCGGTCATGAGCTGGGCCGGCGGCGCCTTCGGAGAGTACGCCGAGTGCGTGCTTGCCCCGAACGCCAACATCATGACCCTCGACGGCACCAACACCTGGATCCTGCGCGACCCGGCGTCACGGCGGAGTGTCGTGGTCGACCCGGGGCCGCTCGACGAGGGCCACCTGGACCGGGTCGCGGAGGCGGCCGGCGACGTGGCCGTCGTACTCCTCACGCATCATCACCTCGACCACTCCGAGGCGGCCCGCTTCTTCGCGGGGCGGGTCGGAGCCGGCGTGCGCGCGCTCGACCCCGCCTACCGGCTGGGCGGCGAGGGCCTGGCCGACGGCGACGTCGTGACCGTCGGCGACCTGGAGATCCGGGTGATCGGCACGCCGGGTCACACCAGCGACTCGCTGTCCTTCCTGGTCCCCCGCGACGGCGCGGTGCTGACCGGCGACACCGTGCTCGGCCGCGGTACGACGGTCGTCGCCCACCCCGACGGGCAGCTCGGCGCCTACCTCGACTCGCTCGACCGGCTGCACGCGCTGGCCGAGGCGCACGAGGCGCGCACCATCTGGCCCGGCCACGGGCCGGTGATCGACGACGCGCTCGCGGCTCTCGACTACTACCGGGCGCACCGGCGCGAGCGGCTGGCGCAGGTGGAGGCCGCCGTACTCGCGCTCAGCGGTGAGCCGACCCTCGGCAAGGCGCTCGTCCACCTCGACCTCGACGCCGGCTCGGGAGCGAACCTCACGCCGCAGACTGTCGTCGAGCGCGTGTACGCCGACGTCGATCCGGTCCTCTGGGGCGCGGCCGAGCTGTCGGTGCGCGCCCAGCTGGCCTACCTCGCGGGACGTTAGCCCAGGTCGCCGGGGTCGCCACCACCCTCGCGGTGGGCCCGTTTCCTTTGATCGAACGATTGATCAACGCGAAACACACCCCGGCGGCTGGTCCACGCCCCCGCGCCGACATCGACCTGAGGCCCACGCCGGTCCGGGTATAGCGGTCAGGCGAGGGAGAGGTCGCGAAGCTCGCGCTGATAGTCCGCGTACGCCGCCCGCAGCTCGGCACCAGGCCAGTCGGCCGGAAGCAGGACCGACGGCAGCAGTGGGTCGGTGGTGAGGTGCCGGACCAGCTGAGCGGCGACGGCCAGGCGTTGCGGCGGATCGTGGGTGCCGGTCAGGGCAGCGAGGACCGCGCGGCCGCGAGACGCCCAGCCGGCGAGATCCCACAGCCCGGCGGCGAGGGTGGCGGGGTCGTCGTCGGGTACGCCGCGGAACGTCGACAGCACCGGATCCGGCTCGAGCGTCCGGCTGAGGTTGGCTGGCCGGGTCCAAACGCCCTCCCGTAGCTCGGCCAGGCGCAGTCCGGCCAGCCGTTCCCGGAGAGCCGCGCGCTCGGGCCCCGGTCGTCCCGTGACCACCACGACGGCCAGCTCCCACTGGCCGTCCCAGGGCGCGTCGGCCGCTTCGACCGCTTCGTCCTGCCGGCGCTGGCGGGCCACCAGCCGGTCGCCGAGCAGATAGTCGCTGCCCTCGCGGCGCAGGTCGCCGGCTGCCACGGCCCGGGTCAGCGCGACCCGCAGGGTCCCGGCCGGGATCCCGAAGAGCTCGCCTGCCCGGGTCAGGTCGGCCGGACTCTTCCGGTCCGGATGCGAGCCCAGCATCAGGCTCAGGACCATCGAGCGCGCGGACAGCGGACCGGGTACGGCGGCCGGAGCGGTCGTCGGGTCTGCCATGGCAGCACTTTGGCACACCGAGGGCAGTCATTACGCACCTAGACACATCTGTCAGGAAAACTGTAACGTTGAGGCGTGAGTGATACCCATGAGTGACGCAGCGCCCTGGCGCCGGGCCGCCCACGAAGGCGCCGACTCGGCCTACGCCCACGCGAGCACACCGGCGAGCACACCGGGTGACGACGTGCCGGCGTACCGGACCCTGACCTACGAGGTGGACGGCCGGGTCGCTCGGCTGACCTTCGACCGGGCCGAGCGGGGCAACTCGATCACGCCCGACACCCCGGTCGAGCTGGCCGACGCCGTGGAGCGGGCCGACCTCGACCCGCGGGTGCACGTGATCGTGCTGAGCGGACGGGGCAAGGGCTTCTGTGGGGGCTACGACCTGGCCGCGTCCGCCGAGCACCTCATGGACGGCGGTTCGGGGATCGGCAGCGGCGCGCCGGGCAGTGTGCTCGACCCGGTCGTCCAGATGACCAACCACGACCCACGCGGCACCTGGGACCCGATGGTCGACTACGCGATGATGAGCCGCTTCACGCGGGGGTTCGCCAGCCTGCTGCACGCGAACAAGCCGACGGTCGCCAAGATCCACGGCTTCTGTGTGGCCGGTGGCACCGACATCGCCCTGCACTGCGACCAGATCGTGATCGCCGCCGATGCCAAGATCGGCTACCCGCCGACCCGGGTCTGGGGCGTGCCGAGCGCGGGCCTCTGGGCGCACCGGCTCGGCGACCAGCGGGCCAAGCGGCTGCTCCTCACCGGCGACTGCCTGAGCGGACGCGAGGCCGCCGAGTGGGGGCTCGCGATCGAGGCGCCCGAGCCGGAGCACCTCGACGAACGCACCGAGATCCTGGTCCAGAGGATCGCCGCGATGCCCCTCAACCAGCTGATGATGGTCAAGCTCGCGCTCAACTCCGCCTTGCTCGCCCAAGGCGTCGCCAACAGTCAAATGATCAGCACCGTCTTCGACGGAGTCTCACGGCACACCCGCGAGGGTTACGCCTTCCAGCAACGCGCGGCCGAGGTCGGCTTCCGGCAGGCCGTGCGCGAGCGCGACGCGGCGCCGTACGACGATGCCGGGCCCTCCACAAACAAGGGATGACCAGCGATGACCACTCACGACGTCTTCAACCAGGTCCCGCCGCTGACCGGCCACGACACGGCCGCCGACCCGGCCCTGCTCGAGGCGCTCGAACGCGAGGGCGCTGGTTGGGCGCTCGACGAGATCCACGAGCTCGGCCGGCTGGCCGGCACCGCCGAGGCGCAGGACTGGGGCCGGCTGGCCGAGCGAGTGCCGCCGCGACTGCTGACCCACGACCGTTACGGCCACCGGATCGACGAGGTCGAGTACGTGCCGGCGTACCACTCGCTCATGGAGACCGCCGTCTCCCACGGCCTGCACGCCGCGCCCTGGGCCGACGACCGCCCCGGCGCGCACGTCGCGCGGGCCGCGAAGTTCATGGTGTGGAACGTCGACGCCGGCCATGGCTGCCCGATCTCGATGACGTACGCCGTCGTACCGGCTCTGCGGGCCAACCCCGACCTGGCCGCCGCCTTCGAGCCGCTGCTCACCAACCGAGAGTACGACTTCGGCCTCCGCGACCCCGCCACCAAGCGCGGCCTGATCGCGGGCATGTCGATGACCGAGAAGCAGGGCGGCTCCGACGTCCGCGCCAACACCACGACGGCGCACCCGCTGAGTACATCCGGCGGGGCTGACGGCAGCTACGCGCTGACCGGCCACAAGTGGTTCACCTCGGCGCCGATGAGCGACCTGTTCCTCACCCTCGCCCAGGCGCCGGGCGGCCTGTCCTGCTTCCTGGTGCCCCGTGTGCTGCCCGGTGGCGAGCGCAACGCGATGACGCTGATGCGCCTCAAGGACAAGCTCGGCAACCGCTCCAACGCGTCGGCGGAGATCGAGTACGACGGCGCGCTCGGCTGGCTGGTCGGCGAGGAGGGCCGGGGCGTGCGCACCATCGTCGAGATGGTCAACATGACCCGCCTCGACTGCGTGATCGGCACGGCCACGGGCATGCGGACGGGACTCGTCCAGGCCGGCCACCACGCCCGGCACCGCTCGGCCTTCGGCAAGCCGCTGATCGAGCAGCCGCTGATGCGCAACGTGCTGGCCGACCTGGCCGTCGAGTCGGAGGCGGCCACCGCCGCGATGCTGCGGCTGGCCGGCGCCAACGACCGCGCCGTACGCGGTGACGAGGGCGAGGCCGCCCTGCGTCGGATCGCGCTCGCCGCCACCAAGTACTACGTCTGCAAGCGTGGCCCGATCCACGCCGCCGAGGCCCTGGAGTGTCTGGGCGGCAACGGCTACATCGAGGACTCCGACCTCCCGCGGCTCTACCGCGAGCTGCCGCTGCTCTCGATCTGGGAGGGCTCGGGCAACGTCGCCGCGCTCGACGCGCTGCGCGCGCTCGGCCGCGAACCGCACACCCTCGACGCCTACTTCACCGAGGTCGAGCAGGCCGCCGGTGCCGACCCCCGGTACGACGACGCGCTGGCTCGGTTGAAGCAGGAGCTCACGTCCTTCGACGACATCGAGTCGCGGGCGCGGCGGATCGTGGAGCAGCTGGCCCTGGTGTTCCAGGGCTCCCTGCTCCTGCGCCACTCGGCTGACGGACAAGGGCCGGCCGCGGTGGCCGCTGCGTTCTGTGCGAGCCGGCTCGGGCGTGACTGGGGCGGTGCGTTCGGCACCCTGCCCAGCGGACTCGATCTGGGTCCGATCATCGACCGGGCGCTGGTCGAGGTTCCCTGATCCAGCGCCCCGGTCGTGGGGCCAAGCGTCGGCCGATGAACTCAGCGGCTGGTGACGACCCTGCCGCCGAGGAACGCGCCGTACGCCGCCAGGCCGGCCAGGCCGAGCTTGCGGGTCTTGCGCGTCATCAGGGCCGCACCAATAGCCAGCTCGGCGGCACCGTTGCGGTAGACCCAGCTGCGGGTGTCGTTGGGGAAGGCCAGCGACGACACGGGTTCGAACGCCTGGGGCGCGGCGAAGTGGGCGGCGCCGGTGGCGGCGATCAGACCACCGAGCAGACGGGGCAGAGACATGGCGTACCTCTCGATTCGTGGGAACTCCCGAGCAACCCTGCCACGTCACCCCGCGGCCGTCACCCGACGCGCGGCCGGTTGTGGAAATCCCTCGTCAGAATCTCGCCAGGTGGTGCAGACCGGGCCTGGCCCGGCTCAGGCCGGGTCGACGAAGAGGTCGTACTCGAGCGCCCCGGTGCCGCCGTACTTGCTGAGGTCGGTCACGCCGGCCTCGCGCAGCACGTGGACGTCGATGAAGGTGTTGCCGGTGCACTCGCGCGAGGGGCGGGACAGGATCTCGATGGCCGCATCAGCCACGATCTCGGGGGTGCGGGCCTTGGCGACGGCGTCGTGGCCGCCGAGCAGGTTCTGTACGGCGGCCGTGGCGATCAGCGTCTCCGGCCAGAGGCAGTTGGCGGCGATCCCGGCCTCGGCGTACTCCGCAGCCCAGCCCAGCGTCAGCAGGGACATGCCGTACTTCGCCAGCGTGTACGCCGGGTGCGCGCCGAGCCACTTCGGGGCCAGGTTGACCGGTGGCGACAGCGACAGGATGTGGGGGTTGGTTCCCTCGCGCAGATGGGGCAGCGCGGCCCGGGTGAGCAGGTAGGTGCCGCGCAGCTGGATCTGGGTCATCAGGTCGAACCGCTTGATGGGCAGGTTCTCGGTCGAGTCCAGCGCGATCGCGGAGGCGTTGTTGACGCAGATGTCGATGCCGCCGAAGGTCTCGACCGCCCGCGCGACGGCGTTGGCGACCGACTCCTCATCACGGACGTCGCCGACCACGGCGAGTGCGCCACCGCCGGCGGCCTCGATCTCCGCGGCCGCCGTGTGGATGGTGCCGGGCAGGCGCGGGTCGGGTACGTCGGTCTTGGCGAGCAGGACGACGTTCGCGCCCTGGCGGGCCGCCGCGATGCCGATGGCGAGGCCGATGCCGCGGCTGCCGCCGGACATGATCATGGTGCGGCCGGCGAGGGTCTGGTCGGACATGCGAGCTCCTTCGAGACGACAGGCCGAAGCGGCCTTCGTCGAAGGTTACTGTTCGTTCACCTGGCCGGACAGGGCGTCCGGCTGTGAAGAGGCTCTCAGTCTCAGCGGGCGCGACGGGTGAGCCGCTCGACGTCCATGATCACGACGGAGCGCGGCTCCAGCCGCAGCCAGCCGCGCGAGGCGAAGTCGGCGAGCGCCTTGTTGACGGTCTCGCGGGAGGCGCCGACCAACTGGGCCAGCTCCTCCTGGGTGAGGTCATGATGGACGTGTACGCCGTCGTCGGCGGTCCGTCCGAACCGGCTGGCCAGGTCGAGCAGCGCCTTCGCCACCCGGCCGGGCACGTCGGAGAACACCAGGTCGGCGTTGACGTCGTTGGCCTTGCGCAGCCGCCCGGCGATCTGGGCCAGCAGCCCGAGCGCGACCGCGGGCCGGCCCTCGAGCCAGCGCAGCAGGTCGGCGTGGGAGAGCGAGGCGAAGGAGGCGTCGGTGACCGCGGTGACGGTCGCGGAGCGCGGCCCGGGGTCGAAGAGCGACAGCTCGCCGAACATCTGACCCGGCCCGAGGATGGCCAGCAGGTTCTCGCGGCCGTCGGAGGAGGTGCGACCGAGCTTCACCTTGCCGTCGAGGACGACGTACAGCGTGTCGCCGCTGTCGCCCTCACGGAAGAGCACGTCGCCGCGTCGCAGCTTGTGGTCGGCCATCGAGGAGCGCAGCGCGGAGGCCGCCTCGTCGTCGAGAGCGCTGAAGAGCGGAGCTTGACGGAGTACGTCGTTGTCCACCTGAGGTCCTCCTCGTCCAAAATGCCGGCCCGGGCCGGCCCGGCCCGTGCCGCACATCACAGCGTGGCTGTCCACCGAGAAGATACCCCAACCGGCGCTCCGGACGGCTCAGTGCTCACAGAACGGGGTCACAGATAGCGCAGCCACAGGTACGGCACGCACAACGACACCGTCACCGCGGTGACCACGAGGCCGTAGCGGGTGAACTCCCAGAAGCCGATGTTCTTGCCCGCCCGGTCCGCGATCCCGAGCGCGACCACGTTGGCCGAGGCGCCGATCGCGGTCGCGTTGCCGCCCAGGTCGGCGCCGAGTGCGAGCGCCCACCACAGCACGTGACCCTCCGAGCCGTGCCCGGCGGCCAGCTCGGAGACGATCGGTCCCATCGTGGTGACGTAGGGGATGTTGTCGATGATCGCCGACAGCACCGCCGACCCGCCGAGCAGCGTCATCGTGGCGACGCCGAGCCGGCCGTCGGTGATGTCGGCGGTCCAGGCCGACACCTCGCCGATCACGTCGGTGCGGACCAGACCGCCCACCATCACGAACAGGCCGGCGAAGAAGACCAGCGTCGACCACTCCACCCCGTCCATCGCCTCGCCCGGGGTCACGTCGGTGATCAGCACCAACAGGCCCGCGCCGAGCAGCGCCACGATCGACGGCTCGTAGTGGAGCACCGGATGCAGCACGAACGCCGCCAGCACCAGAACGAGCACGCCGAGCGACTTGGCCAGCAGCAGCCCGTCCTTGATCGCCTCCCGCTCGTTGAGCGCCATCACCGTGGCGGCCCGCTTCGGGTCGTAGGTGAAGTCGCGCCGGAACAGCCACCGGCAGAGGACGCAGAAGACCACCATCAGTAGCACGACGATCGGCGTCAGGTTGACCAGGAAGTCGTTGAAGCTGAGGTCGCCTCGGCTGGGGCTGGCGATGATGATGTTGGGCGGGTCGCCGACCAGGGTCGCCGTACCGCCGATGTTGGAGGCCATGACCTCCGCGATGATGTACGGCGCCACCCGCAGCGCCAGCCGCTCGCAGACCAGGAAGGTAACCGGGGCGATCAGCAGGATCGTGGTGACGTTGTCGAGCATCGCCGAGGCCACGGCGGTGAGCAGGCAGAGCATCACCATCAACCGGTACGGCTTGCCACGGGCGCGCTTGGCGGCCCAGACCGCGACGTACTCGAAGACGCCGGTACGCCGGAGCACCGAGACGATCACCATCATCCCGAGCAGCAGGAAGAGGACGTTCCAGTCGATGCCGGTGTCCTCTGCGAAGAAGGTGTGCTCGGCGTCGTTGATGCGGAGCAGCAGCATCAGTCCCGCGCCGACGAGGGCGACCTTGGTGCGGTGTACCCACTCCGTCATCAGCAGGATGTAGGCACCGACGAAGATCAAGATGGCGGCAACGGCCACGGTGGCACCTCTCGGGGTCGGGTCGAGACTTCGCCGACCAGACTTCCCGGCACACCTCGGGCCACCTTAGAGCACGTCCGGACACCTAGGAGGCTGGATCGGGCGGCGGCGGGACTTGTAACGCGCTGTTATCCCGCCTAACCACCCGCTGCAGGAGATGGGATAACAGCGCGATACAGGGGCGGCCGACCTCGGCTAGCCTCGACGATGTGCAGGCACACGAGCTCGCGGCGCCCTACCCGACGGTCCGGATGGACACGTCGGCGCTGGACGCCGCCCGGCTCATAATCGATCTGGGTCGCCCGGGGCTGATCGTGGTCGACGAGCACGAGCACCCGATCGCGATCCTGCCCAACTCCCAGGTGCTGCGGGTGATGATCCCCGGCTACGTGCAGGACGACCCGGCGCTGGCCCGGGTGCTCGACGAGGCGTACGCCGACCACATCAGCGACGTACTCTCCCAGCGCACCGTCGCCGACATGCTGCCCCGCGACCGGGTGACGCTGCCCGTGGTCGCGCCCGACGACACCGCGCTGGAGATCGCCGCGATCATGGCCGCCAACCGCAGCCCGATCGTCGCGGTGGTCGAGGAGCGCAGCAAGACCGCCCCGATGCTGGGCGCGATCACCGTGTCCATGCTGCTCGGGCGGCTGCTTCCGCCCGCGTCCTGACGTCCTGACGTCGGCCCCTTGAGGCTGGTGCACCCGCGGACCGTCGGTGTCGCCGTCTACGCTGGGCGGCATGGTGGCCGGGGTGGATGCTGGGGTGGACGACGGTGCGACGGGTGCGCGCACGGAGCACGGCGAGACCCGCACCGCTTTGGTACGACGAGCCCGCAAGATCGACCGGGTGCTCGCCGAGACCTACCCCGACGCCAAGTGCGAGCTCGACTTCGACAACCCCTTCGAGCTGCTGGTCGTGACCGTGCTCAGTGCGCAGACGACCGACAAGCGGGTCAACGCCGTACGCCCGACGCTGTTCGCGGTCTTTCCGGACGCCAAGGCCATGGCGGGCGCCGACCGCGAGCACCTCGAGCAGATCATCGGCCCGCTCGGGTTCTTCCGGGCCAAGACCGAGAGCCTGCTCAAGCTGTCCCAGGCGCTGGTCGAGCGACACGACGGCGAGGTGCCGCCCCGGCTCGACGACCTGGTGAAGCTGC
>WNFV01007824.1_pt1 | contig 13884 bp, 10 predicted proteins | sample 5400101 | NCBI WGS metagenome assembly WNFV01 (sample SAMN13153361, study PRJNA577476) | soil metagenome | isolation source: 115 cm soil or saprolite under grassland replicate 1 | place: USA:California | collected 2016-06-15 | reverse complement strand
CCCTGGCCGGAAAAGAGGAAGACGATCGGCTCGCGTCGGCTCATCCCCTCGGCGCCACCCGGGCCGCGGGCGCGCCGGAAGCGATCGAGCTCGGCTAGCACCTCGTCCCGGTCGCGGCCGACCGCGGAGAATCGCCAGCGGAAGTGGTGACGTCCGCGGTTCGCCGTGAGGCACGCGTCGCGCAGCTCGGCGGCGTCGGCGGACGCGAGCGCGTCCCGGAGATTCATGATCTGAACGCGGAGCGCGTCCTCGGTCTGGGCGGAGGCGCTCAACGCGAACAGCGGGCGCCCGCGCGGCGGGCGCGGGCGCGGCGCCGGTGCCTCCTCCAGGAGGACGAAGGCGTTCGTTCCGCCCATGCCCACCGAGTTGACGCCGGCCCGGCGCGGCGCGGGTCCGTGGTCGAACGGCCGCGGGGCGGTGTTGACGAAGAACGGCGATCGATCGAGCGGGATGCGCGGGTTCGGGGTCTCATAATGCAGGCTCGCGGGGATGACGCCGTGCTTCAACGCGAGGACCGTCTTGATGAGGCCGGCCATGCCTGCGCACTGTTCCAGGTGACCGACGTTCGATTTGACCGAGCCGATGGCGCAGAATCCTACGCGCGGCGTGCCGCTGCGGAACGCCCGCGTGAGCGCCTGGATCTCGACGGGGTCGCCGAGGGCCGTCCCCGCGCCGTGGCATTCCACGTAGCCGATGCCGTCGGCCTCCACGTCGGCGATCGCCATCGCTTCCGCGGCGGCCCGAGCCTGGCCGGCCGCGGTCGACGCCGTGTAGTTCACCTTGCGCCCGCCGTCGTTGTTGATCGCCGCCCCTTTGATGACGGCGTACACGTGGTCGCCGTCGGCCAGAGCCGCGGCCAGAGGCTTCACCAGCACGGCCGCGACGCCGCTGCCGAACAGCGTGCCGCTCGCCTTCGCGTCGAAGGCGCGGCAGTGCCCATCGAGGGAGTAGATGTTCCCGGACTCCGCCAGGTAGCCCCGGATGTGAGGAACGCGGACGACCGAGGCGCCCGCCAGGGCCATGTCCGCCTCGCCGTCGAGCAGCCCTCGGCAGGCCAGGTGAACCGCCAGCAGCGCCGTCGAGCAGGCGCTCTGCACATTGACGCTGGGACCCGTCAGGTTCAGCTTGAACGACACCCGCGAGCAGAGGAAATCGCGGTCGTTGCCGATGTGGCCGAGGTCGCCGGTCTGGCCGCGCAGGTCCGGATGGCACAGGCGCACCATGTAGCTGGAGACCAGCCCGCCCGCGCCGGCGTACACGCCGACGATGCCCTTCGCCCCCAGCGGGTCGTAGCCGGCGTCCTCGAACGCTTCCCAGGCGACTTCGAGGAACAGGCGGTGCTGGGGATCCATCAGGCGGGCTTCGCGTGGCGAGTACCCGAAGAAGGCCGCGTCGAACTCGTCGTGCGCCTGGAGGATCGGGGCCGCTTTGACGTAATGGGGGTGGCGCAGGAGATCGGCATCCTCGCCGGCCGCCCGCAGCTCTTCCTCGGAGAAAAACGTGACCGACTCGACGCCGCCCACCAGGTTGTCCCAGAAGGCACGCGGGTGTGCGGCGCCCGGGAACCGGCACGCCATTCCGATGATAGCGATGTCCCACGGACGCGCTGAGCGTGTCACAGGCCGTCTCGGCAGGACAGGGCCGCACTCCTGGTAGGCGCGGCAGAGATCGCCGACCGTGCGCACCTCGGTGATCGCCTTCATTTCCAGGAAGGGATCGATCCGCCACCGCCGGGCGAGCTTGGCGACGAGGGCGGCCAGATCCAGCGAGCTCAGTCCGGTGGAGATGAGATCGTCCTCCTCGTCGAACGGTGGCACCGGCTTGCCCGCCTGCTCGAGCAGCTCGACGATCGTCCGGTGGATCGTCTCCTCGATCTCGGCCTCGGTGGGCCGGCTGGTCAGCATGTGACTCCTCCGTCGACGACGAGCGTGTGTCCCGTGATGAAGGCCGCCGCCGGCGAGATCAGGAACAGCGCCGCCTCGGCGATCTCCTCGACCGTGCCCAGCCGCCGGAGCGGCGTGCTGCGCACGAGCTTCTGCACCTGGCGCTCGGTCAGGCTACCCACCATCTCGCTGTCGAAGTAGCCCGGCGCCAGCGAGTTGACGCGGATGTTCTTCGGCCCGAGCTCTCGGGCCAGCGCCCGGGTGAACCCGTCAAGCGCCGCCTTGGTCGCGCTGTAGACGGCCACCCCGGCATTGCCGCGCAGCCCATTCACCGAGGAGATGTTGAGGATGCAACCGGCCGCGCGCGACACCATGTAGGGCGTGCACAGCCGCGCCAGCAGGACGTTGGCGCGGAGGTTGACGGCGAGGCTCTCGTCGAGGTCGCTCAGGCGCATCAGCGGGAAGAGCCCGAAGCGGCCCACCGCGGCATTGTTGATCAGCACGTCGATGCCGCCATGACGGCCGGCTACCGTGTCCACGAATCGCTTGAGGGCCCCGTCATCCCGTCCGTCGACGGGCGCCCAGTGGAACCGAGCGCCCTCCGGGTCCCGCTCCCGCTGGTCTTCGATGAAGGGCGTGGCGGACCGACTGAACGCGGCGACGATGTGCCCCATGTCCAGGCAGCGTCGGGCGATGGCGGCTCCGAGGCCGCGGCTCCCCCCGCTGATCAGCACCACCTGCTGCCCCATCGGCGGCCCCGGCGCCCCGCGCTCAGGCCGACCCCGGGCGCCCGGTCGCCGCCATCACCGCCGCTCCCGGACGGACCTTCTTGAACCGCTGGCCGTGGTGCTCACCCTCGACGATCTCGACGACGACCGGAATCTTGTAGGGGGCGAGTCGGCCGCGGCAGAAGCCCTGCAGGCGCCGTTCGAGCGACTGCTGATCCTCGGGCCGCGCCAGGGTGAGGCGGGCGGCGACCACCTGGCCGGTGACCGGATTGTCCTCGCCCCACACCGTGGCCTCGCAGACGTTGTCCATCTCGAGCAGCGCGCTCTCGACCTCGCTCGGATACACCTTCTGGCCCCCGACATTGATGAGCTCGGTCGTCCGGCCGAGGATGCGGACGTACGGGCCATCGACCTCGACCGCGTCGTGGGTGTTGTACCAGCCGTCCTCGTCGAAGGGGCTGGGCGCGTTGAGATAGCCCAGCATCGCCGTCTCGGACCGCAGCCACAGCACGCCGTCGACGACACGCGCTTGGCAGCCGAGACCGCCGAGCTCGAGCCAGAGCGAGCCGGGCGCCCGCGAGCGGGTCGGCAGCACGCCCAGCTCGGTGAGGCCGTAGGTCTGCTTGAGACACACGCCGGGAAACGCCCGCCGGAGCGTCTCGAGCGTGCAGGCCGGCATCGGCTCCGTCCCGTACGTGATCAGCCGCAGGGACGAGAGGTCGTAGCGCTCGTGCACGCGCGAGATCAGCAGCATGCGTAGGAAGGTCGGCGTGGTGGGAAGCAACTCGAGGCGATGTCGCTCGATGGCGCGCGCCACCGCATCCGGCCGACGGTCTTCGCTGAGGACCAGCGTGCCGCCGTGCGCCAGCGTGTGCAGCATCGTATGGATGCCGCCGAGGTGATCGAGCAGGAGAAACACCAGGGTCCGGTGCCCAGGACGCGCCGTCCGGTACCGCTCGACCAGCGCGTCGAAGTCGAACAGCGCGGCCTTGCCTTGCCCGGTTGTCCCCGAGCTGAACACGACGAGACCGGCGGCGCCCCGGTCACGCAAGCGTTTCAAGACGAGCGGCGGCGCGCCCGGCGACTGCGCGCGGTAGGACCAGCGGTCCGAGTCCGCGAAGTCGAAGAGTGCCTCGGCCTGCGCGGCGTCCAGGTGCCGCCGCGCGTCGCCGCCCACGGGCAGGGGGACCACTACGCGCCGGTGCAGCGCCGCCGCGAGAAACAGGGCGCAGATCCCGGGGGAATAGTCGCCGCGCACGGCCACGACGGACCCCGCGGACAGCCCTTTCTCCTGGAAGACGCGGAGCCACTCCTCGATGCGGATGCCCAGCTCTGCGTAGGTGACGGGCCGGTCCCGATACACGATCGCGTCGCGATGCGCGAAGGCCCGTAGGCGCTCCAGCAACCAGTGACGCGTCACGCGGGTCACCGTTCCCGGCCTCCCGGGACATGCTCGTCGGGTCGCGCCCAGGGAAACCCGTTCTGACTCGCCCCGTCCCCGGCGGGCTCATCGTGCGCCGCGAGCCACCGCTCGAGCCGCGCGCGATACTCCCGGATCGCCTCCTTCTGAACGGTCACGACCTGGGCGCCGAGCGACCGCTGGACCCGCAGGAGCCCGAGCACCGAGGCCATGAAGGTCTTGAGCGCGGTGTTGATCTTCGCTTCGTCCCACACGCAGATGTCCAGCAGCGCCTCGTACAGCTCCAGCAGGCAGAGCTGAAACGCGACGATCTCGCGGACGTGGGAGGTCTCGGACGACTCGGTCATGGGCCGCCGCCCGATGCCGGCCCCTGCGGGAGCGGGATCCCGAACAGCTTGAGGAAGTCTGCCGCCCGGGACTCCGGCTCGATCGTGTCGATGTGCCGGTACTTCTCCGCGGGCCGGAGGGGCGCGGGGAAATCGTCGCAGAACGTCGTCGCGGCCTGGTGGCCGATGTCCCACAACGTGAGCGCGTTGGAATAGCTCCACTCGAGGAGCTTGCCGCGCTCCCAGCTCGGGATATCGAACGGCAGACGATAGAACTTCGCCAACGTGGGCGGCGGGTGCAAGTTGAAGAAGTGCTCCTGGAGCGCGTAGAACGCGGCGACGTTCTCGTTGAGGGTCACGATCGGATCCAGGATCGCTAGCTCGAGCGCCTCGTAGAGGCTCTCGGGGTCCGTCCAGAGTTCTGGACCGATCGTGTCAAGCATGACGATGGCGTCGAGATTCACCAGGCTCGGTGGTCCATTCTTCTCCAAGGCTTCGACCCCCGATGGATCGTGCGACGCCCCCTCCGTGTAGAGGATACTGTTGAACTCCGTCGGCGCGTACAGCCACGGCATCGCGAGCGCCGCGTAAAAGGCCTCCGGCAGCATTGTCGTCTTGTCGAACAGCTCCAGCGCTCGGGTCTTGAAACTGAAGGCGTTCAGGAAAAAGTCCTTCGGGTGGGTCTTCAACGCGGCCCAGTCCACGAGGTCATCCACGACCCGAACCCGGGTCAATACGGCCTTCGACCAGTAGTTCAGCGTCGTGGGCGTGACGGCAGCGGTCACGAGATCGATCCAGTCGTTGACGAGGCGCCGGGCCGGGTGACTGTAACGGTCCTCCGGCGGCAGCTTGAAGTGAGGGATCATCTGGCCGAGTTGCCAGGACAGCTGCGAGAACGGGCCGTACTTGAAGAAGACCTTGAAATTGCTGGGGATCAATCGGTAGATCGCGTCGAAGATGTTCACGTCGACGACACGCTTGAGGGCGGTGACGGGGTCGCCGCCCTTGGGCGCCATGTAGAGTAGGGCCGGCAGCGCCCCGGCCCCCGAGGTCCCCACCACATCGAAGCTCACCTGCTTTTCGTAAAATGCGCAGAGCGCCCCCGCCGCCAGGTGCAGGGTCGGAGCGCCCCCGCTCACGACCACGCCGACCCGAGATGGTTGCGACACCCAGTTGCTGCCGACCCCGTTGCTCATCGCGCCTCCCTGCCCTGTTCGGGACGAGCGCCTCCCACCGATGCATCGATGAACCGGCCGACGTTCTCAAATGTGGGTTTGAACATCATGAGGAACTGCGCCGGGCGCGCTTGGGCCTTCAGGAAATTGGCGAAGCGGTAGCTCTCGAGCGCCCTGAGGTCGAACGGCTTCATCGCGCCGGCGATGGCCGCGGCGGCGTCGTAGCCGATCTTCTGCAGCTTGAGAGCATTCGCGTGCGTCCATTCCAGCATGGCCGGGTAGTACGAGTCGTCGATCGTCACCGGGATCCGATACAGTGGGGGAATGCGAAACTGCGCGGGAGCGCGACTTCCCGCGTTGACCTCGACGTCCCAGCTAGCGTACCAGGTGAGCATGAGCTGCTGCAGCGCCGCGATCGGGTTCAGCAGCATGACCTGGAACGCGTCGTAGGCGTTGGCCGGCTCGCGCCAGGCGCAATCATTGACGGGGTCGAGCGCCAGTATCGCATCGAGATCCCGCTCGTGCGTCCAGATCGCCTGCAGCCCGGTCGGATCGCGCGTGGCGCCGGTCGTGAGGAGGTCGCCGGCCACCCGGACGGGCGGGAACAGCATGAACATCGCCTGCGCGGCGTTGTACACGTCGGTGTTCACGGTGTCGTTGTCGAAGATTTGCAAGCGCCGCTTCCACAGGCTGAACGCGTTGAGGTAGAACATCCTCTTGGGCGTCGCCGTCTTCAAGGCCCGCAGCTTCCCGAACTCGACGAGATCGTCGACCAGCGGGACGTGGCTCATGAATCCCTTGCTGGCGACTTCGTAGCCGGGCGGCGTGAGGGCGGTCGCCCACAGCTCCATCCAGTCGTTGACGAACCGCTTGAGTGGGTTCGGATCGTCCGGCGCGATGGTGAATTTCGGGAGCGCCTTGCGCAGCTCGTAGAACTTTGTGGCGAACGGGCCGTACTTGTGGAACACCTTGAAGTTCACGGGGACGAACCGGTAGAGCCAGTCCGAGACGAAGAGGTTCGGCAGCTCGAGCAACGCTTCCTTGCGCTTCCCGCCCTTGGGGGCCAGGTACAGCATGCCGATGAGCCCGCCGACGCCCGTCGTGCTGATGACGTCGAACTCCACGTTGTGCTCGTCGAACGCGAGCATGGCGCCCGACATGAGCGTCATGGCGGGCGCAGTACCGCCGAGCACGATCCCGATGCGCGGTCCGTTCGCCATGAGGTTTTCTCCGACAGACCGCTAGGGCACTCGGAGGGGGGCTTCGCCCCCCTTCCGAACCTCCCCCCAAAACAGGCTTACGCTGGCAAAGCCGGCGCTCGAACAGCGCGCATCACCCAGCATGAGGTTTTCTCCGACAGACCGCTAGGGCACTCGGCCGGGGGCTTCGCCCCCCTTCCAAACCTCCCCCCAGGACAGCGTTGCGCCGGCAAAGCCGGCGCTCGAACAGCGTGCATCACCCAGCATGAGGTTTTCTCCAACAGGCCGCTAGGCTAGACGGGATGCCTCCCGCTCGGACTCGGCGAGGTCCCGCGCCATCCCCATGGCCTGGAACATCCCGCTCGCCTCCGAGAGGTACTTCCGCGCTTCCTCCGCCCGGCCCCACCGCGTCAGCAAGCGCCCGTAGGTGACATAGCTCCGCGCAAGCTCCGGCCGACAGCCGAGCTCCTGCTGGATGCGGACGGCGTCGAGCACGGCCGACTCCGCCCGGCTGACATCCGGCGCCGGCGTCGCGGCGAGCGCCTCGGCCAGGGTCCGGTGCGCGAGGGCGTTCGCCAAGCGGTCGCGGGTATCCTCGGCGAGGCGGATCGCCTCCTCGCACAAGGCCGGCACGGCGCCGGGTTCGCCGAGCGCCAGCAGACTCGTCGCGAGCAGCCCCTGCCCCCAGGCGAGCAGCGTGGTGGTCCCGAGCTGCTTGGCGAGCGCGATGCTGTGCTCGAGCAGCTCCCGCGCGCGCCGGGGATCACCGATCATCGTGTAGGCCTGGCCTTCGTAGAACTGCAGGAGATAGATGCGGAAGTGGTCGCCCGCACGCTCGGCCACGCGCCGCGCTTCCTCGCAAGCGGCGATGGCCTGCGCGCCCGACCCCTGGTGGCAATAGGCCACGGCCCGGTAGTTGTAGGCCGCGGCCAGCACGAACGGATTGCCCAGCTTCAGGGCGAGGTGCAGGCCGCGGTCGGCATAGGCGAGCGCCCGGTCAAAGTCTCCCAGAGCCGCCAGCGCGACCCCGGCGAAACCGGCCGCGGTCGCCTCCTCGGTGCTGTTGCCGAGCCTGCGCATCTGCTCGACACTCCGGGCCAGCAGCTCGCTGGCGCGAGCGTAATCTCCCATGAGGTAGTAGCTCCGCCCCGTGAGGTTCACCGGGGGCGCCGCCAGATCTTCGTCCGCCAAACGGTCGGCGATCGCGAGGCTCTGCTCGGCGTAGCCGGTGGCGACCTGAAACGCCCCGCGGACGTAGGCGAGGCGCCCGAGCCAGTAGAGCACCCGCGCCAGGCGCGGATCGTCTTGCAAGGTCTCGGCGAGCGTGCGCGCCTGCTCCAGGTTATCGCGGTCCTGCTCGAGCGCTTCCCGCGTGGAGCCCACGCTCGCGCGCTTGATGCTGGCGTCGATCTCGGCGCGTTGGCGCTCGGGCTTGGCCGTCAGCGCGCGGGCCAAGGCCAGCGCCTGGTCGTAATACGTGGAGGCCTCGGCATTCGCGTACACTCGAGCCGCCCGATCCCCCGCGAGCAAGGCGTACTTGATCGCGTCGTCCTGATGGTCGCTGCGAGCGTAATGGTGGGCGAGGACCACGGCCTGCTCTTCGAGCTGGTCGGCGTAGAGGTCTTCGATGCTGCGCCCGACGACCCCGTGCAGGGCCTGCCGGCGGGGCGCCAGCAGGCTCTTGTAGATGACGTCCTGGATGACGGCATGCTTGAACCGGTATTCCAGCCTGGGGAAGAAGCGCGCCTCGTGAATGACGTCCAGACGCTTCAGCGTCTCCAGGTGACCGGCGAGCTGTGCCGGGCGGCTCGACACGCGCGCCAGCAAGCGCAGGTCGAACTCGCGGCCGATGACCGCCGCCATCTGCACCGCCTCCTTGACCGGCTCCTCCAGGTGGTCGACGCGCGCCTGAATGATGTCGTGGATGGTGGCGGGCCACTCGAGCGCGGCGTCGGTGCTGAGCTGCAGCCGCCCATCGTCCCGGATGAGCAACCCGCGCTCCAGCAGCGCTTGCGTGACCTCCTCGATGAACAGCGGATTGCCGTCCGCCCTGTCCCGGATGAACCGCAGGAACTCGGGCGGAAACTCCGTGTCCCCGAGAAGCGCGGTCAGCATCTCCTCGATCTCCGGTCGGGCGAGACCGTCGAGCGCGATCTGCGTGTAGTGCGGCTTGTCCGCCCAGCGCACGGTATAGCCGGTGCGGTGCGTGGTCAGGATGAGGACGGGGATACCGGACAGGCTGCCCGCGAGGAGTGCGAGGAGGTCTTCCGAGCTCTGGTCGATCCAGTGAAGGTTCTCGCAGACCAGGACCTGGGGCCGCTGGTGACTGGCGGCGGCAATCACGGCCCGGATCGCTTCGAGTGTCTGCTGGCGGCGGTGTGCTCGGTCGAGGTGCCGGAGGGCGTCGTCAGCGCCGGGCAGAGCGAACAGCGCTTCGAGGAAGGGGAGCATCGGCTCGATGTCCGGATCGAGGTGATGAATGCCGTCGCGCAGCTTCCCCTGGATCTGCAGGGCATTGTCCCCTTCCTCGATGTGGAACTGCGCGCAGAGAACTTCAAGGATCGGTCCATAGGGAAGCGAGCGTCCGTACGCCACGCAGTAGCCCTCCAGCCACTCGATCCGATCGTGACGGATCGACGCGTGAAGCTCGTAGAGGAGCCGTGACTTTCCCAGCCCGGGCTCCCCCACGATGCCGACGACCTGCCCGTGACCTGCCTCGACGCGCCTGAGGCAATCGTGCAGGAGGCCCAGCTCGCGTCGACGGCCCGCGAACTGCGTCAAGCCGCGGGCGGCGCTCATCTCGAGCCGACTCCGCCACCGTCGGCGCCCGGTGACCCGGTAGGCGACCACCGGCTCGCGCTGCCCTCTGACGTCGACCAGGCCCAACGACTCATAGAGGACATACCCCTCGACGAACCGCCGCGTCTCCTCGGCCATCAGGATGGCCCCGGGCGCCGCCAGGGCCTGCATCCTCGCCGCGATGTGCGTGGTGTTGCCAACGGCGGTGTAATCCATCCGGAGATCATCTCCGATGCGACCGACCACCACCGAACCGGTGTTGATCCCCATCCGCAGGCGAAGCTCCACACCGTGCTCGCGCTGGAACTGCGCGCTGTAGCCGCGGATCGTCTCCTGGATCGCCAGCGCTGCCTGCACGGCCCGGAGTGGATGATCCTCGACGGCGATGGGCGCGCCGAAGAGGGCCATCAGTCCATCGCCGAGGTACTGATTCACCGTCCCCTCGTAGCGGTGCACCGCCTCGGCCACGAGCTGCAACACCTCGCCCATGAGCTGATGGAGGCGCTCGGGATCGATCCGCTGCGCGAACGCCGACGAGTCCGCGATGTCGGCGAACAGCACCGTCACCAACTTGCGCTCCCCTTCGAGCGCGCTGCGGGTCGTGAGGATCTTCTCGACGAGATACGGCGGGGTATAGGCGGGCCGTGAGGTCAAGGGCACGGCACCGCCGGAGGACATGGCGCCCGCCGCGTCTTTCACCGGCGTGGAGTCCTTCCCGGATGCGGAGCTGCCGGACGTTTTCGTCGGCAGGACGGTGCCACAGTACCTGCAGAACTTGGCGGTGTCGCTGTTCGTCGCTCCGCAGGCCGGGCAGACAGGGGGCAGCGGCGCGCCGCACTGGTCACAGAACCTCGCGGCGTGAGCGTACGCATGTCCACACTGGGCACACTGCATGCCGCTCTCCTCGTCTGTGCCGACCACGTGGTCACCCATCGGAGGCCGTGGCGCTCCCGACTGTACGAGGGACACCCGGCAATGTCAATCGCGTCAGCGTCAGCGGCCCCCCAATCATGGTCGTGACGGACGCGCCAGCCCACCCCTCGACCACGAGGGCTGCGATGTATCCGGGCGCCGGAGCCAGCGTTCTCCCGGTCCAACACCGCGTGGCGCCCGTACCGAAGACGTCCGGAAGGTACATGGGGTGATCCCCGGCTCCGGTCACGTCGACCTCGTTCAGCGCTCGGCTCATGCCGACGCCCCCGGCCTTGAGGTACGCTTCCTTGAGGGTCCAGTACCGGTAGAACGTCGACAGCCGGGCCGCGGGAGCGACGCGGCTGAACGCCAGCCGCTCCGCGGGCCCGAAGTGGCGCGCGACGATGTCATCGATTCCGTCCAGCGGCCGCACGCGCTCGATATCGACGCCTAGCTCGCGCCCCCGGTCGACGGCAATCAGCGCGAGCTCGTCGGAGTGCGACACGTTGAAACGAATCGGCTCGCCGTAGTGCTCGGAGTCCAAGCGCGGCTTGCCGTAGGGCCCGTAGCGAAGGCTCAGCTCGCACGGTCGCGTGTCGAGATACCGGCCGAGGATCGCCCTCAGTGTTGCCCGGCAGACCGCGAACCGCCGTCGTTCCCGCTCGAATGGAGAGCGCGCGGCGCGCTGGAGCTCGTCGTCGGAAAGCCGTCCGGGAACAAGATTGTCGCGCCAGTCTGCAATATCGAGGCCGACCGTCCAGACGTGGATCTCGTCCGCGGATAACCGAAACGGCGCCTCCCGATGCCGGCGGGCGGATCTCTCAGTCATGACTGCCCTGCGTCGTGCATGCTCTATCCTCGAGGTGTTTGCACGGCCTCAATCGATCCCCTTGATTACCATCTCGGATCGTCCGACGAAGCTGGTCGGCTGTTCGGGTTCAGAGTACGGACCCTGGGAATATCCAACAACGCCACCATCGCACCGTTCGCCCACCTGACGATTGAGCGCCGCCGCGACGAGCCTAGCGCCCGCCCCTCCTCAAATCAAGGCCGTCAGTGTCACCGATTTCAGCGTCCAACTGGCGATCGAGCAAATGCCTTGCCAAGTCGTTCGAGGCATTTTCACTCGTTTTTGCGCACCCGATTCGCGAGAGGTCTGGCGGTTCCGGGCATTCTGCCAGCACGGGGTTCGGGCAGGATGCTCGTTCCGGCACCCACTCCCTGAGGGCTGAGGTCGAAGCCTCTTCATTCCTGCGGCGCTCGACGCGCAGCGCGACACGTCTGCTCAGTCCATCGGCGGACGCTTCTGGGCCCAGGGGCGTGCCTGTTCGAACGCGGCCGAGGCCTGGAGCACGGCGAGGTCGGCGCCGCGGCGGCCGACGATCTGCAAGCCGACGGGCATGCCCGTAGGCGTGAAGCCGGCGGGGACGGAGGCGGCGGGCTGGCCGGTGAAGTTGAAGGGGTAGCTGAAGGAGGCCCAGGGGAACCAATCCCAGGCGTGCTGCGGGAAGTGCGCCGGATTCAGCCGGCCCACCTCGAATGCGGTCACAGACACCGACGGCGTGAGGAGGAGGTGGTACTTCTCGAAGAGCGGGCGCACCGTGTCCCAGTGGGCAAACTTCTTGCCGCGCATCTCCACGTAGTGGGCCGCGCTGTACCGGAAGCCGTCCTCGATGGCGGCGACGAGGCCCGGATCCATACGGTCGCGCCACTGGGGGAGGTACTGGCCGAAGTTGCCCGCGTAATGCGCGTTCCACATGCTGCGGATCATCTCGTGCGTGTCGGCGAAGCGGGGGTCCGCTACCTCGTCCACGGTAGAGCCCAGTTCCTGGAAAGCGAGCGCCGCCTGCTTCGCCACCGCCGCCACGTCGGCATCCACGGAGAGCCCGCCGAGAGTGAGGCTCCAGGCCGCCCGCAGTCCCTTGATCCCCTCGTGGAGCCGGCTCACGTAGTCCTCGGGGGCGCCGTCGAGCGAGGTGCGGTCCCAGTCGTCGGGGCCCGCCATCACGGCAAGCATCAGCGCCGCATCGGCGACGGTTCGCGTCATCGGGCCCGTGTGCGAGGTGCTGTCGGTGTTGGAGATGGGCCACATGGGCACGCGCCCGTAGGTGGGCTTGAAGCCGTAGATCCCGCAGAAGGATGACGGGATGCGGATGGAGCCGGCGCCGTCCGAGCCCTGATGCATGGGCCCGAGGCCGGCGGCGGCCGCGACGGCGGCGCCGGCGCTCGAGCCGCCGGAGGTCATGCCGGGGTTCCAGGGATTGCGCGTGATGCCCGTGAGCGGGCTGTCGCCGAGCGCCTTCCACCCGAACTCGGGCGTGGTGGTCTTGCCGATCATGATGCCGCCCGCCCCCTTGAGCCGCCGCACGAAGGGAGCGTCCACGTCCGTCACGCGGTGCTCGAAGATGCAGGAGCCGGACATGGTGCGTACGCCCTTGGTGAACGCGAGATCCTTGATGGTGAACGGGATGCCGTGCAGCGGTCCCAGCGTCTCGCCCCGCGCCGCCGCCTGCTCGGCCCGGCGGGCGGTTTCCAGCGCGGAGTCGGCGGTGATGGCGCAGAAGGCGTTGAGCTTCGGATTCGCGCGCTCGATCCGGTCGAGGACGGCCCGGGTCAGCTCCACCGGCGAGAGCGCCTTCTTGCGGATCAGCGAGAGGAGTTCGGAGGCCGGGGTATAGCAGAGATCAGTCGCGTTCATCGAGTCCTCCGGGCAGACGGTGGGATGTCGTGGTCGCGGGAATGGTAGCACGCCGGGCGCCGAGCGGATAAACTGCCTCTCGTGCCATGAAGCCCACGCTGGTCCTGCTCGTCCGCCACGCGGTGACCGCCACGACGGGGGTGAAGCTGCCCGGCCGCGCGCACGGCCTCTCTCTGAGCGACCAGGGACGCCTTCAGGCCGACGCCGTGGCCGGCCGCATCGCCAAGCTCCCGAAGGTCGCGGCCATCTACGCCTCGCCGCTCGAACGGGCGCGGGAGACGGCGGCGCCCATCGCGCGCGCGCGGGGGCTCGCGGTCCGCATCGAGCGCGACCTGAGCGACATCGACATCGGCGACTGGACGGGGCTCTCGCTCAGGCGGGTCCGCCGGAAGCCGGAGTGGGAGATCGTCCAGCGCCATCCGAGCGGCTTCCGCTTCCCCGGGGGAGAATCCTTCACCGAGATGCAGACGCGCATGACGGCGACGCTCGCCCGGCTGGTGGCGCGGCACCACGGCGAGATCATCGTAGCGGTCTCTCACGCCGACCCGATCAAGGCGGCCGTCACCCACGCGCTCGGCGCCCCGCTCGATCTCTTCCAGCGCATCGTCATCGCCCCCGCCTCGATCACCGCCGTCGCCTACCGTCCCGAGGGGCCGGCGGTCCTGACGGTGAACTCGATGGACGGCGACCTCGCCCCGCTCACGCCCCGATGAGCGCTCGCGCGACGAGGCCCAACCATCGCGC
>WNFV01006430.1_pt1 | contig 13901 bp, 14 predicted proteins | sample 5400101 | NCBI WGS metagenome assembly WNFV01 (sample SAMN13153361, study PRJNA577476) | soil metagenome | isolation source: 115 cm soil or saprolite under grassland replicate 1 | place: USA:California | collected 2016-06-15 | reverse complement strand
CGGTGGGCAGGTTGAAGGAGCTCGCGGTGTTCGGCAACGACTATCCGACTCCGGACGGCACCGGCGTGCGCGATTACGTCCACGTCGTGGACCTCGCGCGGGCGCACGTGTCGGCGCTCGCCGCGCTTCCTCGCCTTCCGGGAGCGACACGCGTGAATCTCGGCACCGGCCGCGGCCACAGCGTGCTCGAAGTCGTGGCCGCGTTCGAGCGGGCCTCGGGCCGGCCGATTCCGTACCGCATCGAGCCGCGGCGGCCGGGAGACGTGGCCGCCAGTTACACCGATCCGTCGCTTGCGCTGCGGCTGCTCGGCTGGCGCGCCGAGCGCGGCTTGGACGACATGTGCCGTGACGCGTGGCGCTGGCAGCAATGGAGCGCCGCGCACGCGTCAGAGCTGTAATTCGGCGGGTTCAGTCCTTCACCCGCGCGATCTTCACCACTTCCTGGATGCGCCGGAGCGCGCGCATCACCTTGGCGAGGTGCAGGCGGTTGGCGACCTGCAGGGTGAAGTGCATGGTGGTGTAGAGGCTGCGCTCCTCGTCCATGCTGACGTTGTCGATGTTGGAGCCGGCCTCGGCGATCGCCGTGGCCACCTTGGCGAGCACGCCGCGCTGGTTGGTGACCGTCACCCGGATCCCGACGTCGAACATCTTGTCGGTTCCCGGCGCCCATTGCACATCGAGCCATTTTTCGGGATCGCCGCGCAATTTGGCGGCGGTCGGGCAATCGTGGGTATGGACGACCAGACCCTGCCCTTTCTTGATGAACCCCATGATGGGGTCGCCGGGGATGGGGTTGCAGCACTTGGCGAACTGGACGGCCAGTCCTTCGGAGCCGTGGATGACGATCGAGCCGGGCGGCGCCTTCCCGTCCGTCGGACGGGGCTCGGTCAGCGACAGCAGCTTGCGCGCGACGATGGCCGCGAGCCGCTTCCCCAGGCCGATGTCGGCGACGACTTCCTGGCGCGATTTCTTCCCGAGGTCGCGAACCAGCTTTTCCCAACGATCCGGGGTCGCCTCCGAGGGTTTCACGCCGAGCGCGCGCACCGCCTGGGTGAGCATGCGCTCGCCCAGGGTCGCAGCCTCCTCGTATTGCATCGTTTTCAGGAAGTGCCGGATTTGCGAGCGCGCCTTGCCGGTCTTCACGTAGGCGAGCCAGGCCGGGTTGGGATGCTCGTGCGCGGCGGTGATGATCTCGACCCGGTCGCCGTTCTTGAGCTCGGTTCTGAGCGGCGCAAGCTCGTAATTGATTCTCGCCGCGGCGCAGCGGTTGCCGATGTCGGTGTGCACCGCGTAGGCAAAATCCACCGCCGTCGCGCCGCGCGGCATCGCCATGATCTTGCCCTGGGGAGTGAACACGTAGACCTCGTCCGGAAAGAGGTCCACCTTGATGTGCTCGAGGAACTCCGCGGGATCACCCGAGGTGTGCTGGATGTCCAGGAGCGATTGCAGCCATTTGTGGGTGCGCTGCTGCACTTCGTTGATCTCCGCGTCCGAGCTCTTGTACAGCCAGTGCGAAGCGACACCGGCGTCGGCGATGCGGTTCATCGCCTGCGTGCGGATCTGGACTTCGACCGGCATGCCGTAAGGGCCGATCAGCGTGGTGTGCAGCGACTGGTAGCCGTTGACCTTCGGAATCGCGATGTAGTCCTTGAATTTTCCGGGCACGGGCTTGTACAGGCTGTGCAGCGCGCCGAGCGCGAGATAGCAGGCGGGAATGTCCTTGACCACGACCCGAAAACCGTAGATGTCCAGCACCTGCGAGAACGACAGGTGTTTTTCGTGCATCTTGTTGTAGATCGAATAGATGTGCTTCTCGCGGCCGGTGACCTGGGCCTCGATTTCCGTCGACTGCAGGCGCTCCTTCAGCGCCTTGAGGATCTTGTCGACGACTTCGCGGCGATTGCCGCGCGCCGACTTCACCGCCTTGGCGAGCACCTTGTAGCGCCCCGGATAGAGGTTCGAGAACGAGAGTTCCTGCAGCTCGCGAAACAGGCTGTCGAGGCCGAGCCGGTTTGCGATCGGCGCGTAGATCTCCAGCGTCTCGCGCGCGACGCGCCGGCGCTTCTCCGGGCCGACCGCCTCGAGCGTTCTCATGTTGTGCAGCCGGTCGGCGAGCTTGATCAGGATGACGCGCACGTCGCGCGCCATCGCGAGCAGCATTTTGCGGAAGTTCTCGGCCTGCGCGTCCGCCTGGGACTGGAACTCGATGCGATCGAGCTTGGAAAGCCCGTCCACCAGCTCGGCCACCGGCTTGCCGAAGCGCTCGGTGATCTGCTCCTTGGAGACCTCGGTGTCCTCCATCACGTCGTGCAGCAGCGCCGCCATCACCGCCTGGGCGTCGAGGTGCCAGTCGGCGACTATTTCGGCGACGGCGACCGGATGCGAGATGTAGGGGTGGCCGCTCTTCCTGAACTGTCCCTGGTGCGCGACATCGCTGAACTGGTAGGCTTCTTCGATGCGGACGATGTCGCTCGGCTTGAGGTAGCCGAGGTGTTGCCTGAGATCGGTGATTGCGACAGCGGCCATGGTCAGACGCTGGCGCTGCGGGTTTGGCGCTTTTTTCCCCTCCTCTCTCGAGGAGGGGTGGCGCGAAGCGCCGGGGAGGTTGGCCGTCTGCTCGACCACCCCGCCGGCTGTCGCCGGCACCCCTCCTCATCCGAGGAGGGGAAAGAAGATTTCAGTCCGTCACGGTCCGCGTTCACCCCGTCACGGTCCGCGTTCACCCCGCGACTGTCCGGGTTCACCCGGTGTGGACGCGGTTCAGGTATTCCACGCCGACCTTGCCCGCCGCGATTTCGCGCAATGCGATGACCGTCGGCTTGTCGCGCGAGGTCTCGATGTGCGGCGTGCCGCCCTGGGCGAGCTGACGCGCGCGGTAGGTGGCCGCGAGCGTCAATTGGAAGCGGTTGGGGATTCTCTTTAAACAATCTTCGACGGTGATGCGTGCCATGGGTCCCTCTGTTTAGTTTAGCCAAATGATTTGAAGATTTCCGGATGCTGTGCGCTCTGGCGGGAAAGGAGCAGTCGGGTCGCGCGCACGACCGCGGTGAGGTCCCGCCGGGCTTCTTCGAACTCTTTGTTTATAATAACATAGTCGAAGTCGGCGACGTGACTGATTTCCTCGCGGGCGGCGCGCAAGCGCCGCTGGATCGCTTCTTCGGTGTCCTGTCCCCGGCCGCGCAGCCGGCGCTCGAGCTCCTCGAGGACCGGGGGCGGAGGAACGATGAAGACGCTCACCGCGTCGGGAAAGGCCTTCCGGACCTGCCGCGCGCCCTGCCAATCGATTTCGAGCAGGATGTCCAGGCCCTTGGCGAGCGCTTCGGCGATCCACTTCCGGGAGGTGCCATAGCGGTTTCCGTGGACCTCGGCCGATTCCAGAAACTCGCCGCGCGCCAGCATCGAGTCGAAGGTCTTGCGGTCGACGAAATGATACTCGCGCCCGTTCACTTCGCCCGCGCGCGGGGGTCGCGTGGTGAAGGAAACCGAGAGCGCAAGCCGCTTGTCCTCGGCGAGCGCGGCACTCACCAGGGACGATTTGCCCGCGCCCGAGGGCGCCGAGACGATGAAAAGATTTCCGGTCATTCGATATTCTGGATCTGCTCGCGCATTTGCTCGATCAGCAGCTTGAATTCCAGGCTCGCGTCGGAGAGTTCCTTCGACACGGACTTCGAGCCGAGCGTGTTCGCTTCGCGGTTCAGCTCCTGCATCAGGAAGTCCAGCCGCTTGCCGACCGCTCCTCCGGCTCTGACCACGCGGTGCACCTCTTCCAGGTGCGCTCCCAGGCGATTGAGTTCCTCGGCGACGTCCGCCTTGATGCCGAAAAGCGCCATTTCCTGCCGGATGCGCTCCTCGTCCGTGGCGCCGAGCACCTCGCGAAGACGCGCCGACAGCTTCTCCTCGTAGGCGGCGATCGCCTCGGGCAGTCTCGGTTGAATCGAGGCGAGCAGGGATTTCATGCGCTCCACGCGCTCGATGAGCATGGCGGCGAGCTTACCGCCCTCGCGCGAGCGCGTCGCCGCGAAGTCCTCGAGAAGTTCCCGCACCAGCGCCACGCAGGCCTCGCGCAGCGCCTCCGACCGGTCGTCCGCGAGCACGCCGGGCCAGTGCAGCACCTCGCCCACGCTCAAGGGGCGCGCGTCGGGGACCGCCGCCCTTATCTTTTTCGACGTTTCGGCGAGCTCGGCGAGCAAGCCTTCGTTCACGCTGATCCGCGGTGCAGCGCCCGTCGGCGGAGTGACCGAAACCCGGCACTCCAGCTTGCCGCGGCCCACGCGCGCCTGGATCAGCTCGCGCAGCGCCGGCTCCACTGCGCGCAGCTCTTCGGGGAGCCGGAACTGCACGTCGAGAAAGCGGCCGTTTACGCTTTTCACCTCCGCCGCGAGCGATGCCGTCGGCAGCTCCCGGGTCGCCGCCGCGTAGCCGGTCATGCTGGTGATCATGGATTGCGATGAGTCGCGCCGTATAATGCCGGCGGCCATTGAAAACGCCGCTATGATAACGGTTACAAACGCCGCACCGCTACCCCCTTGATGCCACAGCAGGCCAACCAGCCGCTGCCGGACGGCTATCAGCTCGAAAACTACCGCATCGCGAGCGTGCTCTCCTGCGGGGGTTTTTCCATCGTCTATCTCGCCTACGACGAAAACGACCAGCCGGTTGCGATCAAGGAATACCTCCCGAGCCAGCTCGCGTTGCGAAAACAGGGCGACGCGCTGCCCTCGATCGCGGAGGAAAACCTGACGACGTTTCGCTACGGCATGCGGTGTTTCTTCGAGGAAGGCCGCTCGCTCGCGCGACTGTCGCATCCGAACGTGGTGCGGGTGTTGAATTTCTTTCGCGCCAACGAGACCGTATACATGGTGATGCGCTACGAGCGCGGGCGCACGCTGCAGGAACACATCCAGGCGCACCGCGGAACGATCAAGGAAAAATTCATCCGGCATGTGTTCACGCTGCTGCTGAACGGGCTGCGGGAGGTGCACTCGAACAAGCTCCTTCATCTGGACATCAAGCCCGCCAACATCTACATCCGCAACGACAACACGCCCGTGCTGATCGACTTCGGCGCCGCCCGCCAGACTCTCGGAGAGGGCAACCGCCTGAGCCCGATGTATACGCCCGGCTTCGCGCCGCCCGAGCAATACAAGAACCGCGAACTGCTCGGGCCCTGGAGCGATTGCTACGCCATCGGCGCGAGCATTTTTGCCTGTCTCGCGAGCGCGGCGCCCCAGGCGGCCAACGACCGCAGCGAGAAAGACCGCTACGTCTCCGCGGCGAAAGTGTGGAACGGCAAGTATTCCCGGCAGCTGCTCGAAACGATCGACTGGTGCCTGGAGCTCGATCACCTGAAGCGCCCGCAAAGCGTGTTTGCGCTGCAGAAGGTGCTGTTGCGCGAAAAGGACCCCGAAGTGCACCGCAAGAGCTCTCTCCTATCGAGCGTTCGCAGCGCCTTGAAGAAGCGGCTCGGGCGATGAGATTCTCGATCTTTCAGGAAAGCCGCAAGGGAGGCCGCCAGGCGAACGAGGATCGCACCAGCTACGCCTACAGCCGCGACTCATTGCTCATGGTGGTCGCCGACGGCATGGGCGGGCATCTGCACGGGGAGGTGGCCTCGCAGATCGCCGCGCAGTTCATCACCGAAGCGTTCCGGCGCGAAGCCAAGCCCAAGCTCGCCGATCCGTCCGGGTTTTTGCAAAAGAGCTTCACCAGCGCACACTTCGCGCTCGGCGATTACGCCAAGGCGCGCAGCCTGGTCGCGTCGCCGCGGACCACCTGCGTGGCCTGCGTCGTGCAGGATTCGACCGCCTATTGGGCGCACGTGGGCGATTCGCGGCTCTATCACATTCGGGACGGCCGCATCCAGGCGCAGACGCGGGATCATTCCCGGGTGCAGATGCTGGTCGACCAGGGCCGCGTTCGCGAGGAGGGCGTCGCGGCCCATCCGGATCGCAACAAGATCTTCAACTGCATCGGGGCGGGCACGCTCCCGCAAGTGGAGCTGTCGAAGCCCACCTTGCTGCGCGAAGACGACACTTTGATCCTGTGCACCGACGGTTGGTGGGGCCCGCTTACGGGAAAGCTCATCACGGCGGCGCTGCTGAAGGGCGATCTCATGAAGGCGATTCCCGCGCTGCTGGATCTGGCGGAACTGCGAGCCGGCGCGGATCGCGACAACCTCTCGGTCGTGGCGATGACCTGGGCGGAAACACATCCCGGCGTGCTTCGCGGGGAGGTGTCGACGCAGACGCTGAAGCGGGACGGCGTCACCACGCAGCTCGAGGACTTCAGCAAGGCCGACGACAGCGACCTCAGCGACGAGGAGATCGAGCGCGCGATCGAGGAGATCCGCTCCGCGATCCGCAAGCACATGCCGCAAAAGCCGCAATGAGGCCTTCCAGGCGCAAACCCGACGAGCTGCGTCCCATCGCCATCGACCGCCATTACACGCGGCATGCGGAGGGCTCGGTGCTGGTCGCGTTCGGGGACACCCGCGTGATCTGCACCGCGAGCGTCGAGGAGAGCGTGCCGGGATTTCTCCGGGGCCGCGGCAGGGGCTGGGTGACTGCGGAGTACGGCATGCTGCCGCGCTCGACTCACGCCCGCACCGACCGCGAAGCGGCGCGCGGGAAGCAATCCGGGCGCACGCAGGAAATTCAGCGCCTGATCGGCCGTTCCCTGCGCGTGGTGACCGACCTCGAGAAGCTCGGCGAGCGCACCGTGAAGCTCGACTGCGACGTGATCCAGGCAGACGGGGGCACGCGCACCGCGAGCATCACGGGAGCTTTTGTCGCCTTGCACGATGCGCTCGGGACGCTGCTCGAGCGCGGAGTCCTCTCTGCGTCGCCCATCCGCGATTTCGTCGCCGCCGTGTCGGTGGGCCTCTTCGAGGGCGTGCCCGTCCTCGATCTGGACTACGCCGAGGATTCGGGCTGCGACACCGACATGAACGTGGTGATGACGGGCTCGGGCGGCTTCGTCGAGATCCAGGGAACCGCCGAAGCCGAGCCCTTCTCCACGGCGCAGATGGGCGCGCTGGTTGCGCTCGCGAAGCAGGGGATCGCCGAGCTCATCGCCAAACAGAAAGCGGCGCTCGGGTTTCCCCTCCTCTCTTGAGGAGGGGTGCCGCCGAAGGCGGCGGGGTGGTCGGGTTTCCCCTCCTCTCTTGAGGAGGGGTGCCCGCGCAGCGGGCGGGGTGGTCGCGTTTGAAAGCCGCACCCGTTCGTCAACTCTCGTCGCGGACGAGCGTTGACCGTGCATGGCTCTTGTTCATAATGTTGCGCGACTGAAGCCGCGCCGCCGGGAACTTCGTCGACGACTCACAATCGCGGAAGCGCGCCTGTGGGAACATCTCAAAGCGAGGAGTCTGCGGGGCAGAAAATTCCGGCGTCAGCACAGCGTCGGGCCCTATATTCTGGACTTCTACTGTCCCGGAGAAAGACTCGCTGTGGAGTTGGACGGCGCGGCTCACGACTATGAAGCTGCGCAAGACCGCGATGCCATTCGCACGCGGTTCCTTGAAAGGGCCGGAATCCGGCTGGTCCGATTCGAGAATCGTGAAGTCATCGAGAATCTCGAAGGAGTTCTGGTGGTGATTGCGCGGCAATTCATGATTGCTTGACCACCCCGGCGGCCTTCGGCCGCCACCCCTCCTCATTCGAGGAGGGGAGAGCAATATCGCCGTGACCATCTTCCCCTCCTCTCTTGAGGAGGGGCGCCCGCGCAGCGGGCGGGGTGGTCGTGCCTCGCAGGTTAAAATGGATGCGTGAAAAAACTCGTGCTCGCGTCCTCCAATCCCGGGAAACTGCGTGAGTTCGAAGCGCTGCTCGCGCCGCTCGGGATGGAGATCGTCCCGCAGGCGAGCCTGGGCGTCTCCGACGCCGAGGAGCCGCACGGCACTTTCGTCGAGAACGCGCTCGCCAAGGCGCGCCACGCGAGCCGCCGCACCGAGCTCCCTGCGCTCGCGGACGATTCGGGCATTTGCGTGAAGGCCCTCGCCGGAGAGCCCGGCGTGCATTCGGCGCGGTTCGCCGGCGAGCCGAGGTCCGACGCGCGCAACAACGAAAAGCTGATCGCGTTGCTCGCCGACAAGGACAGCCGGCGCGCGCATTACTACTGCGTGATCGTGCTCATGCGCCACGCGGAGGATCCGGAGCCGATCATCGCCGAAGGCAGCTGGGCCGGCGAGATCGTCGCCGAGCCGCGCGGCGCGAACGGCTTCGGCTATGACCCGTATTTTTTTCTGCGGGACCTCGGCAAAACCGCCGCGGAGCTCGACCCGGGCGAGAAGAACCTCATCAGCCACCGCGGCAAGGCGCTGCGGCGGCTGCTGGCGAAACTGAAAGAGGGCGTTTGATGCCGGACCACCCCGGCGGCCTTCGGCCGCCACCCCTCCTCAAGCGAGGAGGGGAAAGGAATATTCTCTCGCCCGCCGGTATTCCCTCGCCCGCCGGTATTCCTTCGCCCGCTGGCATCCGGCTTGGCGTTCTCCCGCCCCTCGCGCTCTACGTTCACATTCCCTGGTGCGTGAAGAAGTGTCCGTACTGCGATTTCAATTCCCACCAGGCGAGGGGCGACGTCCCGGAGCGGGCCTACGTCGAGGCCCTGGTCACCGATCTCGAGCTCGCGCTGCCCGACGTGTGGGGGCGGCGCGTCTACAGTATTTTCTTCGGGGGCGGCACGCCCAGCCTCTTTTCGGCGGCCGCGATCGAGACCTTGATCTCGGCGTTTCGCGCCCGGCTGTCGCTCGCGGCCGATTGCGAGATCACGCTGGAAGCGAATCCGGGGACCTTCGAGGCGGAAAAATTCCGCGGCTACCGCGAAGCCGGCGTGAATCGGCTCTCGATCGGCATCCAGAGCTTCAATCCCGAACACCTGAAAGCGCTCGGCCGCATCCACGACGACCAGGAGGCGCGCCGGGCGATCGAGATCGCGAAAGCCTCTTTCGACAACATCAACCTCGACCTCATGGTTGCACTGCCCGGTCAGACGCTGGCCGGGGCGCGCGCCGATGTCGAAGCGGCGCTCGAGGCGGGCAGCGCGCATCTGTCGTTCTACCATCTCACGCTCGAGCCGAACACGCTTTTTTACCGGCATCCGCCGGCGCTGCCCGACGAGGACGTGACCGCGGCGATGCAGGACATGATCGGCGCTGCGCTCGCTGCGCGCGGCTACGCGCACTACGAGACCTCGGCCTGGGCGAAGCCCGGCCGCGAATGCCGCCACAATCTCAACTATTGGCGCTTCGGGGACTACCTCGGCATCGGCGCGGGCGCCCACGGCAAAGTGAGCTTTCCCGATCGCGTCACGCGGACCGCGCGCTGGAGGCAGCCCAAAGAATATCTTCGGCGGGTCGCCGAGGGCCGTCCGGCGCAGGAAAGCCGCGAGCTCGGGCGCGACGACCTGGTATTCGAATTCATGATGAACGCGCTGCGCCTGACCGGCGGATTTCCGGTCGCTTCGTTCATCGAGCGCACAGGCTTGCAGATCGCGGTCGCTGAAAGGCCGCTGCGCGAAGCCGAGGCGCGCGGGTTGATCGCCCGCGACCACGAGCGCATTCGGCCGACGGATTTAGGACAGCGCTTCCTGAACGATCTGCTGCAGCTGTTCCTGCCTCGCCAATCCTAAAGCTCCCCGGCTGACAGGGCTCGGGGTGCAATGGTGCCGGGTGGTTATTGCAAAAAGGGAGATAGAGATGCACTCAGGCGAGTCGCTTAGGATGGTTCCCGGGCCATGTCGGGGAAACCCTCAAAGGTTTGTCGGGAATGCCCCTATCATTTCGTGCCGGTAGTAATCCGGCGCTGGTTGATATATATAGCAATCAAGGGGAACGCAAAGGGGGGCGGTTCTGTTCCATAGTCTAATCCTGATGGGCGTGGTAATGCTTTTTGCGCTCGCGAGTACCGTGCGCGCCGAGCAACCTGCACGTACCTGGGAATTCGACCTCAAGCCTTCCGGAACCTACAAAGTTCAGGTCGAGCACCGAATCGATGGAATAGCGCCCGGGACCAAAGTGACGTATTCGGTCTCGATCGGCACGGAAACGCAGACGCGCGAGCTCGATTTGATCGCCAATCGCCCGTTTATCCCCTTGATAGCAGACATCCTGGGTCCTCGAAAGATGCGTGTGGTCGTCGCTGGCTTGACGGAGTCCGCGTTGCAGCACACGCGGGTTTACGCCTATGACGCGAACTCTCTGCCTCCGGGAGAATATTTCGATCCTGCCAAAACCGCCAACTTCGAAGAAGCCGCACGCATCCGCGCCATTTTGCGGCGGTCGGCGGACAAGATCGACCTCGCGAGAACCAAGTTAACGGTAGACAAGATGGTCGATCACGCAATCGATGTCGAGGCCTGGCTGAAGAAGATCGATGCGATAGTCGCCAAGATACGCACCATGCCTGAGTACGGCGCGTCGAGTACGAGCAAATTGGTGGCTCTGAAACGCTACGTCTATGAACCCGGCGAATGGAATGACCACCGACCGTTCCAATACGACTTGGACGATCCTTTCGGCGCCAAGCTCAGCAACAAGCTGCTGCCCACCTATTTGGCGACGAAGAAAGGCAACTGCATCACCATGCCCCTGCTGTTCGTCATCCTGGGCCAGAGGCTCGGCATCGACGTCACCGCGTCCACGGCGCCCAAACATGTGGTGGTAAAATTCAGAGACGACACGGCGGGAACCTGGATCAATCTGGAGGCCACGAGCGGTGCGAACCCGGCGCGGGATGCCTGGATTCGGGAGCAAATGCCCATGACGGACGAGGCGCTCGCGAACGGCTTGTACTTGCAACCGCTGACCAAGAAGGAAACCGTCGCGGTCATGGCGGGTACGCTGGCCGAATACTACCTGCGGGAGCATGAATACCGGAAGGCGATAGCGATATCCGACCTGACCCTCGCGTACTACCCGAAGGATGTCGGCGCAATGCTGGCGAAGGCTGTCGGCTACGGCCGGTTGGCGCGCAAGGAATTCAACGAGAAATACCCGACACCCGATCAAATACCGGCAAACGCGAGAGGGTATTTCCAGTATCTATCTCAGAATAATCGTCTGTGGTTCGCCAAGGCGGAGGGCCTGGGCTGGCGCGAAGAGACGAAAGCGGACGAGGAAAGATACGCGAAGCGGGTCAATAGTGTACGACAACACAGCAGTACAGACTAAGGGAGTACGCATATGTTGAAGAGCAAAGCAATCTTGAGCCTGTTGGGTCTGGCGCTACTCGGCTATTACGGTGCTGCCTCTGCGCGCTATGTTCAAAGCGATCCGATTGGGCTCGAAGGCGGTGTGAATACTTACGTGTATGTAGCGAATAATCCGTTGATTTATGTTGACTTCGAAGGTCTCTATAAGTATGCGGACCCTTCTATTCCACTAGTGACGGACCCGCGGATGAATCAATTCCTTTTGTGCCTAGATAGCTGCACGGGAAACGAGCAAACATTGACAGCAACAACGAATGGCAAGCATGCAGATCCTGGCCATGCCAGCGGCACGAGCGTTGATATCAGGCCGACCGGAACGCCGTCTAAGCAGTTCTTCTGCTGCTCTGGAAACTGCGATGCACCGTACGTCTTAGATGAGCGGACTCGGAAAACTAGATTTGGAACGGGTCCTCATTTTCACATCCAACTAGCACCACCTTTTAATCCGAACACTAACTCGATACCGCCAAACTGCCGTCCCGGCCAATGCTAGAAATTTCTCAAACACGTGGTTGCAGGCGAATGCTCCGCTTGCGCGCCTTTCTTCTAGTGACGCTCCTTGGAACTTGTGGGCTTGCCTGGGGTCAGGGTTCCGGGCGATGCGAGTTGCCCGAGTCACTGTCAGTGCAGATAAGCCGGCTTCATGCCGGATACTCGGTCATCACTGCGAATGCTTTGAGAAAGAGTGATCGATCTCGATATCGAGCCGATCACGGACCCTCTTGTCCGGGGTTTGTGAAGCTAGACTTTTATGGAAGCGCGTTGCCAACCTACGGACTAGCGCTCGCCAAACGGGAAGACAAGAACGTATACGCGAAGCTGTTAGTCGCAACTCAAGTTGAGAAGGCAGCCAACAAGTGGAATGTCGTCGAGCTCGATTCCGCTAGCGTGACGGCTGCTCCCGTAATCTGGGCTGAAGCCCCCGGCGAATACAAAGACGTCCATGGCGAAAAGGTAATTAAGGCAAAGCATTCAGTGCTTCTATTTGTCGAGTACGAGTCGTGGGGGATCGTCTATGCGTGGAATGGAACAGAGATTCAGAAAGTGTGGGTGTCCGATTAGCTCGCAGTGATGCCGTCGCTACTCTTTGGATCTGAACACACCTCGACTGATCCACGGCGACATTCCCGCTCAGAACAACACCGCGTCGGAGGACGTTTAGTGCTTCCTCCTGCTTTTCGAGAGGGAATCCCGGTTGGTGAAACCGTAGCGTGATTCCATGAAATGGTCTTCACACCTTCTGGTGACTTCTTTAGTAACGCTGGCTTGCTGCGCGAGCAACTCTCTTGCGGGCGAAATTCCCTCGCAAACGTTCTCGATAAATAATGCAACTGTAGGAGTTACTACTCTGACTGATGTTCAAAGAATCTACGGCAAGACCGAAGCTATAAGAGTCAGTCAAGAGGACGGAGCCGACGTGCGAGTTTGTTACGTTAATTCTTCGCCGAAGGGCGACTCATTTTTGGTCTTTGAATCAGGAGTCATGGGAAGCTTCAAGGAGATTACAGGGTTCAGGATTTCGACTCTTCGCCCTAAAGGAAACTGCGCATCAACAAAGGTAGAGCTTAACAGTTTGAAAACCGGTAATGGAATCAAACTAGGACTAGGTCTGGAAGATTTCAAGAAAGCTGTTCCCGTTGAATTTGAGCACCGCGATTCGGAGTTCATCTACGAGGCTGTGACCAAGCGAGCGGCGACCAAAGAGGAGTTGAACAAACTTCGCGCGCGATGGCCCAATGAAAAGCAGGATTACTTCGACGTCACAATGACCCTCAGAGCGAAGTTTAAAGATAACCGACTCATTGACCTCTACGTTCATAAGATCGAGTCCTATTGAATAAGCGGCTTTACGTTCCGAAACACCAGCCATCTGAGAAGGGTGACATGCGGAAAAGCCCTGGAACGTCCTCGGCGGTCCCCATGATCAAGGGGCCAAAGATTTCCTAAACACGAGGTCCCACACCCGATGCCCGAGTCTTAGGCCGCGGGTTTCGAATTTCGTCTCGGGCCGTGAGCCCGCGCTGGCAAAGTCCGAAGCCGTGTTGGTCAACGAAGGCTCGGACAAGAACACATCAAGCATCTGCCGGGCGTATTCCTCCCAATCGGTGCACGCATGCACGCGGGCGCCGGGCTTCATCCTCGAGGCGAGCAGCGCGACGAACTGCGGCTGGATCAGGCGCCGCTTGTGATGGCGCTTCTTCGGCCAGGGATCTGGAAAGAAAACATGCACGCCGTCGAGCGCGGCAGAGGGGATCATGTGGCGCAGCACTTCGACTGCGTCGTGCTGGATGATGCGCACGTTCTCGAGATGCAGCTCGGCGATGCGCTTCAGCAGACTTCCCACGCCGGGGGTGTGCACTTCGACGCCGAAATAATCGTTCTCGGGATGTTGCTGCGCGATTGCCGCGGTCGTCTCGCCCATGCCGAACCCGATCTCGAGGATCTTGGGCGCTGCGCGGCCGAACACGCGGTCCAGATCAAGGGCGGCGGGGGAGAACGGGACGCCGTATACCGGCAGGAGATCGGCGTGGGCGCGGCGCTGCGCGTTCGAGATGCGCCCCTGGCGCAAGACGAAGCTGCGGATCGGGCGCCGTTCCTGCAAGGAAGCGGGTTTACGCGACCTTCGGAGAGATCAGGCCCGAGGCCGGCGAGCTCGCGCTGGCGGAGTAGAGCTTCTTCGGCATGCGGCCGGCGAG
>WNFV01013384.1_pt1 | contig 13903 bp, 25 predicted proteins | sample 5400101 | NCBI WGS metagenome assembly WNFV01 (sample SAMN13153361, study PRJNA577476) | soil metagenome | isolation source: 115 cm soil or saprolite under grassland replicate 1 | place: USA:California | collected 2016-06-15 | reverse complement strand
CGCGCCCGAGCCCCTGCATCTCCTCGTCGAGCGCCTCGGCCTGGGCCGTCGTGCGCGGGAAGCCGTCGAGGATGAAGCCGTCGGACGCCTCCTCGCCCTGGACGCGCTCCGCGATGACCCCGATGATCACCTCGTCGGGCACGAGATCGCCGCGATCCATGTACTCCTTGGCCTTGCGGCCGAGCTCGGTCTCGTCGCGGACCGCGGCGCGCAGGATGTCGCCCGTCGCGTAGTAGGGGAGGCGGAAGTCCGCCTGCAGGCGCTCGCCCTGGGTTCCCTTCCCCGACCCGGGCGGCCCCAGAAGGACCAGGTTCAGCTCAGACACGCCCCGCCCCCCGGGCAGGCGTCACTTGAGGAAGCCTTCGTAATTTCTCATCATCAACTGGGCCTCGAGCTGCTTGACGGTATCGAGTGCGACGCCGACCACGATCAGGATCGAGGTGCCGCCGAAGAAGAAGTTCGCCGAGGTCTGGTTGATCAGGATCGTGGGCAGGGCGGCGACCGCACCCAGGTAGAGCGCCCCGGGGAAGGTGAGACGGGAGAGGATCCGATCGAGGTATTCCGCCGTCGGCCGTCCGGGTCTCACCCCGGGTATGAACCCGCCGTATTTCTTCAGGTTGTCGGCCTGGTCGACCGGGTTGAACGTGACCGCGGTGTAGAAGTAGGTGAAGATGACGATGAAGAACACCTCACCGGCCACGTAGGCCCAGCTGTTGGGGGAGAAGAAGGCGGCGAAGTCGAGCGCGGCGGGGGTGTTGAGGAGCTGTCCGATCGTCGGCGGGAAGGCCATGATCGAGGCGGCGAAGATCACCGGGATCACGCCGGCCATGTTGACGCGCAGCGGCAGGTAGGTCGAGCCGCCGGTGGTCATCCGGCGGCCCACCACGCGCTTGGCGTACTGCACCGGGATACGACGCTGGCCCTCCTGGACGAACACGATCCCGACGATCACGGCGAGGGCGATGAACGGCATCATCACGACGAACACCTGGTCGGGGTTGGTCCACCAAGCCTGGATACCGCTGGGCATCCGCGACGCGATCGAGGCGAAGATCATCAGCGAGATCCCGTTGCCGATCCCGCGCTGGGTGATCAGCTCGCCGAGCCACATCAGCAGCACCGTCCCCGCGGTCAGCGACAGGACGATCAAGAACAGCTTCGAGAACGTGAGCGTGCCGACGACGCTCGTGCCCTCGGCGTCCTGGAACGAGCGGAAGAGGAACACGTAGCCGAGCGACTGCCCGAACGCGAGCGCGACCGTGAGGTAGCGCGTGTACTGGGTGATCTTCTGCTGGCCGACCTCGCCCTCCTTCTGAAGCCGCTCGAGCGAGGGGACCACGACCGTGAGCAGCTGGAGGATGATCGAGGCCGTGATGTAGGGCATGATCCCGAGCGCGAAGAGCGACAGCCGCGACAGGCTCCCGCCCGAGAACAGGTTCAGGAAGCCGAGGATGCTCTGATCGGTGAAGTTGCTCTCCAGCGACTCGACGGCGTCGATGTCGACGCCCGGAGCCGGGATGTAGGCGCCGAGCCGGTAGAGGGCGAGCATCGCCGCCGTAAACAGGATCTTGCGGCGGATCTCGGGGACCGCGAAGGCGTTCAGGATCGTCGCGATCACGGCTCGATCACCTCACACGACCCGCCGGCGCCCTCGATCTTCTCGCGCGCCGTCGCGCTGAAGGCGTGGGCGCGGACCGTCAACTTCTTCTTGATCTCCCCGCGCCCCAGCACCTTGACGGGGTCGCGCCGCTTGGCGAGCCCGGCGTCACGGAGGCTCTCCGGGCTGACTTCGGAGCCGGAGCGAAACCGCTCGTCGAGGTCGCCGACGTTGACCGGCTGGGTCCGCGTCCGGAAGCGCTCGAAGGGCATCGACATCTTGCGGTTGGGACCGCGCAGCTTGCGCATCCGCATGTGGACCGGGTTCTGTCCGCCCTCGTAGCCGGCCTTTCGCTTGCTGCCGGAGCGGGCTCCGGCACCTTTATGACCGCGACCCGACGTCTTGCCGAGGCCCGAGCCCGCACCGCGGCCGAGACGGCGGCGCGGGCGGCGCGCGCCGGGCTTCGGGCGCAGGGTTCCGAGCCCGATCTCCTCGGGCGCCAGGCGGCTCATCGCGACCCGTCCTTGACCTCGACGAGGTGGCCCACCGTGCGCAGCATCCCCTGGAGCTGCGGTGAGTCGGGACGCTCGACGGTGCGGCCGATCCGGCCAAGACGAAGCGAGCGCAGCGTCTCGCGCTGGCGAGGGCTGATGCCGTTCGCGGAGCGCACCTGGGTGATCGTCACCGCGGCCATCAGCTCTCCTCCGCCGGCTCTGCCGCGGGCGTGGCGCCCTGCTCCGCCTCGGGCGAGGCATCGGGGGCCGTCGCGGCCTCGGGCGCCGGCGCCGACTCCGCGGCCGGTTCCTGCGGCGCTCCGTTGGTGCGCTGGATTCCAAGCACCTCGCGGACCGACAGGCCGCGCAGCTCGGCGACGGTCTCCGGACGGCGCAGCTGGAAGATGCCGTCCATCGTCGCCTTGACGAGATTGATCGGGTTCTGGGTGCCGATGCTCTTGGTCAGCACGTCCCTGATCCCGGCGAGCTCGAGCACGGCGCGCACGCCCCCGCCCGCGATCACCCCGGTACCCGGGCTCGCCGGGCGCAGCACCACGTGACCGGCACCGTAGCGGCCGATTGCGCGGTGGGGAATCGTCTGCCCGTACTTCGGCACCTTGATGAGGCTCTTGCGTGCGTTCTCGACGCCCTTCTGGATCGCGAGCGGCACCTCGCGTGCCTTGCCGTAGCCGACGCCGACCACGGAGTCCTCGTCGCCGACCGCGACGAGCGCGGTGAACGAGAAGCGGCGACCCCCCTTGACCACCTTGGCGACGCGGTTGATCTCGATCACCCGCTCCTGGAGGTCGAGGCCCTGGGGGCTGACTGTGTCTGCTGGTGGCGTCTTCATCGGAAGCTGGGACGGTAGCGAGTCGGTGCCATTAGAACTCGAGGCCCCCCTCCCGGGCGCCCTCGGCCAGGGCCCTGACCCTGCCGTGGAACTGATAGCCGCCGCGGTCGAACACGCAGGTCTCGACCCCGGCCTTCTTGGCGCGCTCCGCGAGCAGCTCGCCACAGCGCTTCGCCTGCTCCATGGGCTCGAGGCCGCGAACGTCCTTCTCGATCCAGTTGACCGCGGCCACGGTGCGACCTGCGTCGTCGTCGATCAGCTGCGCGAACAGGCCGCGGTTGGAGCGATACACCGACAGCCGGGGGCGCTCCGCAGTCCCGCGGATCTTCGCCCGCACTCGGCGGCGGCGACGCAGGCGGCTCTGCTGTTTGGTGAGTACGGTCACGCCCGCTTGCCCACCTTGCGGCGCACGTGCTCGCCCGCGTAGCGGATCCCCTTGCCCTTGTAGGGCTCCGGCGGCCGCTGCTTGCGAATCCGGGCGGCGATCTCGCCGACGAGCTGCTTGTCGATGCCGCGGACTATCACTTCCGTGGGCTGCGGAACCTCGAACTCGATCCCCTCCGGGGCGGGCACCGAGACGGGATGCGAGTAGCCGAGCGCCAGCTCGAGAGCCTTGCCTTGCAGGCGGGCGCGGTATCCCACGCCCTGGATCTCGAGGCGCTTCTCGAAGCCGTTCGTGACGCCCTCGACCATGTTGGCGATCAGGCTCCGCGTGAGGCCGTGGAGGGCGCGGTGCTCGCTGCGGCCTGCTCGATCTTCATCGCGGGGCTCACCGCTTGGCTGAGCTCGCCCTTGGGGCCGTTCACGGTCACGCGGCCGGGTGACACCGAGATGGTGACTCCCGCGGGGACCTCGATCGGCTTCTTTCCGATTCTGCTCATCGCTTCGTCGCCTCGCGGCTCACCACACGTAGGCGACGACCTCGCCGCCGACGCCCTGCTGCTTTGCCTCGTGCCCGCTCATCACCCCGCGCGAGGTCGAGACGATCGCGGTGCCCATCCCGCCGAGGACCCGCGGGACCTCGGGGTTCTTGACGTAGCGGCGCCGCCCCGGCCGCGAGACGCGCTGCAGGCCGGTGATGACCGGCTGGCGGTCGTCGGTGTACTTGAGGCGGATCCGGATCAGCTCGCCGACCGCGGTCGGCTCGACCGCGAAATCGATGATGTAGCCCTGCTCCTTGAGGATGCGGCTCATGTCCTTCTTGAGGCGCGATGCCGGGATCTCGACGTCCTCGTGCTGGACCGCGAGCGCGTTGCGGATCCGGGTCAGGTAGTCCGATATCGGGTCGCTCATCATGGGAAAGCTCCTGCTAATGCCCTACCAGCTCGACTTGGTCATCCCGGGCACGTAGCCGTTGTGCGCGGCATCGCGCAGGCACAGCCTGCAGAGGCCGAACTTGCGGTAGTAGGCGCGCGAGCGGCCGCACCGCTGGCAGCGGTTGTACGCCCGGGTCTTGTACTTCGACTTGCGCCGTTGCTTTACGACCTGTGAGGTCTTGGCCATCAGCTCTCCGTCCTCTCGTCGCCGTCGCCTCCGCGCTCGCCCTCGGCGGCGGGTTCGCCCTCGGCGCCCTCCTCGCCTTCTTCGGGCTCGCGCACCTTGCGCTCGTACGCCTCCGGGTTCTCCTCCTTGAGCTGCTCGAGCGCCGCCTGCTCGGCCTCGGCGCGGATCCGGGCCTCCTCGTGCCGGCGCTCCTCCTCCTCGGCCGCGGCCGTGTCCTCCTCACCGGGCCGGCCCTCCGGGGAGAACGGCATTCCGAGCGCGCGCAGCAGCTCGTAGGCCTCTTCGTCGGTGCGGGCGGTGGTGGTGATCGTGACGTCGAGGCCGCGAACCTGGTCGATCGAGTCGTAGTCGATCTCCGGGAAGATCAGCTGCTCACGGATCCCGAGCGAGTAGTTGCCGCGGCCGTCGAACGATCGCGCGCTGAGGCCCCGGAAGTCACGGATGCGCGGGATCGCGATCGACGTCAGGCGGTCGAGAAACTCCCACATCTGGGCGCGGCGCAGCGTCACGGCGACGCCCACCGGCATCCCCTCGCGGACCTTGAACGAGGCGATCGACTTGCGCGCCCTGCGAATGCTGGGCCGCTGGCCGGCGATCACCGCGAGCTGCTCGCCGGCGGCGTCGAGCGCCTTGGCCTCGCGGATCGCCTCGCCGACGCCCATGTTGAGGGTCACCTTCTCGACCCGCGGCGCCTGCATCGGGCTGCTGTAGCCGAATCGCTTCATCAGCTCGGGGACGATCTCCTGCTCGTAGCGCTCCCGGAGTCGGGGCGGCGGCGCTGCCTTGGCCTGTGCTGTCGCTGCTTCCATTGCGTCCTCGCTGCTAATCGATCGCGGTTCCGGTGCGCTTTGCAAAACGCTCCCGCTTGCCGCCGGCGCGGCGAACGCCCACCCTGGTGGGCTTGTTGTCCTGGGGATCGAGGAGCATCACGTTCGAGACGTCGATCGGCCCCTCCTTCTCGATGATCCCGCCGGCCTCGCCGCCACGCGTGGTGTCCTTCACCGAGCGCGGGCGCTGGTGGCGCTTGACGATGTTGAGGCCCTCGACGAAGACGCGGCGGCGCTTGGGCTCGGTGCGGATGACGCGCCCCGTCTTGCCCCTGTCCTTGCCCCGCGTCACGACGACGTGATCGTCCTTGCGGATGCGCATCGACTTCATAGCTAGAGAACCTCCGGTGCCAACGAGACGATCTTCATGAAGTTGCGGTCGCGCAGCTCGCGCGCCACGGGACCGAAGATCCGCGTGCCGCGCGGGTTGTTCTGGGGATCGATCAGCACCGCCGCGTTCTCGTCGAAGGCGATGTAGGTCCCGTCCGGACGCCCGAGCTGCTTGCGCGTGCGGACGACCACCGCCTGCACGACCTCGCCCTTGCGCACGGCACTGCGCGGCGTCGCCTGCTTGACGGTCGCCGTGATCACGTCGCCTACCCCCGCGTAGCGGCGATGCGAGCCGCCCTTGACGCGGATGCAGAGGATCTCGCGGGCGCCGCTGTTGTCGGCCACCCTGAGTCGTGTCTCCTGCTGGATCATCTGGCGCGCTCCAGAATCTCCAGCAGGCGCCAGCGCTTGGTGCGCGACAGCGGCCGGGCCTCGACGAGCCGCACTACGTCGCCCTCGTTGGCCTCGTCGCGCTCATCGTGCGCATAGACGGTGTTCGAGCGCCGGACCACCTTCTCGTAGGTGGGATGGCGGCGCGTGATCTCGATCTTTACGGTGATCGTCTTCGAGGCGCGCGATGAGACGACCGTGCCCGTCCTGACCTTGCGGCCGGCGCTGGGTCTTGAGCGCGGGGGCGTGCCGACGCCGGGCTCCCCCCGCTTCGCGCGGCGGCGCAGCCGATGTCGCCGTCGCGCCAGCCCCGCCGCGCGCCGACGCTCGGCGCGCTCGGCGGCGCGCTCCTCGGGACTGCGTGGAGGACTGGGCGGGCCGGAGGCGCGCGAGCGCTCGAGGCGGCGCCGCTGCTTCGGCGTCAACGCCTCCTCGCCGGAGTCCTCGGCCGGGCCGGCTTGCTCCTCGGCCTCGGGCTCTTCCGACGGCTCCTCGGCCTCGGGCTCTTCCGACGGCTCCTCGGCCTCCGCCGGCGCCGCCTCCGCCTCGGCCTCGGCCTCGGCGGCTGCACCCTCGGCAGGCTCCTCGGGCGCGTCCACCTCGGGTTCCGAGGGCCCTTCCTGCTCTGGCTGGTCGTTCTTCTCTTCTTCGGTCATCGCCGATTCAGCTCTTTCTCGAGGTCGATGCCGCGCTGTCGCGCCACCGTCAACAGGCGCGCGACGTCGCGCCGCGCCGCGCCGATGCGGGCGCTGTTCTCGAGCTCGCCGGTCGCGTGGCGAAAGCGCAGGTTGAACGCCTCCTCGCGGGCCTCGCGCAGGCGCTCCACGAGATCTTGGTCGTCGAGCGCATGGACGTCGGAGGCCCTCACTCGACCGCTCCCTCACGTCGCACGATCTTCGTCTTGATCGGCAGCTTGTGCCCCGCCAGGCGCATCGCGTCGCGTGCCAGCTGCTCGTCGACACCCGCGATCTCGAACATCACGCGACCCGGTTTGACCACCGCCACCCAGCCCTCGGGGTTGCCCTTGCCGGAGCCCATCCGGGTCTCGGCAGGCTTCTTGGTGTACGGCTTGTCGGGAAAGATGCTTATCCACACCTTGCCGCCGCGCTTGATCTTGCGCGTCATCGCGACGCGGGCAGCCTCGATCTGGCGGTTGGTGATCCAGCCGCGCTCGAGTGCCTTGAGGCCGTACTCGCCGAACGCCACGGTGTTTCCGCCCTTCGAGTTGCCGCGCATGCGACCGCGCTGCTGCTTGCGGTACTTGACGCGCTTCGGACTCAGCATGCCTATCGCCTGTCTCCCCGGCGCGAGCCGCCAGGTGGCGGGGGCTCGACGCCCTCGTCGCCCTCGGCGGTCCGGTAGCCCTCGGGCATCACCTCGCCCTTGTTGACCCAGCACTTGACGCCGATCCGACCGGTGGTCGTGCGCGCCTCGGTGAAGCCGTAGTCGATGTCGGCGCGCAGCGTGTGCAGCGGCACGCGGCCGTCGGAGTAGAACTCCGTGCGAGCCATCTCTGAGCCGCCCAGGCGGCCCGAGACCTGGACCCGGACTCTCTTGGCGCTCGAGCGCATCGCCGACGTCAGGGCGCGCTTCATCGCGCGGCGGAAGGCGACACGGTTCTGGAGCTGCTCGGCGATCGACTGGGCGACCAGCTTGGCGTCGAGCTCGGGGCGCTTGATCTCGCGGATGTTGACCTTGACCGGCTTGCGGGTCAGCTTGTGCAGGTCGCGGCGCAACGCGTCCACCTCGGCCCCCGACTTCCCGATCACTATGCCCGGGCGCGCCGTGTGAATGTCGACCGTGACCTCGCCGCGCTGCTTGCGGATCTCGATGTCCGAGAGGCCGGCGTGCGCGAGGCGCGTCTCGATGTGCTCGCGGATCGCGAGATCCTCGAGCAGGTAGTCGGAGAACTCGCGCTCGTTGAACCAGTTCGACTTCCAGTCGTGGATATAGCCGACACGGAAGCCCTCGGGATGAATCTTCTGGCCCATCAGTGGCGTGCTGTGGTGGGAGAAGGGACCACAGCTCCTACTCGTCGCTCGAGGTCGGGGTCAACTCAACGCTGAGGTGGCAGGTGCGCTTGTCGATCCGCGTCGCCCGTCCGCGCGCGCGGGCGCGCCAGCGCTTCACGATCGGGCCCTCGTCGACGTGGATCTGGGCGACCCTGAGGTCGTCCGCCGGAAGATCGTGGTTGTTCTCCGCGTTCGCGGCCGCGGAGTCGAGCAGCCTGCCGATGTCGCGCGACGCCCCGCGGGGCGAGAAGCGCAGCAGCGAGCGCGCCTCCTCGATCGGAAGCCCGCGAATCTGATCGGCCACGAGGCGCACCTTGCGCGGCGAGCTGCGCAGGTAGCGCGCGCTGGCGCGGACCACCGGCTGGTGCGCTTCGGGAGGAGTGGCCACTTACTCCTCCCTCCTCGAACCGGAGCCGGAGTGGGCGCGGAAGGTGCGCGTCGGCGCGAACTCGCCCAGCTTGTGCCCGACCATCGACTCGGATATGAACACCGGCACGTGCTTGCGGCCGTCGTGGACCGCAACCGTGTGGCCGACCATCTCGGGGAAGATCGTCGAGGTCCGCGACCAGGTCTTGACCATCTGCTTCTGCCCGGACTCGTTCATCTGGTTGATCCGCGCCAGCAGGCGCTCCTCAGCGAACGGGCCCTTCTTCGTCGAGCGTCCCATCTAGCTGGCTATCCTCCTCGCTTCTTCTTGCCGCGGCGGCGGCCCCTGACGATCAGCGCGTCGGTGGCCTTGCCCTTCTTGCGCGTGCGGTAGCCGAGCGTCGGCTTTCCCCACGGCGTGACCGGGTGCCCGCCCGGCGTGTGGTGCGCCTCGCCGCCCCCGTGCGGGTGGTCGACCGGATTCATCGCCACGCCGCGGGTCTGGGGACGGCGCCCCTTGTGCCGCGAGCGCCCCGCCTTGCCGAGCTTGATGTTCTGATGCTCGGCGTTCGACAGCGAGCCGACCGTCGCGCGGCACTCGCCGCGGACCATGCGGACCTCGCTCGAGGGCAGCCGCAGGCTGACCATCGGGCCCTCCTTGGCGACGAGCTGGATCGCGGTCCCGGCGGCGCGGCCGAGCCTCCCACCCTGACCGGGAACGAGCTCGACGCTGTGCACGACCGTCCCAACGGGGATCGCGCGCAGCGGCAGCGCGTTGCCGGGCCTGATGTCGGCCTGCTCGCCCGACTCCACGCTGGAGCCGGGAACGAGCCCCTGCGGAGCCAGGATGTAGCTCTTCTCTCCATCGGCGTAATGGAGCAGCGCGACGTAGCAGCTGCGGTTGGGGTCGTACTCGACCGTCGCCACTCGGGCCGCGACGCCGTCCTTGCGACGCTTGAAGTCGATCCGGCGGTAGCGGCGCTTCGCTCCGCCGCCGCGGTGGCGCGAGGTCACCCGGCCGCGGGCGTTGCGCCCGCCGCTCTTCCCAAGCCCCTCCGTGAGCGGCTTGTGGGGACGGTCGGTCGTCAGCTCCTCGCGGATCTGGTAGGTCCCGAAGCGCCGGCCGGGAGTGGTGGGCTTTGTCTTTCGGTTTGCCATTCGCTGCCTCCGCCGCCTACTCCGCCACCGCCGCGCCCTCGAAGAGCTCGATCCGCTCACCCGGGCCGAGCTGCACGACGGCCTTCTTCCAGGATCGCGTCCTGCCGCGGTGGAGCCCGCGCCGCTTCGGCTTGCTGCGCACCTGGGCGGTGCGCACGCGGGCCACGGTCACACCGAAGATCTCCTCGACCGCGTGCGCGATCTGGGTCTTCTGGGCGCGCTCGTGGACGCGAAACGTGTACTTGCCGTCCGCCATCAGCGCATAGCTCTTCTCCGAGATGACCGGTTCGATGATCACCTGGCGCGCCTCCATCAGCGGTGCCTCCTTCCGCCGCAGTGCGACTCAGCCGCCGAAAACCGAGTTGGGCAAGGACGCAGGGAGCGTGGCGCACTCGCAGAGTGCGCGAGCGACCGAGGACGCCGACCGGCGAAGGTTTGCAGGCGGGTGAGGCGTGCTGTGGTGGGAGGAGTCACCGCTTACCGTCCTCCCCGGCCGCCGCGTCCTTCGCGGAGCCGCTGTCGCCGGAAGCACGGCGGCTGAGCGCCTCGAGCGCGGTCTCCGAGAGCACCACCGACGCGGCGCCCACGACGTCCGCGACGCCGACCGAGTCGGCGGTCAGCACCGCGACGCGCGGGATGTTGCGAAAGCTCTTCGCGGCTGCCGCCTCGTCCGGGCTCAACGCCACCAGCGTGGGGCGCGATCCGCCCCAGCGGTCGAGCGCCTTGGCGGCCTGCTGGGTCGAGGGCTCGTCGAAGGACGTCGCGTCGAGGACCGCGATCGAGTCCCGCGCCGCGTGCACCGACAGCGCGGCGCGCAGCGCGCGGCGGCGCGCCTTTCGGTTCACCTTCACGGTGTAGCGCCGCGGCTTGGGACCGAAGGCCACGCCGCCGCCGCGACGATGCGGCACGCTCAGGGGCCCGGCGCGGGCGCGCCCCAGCCCCTTCTGGCGCCACGCCTTGGCGGTCGTCATCGAGACCTCGGCCCGGGTCAATGACGACGCGGTGCCGCGCCGCTGCGCGGCGAGGTCCGCCCGCACGGCGTCGTGGACCAGCGACTCGTGGAACTCCTCGCCGAACACGGCCTCGGGCAGGTCGGCCTTGCGCTGCGTGCCGAGCACTGGCGCCTTGGTCGCCACACGGGGGGCGCTGCCGCCCTCGCCGCGCTTCGCGCGGCTCCCCCCGGCTTTCGTTTGCGCCGCCATCAATCGCTCCTTACTTCCACCGTTCCGTTGCGCGGGCCGGGAACCGCGCCCCTGACGAGCAGCAGGTTGCGCTCGGCGTCGACCTCGACGACTCGTAGCCCGCGCTGCGTGATTCGGCGACCGCCCATGCGGCCGGGCATCCGCACGCCCTTGAAGACGCGCGCAGGGTCCGCGCTCGCCCCGATTGAGCCGGGGGCACGGACGTTGTGCGACCCGTGCGTGACCGGACCGCGGCTGAAGTTGTGACGCCGGATGGTGCCCTGGAAGCCCTTGCCCACCGAGGTGCCCGAGACCTTGACTCGCTGGCCGGGCTCGAAGTCCTCGACCGTGACGACGTCGCCGACGCTGCGCTCATCGCCCTCGTCGCGAAACTCGACCAGGGTGCGCACCGGCGCGGCGTCGGCCTTCTTGAGATGGCCGAGCTGCGCCTTGGTGAGCCTGTCCTCGCTGGTCGCGCCGAACCCGAGCTGGAGCGCGGCATAACCGTCGCGGTCGGGGTCGCGCTTGGCCGTGACCGGACAGGGACCGGCCTCGATCACCGTGACGGGCACCCGCGTGCCGTCCTCTGTGAAGACCTGGGTCATCCCGAGCTTCTTGCCGATGATCGCCGCCACAGCTTCGTCCCTCCGGCTAGAGCCTTATCTCCACGTCGACGCCGGCGGGGATCGTGTCGATGCGCTGGAGCTCGTCGACCGTCTTCGGCGTCGGCTCGAGGATGTCGATCAGGCGCTTGTGGGTCCGGATCTCGAAGTGCTCGCGCGAGTCCTTGTCCTTGAACGGCGAGCGGATCACGCAGTAGACGTTCTTTTCCGTCGGCAGCGGCACCGGCCCCGAGACCGAGGCGCCGGTGCGCCGCGCCGTCTCCACGATCTCGCGCGCGGCGCGATCGATCGCGTCGTGGTCGTACGCCTTGAGGCGGATCCTGATCTTGCCTGTCGCTATCGAAGCCATTCAGTTTCTTGTCCGGTGCGTTCTCCGCTGCGCTTGCTGAGCGCAGTTGGGGCGCCGCCCCCGTTTGGGGCGCCGCCCCGGTCGTATGTGCTTGAACTTTTCCCGGCCCGGCCCCCTCGGCCCGACCGTAAACGGGGCCGGCTCTGCCGGCCCCGATGACTACTCGACGATCTCCGTCACGACCCCCGACCCGACGGTGCGACCGCCCTCGCGAATCGCGAACCGGAGACCCTGGACCATGGCGATCGGCTGGATCAGCTCGATCGTCATCTCGACGTTGTCACCCGGCATCACCATCTCGGTGCCCTCCGGGAGATTCGCCACGCCGGTCACGTCCGTCGTCCGGAAGTAGAACTGCGGAGCCCGGCTTGCACAGAACCTGACCGCGCTCGATCTCCTCGCGCTTGGTGCCGCGCAGCAGGCAGCCGACGTTGTCGCCCGCCTGGCCCTGGTCGAGGATCTTGCGGAACATCTCGACCCCGGTGACGACGGTCTTCGCGGTGGGCTTGATCCCGACGATCTCGACCTCGTCGCCGGTGTTGACGACGCCCTGCTCGATGCGGCCCGTGGCGACCGTTCCGCGCCCGGTGATCGTGAAGATGTCCTCGATCGGCATCAGGAAGGGCTTGTCGAGGTCACGCTCGGGCTCGGGGATGTAGCTGTCGAGCGCGTCGGCGAGCTCGAGCACGGACTGCTTGGCCTCCTCGTCGCCCTCCAGCGCCTTCAGCGCCGAGCCCTTGATGATCGGCGTGTCGTCTCCCGGGAACTCGTACTCCTTGAGCAGGTCGCGGACCTCCTCCTCGACGAGCTCGATCAGGTCGGCGTCGTCGACCATGTCGGTCTTGTTGAGGTAGACGACCACGTACGGCACGTTCACCTGACGCGCCAGCAGCACGTGCTCGCGGGTCTGCGGCATCGGCCCGTCCGCCGCCGAGACGACGAGGATCGCTCCGTCCATCTGGGCGGCCCCGGTGATCATGTTCTTGATGTAGTCCTGGTGCCCGGGGCAGTCGACGTGCGCGTAGTGGCGCTTGTCGGTCTGGTACTCGACGTGGGAGGTCGCGATCGTGATGCCGCGCTCCTTCTCCTCGGGAGCGTTGTCGATCTCCTCGAACGACTTCTCCTCGGCACCGCCCTTCTCGGCGAGCACCTTGGTGATCGCGGCCGTGAGCGTCGTCTTGCCGTGATCGATGTGACCGATCGTGCCGACGTTCACGTGCGGCTTGTCGCGCTCGAACTTCTCCTTCGACATCTCGCTCCTTTTGCTCTTTCGAAAGTTGTCTTTGTTGTCGTAGCTGTCAGGTCAGGTTGAATCGCGCGTTCGCCGGCGTGAACGCTCCGCGCCGGAGAACCGAAGAAATATAGCCAGATAACGGCTCACGACACCGCCGCCACGGGCTCCGCGGCGCCGCCTTCGGTGATCTGCTCGGCGATGCTCGACGGGACCTCCTCGTAGCGCTCGAACTGCATCGTGAAGGTCGCGCGGCCCTGGGTCGACGAGCGCAGGTCGGTCGCGTAGCCGAACATCTCGCCCAGCGGCACGAGCGCCGAGACCGCGAGCGCGTTGCCGCGCGGCTCCTGGCCCTCGACCTTGCCGCGGCGCCGCGACAGGTCGCCGATCACGTCGCCGAGGAACTCCTCGGGCGTGACCACCTCGACCCGCATCACGGGCTCGAGCAGCACCGGCTTGGCGCGCCGCGCCGCCGCCTGGAGCGCCATCGAGCCGGCGATCTTGAACGCCATCTCCGAGGAGTCCACGTCGTGCGAGGAGCCGTCGATCAGCTCGACGGCCACGTCGACCATCGGATAGCCGGCCTTGACGCCGCTCTGCAGCGCCTCCTCGATCCCGGCCTCGACCGCGGGGAGGAACTCGCTCGGGATCGCGCCGCCCTTGATCTTGTTGACGAAGTCGAACCCCGTGCCGGGCGCCGGCTCGAGGTTGATCACGACGTGGCCGTACTGACCGCGCCCGCCGGTCTGGCGCACGAAGCGGCCCTCGACCTTCTCGGCCGCCTCGCGGATCGTCTCGCGGTAGGCGACCTGGGGACGGCCGACGTTGGCGTCGACGTTGAACTCGCGCAACAGCCGGTCGACGATCACCTCGAGGTGCAGCTCGCCCATCCCGTGGATCAGGGTCTGGCCGGTCTCGTGGTCGGTCTCGACCTGGAAGGTGGGGTCCTCCTCGACGAGCCGGGCGAGGCTCGACGAGAGCTTCTCCTGATC
>WNFV01016191.1_pt1 | contig 13907 bp, 10 predicted proteins | sample 5400101 | NCBI WGS metagenome assembly WNFV01 (sample SAMN13153361, study PRJNA577476) | soil metagenome | isolation source: 115 cm soil or saprolite under grassland replicate 1 | place: USA:California | collected 2016-06-15 | reverse complement strand
GCCCCACCAGCGTCGGGCGCCCCGGCGGGAGGTCGGCGAAGAGCGCGAGCTGCCCGTCGGTCGAGACCGGCGGCTCCGGCTCCGGCGCAAGGGCCGGACGGTGCCGATCGACCCGGACGAGCAACCGCGCGCCGCCGCGCTCGAGCTCGACCGGGTCGTCCTCCCCGCGTTCGAGCTCGGCCGCGCACTCGAGCCGCCCGAGCACCCACCCGATCGGCGTCGTCGCATCCGCCGCACGCTCGAAGTCGATCGAGCCGGACACGATCAGCCGGTCGATCGCGCGCGTCATCGCGACGTAGTAGAGCCGGAGGCGCTCCGCCCGATCCTCCTCCGTGCGGTCGGCCTGCACCGACTCGTAGTCGAAGACCGCCTGTCGCTTGCCCGTTCCCGGATGGACGACGCGGAAGCCGAAGCGCCCGTCCGAGAGCGCCAGGATCTCGTCGGCCGCCGGCGGCGCCTTGTCGCGGCCTGCGTCAGCCACGATCACGACCTTGAACTCAAGCCCCTTGGCGGCGTGGATCGTCAGGAGCCGAACAGCGTCGGCGCCCTCCTCCTCAGCGACCGCCTCGAGCTCCCTCGCGCCGAGCGCCTCCTGGTCGCGCACGAACCTGACGAACCCCTCGATGTCGCGCCCGCGCAGCTCCTCGTACGAGCGCGCGAGCCGCGCGAGCTTGCGGAGGTTCGCGTAGCGGCGCCGGCCGTCCCACTGAGTCAGGATCGCAAGGTCGTAGTCGTGCTCGGCGACGATGTGCTCGCACAGCTGCTCGAGCGAGACGCGTGTCGACGACGCAGCGAGACGCTCGTAGCGCTGCTTGAACGCGCGCAGCAGGCGCTCGTCGTCCGCTGGAAGCGCCGGCGGCAGCGTCTTCTCCAGCCCGCTGAAGAGGGGCCGGCGCCCCGCGTGGCGGCGCAGCAGGACGAGCGCGTCGTTCGAGACCCCGACGAACGGCGAAGCCAGCACTGTCAGGAGCGCCTCGTCGTCGTAGCGGTTGTGCAGGAGCCGCAGGTACGCAAGCAGATCCACGACCTGCTGCTGGCCGAAGTAGCCGCGCCCCGTGCCGCGGAACGTCTGCAGGCCGGCTTTGCGGAGCTCCTCCTCGTACCACTCGGCGTCGGTGCCGGCTGCGAACAGGAGGACGATCTCGCCGGCGCGCGCAGCCCCGGAGTCGACGAGCTCGCGCACCCGTCTCGCGACGTGCTCGGCCTCGGCGCGGCGCCAGTGCTTGTCGGTGCCGCTGTAGCTCGCCTTGTCGGTGACGAGCAGCTCGACCGGCCGGCCGAACACAGGGTCCGGGAACTCGCCGGACGCGGCCAGCGGCTGGAACTCGTCGCCGAACTCCTGCTCGAACAGGTGGTTGACGGCGGCGAGCACCTCGGGCCGCGAACGGTAGTTCCGGGTCAACGCGAGCAGGTTCGAGCTCTCGGAGCGCCGCTCGCGGAAGACCTCGACGTCAGCATGCCTGAAGCCGTAGATCGACTGGAACTCGTCGCCCACGAAGAAGAGCTCCTTGTCGCCGGGGGCTGAGGCGACGAGATCGACGAGCTCGCACTGCAGGCGGTTCGTGTCCTGGAACTCGTCGACCATGATCGACCGGAAGCGCAGCTCCTCGCGCACCTCCGCGTGGTCGCGGAGGAGGTCGCGCGCGAGCAGCTGAAGATCTTCGAAGTCGAGGGCCGACTCGCGCACCTTCGCGGACGCGTACTCGTCGGCGAAGGCGGTCAGCAGCTCCTGAAGCAGCTCGCGGTCGCGCTCGGCGAGCTGCTCGAGCGCGGCCTGCTGGACGCGCTTGCGAGCCTCCTCGTACGTCGCGGCTCGCTCGCCGTGCGCGCGGAGGCCGCCGAGGTCGAGGAGCCGCTCGGGGGCAGCGTCTCGCGTCGCCAGCTCGAGGGCCTGACGCGCGCTCCCGCGCTGGAGGTCGGTCGCGCTCTCGTCCTCGGCGAGGCAGCGCGCGGCGTCGGCGAGCTCGGCGACCCGCGCCTCGAGGCTCGGCCGCATGCCGAGCTCGAGCACGAGCTCACGGCCAGCCGACCGGAGCGTCTCGTAGACGCCCGTCAGCATCCGCCGCAGGCCGGCTGAGCCGTAGATCGCGAGCAGCGCGAGCCGGTCCGCATCCCCGCCCGAGCAGAACCGCGCGAGGGCCGCCCCGAACGCCTCCCCGCGCAGAACGGCGGCCTGAGGCTCGTCGAGCTCGCGGAAGCGCGGGTCGATCCCGACGGCGAACGGGTGCGCTCGCAGGAGGCGCGCGCAGAAGCCGTGAATGGTCGAGATCCAGGCGCCGTCGAGCTCTCGCGCGAGGTCGCGGCGGCCGCGCTCGACGAGCGCCGCGCGGATGCGCCCGCGCAGCTCGCCCGCAGCCCGCCGCGTGTAAGTGATCACGAGCACGGAGCCGACGTCGAGCCCCTGCTCGCAGACGGCCCGCGCGAAGCGCTCGACGAGCACCGTCGTCTTGCCCGTGCCGGCGCCCGCGGAGACGAAGACCTCGCCGGCGGCCTCGATCGCCGCTGCCTGCTCCGGGTTCGGGACGCGGGTCATGGCCTCTTGATCCGGCACATCGTCCAGAGGTCGCACCAGGGCGGGCACTCGCCGCCCTTCGGGTCATGCTTCACGTCGCCGGACCGGATGCGTTGCGCGTACTCGTGGGCCCGAGCGCGCGCGGTCTCGACGGCCGCCCAGAACTGCTCCTCGCCCACGTAGTCGTTCGCCGCGAACCCGGGGACGACGTCCTCGCGCGCGTCTGCGCGGAGGAGCCCACGAGCCGAACGCGCCCCCGAGAGCGCGCGGTACAGCCCGCCGAGCGGCTCGATCCCGACGAGGTCGCGCAGCACGAGCATGTAGAGCGGGATCTGGAGCCGGAGCTCGGAGTCGATCTCGCGGGCAGAGTGAGCGCTCTTTCCCGACTTGTAGTCCTGCACGATGCCGCGCGCCGAGAGCGGGTCGACGTCGATCCGGTCGATCTGGCCGGAGAGGCGCAGCCCGTCGCCGAGGTCGAGCCCGCGCTGCAGCTCCGGCGCCGCCCGCTCGCGCCCGAACGAGACCTCGAAGCGGCGGGGAACGAGCGGCAGCCCGAGCTCGGCCTCTTTGCGGACGAACCCCTCGAGGTCGCGCCAGAGCGACTGCTCGAGCTCCGCGCGCTGAAGGTCGGAGAGGTCGAGTCGAACACCCGTGCGGAGCGACTCGTCGAGGCAATGGCGCAGGAAGCGGACCGCCTCCTCGACCCGTTCCGGCTCGACCCGCTCGGTCCCGACCTCCTTCGGGAGACCGGCGTAGAAGCGATGCAGCGTCGTGTGCGCGATCTGGCCGCGTAGCATCGCGTCGGCCTCGGCGTCGATCGTCTTCGGGGCGATCTCGCGCTCGAACAGCCAGGCGGACGAGCAGTCGGCGAACCGCTCCAGCTCGGTCACACCGAAGACCGTCTTCGACGCGAGCTGCTCGAGCACGAGCGGATGCCGCAGCTCTGTCCGCCGCTTGAAGGCGCGCGTCGCCCGCTGGAGCTTGCGCTGCCAGCCGTTCGCGGCGGCGTGCGCTTCGGCCTCGTCGGGTCGGGTCGCGGCCAGGAGCGCAACGGCGCGCAGGCGCTCGCGCTCGCTCGGGGCCTGTTCCAGCGACCAAGTGAGCCTCGACAGCGGCCTGCGGATGGTGAAGCGCTCGACGTCGGCCGGGTCGTAGAGCGAAGTCACCTCGTCCCAGAAGGGGCTCGGCTCGAGCGCGGCGCCGTCGTCGGTCGCCGCTTCGCGCACGAGGTACAGCCGCGAGGTCGGACGGGTGCACGCGGTATAGAAGAGGTACCGGTCGCGTGCGACCGAGTCCGGTCTTTGCAGCCGCGCGCTCCGCCTGTCGAGCGCGCTTGCAGCGGGACGGCTGTCGAGCGCGCTTGCAGCGCGACGGCTGTCGAGCGAGCGGCGCATGTCGTCCCCGAGGAACGGCGATTGCCGATCTCGGCGCGGTAGAGAGCCCTCCTCGAGCCCGAGCACGAAGACGACGTCGAAGCGCCGCGTGCGGGCCCGGAGGAGGTCGAGCACGGCAACCTTGCCCGCCTCGCCGGGTGAGGCTTGGCGCACCGTCGCGCGCTCGAGCGTCGAGATGACGTCTTCGCGGGAGAGCTCGCCGGTCACCCTGAGCCAGCCGTCCAGCTCGGCCAGCACCTCGGCCAGCTGCTCATGTGCCCGCAGATCAGCGCGGGCGTGCTCCGAGATCGGCGGCGAGTCGAGCCCGTGCGCGGCCCGAAGCATCGACGCCGCCAGGGCGCGAACCGCGTCCGTCGGCGACTCGGCAGCTCGCAGCTCATGCAGAACCGGGAGCGGCGCCTCACGCAGCCGCTCGACCTCCTCCTCGACTCGCTCGGGTGCATGCACCGCTCGGCCGCGCAGACGCCCTTCGACGAAGTCGACGCTCGCCCGGGTCAGGCCGGAGTACGGGCTGCGGAGGTAGGCGAAGAGCTCTCGCCGGCCACCGCCCGCCCACGCGAAGCGAAGCAGGGAGAGGAGCGCGTGCCCGAAGGCGGTCTGCCCGAGGCGTCTGCGCTCCTCCAGCGCATACGGAACTCCGAGCGTCCCGAGCACCATCTCGAGCGGCGCGCGCCACCGGTCGAGCGACGGGCAGATCACGCCGATTCGCTCGGGCGGCGTGCCGCCGCGGATCAGGGCGAGCAGCTCCTCGCCGACGAGCTCGAGCGCGCCCCGCGGCCCGGCGCCCTCGAGAAAGCGGACCGCGCCGTCGACGGCGACGGATGGTGGCGGCGTCTCGCTGAAGAGGCTCCGTTCCAGGCGCGCGAGCGCGGGGTGGGCAAGCTCGCCGAACTTCGGCGGCAGCTCCTCGATCCGGCCCGAGGCGAGAGCGGCGAGATCATCCGCTGTGCGGGTCAACGAGGCAAAGGCGGGTCGGCCGGGCTCGTACGGGAGCGAGACGTGCACGTCGGCCCGCCCCGCAAGCGCCTCGAGCAACGCCCACTCGGCGCCGGTCAGATCCTCGAATCCGTAGGCGAAGACCGGCTCGCCGCGCCAGGCCTCCAGATTACCCCGGAGCCGTTCGACGGCGGCCCGGCGGAGAAGGTCGCGATCCCAGAGCGCCAGCCGGTCGAGCTCGTCGAGGTAGCCGCGGTACAGAGCGGCCAGCTCGTCGTCCAGCTCCTGGGGATCGAGGAGGCCCGAACCGAGCTCTCCGAGCGCCTGGAGGAGCGCATCGGCAAACCCGGCCGAGCGAGCCGAGCGACCGAGGCCGTCGAGCTCAGCGTTCCGAATCGCGCGCCGCACGAGCAGCGCCCGCTGCGCGTCGCCGACGACCGGCCGGCCGTCGGCGCCCTGCGCGAGCCGCCGGAAGAGGTCGTCGAACGTGCCGATGTCGCCGCCGAACAGCACCTGTGCGCGTCGGAGCAGATCGCGCCGAACACGGTCGACGTCCGCCCGGTTCGGCACGATCAGGAACGGCTCGTCCTGGAGGCGCGCCAGATACCGCTCGAGCAGGAGCTCCACTTTGCCGGCGTTTGCGGGTCCGGCGATCAGCGTCAGCGCCACGCAGCCATCTTAGGGCTGGGACTCGACACCATCCCGCCGTATTCACGCGTTATGCGGGAAATTCGCGGCGAAAAGTTGGGGCGGGGGCGCGCCCCGCCCCAACCTCGATCTTCAGGCCGCTGCGGCCTTCGGACGGCGACCGCGCCGAGCGGCCGCGCGGCCGGGCATGTTCCCGGCGCAACTGTCGCAAAGATCCGCTTGCTTGGCACCACGGCGCGCGTCGGTAAACGTCACGCGGAGAGTCGCGCCCTTACCCTCACCGACTTCGGTCCCACAACTGTCGCAGACGAGAACCGTCTTGCGTGCCACGTTTTGCCTCCCTGGTGGTATATCGGTGGCCCGAAGCTTAACGAAATCAGTACGTCCAGGAGCAACTCGTATTTATCACCTGAACGCGCGAACGTTGTGCTCATATCGTTCGATAACTCAAGGCACTCGCGCAGCGTCCGCTCAGTACACTCGGATTGTGGAGACACACACGATCGCCGTGCTGGAGGGGGATCAGACCGGGCAGGAGCTGCTCGAGGCAGCCCTGCGGGTGCTCGCCCCCGACGTGATCGGCATCGAGCTCCAGCTGCCCCGGTACGACTTGTCGCTCGAGTCCCGCCGGCGAACGCAGAACGAGGTCGTTCACGAGGCGGCGGCGGCGATTCGCGAATGCGGTCTTGGGCTGAAGGCAGCCACGATCACGCCCGAGGTGCAAGGCGACGTCGGCTCGCCCAACCGGATTCTGCGCGAGGAGATCGGCGGCCAGGTGATCGTGCGCACCGGCAGACGCATCCCTGGCGTCGTTCCGTTCGGCGGCGTACATGCGCCGATCTCTGTCGTTCGCATGGCCGTCGGCGACGCGTATGGCGCGAACGAGTGGCGTGAGGGCGAAGGCGAGAACGAGGTGGCATTCCGAACCGAACGGATCGAGCGCCGAATTTGCCGGGCGGTAGCCGAGTTCTCGTTTCGGCAAGCGGAGAGAACCGGCGCCACGGTGTTCGGCGGGCCGAAGTTCACCGTCAGCCCGGTCTACGAGGGAATGCTCAAAGAGGAGATGGACCTCGCAGCGCAGCGACATCCGAGTGTGCCGTACGAGCCGCAGCTGATCGACGCGACGTTCGCGCTGCTCATCACCTCGAGCGGTGATCCGCTGGTGATCCCCGCGCTCAATCGCGACGGCGACATTCTCTCCGACCTGGTGTTGCCGCTGTTCGGATCGATCGCCGGTTCGGAGTCGCTCGTGGTCGCATTCGACGAGCAATTCCAGCCGCGCGCGCTCATGGCCGAAGCAGCGCACGGCACTGCGCCGAGCCTCGAAGGGAAGAACGTCGCAAATCCGATGGCGATGATTCTCGCGTCGGCCTCGCTACTCGGGCACATGGACGACCAGCGAGCGCAGACGGCCGGCCGCGCGATTCGCGAAGCGTGCCTCGAGGCTGTTGCGAGCGGGGTGAAGACGTCCGACCTCGGCGGCCACTCCGGCACATCGGAGTTCACGGACGAGGTGATCTCGCGCGTCCGCTCGAAGATCGAGGTCTGGTCGACGCTCTAGCGGTGCTCGCGGGGCCGGCTCTCTCCTCGACCACATGGCAGCTGGGGTCGTCGTGCTACTCGCGCCGCCTCGCGCTTGCGGGCTTCCGCTGCGCCTCCGTCTTTGACTCCGGCGTCCGGCCGCGCGCGCCGTCCACTCGCCGATCGGGGGGTCACACTCTTTTTTCGAAGTTGGCACAGACGCGTGCGCTTTTCGCCGATACGATCGCAGTGGGTGGTGGGATGGGGTGCCCCGAGATTCCAAGTGGCGTGACGGGCCTGGGAAATCCAACGCCACCGTCGGCGAGCGCACCGTCGCGCCACGGCTCAGGGAAGGCCGTCGCGACACTCGAGCCGAACTGACAGCCGGCGCAGCGCTCGAGCTCGTCGATCGCGGCTGACCGAGCGCCGCGAGGGGCGCATCGGGCCATGGCTCGGTGCTCGCGCGCGGGCATCCCTTTGACGAGGCAGACGTTCCTCCTACGCGCTTCCAGAAGTGCAGGACGACAAGGGCGACGATCGCCAGGACCGCGATCGCGATGCCCCCGATCAGGCCGAACCGCTCGATCACATCGGCCGCCGCATGGCCCCCGTAGTAGGCGACGAGCCCGAAGAGGGTGGCCCAGCAGATTCCACCCGCGGCGTTCCAGAGCAGGAACCGCCACCAGGGCATGCGTCCGACGCCCGCGAGCCACGCGGCTGTCACTCGCAGGAGCGCGAAGAAACGGCCGAAGAAGACCGTCTTCGCACCGTGCCGCCGGAAGAAGCGCTCGGACGGCGGGAGGATCCGGTCGGACCACCGCTCGAGCAGCTTCCAGCGGTGGATCAGCCGCCGGCCCCAGGTGCGCCCGACCCAATAGCCGCCGTTGTCGCCGATGATCGCTGCCGAGGCGGCAACCGCGACCACCGCAACGATCGAGTAGTGGCCACGGTCGGCGGCGATGCCGGCGGCGACGAGCGCCGTCTCGCCGGGAAGCGGGATGCCCGCCGACTCGAGCGCCACGAGCACGAAGAGGATCGGCAAGCCGTACTGGATCAGGATGTCCTCCACTTGCGGCAGTTTAGGTTCCGGATCTCTCCGCAACGAGCGGGCGCTGCTGACATAGTTCCGGCCGATGAGAATCGGGGTCCCCAAGGAGACCGCCGCAGAAGAGAGCCGAGTCGCGCTCGTGCCCGAGGTGATCGCGAAGCTTCAGGGCTTCGAGGTGCAGGTCGAGCGGGGTGCCGGCGAGGCCGCGTCGTTCCCGGATGCGGCCTACGAGGAGGCGGGCGCGCAGCTCGTCTCCGATGCGTACGAGGGGGCGGACGTCGTCACGAAGGTGGCGAAGCCGAGCCCCGACGAGGTCGAACGGCTGCGCGGGAAAGTACTGATCGGATTCCTCCAGCCGCTCACCGACGAGGAGGGGATCGAGCGCCTGACCGCCGCCGGCGTGACGGCGTTCGCGATGGAGTCGATCCCGCGGATCACGCGCGCGCAGCCCATGGACGCGCTGTCGTCGCAGAGCACGGTGACCGGCTACATGGCCGCGCTGATCGCGGCCGAGCGGCTACCCCGGTTCTTTCCGATGCTGATGACCGCCGCGGGGACGATCCCGCCGGCGAAGGTGCTCGTGCTCGGCGCCGGCGTCGCCGGCCTGCAGGCGATCGCGACGGCGCATCGGCTGGGCGCCGTCGTCTTCGGCTTCGACGTGCGGCCGGTCGTCCGTGAACAGGTGGAATCGCTCGGCGCGTCGTTCCTGGAGCTCTCCGTCCGCGGCGAGGAGACGGCAGGCGGGTATGCGGCCGAGCTGACGCCCGAGCAGCAAGCGCAGCAGCAGGCCGAGCTGCAGGAGCGGATCCCCGAGTTCGACGTCGTGATCACGACGGCGCTGATCCCCGGTCGCGAGGCGCCGAAGCTGATCACCGCCGACGCGGCGCGCGCGATGCGGCCGGGCTCGGTCGTCGTCGACCTCGCGGCCGAGGCGGGCGGCAACTGCGAGCTGACCGTGCCCGGACAGGAGATCGTCGAGGCCGGCGTGACCGTGGTCGGGCTCACCGATCTCGCGAGCCGCATGGCCTACCACGCCAGCCAGCTCTACGCGCGGAACGTCTCGACGCTGCTCAAGCATTTCGCGCCCGACGGCGAGCTCAAGCTCGACTGGGCGGACGAGATCACGGCCGGGGCATGCGTGACCCGGAAGGAGGTCGCCGCATGAGCCGTAGGCTCGACGGAGGCGACCAGCCGGCGCAGGCTCGACGGAGCCGGCCAGAGAGCGCAGGTGCCGGCTTCGCCGGCGCCGGAGCGGACGAGGCGGCGGAGGTAGGTGCCGGCTTTGCCGGCGCTGGAGCGGAAATGAGCCGTAGGCTCGACGGAGGCGACCAAATAGCGGAGGTGCCGGCTTTGCCGGCGCTGGAGCGGAAATGAGCCACTTCGGAACCGTCGTCATCGAGCTGACGATCCTCGCGCTCGCGATCTTCCTCGGCTTCGAGGTGATCTCGAAGGTGCCGACGCTGTTGCACACGCCCCTGATGTCGGGCACCAACGCGATCCACGGAATCGTGATCGTCGGCGCCATGTTCGTCGCGGGCGCGGCGCATCAGGACTCCCTGACCGGCGTGGTCGGGTTCGCGGCCGTGGTGCTCGGAGCGGCGAATGTCGTCGGCGGCTTCGTCGTCACGGACCGGATGCTCGAGATGTTCAAGAAGAAAGAGACGAAGAAGCCGGAGTCCGAGTGAGTCAAACCGCGGCGAATCTGGCGTACCTCGTCACGATCATCTGCTTCATCTTGGCGCTGCGCTTCTTGTCGTCACCGACGACTGCGCGGCGCGGCAACTGGATCGGCGCGGTCGGGATGACTGTCGCGATCGTCGTGACGCTGGCGCACGAAGACGTCGACAGCTACTGGAAGATCGTCGTCGGCTCGCTGATCGGCGGCGTCTTCGGAGCGGTCGCGGCGCGCAAGGTGAAGATGACCGCGATGCCGCAGATGGTGGCGCTGTTCAACGGCGTCGGCGGGGGCGCGGCGGCTCTCGTCTCGCTCGCGGAGTTCCACAACATCGCTCCCGCGCCGGGGCGGTTGCACGGTGACGTGTCGATCGCGATCGTGCTCTCGGGGCTGATCGGCTGCGTCTCGTTCGCGGGCTCGATGATCGCCTTCGCCAAGCTCCAGGAGCTGATCCAGGGACGACCGATCACCTATCCGGGCCAGCAGATCGGCAACCTCGTGCTCCTTGGCGCGGTCGCCGCCGCAGGCGTGGCCGTCGTCGCCGGCGCCGAGAAGCAGTGGCTGCTCTACGCGCTGCTCGTCGGCGCCTTGCTCTTCGGAGTCCTGTTCGTGCTGCCGATCGGCGGCGCGGACATGCCCGTCGTGATCTCGCTCCTGAACGCGTTCACCGGCCTGGCTGCGGCGGCGACCGGGTTCGAGCTGCAGTCGAACGTACTGATCGTGAGCGGCATGCTCGTCGGGGCGTCGGGCACCCTGCTGACGATGATGATGGGCCGGGCGATGAACCGGTCGATCGGCAACGTTCTGTTCGGCGCCTTCGGCCAGCTCCAGGTGGCGCCCGGCGGGGCTGCGGCCGCGGCGGCCGGCGACGGTGCCGTCCGGTCTGCAACTGCCGACGACGTCGCGATCATGCTCGCCTACGCGCGGAAGGTGATCATCGTCCCCGGGTATGGAATGGCCGTCGCGCAGGCGCAGCACACCGTTCGCGAGCTCGCGGACGAGCTCGAGAAGCGCGGCGTCGAGGTCGCCTACGCGATCCATCCGGTTGCAGGCCGCATGCCCGGCCACATGAACGTCCTGCTTGCCGAGGCGAACGTGCCGTACACGTCGCTGAAGGAGATGGAGGAGATCAATCCCGAGTTCCCGCAGACCGACGTCGCACTCGTGATCGGGGCGAACGACGTGACGAACCCCGCAGCGCGGAACACGCCAGGGAGCCCGATCTACGGGATGCCGATCCTCGACGTCGACCATTCGAAGGCGATCGTCGTGCTGAAGCGGAGCATGAATCCCGGATTCGCCGGCATCGACAACGAGCTCTATCTCGACTCCAAGACGGTGATGCTCTTCGGAGACGCCAAGGACTCGGTCACGAAGCTGCTCGCCGGGGTCAAGGGCCTGTGACGGTTCCCAAGTTGCAGTCTGCAACTTGGCTTTGCGCGGCGTGAACGGCGGCGGCGTGCCGCTGCTGACGGCGCGGCACGTCCGGGAGGCCGTCTCGCCGGCGCGGGCGGTCGAGGCCGTTCGGGACGCGTTCGTCGCCCATGCTCGCGGCGAGTGGACGATGCCGTCGAAGGTCTACGTCCCGGCCTATCCCGCCGGCGACTTCCGCGCGATGCCTGCGCTCGGCGACGGCCACGCGTTGCTCAAGTGGATCACGTCGTTCCCTGGAAATCCGGCCCAGGGGCTGCCCACCGTGATGGGCGTCGTGCTCGTCTCGGACGCTTCGAACGGAACCCTCGAAGCGATCCTCGACGCAGCATCGGTCACCGCGCTCCGCACCGGCGCCGCGGCGGTGCTCGCCGCCGAGACGCTGGGGCGTGACGATGCGGACTCGGCGGCCGTCATCGGCGCCGGCGTGAACGGCCGCGCCGTGGCGGCGACGTTCCTCGCACGCGGACGGGACGTGCTGCTCTGGGACGTCGACGAGTCGCGTGCCCGCTCGGCCGCCGCCGAGCTCGGCGCCGAGGTCGCGGCAAGCCGCGACGCGGCGTTCGGTGCCGACCTGCTCGTCACCGTCACCCCTGGGCACGAGCTGCTGCTCGACGGCGGCTCGCTTCGGGCCGGCCAGCACGTGAGCTTGATGGGCGCGGACGGGCCGGGCAAGGCTGAGATGGCCGTCGCGGAGCTGGCCCGCGTGCGTGTCTTCTGCGACGAGTGGGAGCAGGCGAGCCACTACGGCGACATCGCTCGCGCCGTGGAGGAGGGCGTTCTGCGCCGTGAGGATGTCACCGAGCTCGGCTCCGTCCTGACCGGCGAAGCTCCGGGTCGCACGAGCCCCGAGGAGTCCACCGCCTTCGACTCGACCGGCCTCGCGATCCAGGACCTGGCGATCGCGATCGCGGCGCTCGAACGCCTCGACGAGCTCGACGTCCCGAGGCTAGAGCTCTAGTTCGAATCGGGCGGGCTCGAACAGTTCGAGCTCGGGCGGCGTTTCGCCCAAGATCGCGCGTGCGACGAGCTCGCCGCAGGCGAGGCCGAGCACGTTGCCGTGACCGCTGTAGCCGCCGGCGATCCAGACACGCTCGCTTCCGGGGAGGCGTCCGACCAGCGGTAGCCCGTCCGGGGTGGTCCCCCAGATTCCGGCCCACCGGTGCGTCACCGTCGGCACCTGCCCGATGAGGCGTTCGACGAGCTGCTCGATGCTCGTCTGGACGACGTCCGTCGTCTCGTCCAGGTCCGTCTCCTCGTCCTCGAGGCTCACGTCGCGGCTGCCGCCGATCACGAGACGCCGATCGGGAAGCTGCCGCCAGTAGTCGTAGCCGTACCGCGCATAGTGCGGCCTGTCGAACAGCAGCCGATCGAGCGGCGCCGTCACCAGCACCTGGCCCCTCGTCGGCCGCACGGCGTCGACTAGCTCGGGGACGAGCTGGGAGGTCAGACCGTCCGCCGCCACCACAACCGCGTCCGCCTCGACCTCGTGCGGTTGCACGGGCTCCTGCTCGACGATATCGGCGCCCGCCTCGGCCGCTTGACGCGCGAGCCGCCTCACCCACCGAGCAGGCTGAAGCGCCCCGTCGTAGGGGTGGAAGATCGCGCCCCGGAACAGGCCGGCCAAAAGCCCGTCGAGCACGTCGACGCACTCGACCGCGAACCCGTCACGCTCGAGTGCCTCGACCTCGCCACGCAGCGCGCTTCGCTCCTCGTCGTCGGCGGCCAGCCGGAGGCTCCCGGTGCGCCGGAACGCATCGCCGGCAAGCCCAGACAGACGCTCGAGCGCGCGCTCGCTGAGCTCCCAGAGCGCCCGAGCCCGCTCCGCTCCCAGCTGTGAGCGCATCGTGTCGTACGGCCTGCTGCCGCCCCGCAACGCGAACCCGCCGTTCCGACCGCTGGCCCCCGCGGCGATCTCCTTCGCCTCGTAGAGGCGCACGCGAACGCCCCGCTCCGCCAGAGTCAGCGCGCAAGAGCAGCCCGTGACGCCGCCGCCGACCACAGCGACGTCAGGGGTGCCCGCCATACCCTTCCTCGGCAGCAGCTCGACGGGCTCCTCGAGCCAGAACGACTTCGTCGTCATGTCAACGATGCTACTTCGATGGCATCACCGCCCTATACGCACCGTCGACTTGCGCCACGAGCCCGGCCAGCTCGAGCTCGCTGAGCGCGATCGCCACGCCGGCTGCCTCGAAGCCGGTCGCGCGAACGAGCTCGTCCGCCGCGGACGCCCCATCCCGAAGCCGGTCGAGCACCGCCGACGCAGCTGCGGTGACGACAGGTGGATCCGACGGCGGAGGCTCGACTCCGAGCGCCTCGAGCACGTCGCCGGCGCAGGTGAGCGGTGACGCGCCGAGCTTCAGGAGCATGTTCGTGCCCCGCGAGAGCGCGGAAGTGATCTCTCCGGGCACGGCAAACACCTCCCGTCCCTCCTCGAGCGCGAAGTCCGCCGTGATCAAAGCGCCGCTCCGCTCGCGCGCCTCGACGACCACCACTGCACGGGCGAGCCCGGCGATGACCCGGTTGCGCGCCGGAAACCTCCAGGGCGCCGGCTCGACCCCGGGCGCGTACTCGGAGACGACGAGGCCCGAGGCGCGCATCCGGCTTGCGAGCTCGCGATGGGCAGCCGGGTAGTCACGGTCGATGCCGCAGCCGAGTACGCCGATCGTCCTGCCCACCGCCTCGAGCGCACCGCGGTGCGCCGCGCCGTCGACGCCACGTGCGAGGCCGCTCACGACGACG
>WNFV01006428.1_pt1 | contig 13907 bp, 12 predicted proteins | sample 5400101 | NCBI WGS metagenome assembly WNFV01 (sample SAMN13153361, study PRJNA577476) | soil metagenome | isolation source: 115 cm soil or saprolite under grassland replicate 1 | place: USA:California | collected 2016-06-15 | reverse complement strand
CACGAAGTCGGCGCCCGCCTCCTTTCGGTAGCCGTCGTCGCGGAGCAGGTACACGCTGTACTTCCCGGCCTCGAGCGGCCACGGGCCATGGACGGACTCGTCGATCAGGGTCGAGCCGGCGACCGTCGAACCCGTGTATGTCCACAGCAGGTAGTAGGCGACGCGGGGATCCCGCCCCCGCTTGTACACGCCGATCCAGTCCCACCGCTCGCCCCGGGCGTTCTTCCACGAGACGTCGATGGGCTCGTCCACCGCGTAGGCGTCCTTCCCGGTCGAGATCGAAGGCCGCGTGCCCGGCTCCTTCACCCAGAACGGGATCCGCGATAGCTCCTGGCCGCCGCCGTGGAGCAAGACGGCCTCGTATGCGCCGGGAGCCCATCCGTCCGTGGGGAACGCGAGCGTCCCGTCGGTGGGGGCGCTTGCGCCCGTGGACTGGTCGGCGATGGTCCCCGATGCTGGGTGCCGGCCGGCGAGGACGATGGCCACGTGTTCCCCGCCCGCTCCCGGCGAGTGGAACCTCACGTGCACGTCGTCGCCGATGGCTGCCAACCGCTCGTCGGCCGCCACCATGACCGGCGGCGCGCCCGGGGTGACGGTGAATGTCGAGGCGGTGGCCCGGTGGTCCGAGGGCCAGGGCGTCACGCTCTGGTCCACGGGCCCTCCGGCCTCGCCGATGACCTCCGCGGCCGTGGCCTTCGCCTTGCCGAGCGCGTAGATGATGTCGATCCGGTCCTGCGGCGCGTACTTCCCCGGGTTCCAGAAGGGGAGGTGCGGCCGGGCCGCCCACCACGTCAGGCCGGGATGGCGCTTGGGGCTCGGGTACACCTCCCGGTACGAGTCCACGAACCCGGCCTCCTCCACCGCAACGCTCACCGGCCAGTTGACCGAGTAACGGATCTGGAACCGCTCGCCCACCATCTCCGGTGTCCAGTCCCGCCAGGACGGAGCGTTGAAGTCGCCGGTCAGGAACACCGGGATGCCCTGAGCTCCAAGGCCTTCAGCGGCCTGGAGGGACGGCTGGATGGCCGGGAGCCGGAGCCTGCGTTCCAGCTCGAGCACGGAGCGCTTGGTCTCGCCCTGCTTGACCTCGAAGGGGCCGTAGGGGTTCGAGGGCAGGTGGATGTTCTCGATTGCCACCACCCGCCCCGGCGTGAGCTGGACGAAGAGGTAGACCCCGTCCGCACCGGGGGGGTCGATCAGCGGGTACTTCGACAAGACCTGGAGCCGTCCGCTCGCGTACGGCCACCCCAGCGCGCGACGAACGGCCAGGGTATGGCCCTGGGCCTCCTCGATGGCGACCACGTCGGCGCCGCTCCTCCGGATCGCTTCCACGACCTTGTCGAAGCTGACGTGAACGCCGCCGTACTCGATATTGAACTCCAGGACCTCGAGCCGAAGCGGTGGGAGTTGCCCCACCTGCGCCCTCGCCGGCTGTGCGTACAGAGCGAGCGCGAGCACAGGGAGCAGCCCGAGCGTCGCAACGGAGCGCCGCCACGGCCCGACCCGTCGAACGGAGGCAGCAAGCATCCGGGGATGGTGCCACGCCCGGGGCTTCCCCCGCCAATCACCGTGGATGGATGACCGGGCCGTTCTCGGACCACCGTTTCGTGGCCCTGAAACAGGGCTACGCGCCGAGGGGTCCAGCCGAGCCGGTCGAGAACAGCCGCTCATCCTCCTCGATTGCAGTCGCGATGAGGCGGCGGGTGGCTTCCTCGAATGCGGAGTCCTCCCCCGATTCCCATGCCGCCAGGGCGCGCCGCCCCTCGTCGGTCGTCAGGAGCTCATCCCGCGACACGAGGGTGCGGTCGTCGCAGAGCACCGGGCTCTCCCGAAGCGTGGACGTTCCGTCCTCGCCTACCTCCGCGACGACCTCGGCCACGATGTGGGCAGGGATGTCGGCTTCCTGTGAGTTCTCGAGCACGTACCAGCGCATCTCGGGCCTCCGCGTCCTTCCACCAACCGTGAGCGCAACGGAGACCGGATTCGGGGGGCCTCGCGGCGCACTCCACCAATCATTCAAACGTCGTTCGGGACGAAAGGTACCCCAGGATCGTCGATCCAATCCACGGATCGACTCAGCCGACAGACTTCAGGGTCGCTTGCGGACCCGGGTCCGCATCCAGGACAGGATGGGTAGGCTCCCGAACACGAGGCCTGCTGCGGCCGGGATGGCTGGAATCGCCGCCGGGCCAGGTGTGCTCGGCGACACGGACTCGCTGGGCTCCGGGCTCTGGGACTCCGAGGGGCTGGGCGATTGGGTTGAGCTCGGCGATTCGGTTGGGCTCACGTCCGAATTCGGGGTCCCGGTGGGGGTGGGGCTCTGAGAAGGACTCGGGGTCTCGGTGGGGCTGGGGCTCTCAGAGGGACTCGGGGTCTGGGTGGGGCTGGGGCTCTCAGAGGGACTCGGGGTCTGGGTGGGGCTGGGGCTATCAGAAGGGCTAGGGCTCTCGGTCGGACTCGGTGTTTCGGAGGGGTTCGGCGTCTCCCTCGGGCTGGGGTGTGGCCTCGGGGTCTCCGTTGGGCTGGGCTCTGGGCTTGGAGTTTCGCTGGGCTCCGGGCTTGGAGTTTCGCTGGGCTCCGGGCTTGGCGACGCCTCGGCGGTCGGCGATTCATCGGGGCTCGGCGAGTGCTTGGGGGCCGACGTTTCCGTTGGGCTGGGCTCTGGACTCGGCACTTCGGCCGGGGCAGGCTCGGGGCTGGGCGGCGGACCCTGGTTGCTCACCAGGTCTCCGAGAACGTATTGGACCGCAGCGGCCTCCTCGTCCGTGACGTTCGGCAGCAGTGGGGACACCTCCGCATCGATCGCCGCGTCGAGTCGAGTGGTGTCGGCCCCCGAAGCGAGCGCGGCTGCGCGCTCTGCGAGGAGCCGGCGTGCGTTCTCGGCGATGGCCTCCGTGGACATTCCCCCACGCATGCTCGCAACGAGGACTTCGAGGGTCGAGTAGGCATTCGTGAGGTGCGCGGACGCTGCGGCAGATCCCGAACCCTCCGACGTTGTGAAGAGATGGAACCGCCCGCCACCGAGCAGCAGCAAGATGAGGACCACGGAGGCGACCGCCGCGCCCCGCAAGCGCTCGTACCAACGGGCCTGCCACCCCATCGACGGGTCGACGGCTCGAGGAGGTAGGGGCAGCCCTTCGCCCTGTCCGGCGGCTGGAGACGAGCCCACCCCCCCCGACTCCGGTTGCACCCGAGCCGATCGCGCCGGGAGGGGCGCGCCCCGGCACAGCCGGTGCAGGAGGATCCCCAGCTCCTGGATCCCGACCCACTCTTCAACGAACGCATCGGCCCCGCGGGACGGGCCGCTCCATGCCTGTTCGGGCTGGGGCGTGACGACCAGGATCTTCGTGGACGTCGAACCCTGACGAATCCGCTGGATGAGGCTCGTGCCCGCCTTGGCCGTGAGGCTCTCGTGGAGGATCACGGCATCGGGCCGCTTCGAGGTAACCAGGCTGACGGCATCCTCGCCCGACGCAACCAACGCCACAACGTTGCACCCCGCCTCCTCGAGGAAGAAGCGGACCAGCTCTCGGTGAAGTGGTTGAGGAGCGGCGACCAGGATCCTGAGGGGCCGAGCGGTCGTCCCCTGTCGCAATCGCCGGTTCAGACGTGGCATCGCTGCCCACTTCCATCCTTGACACTCGTCACCTTAGACCGTCCATCGGGGGGTCGGGAAGCATCCTCTGCCCGCCTGAGCAGGCGCGACGAGGCGGGGCCCTCAGCGTGTTGCTGCTCGAGCAGGAGAACGCATCGCATCGCCTGAGAGAGAATCTGGCGGCGGCCGTCGTGGCGCTGCCGTCAGACGAAGCGCCAGCAGTCACCGGCGGGCCTCCTTAGCGCGGGGCGACTGATCCTCCCCTCGCTCACCCGTCACTCGACGTCGAGACGACTCTGACAGGTGTTTTCCTGTCGGGAATCGGCCGCACGGCCGTCACCATGTGACCTCGCGCTGTAAGCCGGATGGCCCGGTGGGCGCGGCGCGCCGGGGGAGGGCGGCCCTCGCCGCCCTCCCCTGCCGAGATCCGATCCCTAGCCCGTGGTGGCGCTGAAGATGTCGTTGTTACCGAAGTTGCCGGTGCAGTCCAGCGGCCATGGCGCGGGGAACACCCGGTGTCCGGCCGTGAAGGAGGCTTGCCGCCAAGCGTCCATGGCCGGGCAGTCCGAGGTTCGCTGCACGCTCGTCCACACCCCCGCCCCATAGGTACGCGTGGCGATGGCATAGACGTAGTCGCCCAGGAACTCGTTGTACAGGATGCGTCCCTGGGACGTTCCTCGGGCATCGGTCCCCGTCGTGGGCTCAACGAATTCGGTGGTCCAGGTTCCCGGTGTGCCGCCAGCGCCGATCGGCGCCGACAGCAGTACACCGTGCTCGGGCCGGGGGTTCGCCGTCGTCGTGTCGAATGCCTGCGTGAACGCCATGTACTCGACATAGACCTTCGAGCCGTCGGGAGCGATGGCCGGCGCGGCGTAGAAGGCTCGGTCTCCTGCAAGCGACACGGCCGAGGGGGACGACCACGTGTCACCGCCATCCGTGGAGTGGGACAGCATCGCCTGCTCGTGGTTCAGCCCGGCACGCCCGTCCGCCCACGCGTCAACGATCTCGTTCGTGGCGCCCGCTCCCGTCGGAGCACCGTTCGCGATGTCCACGCTCGGCATGGCTGCGAGGTCGGTGCGCGCGCCCGCGATCCCGTCCTGGATGCACCGACGCGAGATCGGGTCCACCTTGAAGCACGCGTCGTTCATCGTCACGACGTCCTGCGGCCGGCCCCACGTGGCGCCGCCGTTGAAGGACTTGATCATGGTGTGGGCGCCCGTGTTCGAAGTCTCCGAGAAGTGCGTGAAGAACGCGTAGGCCACCCCGTGGCTGTCGGTCCGGACGGTGCATCCCTGATGGAAGCCTTGCGGAGTTGCCGTCGTCGGGGGCGCGACATGACGCGCGGTCCAGCTGACGCCTCCGTCGGTGGAGACCGCCACCATCGGGAAGAGGGCAAAGTTGTTGCCCCGGCTGAAGCTATGGAAGTCCGTGAAGCAGGTGTAGACGTTGCCGAAGAAGTCGCTCGTGGCAGCGTTGTCCGCCCAGACCTGCTCCTTGTCGAGCCCCTCGGACGCCGCTACGTGGGAGGGGACGAAGGACGGCGCGGACCAGTTCGACTGAACCTGGATCCTGGACGGCGTCGGGTTGTCGAAGTGCGAGACCGTGAGGGCGAACGTGCTGTTCTGGCTGCCCTGCTGGATCAATGTATCTGTGAGGTTAGTGGCGATGGTGCCGAAGTACAGGCGGGAGCCGTTGGCCCAGGAGAAGTTGCCGTTCGCATCGGGAGTCGGACCGAAGGCCACAGCCGGATCGCTCCGGGAACGGAGCCCGTTCTCGAAGAAGTTGGGGACCGTATGGATGTCCCCCTCCACGGGCGTGCAGGGCTCGACGGTCGGGCTGCAGCCGGCCGCGGTGAGCCCGTGATAGGTGGGCTGGGTCCACGCGTGGCCCCGGTCGAAGGAGAAGTAGACGCCGGTCAGCCCCACGCCGAGGTTGAAGGTGCCGAGGGGAAAGGAGCAGGCCCCGGCGGTCGTCGCGGCCTGCTTCGAGCACGGCTGCATGTCGATGAGCTCGTTCGCTCCTGCAACCAACGTGTCCGCGTGCATCGGATCCACGGCGAGCGCCGGCTCGTTCTGGGCGTTCCGGGGATGCAGGTTAGTGGGGCTCGCCACGGTGACCAGGGCGCTCACCGCCGACCCATGAGCTTGGGGCAGGCCCGCCAGGGACAGGCTCGCGATCAGACTGCCCGCGGTGGTCAATACCAAGAGCGGTCGTTTCACAGCGGCCTTCATTCGGCTGCTCCTTCATGCAGATGAAGCGCGTCCCTCGCCGGGGGGCGGCGGGGGTCCTCACTGCGGACGGGTGGGCGGGGCGCGTTCGGTGTAGGGACCCAGCCTCGCGGTTGCGGGCGAACAAGCTGGAGAAGTTCCCACGCTGCCTCCCGTGGGCGCTTGTGAACGCTGCGGGGGGAAGTCTCTCAGCCAGTCCCGAAACGCGCAACCCCCGCCGCGTCCGGGCTAGACTTCGCTCGAAGAGAGGAGACGCGTGGACGAAGTCTCAGAGCGTCTGTTGAAGGCCCTCGACGAGTGCGAGCGTGTAGCCGAGGCCGCGACTCCCGATGAGGCCGCCCGCACGTTCGACGAGGCGTCGCTGCAGGTCTTCTGGCAACGCTGGCCCAACGTCAGCTCATGGGCAGGCGCGCTCTGGCGCCGGCTCAACGAGGACCTCGCCGACCCCGCGAAGCCGCTCGAGGACTCCGAGTTTCACGAGGTCGGGGGGGAAGGCGGCTGAAACCGCCCACCGAGGAGCGGGTATGGCCACGCTGAGCGAGATCATGACGGGCGACGTCTTCACGACCACGGGGGACGTGTCGGTCGCCGACGTGGCCAACAGCATGGTGAAGGGCCGGTTCGGATCGGCCGTCGTCATGGAGGGCTCCTGGCTCGTCGGCATCTTCACGGAACGTGATGTGCTTCGCGCTGCCGCTTCGGGGGCCGACCTGACTACATCGCCAGTCTCTGAGTGGATGACCCGCGACCCCGTGACCGCCGGCCCTGACGTGGACGCTGATGATGCCGCCGAGATCATGATGGGCCAGGGCTTCCGGCACCTGCCGGTCATCGAGGGAACGACGCTGCTGGGCATCGTGAGCCTCCGGGACATCCTGAGGGTCCGGATCCGCCGCCCGCAGCCATAGCCCCTCCGGTAGTCGCCTCTGCACTCGCGATGAGTTTTGCTCCGCCGGGCGGTCGTATGCTGCGGTGAGATTGACTCAAGGCGGGGACAGGAGACGAGAGATGAGAAAGCTGATCGTGAGCACCTTCTTGACTCTCGACGGGGTCATGCAGGCGCCGGGCGGACCTGAAGAGGACGACAGCGGCGGCTTCGCGTACGGTGGCTGGTCGGTGCACTATTGGGACGACCAGATGCGTCAGGTCATGACCGAGGCGATGAGCACGCCGTTCGACCTCGTTCTCGGACGCAGGACCTACGACATCTTCGCCGCGTACTGGCCACACACCCCGGAGGAAGCCGGCGCAAAACCACTGAACGATGCCACCAAGTACGTCGCGTCGCGGAGTCGCCCCACGCTGGAGTGGGAGAGGTCGGTCCTGATCGACGGAGACGCGGCCGAAGGCGTCGCGGGGCTCAAGAAGGAAGATGGGCCGGAGCTTCAGGTACATGGCAGCGGTAACCTAATCCAGACGCTGATGCGCCACAGCCTTGTGGACCAGTACCGCCTGTGGGTCTTTCCCCTCGTGATCGGGTCGGGAAAACGCCTGTTCTCCGACGGCACCATCCCCTCGGGGCTGAAGCTCGTGGACAGCAAGGTCTCCACCACCGGCGTCGTGATCGGTACATACGAGCCGGCAGGCGAGATCGTCACAGGATCGTTCGCGCTGGACTGACCCCGCTCGGGATCCGTTACCGAGCATGCTCTGGGCCTCCACCCGCTTCGAGCGGGATAGCATGGCTCGTGCAGATCTTCGAGGGACGGCTGCGATTCGGGATCCAGGCCGGCCAGCAGAACACGGACTTCCCGAACTATCTCGCCACCTGGAGGAAGGCCGAGGACCTCGGCCTGGATTGGGCCTCGTGCTTCGACCATTTCCTGCCGATCTTCTCTGACCCCGAGGGGCCCTGCTTCGAGGCCCAGACCTTGCTCGCCGCGACAGCCGCGCACACCTCGCGCTTGCGGTGCGGGGTGATCGTGACCGGGGTGACCTATCGCCATCCGGCCGTGCTGGCGAACATGGCTGTCACCATCGACCACATCTCGGGCGGCCGGCTCGAGCTCGGGATGGGCGCCGCCTGGTTCGAACTCGAGCACGAGCAGTACGGCATCCCGTTCCCGCCGTTTCGGACCCGGGCTGAGATGTTGCGCGAGGCGTGCCTGATCCTGAAGTCGATGTGGACGAACAAGCGGACGACGTTCGAGGGCAAGCACTACCAGCTGAAGGACGCGCTGTGTGAGCCGAAGCCGGTGCAGTCACCGTCGATCCCGCTGTGGGTGGGCGGGATGGGAGAGCGCCGGACGCTCCGAGTGGTGGCCGAGGTGGCCGATGGGTGGAACACGTTCCTGATGCCCGAGGAGGAGTATCGGCACAAGCTCGACGTGCTGGCCGGACACTGCGAGGACTTCAGGCGGGATCCAGGGGACATCAGAAAGCAGCTCAGCATCTCGGTGATCCTGGGCGAGACCGAGGCGGAGGCGGAGGATCGGGTGAAGGAGCGCGCGGCGACCACCGGGATCGACGCGGACCTGCTCAGGGGACGGTTCATGGCGACGACGCCGGAGCGATTCGCGGACGTGCTGCGGCCGTTCCGGGGGATGGGCGTCGGAGACTTCTTGATGCTTGCCCGGCCACCCGTCGACGAGCTCACGATGGAGCTCTTCGCAAAGCGGGTCGCCCCCGCACTCCATATCTGAGAGCCTGCAAGCGGACCCGCAGCTCCACCCCGATCCGGGTCGCCGAGGGGGTCCGGTGCGGCGCTACGGGGTGTGGCCCTCGGCGTTCCCCGACCCGGCCGCGCTGTGTCCTTGGCTCGCGTCGTCCGCGGTTGCGGTGCCCGTGTCGGCCGCGCCACCGCTCGCCGTGTCGGCGGTGCCGGTTCCACCGGTGTTGGGGGTCGTCACCGGCGATGAACCGTTGACTCCCGCCTGGCTCATGCCGCCGCTAGCAATGGACGAGATCTCCGCGCCCTTGTCCACGCCCGTGGCGTCGGTCGTGGTGGCGATCCCGGAGATGTCGGTGCCGGTGCTGGCGGGATGCTCATCGGCCGCCGGGACCGAGATCCCGACCGAGGACAGCACGCTCGACGCCGCGTTCTGGGCTGCGTCCGGCAGGACGCCGGCGGCGGCGAGGCCTGTGGTGCCGAGAACAGTGCCGGCCACGACCAGGCCGGCAACCTTGACGCGGAAGAATCTCGATCTCACGCTCGACCTCCTGGTCGCGGGAACGGGCGAGTGCGGGGTTGTGCGGCTCACCACTCGAGCGGCCGCCGTCACCGCCTGCTGCTCTGCCATGAGCTCGATGGCGGTCGGCGGCGCACCGGCCGCCCGGAGCAGACGGGCCACCTCGGCGTAGCCGGGCGGGGCGTCGTCCGACTCGACGGCGCCGGCCAGGAGCCGGTCAGCGGTGTCTCGATCGAGGAACAGCCCACGCATCTCGTCCTCGGAATCGTCCCAGGGGGTCATTTCGTTACAGCCTCCCGCCGAACCTCTCGGGCCAGGCGCCTCAGGGCTCGGTGCTGGAGCACGCGCACGGTCCCGGGGCGCTTCCCCGTGATCGCCGCCACCTCCCGCACGCTGAGCCCGCCGAGGATCCGGAGGAGGACCACCTCGGCCTGATCCGGCGGGAGGGTCGCGATGCGGGCGATCGCCGCCTCCGTGGTCAGGCCGGCCATGGCTTCCTCTTCGACGTCCCCGATGCCGCCCCGCTCGACGAGGCGCTCAACGGGGGTTGGGACCGCGGGTCGTCGAGCCCGCTGCCGGCGCATGTCGACGAGCCGCCGCCGGGCGATGGTGAACGCCCAGGCCGGAAAGGCCCGGTCGTCACCTTCGAACCGCGCCAAGCCCCGCGCGACGTCCAGCCAGACCTCCGAGGCGAGGTCCTCGGCTTCAGCCGGCTCGAGGGCTCGAAGGTAGCGGAGGATGCGCGGGTGGAGGTCGCGGTACAGCTCCGCGAGGGCCCACTCCTCCCCCGCCCGGGCCGCCGCCAGGATCGTCGGGAAGCGCTCTTCCATGCTCATGGGTCCGCCGGAGAGGGTACGGCCCGCCGAGGGTCTGCGCGAGCGCCGCCCGTTCCGAGCAAGGCGTGCCAGGGCAGGCCGTGCCCGTGTTCGAGGGGACGCTTGCACAGAAGATGGCGCTGGGCTTCTTCCGCTGGCGGCTGATCGCAATTGACGCACCGTCGGTACAGCGGGGCGTTAGCCTGACTCCTATGGTCGAGCCGGGCACGCTCCTTTCGGTCGCCAACGAGCTGGCCGCCGGTGCGAGTGATAGTCGGGTCCGGGCGGTGGCCGCAGTGTTGGCAGGGCACGGCGCCCTGGAGGCCCTGGTAAACCGGGTAGGGGGAGAAGAGATCGCGAGCTTCAACTATCGGGCTCGGTTCCTGCCGAAGTGGCACGACCTCTGCGAGCGAACGCTCGGACGGCAGCTCGAGGCGGCGCCCGACCTGGAGCGCCTGCAGGCCCTTCGCGACGCGGCGCTCGGGTTCCGGGGCGAGCCCGAGAGGCTAGACCGCCGGTCCCTGACGCCGCCTCCGGAGATCCCGGCCGAAATCGGGGTCGAGGAAGCGCGGTGGGCAGTGGAGACGGCCCGGCGAGTGATCGCCGAGTTCTATGCGGCCACGGGCCGGGAGCTTCCGGACTGGCTGTGAGCCGCCGTGCACCCGACCGCGTGCACGGGAATCCCGGTCCGAACGAGCCACGGCGAGCAGGACAGCACCCAGGACTCGCGTCCGGAGCGCGCCCCCGAGGCTCAACCGCCCCGACGGGCCGTGTGGAGGGGGAGGGTGCCCGATACGCCCTTCAATTCGACGGGCCCGATCTCCGTGAACGAGACCGGAATTCCGTCGGCCGCGTCCACCACCGTCTGGCTCACCACCACCACGCCGGGTCTGGCGTACTCGGCGATCCTCGCCGCGATGTTCACGGTCCGGCCGAAATAGTCACCCTCCTGGAATACCACCGGTCCGGAGTGGATCCCGACGTGGGCGGGCGGAAGGGCGTGGGTCGCGACGCCCTCCACCATGTCGAGAGCGGCCAGCACGCCGGGGCCCGGGTCCGGGAAGAGGAACATCACGCCGTCGCCGAGCCATTTCACCGGCTGTCCCCCGTGCTCCTGGGAGGAGCGCCGCACCAGGGTGGCCATCCTCGCCGCCAGTTCCGCCGCAGCCTCGTCCCCCCGCTCCTCGGTCAGCCGGGTGTACCCGGTGATGTCGAGGAAGCACACCGCCGGCGGCCGGCGCAACCGACTGAACAGGCCCGCGCTCTCCAGCGCGTCCTCCACGACCTCGACGGCGCTCTTGCTCCAGATGTGTTCCTGCTGCCCGTGGTAGATGGCGAGGAGGGCCTGCTCGGTGAGGGGAGCCATCCTTGACCCCAGGTCGGCTTGGGCCTCCAGCATCTCCCTCTCCGTCATCCCGGACTCCAGCAGAGGCATCCCGACCTCGCTGCGCCACCAGTCCGTCTCCGTCTCGGCGATTCGGGCGAGGCTGTCCCCAAAAACCCGAAGCCACCGCTCGATGACAACGGGCCGGAACCCACTCGAGAGCTGGAGCTCGATCGCCGACACGACCGATAGCTCGTCCTCGCGGACGTGGTCCTCCGGCCGTGGCTCCGCGAAGCCGACGGCCTCGCGGACGACCTTCAGGAGCTCCAGGGGAACGCCCGTCCGTTCGCTCAGCTCGCGGAAGGTCGTGCCGCTGAGCCCGGCGAACCGATCGAAAGCGGTCGCATCCAAGAAGGAAAACGAGAGAGCTCCGTCCCGGACGGCTGCGGCCATCCCGTCGAGCGGCACGCCGGCCCGCTCCAAGCTCTGCACCCAACGCGCCCTACGCACGTCACCCGGCGAGAACGTGTCCCCCGTGCCAGGCTCCAGGAGCCCGAGCTCGACCAACCGGTCGACGTAGTGGGGATCGACCCCGGCCTTCCGGGCCACCTCCTGGCGCGAGTGCTCATCCACGGGAAGGTGATCGTAGCCGCAGTCATTACTCCTGGCGTACAAAGCGGATCCGGGTTGTGGCCGCTGGTCTCCCGTGCAACCGTCGGGATGGCCTCATACTCCATCTTGCCAGGAAGGCGCTATCGTGCCCTTCTCCGAGACCATAGCCGGAGCCTCTGACAACTCGTCAGGGGATGATAGAAGTTGGCGCTTCCATCCGTCCTAGGGGAGGCGCACACTGCGGCCATGGCCGGGACGGCGCCGGCCGGGTCTCGCCGGCTGAGCGCGCAGGAGCTCGCCGCCGCGACGCGCGCAACGCGGAACCGCTGGGCCGACCTGCTCCGGGTGGCCTCCATCCTCGTCGTCGTCCTGGGGCACTGGACGATGGCAGTGCTGTCGTATCGCGACGGGAAGTTCGTGGGCCAGAACCTGCTGGAGATCGACCCCTGGACCCACATCCTCACCTGGATCTTCCAGGTCATGCCGATCTTCTTCATCGTGGGAGGGTTCACGAACGCGCACTCGTGGCGATCGGCGAATGAGCGCGGGGTGAGCTACTCGGACTGGCTCCGCGCCCGCTCGGCGCGGCTGCTCGGCCCGGCGCTGATCTTCGTGGCGTTCTGGACCATCCTGCCGATCCTCGCCGTGGCCCTGGGGCTCATCTCCTCCGGGATGGCTCGCACCGGCGGGCGCGAGGTGGCCCTCCCGATCTGGTTCCTGGCGGTGTATCTGCTGACGGTCGCGGCGGCCCCGCCGCTGCTCGCGGCTCACGAGCGGTTCGGCGGAGTACGCGTCTTCGTCGTCCTCGCCGTTGCCGTCGCGATCGTCGATATGTTGCGGTACGGACTCGACGTCCCGTTCGTCGCAGTCCTGAACTACTCACTGGTGTGGCTCGCCGTCCTCGAGCTCGGGTTCCTGTGGCGCGACGGCGCGATCACGAGCCGCCGGTGGATCCCGTGGGCCATGGCCGGGGTGGGGCTCGCCGTTATGGCCGTGCTCACGACGTGGTTCGACTACCCGGTCTCGATGATCGGGCTGACCCACGCCGAGCGCTCGAACACCCTCCCCCCGACGCTCGCCCTACTCGCACTGGCCGTGTGGCAGTGCGGAGCGATGCTCCTGTTGCAGGACGCCGCCAACCGGTGGCTGACCCGGCCGCGGGTGTGGCTGGGGGTGGTGGACGCGAACAGCATGGTCATGACGTTCTACCTGTGGAACATGAGCGCGGCGGTGCTGGCGGCCGTAATCTTGCTTCCCACCGGGTTGTGGCCGCAGCCCGAGACGCTCAGCACCACGTGGTGGTGGCTGCGGCTGGGGTGGGTCGCGGCGTGTGCCGTGTGCCTGGTGCCGTTCCTGTTCGCGTTCCGATGGGCCGAACGGCCGGCGCCGCCGCCACCGCCGGCGCGCCGGGGATGGATCGGGCTGGCCACGTCGGTCGGCGGAGCCGTTGCCGCCTCGGGCGGCATGGCGATCATCGCCGACGAGGCGTTCCCCGTGCAGGGAGAAGTGGTGGCGGAGCCTGCCCTGGGGGTCATCCTCCTCGCGGTAGGCGCCTTGCTCCTGCACGTGAACCCGTTGAGCCCGCTACTCCACAGGTCTCAGAAGATGGGTTGAAGTCGATCTCCTAGCTGTTCGAAGCCACGCTGTCTCCCTCGTACGTTCTTCCATCGCCTTGAACTTCCATGACGTTGCCTCGAGCCGTGAGGACAACCCCCTCACCGTGTCTGAGGAGCGCCGGCTCTTTCCGGAACGTCCTTGGTCGATCCCGCTCATCGGCCTATCGATGGCATCGGGAAGGCGCGGCTTCAAGTCCCGCCCCACAACATTTGGCGATGCCTCGCCGCGGCTTCTGGAACGACTACAAGGTGTCGTTGGACAAGACAACGTTGATAACCACGAAGAAGCCCACGACGAGAGCAATCACGAGGACAAGCACGGTCAAGCCGAGCAAAGAGGCATCGGTCATCCGCCGCTCATGTGACGTCCCGAAGTCAACCACGGTCCAGCCGGGCAAATCGGCATCGGACATCGGCGGTTTCTGTGGTGCTGTGGGAGGCCCTGCTCGGCCCGTGCCGGAGTCGGCGCCGGCCGGGCGCTCGGTCGCGGGAATCGGGGAGGCCTCCCCGCCCGAACGGAGCAGGGCCACGATCCCATAGCCAGCGGCCAGGACCGCCCCCAAGCCCGCCACCAGGCGACCACTGCCTC
>WNFV01006427.1_pt1 | contig 13907 bp, 11 predicted proteins | sample 5400101 | NCBI WGS metagenome assembly WNFV01 (sample SAMN13153361, study PRJNA577476) | soil metagenome | isolation source: 115 cm soil or saprolite under grassland replicate 1 | place: USA:California | collected 2016-06-15 | reverse complement strand
CTCATGCTGCACCCAAAGGGTACCCGGCAGCGAAGCATCTCTTGCACTATTCAATCAGAGATCCTTCGCTCCGGCTGCGGCCTCTGCTCAGGATGACACATCAACTCGGATCGCGCTTGCGATAGCTGCATTAAGTTATTCCCCATCTACACGCTGTCCCAGGCCAGGTAGCAATTGATGGAACACCTTTTGATGGTGGAAGTGCTGTGCGTTAGCCTTAGGCGGACAGCCGAAACCGCATGCGCCAAGGGCCGAAAGATGATAGTCAAAACTCTTTCCCTATTGCTCATATTCCTGGCATTGAGTGGATGTAGCAGCGCATTTACGTCTACACCAGCAGGGGTTTCGCCCACGTCGGGTACACAGGCGCAGGGCGACCTCCCAACAGAGGCGCATATCGTCAAGCCAACCGCTGTTCCCATCACACCCAGAGCCACGGCAGGAGCGCAAACGAAGACTTCGCCAACTGATAGCCCCACGGCGACATCCACACCCATGCCAGCTCCAACCAGCTCTCTCCCGCCCGCTGCCCCGGCGTTTAGTTACCCAATCGGGGCGCCGGGGCAGCCGCTCGGTGACGGCTTCTTTATTCGCGACGGTGTCGCGGTTGAAAACACGTGGTACAATCCCGGCTGGTGGCATACTGGCGAGGATTGGTACGCGCAAGAGGGCGACACCGCTGGCGCGCGCGTCTACGCGGTTGCCGATGGCGAGATCGTCTACGCTGATGCGAATTACCCTGGCCGGGTCGTGATTATCCGGCACGCGGATGACCTCTACTCGATGTATGGCCATCTCGACCCGAAGCTAGCGGTCCAGGTTGGGCAAAAGGTAAATCGTGGTGACTTGCTCGGAACCGTACTACGACGCGGCGATGCGACCCCCAACCACCTGCATTTCGAGATCCGCACCTTCCTGATCAAGCGCGAGGTCAACGGCGCGACCCCACGCTACGGCTATCGCTGCGGCCCCAATTGCGCGCCCGGCCCGGGCTACTGGCCGATCGACGCGCCCGACCTCCCGAGCGACCTCGGCTGGCGCAACCCGACGCATGTGATCGCCCACCGCGCGTTCCCGCCCAGCGCGGGCGCGCCGCTCGGCGAGGTCGTCGTCGCGACGCGCCCGGTTTCGCCGAGCGTCACGCTTTGGGCGAACACGCCGGGGGGCGCGACGCGGCAGGCGCTGGGCGAGCTGGATATGCATCCCGGCGAGCGCTTTGCGCTGCTGGATGTGCGCGCCGGCCCGGAGGACTCGCGCGCAACCAGCGCGCTAGGCTATCAGCTCTGGTATCGAATCAGACTTCCCGACGGGCGGAGCGGCTGGGTACAGGCCGCGGTCCCATCCTCCTTCGAGACCGGCGCCGACGGCCGGCCATCGAGCATCTCATTCAACTTCTACCCGGCTATCAGCGCCGCGCCATAGCCTGGAGAGGGCGGGCATGCTACAATAAGCGGGCGAACGACGGAATAGCGAAGATAGCGGATCGAGGACTACGATCTTCGATTCTCGATCCTCAATCTTCTGCGATCCGCGAGCCATAGGAGAAGATCGTGTTAATTCGCCAACTCGCTCTCGTCCTGCTGCTTTCACTGATGCTGGCGGCCTGTGCAACGCCCGCGGCCAGCGGCACTGCGACCGCCACACCGGCCGCGAGCGCGCCAAGCGATCCGCCAACCGTAGCGCCGGAGCCGACCCACGCGCCAATACAGGCGGCGCCCGCGACCAGCGCGCCCACCCACATGCCAGCGACGGCGCCGACACAGCCGCCAGCCCCGACGAGCGCGCCCACCCATGCGCCGGCACCGCCGACCATCGCAGCATCTCCGGCTGCGGTGCCGGCCGCGCCTCCTACGGCGACTCAGGCGCCGTCACCGGCGCCGTCGGCGGGCGGCGAGCTGCTGTTCCTGCGCGTGGGTGAGCTATGGGCCTTCAGTATCGCGACAGGTAAGGTTCGCAAGATCGCTCCTGGCATCCTCGACTTCGCCGCCAGCCCCGACGGCGCGCATATCGCGCTCATCCGCGGCGAGGGGCTGAGGAGCGAACTCTGGATCGTCCGCCGTGACGGCGGCGACTTCACGCAGCTTACGCATAACAACCGCGCCGAGGCGATCCCCAGCTGGGCGTCCGACAGCACGACGCTGGTGTTCGCCTCTTCCGGAAGCGACAAGTCCTATGTGCGCGAGTGGCCGAGCTGGTCGGCATGGTGCGCCGCGAGCGAGGTACATCTACTCAACCTGGCCGATTCGACCGAGACATCGCTCGCCGCGGGCTGCGATCCGGTCTTCTCGCCCGACGGCAAGCGCATCGCATTCGCTACCCCGCCGACAAAGTTCGAGCCAGAACTCAACAATGGCCCAATGATTGTTAATAGCATTCGTCTGATCAACCGCCAGGGGCAGAACGGCTGGGATTTCGCGAAGGCCGCCGGCGCCGAGGCGCCGGCGCCGAACACCGGCCGGCTGGTCTACGCGCCCGCCTGGTCGCCCGACGGCAAACAACTCGTCTACCAGCGTTTCCTGGGCTACCAGGCGCTCGTCGATATCGATCTGAGCGAAATCGCCGGCTCGTTCGAGGGCCACGGCAAGCCGCTTGCGGATGGGGCCGGCTGGCTACTCCCGGCGCGCTTCGCGCCCGGTGGACGCGCGCTGGCGATTACAGAGAACAACTACAGCGACGCGCGTGGCTTTGGTGGTTATGACAACTGGTCTGCGAGAGTGATCCTGTTAGAGGGTGAGCACGAGATCGCGCTACCCAGCGGCACGATCAAGGCGGTGGGACAACAGATCGATCGGTTGCCGCGCGGCCAGTCGGTCGTCTGGTCGCCCGACGGTGCGATGCTGGCGGTCGAGCTGCCGCCGGGATGGCGGCCCGACCTGCCGCCCGACGAGCCGCTCCAGGTTGATGAGCGGCCGGGCGAGGTGTGGCTCTGGACGCCGGGGCAGCAGCCTGCGCAAAAGCTCTTGGACGGAGTAGACTTCGCCTCGCCGCTGGCCTGGCTGCCGTGAAGGGGTGAAAGGGTGAAGGGGTGAAGGGGTGACAGAATCACCCTTCACCCCTTCACCCCCTCAATCTCTCGCTCCCCGCCTCCTACGATCTCGGCATCCCCCGACGGCGCCGGCCACAGCGCCCACCAGAGCGCTAGCCCTGTCAGCACGAACACGGCGGACAGCAGGAGCGCCAGCGCCTGCGGCGTCCACCCAACGTCGGATGCTACGCCGGTTGTGTAGCTCGATAGGGCACTCGCGAGTGTCAGCAATACCCCCTCGTCTGCGAACACGCGCCCTTGCAGGCGATTCGGCACGTTCATCTGCAACAACGTCGTGCTGAAGACCCACTGCGTGCTCCCGCCGATATGCGCGAGCATCACGCCAAGCGCAGCCAGCAGCAACGACGGCGCGCCGCTGACCAGCGTATAGCCAAGCGCTGTGCAGAAAAAGGCTGGGCCGATGGCACGCCGCAGAAACTGCTCACCATCGCCGCCCAGGCGCCGCGCCAGCAGCGGGCCGATCCCCGCGCCGATCCCGCGCGCCGCATACAACAGCCCGATGCTCAACGCGCCGTCGACTCCCAAGGGAAAAATCTGCCGGCCAAACAGCGTCAGCAGTAGCAGCACACCGCCACCCAGGCTCCATAAGCCTTTTGTCACCGTGTAGATCGCGATGTCGCGGCGATGAAATACAAACGCGAGCCCCTCGCGAAACTCCTGGATCCGGCCGGTTGGCAGTCGTTCACTCAGGTGTGTCTCATGAACAGGCACGGCCCAGATGAACAGCGCTGAGAGGACGAACGACGCCGAATCAATAATAAATGCGGCGTCGGTGCCCAGCGTGCCCGCCACTACCCCGCCAAGCGCCGCGCCAATTGCGAGCATTGCCGACCAGGTCGCGCCGCTGATTGCGTTCGCGGCGATCAGTTCTTCACGGCTGGTCACGTTCGGTGTGATCGCCGTACGCGCCGGGTCGAAGAAGGCCACGAGCGCCATTTTGAGGATTGTTACGATGTAGATGATCCAGATCTGACTTCCATCGCGCACCAGCAGAAACAGCAGCACCAGCGCTGCACTGCCCAGGTTCGACACAATCATCACCAGTTTGCGTGGCAGCCGGTCGACGACCACGCCGGCAAACAGGCCCGCTACCGCGGCTGGCACAAACTGCGCCACCATCAGCGCGCCCACCGCTTGGCCCGAGCTGGTGAGTCGCAGCACGAGCGCAAACAGCGCGATAGAGTCGAACCAGTCGCCGAGCTGACTCACGACCTGGCCGTACCAGAGCCGCCGAAATGCCTTGTTGTGCCGCAGCAGAGTGATATACCCGACGGGTTGTGTGGACATCAACGAACCTCGGCTATCTGAAGATCCTCGAATTATAGCCGATACAAGCCAAAATAGAGGACCGAGCCTTGTTCGTCCTCGGTCCTCGATCCTCGGTTTTCGGTTCTACCTGGCTTAGGAGACGCTGCCGAGCATCCGCCGCTCTGACGAGTGCAGCCGGTAGATATCGAGCAGCTCGACAAACGCCTCGGCTCTCCCGCCGAGCAGTGCGTCCGGCACCAGCACATCGTAACCGGTCTCGGCGCGGCACTGTGCCAGGCCGTCGATGATCGGCGTATCCGCGGCGCGCCGGTAGGGCCGTAGCGTCGCCTGGATCATGCCCAGCCCGCGCGCCAGCAAGCCCTTCGCGGCCGGTAAGCGATCCTCGTAGCTCTGCACGTAGGCACCGACATCGCGTAGCCGGATGCCGAGCTGTCGCCTGCTTCCGATCGCTAGCACGCTGCCGCGGTAGCCGCTCACGCCGACACGCTCGATGTTTCCCCACGCGATAAACGCCGCCGAATGACCCAGGTTCAACAACAGCCCCTTGCCGTCGAGGACGATCCCAGCGCGCTTGTCGGCGCCGATCTGCCAGAAGGCGACGCCGACCGCCAGTAACAGCAGCGCCAGGAGTTCGACACCAATGACCATGATCGAAGACACCGGATAATCGCCGATCAGCCGGCCGCCCTGGATGATACACCAACCGCTGACTGCCCAAGAACCGAGCGCAACCAGGCGCAGACGTGGATGATTGGGAATAATACGCATGGTCTGCTCCTCAGAAGCTCCGCGATGAATGAAAGATTTGTCTTTCCTATCAAGTGTAGGGCAGGAGCAGGCCGCCGACAATAGGAGCGCGGTACTATTTCACCTACGCCATCAATCCCGGCCGATCTTGCGCAGCGCGCGCGGTGGTAGCAGCCAGGCCAGCGTCCCGGCGCCCTCATCCACCGCATCCAGATCGACCCGCGCCAGGCCACCCTTCTTGAATTCCACGCGGCTGCCGCCGGTTAGATCGCCGGCCAGCCCGCTGAAATCCGGCTCGTGCCCGACTATCATCACGCGCTCGGCGCCGCGATGCTCGCCGATCAGCTCGCGCAGCCGCGCGATATCGCAGCCCGGCGCCAGGGCGTCGGCAAGCTCCACATCCAGGCCCAACGCGCCCCCGACGATCTCGGCCGTCTGGCGGGCGCGGACGAGCGGGCTGGAGAGCAGTGTGTCCAGTCGCACCCCGAGCGACCGCAGCCCGCGCGACACCTCTTTTATCTTCGCGATCCCTTCCTCCGTCAGGGGTCGGCCGGCGTCGCCGCTTCCTTCCGGACCCACATCCGCCGCAATCCCGTGGCGCAGCAAGTAGAGTTCCATCGGGGTCTCCTATGCTATAATCTCTCGACAACCGAGGATAAATGTTGACAAGGTGCATTATGACACATTCTTCCGTCCCTGTCCTCGACTTCGGCGGCCAGACCGCACAGCTGATCGTGCGGCGCGTGCGCGAGCTTGGAGTCTATAGTGAGCTGGTGCCATGCGATGCGCCCGAGGATGCTGTGCGCCGGCTCGACCCGCGCGGCCTCATCCTCTCCGGCGGGTGGGCCAGCGTGTACGAGCCGGGCGCGCCGCAGCTCCCCGGCTGGCTGCACGACGCCGGCCTGCCGGTGCTGGGTATCTGCTACGGGATGCAGCTCCAGAGCCACGCGCTCGGCGGCCATGTTGCACCACCCGCCGAGCGCGAGTTCGGCCCGGCGACGATCGAGCTACTCGGCGACGAGCCGCTGTTCGCTGGGACGCCGCGTGCGCAGCCTGTCTGGATGAGCCACGGCGACCGGATCGAGGTTCTGCCGCCCGGCTTTCGGCCGCTGGCGCGCAGCGCGAACTCACCATTCGCCGCGATGGGCGACGACGCGCGGCGCTGGTACGGCATCCAATTCCATCCCGAAGTCGTCCACACCCGCTTCGGCCGCGAGCTGCTGCATAACTTCCTCTATCGCATCTGCGGCTGCACGGGCGACTGGCGTGCGTCGAGCTTCGTCGCCGATGCGATCGAGCGCGTACGCGCCCAGATCGGCGACGGCCAGGTGATATGCGCACTCTCCGGCGGCGTCGACTCGGCGGTCGCGGCGCTACTGATCCACCGCGCCGTCGGCGATCAGCTCACCTGCGTGTTTGTGGACACTGGTATGCTGCGGCAGGGCGAGGCCGAGCAGGTCGTCACGACCTTCCGCGAGCATCTGCACATCCCGCTTGTCGCCGTGAACGCCGCCGAGGAGTTCCTGACCGCGCTCGACGGCGTCTCCGACCCCGAACAGAAGCGCAAGATCATCGGCGAGAAGTTCATCCGCATCTTCGAACGCGAGGGGCAACGGATTGGGGATATCAAGTTCCTGGCCCAGGGAACGCTCTACCCCGACGTCATCGAGAGCCGCGCGCCCGACCGCCAGCAGGGCGTGACGATCAAGACTCATCACAACGTCGGCGGGCTACCGGCCGATATGCGGCTCAAGCTCGTCGAGCCGCTGCGCTATCTGTTCAAAGACGAGGTGCGCGCCGCCGGGCTGGAGCTTGGCCTGCCCGAGGACTGGGTCTGGCGGCACCCGTTCCCCGGCCCCGGCCTGGCCGTCCGCATCCTCGGACCGATCACCTGGGAGCGGCTGGAGACGCTGCGCAAGGCCGACGCTATCTTCATCGGCGAGCTGCGCGCCGCCGACCTCTACCGCGCGACGCAGCAGGCCTTCGCGGTGCTGCTGCCGATCCAGAGCGTCGGCGTGATGGGCGATGGCCGCACGTATGCCGACGTGATCGCGCTGCGCGCCGTCGCCACCGAGGATTATATGACGGCCGATTGGGCGCGGCTGCCCGAAGACCTGCTGGCGCGGGTCAGCAGCCGGATCGTGAACGAGGTGCCGGGCGTCAACCGCGTGGTCTACGATATTTCATCGAAGCCGCCGGCGACGATCGAGTGGGAGTGACGACATGCGTGACCCTTCGGGTCCTGCGCAGATTCAGCCCTGTTTGGCACGCGGTTGGAGCGCCTGAAGCTGCTGACTGATCTGCTCCAATCGGCGCACCAGATCGTCATAGTGCGTCCGCATCGGCGACGGATCCTTGCCAATAAACGCGATCGAGCCGCCGGCCTCGATGATCGCGCGCTCGACCTCGCTCAGATCGCGAAACCCTTGACGGTGCGCGGCGGCTTGCAGCTCGGCCTCGGTGATCAGTTCGCGCTCCAGATTCTTGCGAACCAGCCGGCCGCCTTCGATCAGCGGCGTTGGCGATCCCTCTAGAAAGCGATCTAGCCGCATCCGTCGGAAGAGAAAGCGTACGACCACGTAGTTGATCACCAGCAGGCTGGTCGCGCCGATCACGCCGCCGGTCACGCTGTTGTCTTCGCCGATGATCGCGTTCTGGACGGTGTTGGAAAGGGTCAGCAGCACGATCAGGTCGAAGGTGTTGAGCTGTGCCAGCCCGCGTTTGCCGGCCAGTCGCAACCCGACGATCAGGAAAACGTACACGATCCACGGGCGCAGCACCTTCTCGAGGATCGGTACACCGAGGACGAACATATCGCGCAGCATTGGAGGCGAGAACAGGTCGCTCATTTCGATCCCTCTCTATAGCACAAAAAGGCCGCGATCTATAGCCCTTCAGGTAAAGATTAAGACTTCGGAAGTCTTGATCGTGGCGTCCTAAAAGCTTCCGGCGAGACTTCCGAAGTCTCAAAGTCCAGATCATTTTCTGAAAGACTATAGAAAGCGCACGAAGGGCACGAAGAGATAGTATCGCGCGAATCAGCCGACCGCGCAAGCCGAACGCAATGATTGACTTCTGTGGTATATTTGTTCTAACCTGACGACCGATGATCTGCGACTTGCGACCTGGAGGAACCTATGCCACCGCTCACCCGCACCCGGCTCGGCGTCGTCACCAGCGGCTCGCTCGTCGAGGGGCTGTGTGCACGGCTGGAAGGCCGCGAAAGCGTCGAGGATATGCGCGTCGGCAAGTTCGTCGTCATCCACGGCGAGAAGCACGAGTTCTTCTCGATGATCACCGATGTCGTGCTGGAGGCGACCAACCAGAAGGTGCTGGCCGACCCACCGAACGGCGACCCGTTCTTCCACGAGGTGCTAGCCGGAACCTCGACCTATGGCTCGATCGCGCTCAAGCCGATGCTGATGCTGCCGCACGACCTCGAACAGGGGTTGCTGCCGGTCAAGACCATACCGCGCCACTTCGCGCCGGTGCTGGACGCCGAGGAACAGGATTTCACACGCGTCTTCGGCAGTGAGGACGCGACCCATTTCGAGATCGGCCGCCCGCTCGACATGGACGTGCCGGTCTGCCTGGATCTGAATCGGCTGGTCGAGCGTTCGAACGGCATCTTCGGCAAGAGCGGCACCGGTAAGAGCTTCCTGACGCGCCTGCTGCTCTGCGGCACGATCAAGGGCCGCATCGCCGCGAACCTGATCTTCGATATGCACAACGAGTACGGCCACGACTCCTATTCGGAGGATGGCACCTTCGTCAAAGGGTTGCGCCAGCTCTTCGGCGCCCAGGTTCTGGTCTATACGCTCGACATGGCCTCGTCGCGCGGTCGGGGCGTCGCCGCCGACGCCGAAGTCGTGATCGGGCTTGACCAGATCGAGGTCGAGGATGTCACACTGCTCAAGGATGAGCTGAACCTGACCGACACCGCCGCCGAGTCGGCCTACCTGTTGGTCGACCGCTTCAAGGAAGGCTGGCTGAAGGCGCTGCTCGGCATGGATGCCGAGGCGCTTAAGGAGTTCGCCGAAGGCGCGGGCGGCCACGTCGGGGCGCTCAGCGCGCTCAAGCGCAAGCTGGAGCAGGTCGCGCGCAAGGCGTTTGTGAAGGAGACCGCGCCAGCCGCGACGATCGACCGGATGATCGATCACCTGGCACACGGTCGCCATGTGGTGCTGGAGTTCGGGCGCTACAACGACGCGCTCTCGTATATGTTGGTCGCCAACGTCCTGACCCGCCGCATCCACCGCCGCTGGGTCGAGCAGACCGAGCAGTTCACGCGCTCGAAAGACCCCGGCGACAAGCCGCAGCAGTTGATGATCACGATCGAGGAAGCTCATAAGTTCCTCAACCCGGCCACGGCGCGGCAGACGATCTTCGGGACGATCGCCCGCGAGCTGCGCAAATACAGCGTGACGCTGCTGGTCGTCGATCAGCGTCCTTCGTCGATCGACTCGGATGTGATGAGCCAGCTCGGCAGCCGCGTGACAGCGCTGCTCAACGACGAGAAAGACATCGATGCGGTCTTCACCGGCGTCAGCGGCTCGTCAAGCCTCAAGTCGGTGCTATCGAGCCTCGACTCGCGCCAACAGGCGATGATCCTGGGCCACGCCGTGCCGATGCCGGTGGTCATCCGCACCCGCGTCTACGACAGCGTGTTCTACGCCGCCGTCGGCACGCGGGCAGTGACGCGCGCCCAGGCGCAGGATGAGCTGGACGAGCTGTTCCCCGACTGAACAAGCTGACTATCTTGGCAGAATCCACGAAGGACACGAAATATAAAAATCTTCGTGTCCTTCGTGGAACATCAAAAACAAGGGGAGTGGCCGAGACGGCCACTCCCCTTCTCTCCCAGAGCATCTGTGATTCAGGTTATTCCAGGTAATCACGCAGGTGCAGCCCGACCTCCGGGGCGCGCAGGTGGCGCAGCGCCTCGGCCTCGATCTGCCGCGCCCGCTCGCGGGTCATCCCCAGCACCTTGCCGACCTCCTCCAGCGTGCGGCGCTGTCCATCGGCCAGGCCGTAGCGCAGGTCGATGATCCGCCGCTCGCGCTCGTTCAGGTGGGCGAGCGCCTGCGCCAGGTCGCGCCGCAGGAGCTGCTGCGAGGCGAACTCGGCCGGCGTCGGCAGCTCGTCGTCCTGCAAGAAGTCGCCCAGCGTGTGTTCGCCATCCTCGCCCACCGGCGTCTCCAGCGAGATCGGGCGGCGCGCCGCCTCCAGCACCCGCTCGACCCGCTCGATCGGCTGGCCGAGCGCCATGGCGATCTCCTCGGGGGTCGGCTGGCGCTCGAGCGCCTGGGCCAGCCGCTCGGCCGCGCGCTTGACCTGCCCAACCGACTCGCTCATATGCACCGGCAGACGGATGGTGCGGCCCTGCTCGGCGATCGCGCGGGTGACTGCCTGACGGATCCACCAGGTCGCGTAGGTCGAGAAGCGGTTACCCTTGTGGTAGTCGAACTTCTCGACGGCGCGCATCAGCCCGATGTTGCCCTCCTGGATCAGGTCGAGCAGCGAGAGGCCGCGGCCGACATATTTCTTAGCGATGCTTACCACCAGCCGCAAGTTGGCCTGGATCAGGTGCCGCCGCGCATCCTGACCGCTCACGACATCGGCGCGCAGCGCGGCGTGCAACTGCGGGCTGAGTTCCTCGGACGAGGCCAGACGGCGGGCAGCCGCATGCCCGCGCTCCATCCGCTCGGCCAGCTCGACCTCCTCGGCGGCGCTGAGTAACGAGACACGGCCGATCTCCTGCAAATAATGCTGAACGGAATCCAGGGTCGGCTCTTGTGGCAGCGACTCTTCGAGCGCCTCGGTCGTCAGTTCCTCGACTTCCGAGACAGCCTCAATCGTCGGCTCCTCGACCTCGTCGCGCCGCTCGTCCAGTTCCCAGGCCTTCTGCCCGTTCACCACTCGATTCATAACACCTCCAAGAAGACACAGCGCGGCTCCCCCCGAGCGGGAGGAGCCGCGCCCTCAATGTTTTCTGAGACAATCGCGCTCAACGGAACGTGGTTGAGCTCATGGCAATTTTGCTGTCGTCAGAGGGTGCGACATATTATGAAAGCTTTCTACATAGAAAGCCCTGCCGCGATTATACACCCGATTACACGGTTTGTCAACTAGTTTTTGACTTGTTGACCGAGCGAAACGTCATCGTCTCGGGTCGCCAAGTAGCTCCTAACCGCTCATCTTATAGTACGATCAGCGCGTGCTATCGGATGCACGATCCCAGGATATCGCGTCGATCCTGCCGCTCGATACGCAGGGTTGAGCAAGTTCGGGGCCATGGATTGAGGTGAGAACCAAGAACCGAGAACCGAGAACCGGATCATCGATTCTCAGCGCTCGGTTCGCCCAAAGGGCACCCGGTTCTTGGTTTGGTCGGGGCGGAGGGATTCGAACCCACGACCCCAGCGTCCCAAACGCTGTGCGCTACCAGACTGCGCTACGCCCCGACGGTGTTAGATCATACGGGATAGGGAGGGGTTTGTCAAGATTTTAGATTTTGGATTTTGGATTTTAGATTTTGGATTGCGGCAATCTACAATTTACAATCTACAATCTAAAATTGCTTTACACTCCCTGCTGCTTGATGATCTCGCGGTACGCCTCCACCGCCGCGGTCGGCACGCGCTTCAGCTCCGGGTCGCTATCGAGCTCGATGTGGTACAGCCCGAAGTCGCTGCCTTTGTCGAACTTCAGGCCCCACTCGCGGTTCGACGTGATGCTCCAACAGATGTAGGCGATCACATTCACGCCGTCGCGGCGGGCGCGCTGCACCTCACGGATGTGCCGGCGGAGGTAGGTTACCCGATCGACGCCGTCGGCGATCTCCACCGAGCCGTTCTCGATGAGCAGGATCGGTTTGTCGGGCAATAGATCCGCGTGATACTTCAGCATCCCATAGAGCGCGCGCGGCCAGACCGGTGCACGGTCGAAGTGACCCGCCGCCGCGTCCAGCAGCTGTTGAATGCGATTGATTTGCAGCGCGGCGATGCCCCAGTAGTAGTCGAAACCGACGAAATCCTGCTGTCCGACGCACTCCCGCGGGCACAGGAACTCCGGCAACTTCCCGGCCATGCCGAGGTGCCACCAGTTGCTCGTGAGCGCGGTCGAGAGGGTGCTGAACTGCTTGAGCAGCGGGTCGAAGATCCGCAGGATCGAGCGCAGCAGCGGGATGCGCTCCTCGGTCGTGGCCGGGCGGAAGCGCGCCCTGTCGGCGTCGCCGAAGATGTACTGCGCGATCGCCCGCGCCAGGTCGATCTCTAGCCCGCTCCACTCGCCGGTGTTCGGGTCGCGGTAGCCGAAGCCGAGTACGTCCTGCTTCACGGCGACGACGATGTAGCCGCGATCCTGAATGCGCCGCAGCAGCGTCCCCGGCTTCGCGAGCGGCAGCGGCGCATTGGGCACGCCGGGCTGCTGGGCCGCTGCCGAGGCGGCTTGAGTCCCGCTTATGTCGGCGAGCGTTGCGCGCACGGCCAGGCTTGGCGGCGGCGGGATGGGCCGGCCAGGGAAATGGCGCGCGAAGCTCGCGGCCCATGCGCCCGATTCCTTGAAGCGCCGCACCGCGCCGTCCACGGCGTCCAGCAGCGCCGGCGCTCCCCGCACGACGGCGACGGCGTATGGCTCCTCAGTGAGCAGATCGCCGGCCAACCGGTACTGCCCTGGATGCTGCTGCATGATCCCCAGCAGGATCGTATTGTCGGCCAGGATCGCGGCGACCTGCCCGGCGTAGAGCGCGGCCCGCGCCGCGGCATAGTCGGCGAAGGCGCGGACGGCGGCCTCCGGGATGTGTGTGCGGATCGCGGCCTCGGCCGTCGAGCCGCTCACGACCGCGACCGCCTGCCCGACCAGATCCTGCGGCCCCTGGACGGCGCTGCCATCCCTCACCAGCAGCGTCTGGCCGGCGATATAGTAGACCTCCGAGAAAGCGACCTGCTCAGCGCGTTCGGGCGTCATCGTCAGCGTCGCGACGATGACATCCACATCACCTTTCTCAAGCAACGCCCGCTCGGCGAAGCGCCGGCCCTGCCTGATCAAATCGTCGGGATCGCGCAGGCTGGTGACGCGCCGATCGACGAAGCGCTGGAGCCAGACCGGCAGGCCGAGCAGCAGCGGGTTCGAACCCACCAGCGCCTCGGGGGTGGCGCGCTTGATCACCGCACGGCCGGCGGTATGCGCCAGGAACAGGTTGCGCATGAGCTTGGCGACCGCCGCGAGCTGTTCGTCCGTCGTCGTGCCCTCGGGCAGGCCCGGCGGCACGGCGTAGTTAGGCTCCCACCAGGGCTTCACATAGCCGTAGACAAGCTGGGTCGGCTCGTTGAAGGTGATCCAGTAGCGCACCGATTTGCCGAGCCGGTTGACGACTTCGGCGACGTAGCGGGCGTAGATCGCCGGGAAATCGTCGGCGATCGTGCCGCCGCGCTCCTCGACATGCACCGGCCAGGTGAAGTGGTGCAATGTGACGATCGGCTCCATCCCGGCCGCACGGATCGTCGCGATCAGGCGGCGGTAATGCTCGAACGCCGCGTCGTCGAACTGGCCGGCAGAAGGCTCGACCCGCGACCAGGCGATCGAGAAGCGGAACGCCCTGCAGCCGAGCGCCCGCGCTCGGTCCACATCTTCGGGGTAGCGATTCCAGAAATCGGTCGCCCGCCCCCGGAGCGTCTGATTCAGGCGCTGCTCCCACAAGTCGCGGATGTCCTGGTGGTCTGGGTCGTGGGCTTCACATTGATGATCGGCGGTGGCGACGCCGAAGATGAATTCCTCGGGCAGGGGCGGGGCCGGGCGAAAGGCGCGCAGCATAGGCATTCCTTGCTCAAGAACGACGAACGAC
>WNFV01017411.1_pt1 | contig 13909 bp, 17 predicted proteins | sample 5400101 | NCBI WGS metagenome assembly WNFV01 (sample SAMN13153361, study PRJNA577476) | soil metagenome | isolation source: 115 cm soil or saprolite under grassland replicate 1 | place: USA:California | collected 2016-06-15 | reverse complement strand
ATTTTATTTGCAGGAAACAAAGGACGCAACGGAAAACGAGTCGCAGGCTTCGATTGGCGTGGAACTTCAGAGTCTTAGAGGTGTCGCAACCGCCACTCGCCGAGGTTCAAGAAGCCGTTTCGCCTTGGGCAGAGAGCAGTTGCGCGACCACTTGCCTAAGCTCGTTGGGAATGATTGGCTTGACGAGATAATCTTGCGCCCCCGCTCGAATAGCCTCTTCTATGTCACGGCCGTAAGCTGCGGCTGAGTAGAACAATATCGGAGTGTGCGGGTCGAATTCTCGAATGGCGCGGCACAACTCGACCCCGGACTTGTCAGGCATCCAACTGTCCAGAATGTAAAGGTCGAAGCCCCGCTGTTGCGCTAAGCGCAACCCTTCATCGAAGTCGCGGGCGCAGATGAGTGTATATTCTATGAGTGTGAGCGTCACTAAATCCCTTGCGTCTTCTTCGTCGTCGACTAAAAGGACGCGCCGTTTCTTCCCATCTAGGTTCGCCATATCGCCTCACAACTCCGATACAATCGCGGCGATTCGGAAAGCCGGCGCCGGCTGATTCGGCTTATGACACCTGTCGCGGTGAAATCTCCCCAGAATGAAATTCCACCAAGCCTTAAAGTCCCCTACGACCGGGCCGGTAGTAACCGGTCACAGTGGCGAAGCCTCCACTCCCACAAGTGTCGCCCCCGCCTAGGCTCCTGAAGACAATTGTCAATTACCACAGCTTTCCGAATCGCGAGGCCGATGGTACGCAAAGCCCTTGAGCGGTTCTTGAGCGTTATTTCGCGCCCCGTTCAAGAAGTTCTCAAGCCGCCTCGCTTACCCTCAGCTTCGAGGTTTGAAATCGTTTCATGAAGATAATCACCAGCAAAATAACAATTCCCACCGAGACCCCGCTCGTATGCCGGCAGGGATTGCTTGATACACTGCTGGAGAATATCCAATCATGCCACGCGACCGTCATCAACGGGCGCGCGGGAACAGGCAAGACCATGCTGGCCGTCGATTTCGTTCGGCGTCATGAGGGGCGCGCGGCCTGGTATAAAGTGGACGCGCCGGATATGAGCCTTCCGGTCTTTTTAGAGTATTTGGTGGCGAGTGTGGCTCAAGTGCGACCCGGATTCGGCCGTCAGACTCTGGACTGCCGGGCGCGATCATCTGGGACCGGCGGTGCTGAAGTCGGTGGCGAATTCAATATCGCGGAGTTGGCGGAAGCCTTTATCTATGATTTGGAGCGACAGGCGGAGCCTTTGGTATTGGTGATTGACGACTTGCATTTGATCTACGATGCCGATTGGGTAATCCCGTTCTTCCATCGTTTGCTCCCGCTGCTTCCGGCTGAGACGCACATGCTCATTCTGGGACGAGGTCTGCTGCCCGCGCCGATGTGGCGACTCCGCTCCAAGCAACAACTGTTCGTGATTACCGAACAGATGCTCGCTTTTACGCAAATAGAGGCGGAGGAGTTGTTCTCCGGCCACGGACTCGGCGCAGAGGAGGCGCGCTCGGCTCTCTTGCGAACAGGCGGGCGCGCAGCCGGTTTGCATGCTGCGGCGATCCGCGCCTTCGTGGACTCGGGAGCGCAGGCGTCCGCTCAATCCTGAGCAGTCCAATTGAGTCAGTCCGATAGTGCGCCCATAACTCGCGCCTTAGCGCCCATCAAGCCAGAGCGCGGCAAAGCGCCAAGATGCGGCCATCGCTGGCGCGGCTCATGATCGGAATTCCCCGAAACGGCAATGAGAAGCCAGACAAAGAGGACGAACGCGACGATGACGGCGAGGTTTTTTCCCCGCTCTTCGTTGCGGATGCGTTGCTTGTAGCGTCGCTCACACTCAGCCTTGGACAGTTTATTCCATTCCTCGAGGTTGAATGCCATTGATGATTCCTTTCTATGAGGGGCGACAATGCGTGGAATATGGAGCCGGCGGGCGCCAAGACAATGAGGGTGACAGGCACGGACAGTAACCTGTCACCCTCTGGCGGGGGACGGGGCGACTCGACGTTGCCTTATACAGTGTCGTTTGGAACGGCAATCCGTATTTGATTTAGGGGAACGCCTATTAGACGGATTTCGTGCCTTCTCATAGTTTTTTGCCGCGCATTCCCCGATCAGGTCGGCGCGGACAACGAGGTGCGAACGAAATCCACCACAGTGGAAAAATCTGTTGGGTACGGCGTCCGTGATCACGAAAGATCATAGCCAGGCGCTCGCGGATAGCGGACAACGCCAGTTTGATATCCTGCGCCGCTCTGCGGCGAGCGAGCGCGAGCCTCGACTGCATCCGGGCCACGGGTCCCGCACTAGCGCCGGCCACGTAGCCTAGGGCGTATGAGTGGTCGATGAGCAGCCTGATGACCTGGCGACGCAGTTCGTCGCCCTCGATGGCGGTCAAGCCGCTAAGGGAGTTGATCAGGTTGTCGGCCATCTCCGCCGGAATGTTAGTTTGTTTCGCTCGGTTATGCATTCTTTCTCTCCTTTGCGCTTTGATCTTGCAAAAAAGCGGTGTCGAAAACGTCACGGCCACATGCCGCAGTATCAATCGGACCCCTTGAGAAAAACTTGCACCCGGCTTGAGAGTTTGCCTTGTCGCACTGTGTGGCGTTTCGGGGCGCGCCTGCACACCGACTCTGCGGGGCGTTTCGGGACATCGCCCATGCTGAAATCAGCAAAACGCCCAGCGTTCAACGTCGTCATTTTCGGCGCCGCAGTTGCACTTTAGCTATTCGGCGATTTGGGGAATCGCCCGAAGGCCGGAAGAGTGTCCCCAGGTCTTCGGTCAGCAAGAAAAGGCTCTAAACAGTCGGGTACCCGCCCCGGCTGTTTTTTTGCGCAGAATCGACCTGCAAGGACCCTCTCGAAGTCGGGGCGCTACTCTATTCCCTGCCCGCCTGTCGACCGAATTTGCCCCTGTTCCGCTCAAAACCCCGCTATCTCTTGCGCGCTTTTAACCCGGCAGACGGTACGCTGTACCGCGTTCGGCGCCGACTAGCGGCAGATAATGACGGCGCATTGAGTGTGTTGGCGGATTCGATTGGCGCGGAGATGGAGAGAAGGCAGGTAGTTGCACGTGTTCAATGACAAATGACAAACGACAAATGACAAATGGCGAATGACATTGGCATTTCCCTTGCTTCCTAACGTTAGGAGTAAGGAAAAAGAAGAATGTCTATAGGATCGCTCTTAGTATTACTGTTGGTGGCAGGGATATGTGGCGCAATCGGGCAGGCGATTGTCGGTTACGAGCACGGAGGATGTTTGGCTTCGATTGCGCTCGGTTTCATAGGCGCGATGCTAGGCACGCTGGTCGCGGGCTGGCTCGGCTTGCCTGAAATTTTCCGCGTCAACATCGACGGTCAGAGATTTCCGATCATCTGGGCGATTCTGGGTTCCGCCATTTTTGTGGCGTTTCTAAGTCTGTTCACATGGCGTCGAAGAGTCTGAAGAGCGATGGAGAAAAACCAGCGCAATTATCGTTAGCGAATTGCTCACTGATTTCATTTACTCAAGCATAGTCTCGCCTTTCAATCTGCTTTGTTATTGGGCTCCTCTTCTGTATCGTCATTTTCTGAGCGGATTAAGAGTAAGTTTGGTTCGATTGTGGAAAACGCAGAAAGCCACTTCCACGTTGCAGGTCGGTGTGACGGCATATAATTGACAAGCTGATCCGCGGTAGAAAGTCTTTGCTCGATGGTTGTCGCAATTTCTGCGAACTGCGTTATCAATGCAGGAATGTCATCTAGCGCCCGTTGCTGTAGCTCCAATTTTTTTATCTCGATCTCAGCAGTCCCTTTAAGCCTTTCGTCTTTATGCTCATTGGCTTTTTTAAGTTGGCTTATCTGAACTTCCTTCAGCTCCGTAAGCAGGGTTTTGTATTTCTCGATTTCGCTCGGCAACTCTTCGATAAATTGCCTGTAGATGCTGCCAATCTTTTCGGTCTCCGACACCTGCGTTTTCATCGCTTCCAGCGTCTTTTGCTGAACCTCGATAGTCTTGTTCATCTCGCTGATCTGCTTTTTCAACGCCTGAACCCATATCCAAAGAAAGCCGATAACTACGAGGCTGCTGAATATCGTCGTGATTTGTTCGGCGGTCATAGGTTCACCCCCTTGCAGAATGGAAATCGGTCGGTGTGGTTAATGCATTTAGCCAGGACGTGGGCGGGAGATTATCACCCACCGCGCCACCACGCCAGAGTCAATGCGCTCCGTTTCGTTGGCGTCTCACTCGTTCAATACGTTGGCGATCGCGCGCAGGAATGCGGCAAAGCGCAAAGATGCGGCCTATCACACGCGCGGCTCTCGCCTCTCTTCCACGCTTCGAGCGAACAATCCGGGCTTTCGCTTTCCGGTGTTGACGGCTTCGATCGGCGGCGAGGCGATTTATATAGCCTCGCCGCCGATCCGCCTCGGCTTAGGTTAGTTTGTCGGGTGATTCAGCCGACAGCCCATAGTCATGCATTTTGTCCAGCCTGTTCACCTCTGCGAGCGCGATCCGCATTCGGACCATGTCGTTGTTATCAACGCAAGCAAGCGCGAAACGGATAAGCGCGTTGCGTATTTCCGAGCGGTAGTCCTCGGCTGAGCATTCGATAAGATTGCCTCGGCGAATGCAATCTATGGCCTCGCGAACCGCTTCTGTCATACGGAAGCCTCCTTTAGCTTTTGAGCATCGCTTCCACAGTTCGAAGGCCCGCCGATATCACAGCGGGCCTTCTCAAATGATGCCTGAGTCCTGTTTGGTTCAGTAGCCGCGACCGTAATGATGGCCGCGGTTCTTGGCGAACTGGTAATACGCCTGCGCGTAGCCCTTACGGAACCCTTCGCGGTAGTCGTTGCTGACGAAGCGGCGTTGAAGAATGACCGGATTGAACCTGCGATGCGCGAGGGCGTCGGCCCGGCCCTTGTTCAGCCCGTCATTGAAGCCCTTCCGCTCTTCGAGTCGCTCCCAGCGAGAGTCTGCGCGGCCGTCGCGGTCATGGTCGAATCGTTGCGGAACTTGGGCGGAAGCGCTTGACCCGCTCCCGGCGACTAAGAACGCTGCGGCAAGGGCGAATGAAAGTCCGGTCGTTTTGATAGCTTTGATAATCATATTTTTTTTCCTCGTTCTCCTCGGCCTGAGTCCCACAATGCCACCATAGCGACTGCGTCCCAGGGGTTCGCTTGACGGTATTGCATCTGGCGAGCCACACGATGGGTTGCGACCTAACTGATTGATTTATCGGCGCTGAGTAGTTTCCTGATCGCGAATGAACATAGAGAAAGCTGCGTCGGACGCACGAAAACGTTAACGACCGAACTGAACAGGGGCTTTTCGTGACGAGAATAATTGCGCAGCGCTCGTTCGGCGCCGCGACGAATAACCTGCAAGACCTCTGCGCGGCCGTCGTCTTCTTTACGTCGAGAGTGGCCGAGAAGCTTCGGGAGCATAGGTTGCTGGCCGGAGAGCTGAGCGTGTTTGTTCACACCGACAGATTCAATGACGTTCCGCAATATGCGGCCAGCCGCTCGCTGACCGTTGCGCCTAAGAGTGACAGTACCTTGGAATTATTGCCGCTGGCGCTCAGAGGACTGGAGCGGATTTACCGCTCCGGTTTCGCGATTCGGAAGGCTGGCGTGCTGCTGAACGACTTGGAACTGGCCGACGCCGCGCCGAGGCGGTTGTGGGATGCGGCGCTGAACGAGATGCACAAGCGGCTGATGGCCGCCGTTGATTCGCTCAATGCGAAGTGGGGCAAAGACGCCGTGCGATGCGGCCTATTCCCTAACAGCGGCGCATGGCGAACCAGACTCGAGCGCCGGTCGCCAGCCTATACCACTGACTGGCGACAGTTAATGACGGCGCATTGAGTCCCGGCTGGCCAAGCTCGGGTTGCCGCGTACGCAGATTGAAGCGGGAAGCTGTCCGCCACCCAACGAAAACATAATATTTGCTTGATGTCCTGCTGATCCGGCTCTGACATGCATCTGACGTCCGGATGCTAGTTTGATGCAGTTCCATGGCTTTGCCGCGAAGTCGGTCTAGCGACACACGGCTTCCGTAAGCGTCAAAGCCCTGTTCCTTCCATAGATCATCAACTTGAACATCAACTTCTGATCAACTTCCGGAGGAATCTATGCAGACATCACCCTTCTTTAGAAGATTTGTGCCGGCAGTCCTCTTACTGTTGGCGCTGACAATCGGCCCGCTGCTGAGTTCGGCGACAAGTCAGACTTCAGTCTCGATACATATTCCGTTCGGCAACGTGAGCGGAGCCACCTCAAGTTCAACAAATAACCGTCTGGTAACGCGCTCGCAATTCGCCGCCAGTTGGAACGCCGGCAAGCGAACCGCCAACTGGGTCGCCTGGCGGTTAAGGGCGTCGGACATCGGCAGCGTCCCACGGAGCGATTTTCATGTAGACCCGGTAATCCCCACTCCGTCGCCCAGTGACTACACCAACTCTGGATACGATCGCGGCCATTTGTGCCCCTCCGGAGACCGGACCAACACAACGGCGAACAATTATGCGGTGTTCACCATGTTGAACATAATCCCGCAGGCGCCCGACAACAATCAGGGTCCCTGGGAAAAACTTGAGTCATACACGAGATCGTTGGCTCAGGCCGGCCGTGAGGTCTACATTATCGCGGGCGGCACGGGGTCGAAAGGCTCCTTCAACGGGATTACGATCCCGGCTTCGACGTGGAAGGTGATTGTTGCCCTGCAACCGGGGAAGACTTATCCTGCCGTGGCAGGCTCCACAACGATCGCGGTCCTGATGCCGCGGATTTAACGGATTAAGACAGATCAGGACGGATCAATCCGTGAAAATCCGTTTTTGATCCGTTAAATCCGTGGTTTTTCCGAGAGATTGAATTGACCACCAGATGTTGGGGGCTTTCACGGCAATTCCCAAAGAGCCATGATCTCTTTAAACTCTCCCAGCGATCGGCGTTCAGTATCTCCCCAATAAACAAAGGAATTTCAAAATGAGCATGACTAAAGAGCAATTCGATCAACTAAGTGAAGGACTGCTCTATATGAGCGAGACGGACGCGCCGCTTACTTATTACGAGCTGGTTCCGGAGAAATCACAGCAATGGCCGCCTTCCACGGCCGGCCAATTTCTGCAGTTGATTGGAGAGGACGCGACGGCGACAGTGGAGAAGCTCGCGCCCGAAAAATTCTTCAGAGATTTACGGCCCGGCAATGAAGATCGTGAAGATCAAGTGGCCGCTCTCCGAAAAGCTATGACGGAAGAGTTGAAGAATCTTGAGGGTTTCCGAGTCGGTGAGATTCAGATAAAAATCTTTGTGTTGGGAAAAGGCGATACAGGGAATGTCCGTGGTCTACAAACACTCAGTGTAGAAACTTGAATCGAAGGGCCAGGGCTTCGGCGACCGGTGGCGGTCCGTCGGGCCCCACCTGTCCCGCAACCTCAAGCGGTATCCCCCTCCGGCCTTGTGACGTCACGATTTTCCCCATGAAAAAAGCCGGTAAGCGTTGATGCGCCGACCGGCTTTCGATCTTTTTAGGGGACCCTTTCGGCTCCCCGATTCCGCAGCGTCCTCAGCCATTGGATATACTACTGCGAGTTGGAGAGATTATATGCTAAGAAGGCCGGCCGAGGAATCCCCATCCCCGGCCGACCTTTCTTTTCGCGCAATTCCGCATCCACCGAATCGCCTCGGGAGATTGACTCTCCAATCCGACAGGCGTAGCATCGCCCCGTCTTTCAGCATTGTTTTTGTTCACTGGGCTTTCTCAGCGGCGCCCGGATGGCGGCAGACAGTCACAGCCGAATTTCAGTCTCCGCATATTTTCAATTGCCCAGATGATCTTCCCGGAAGGGGGAACAACACAAAACTGAATTGGAGATTATTTGAAACCCAGCGCAATCACTTAGCGGTTCATTCCCCTTACCGGAGCCATGACCACGTGAGGTCGAACATGATAGGCCGAGACCAATTCGAACTCATCGGACGGAAGCACGGCGGTTACGCGAGCTGGGCCATATGGGCCGAAGCGTCGGACAGACCGAAGTCCAACGTTGACGACTTGAGCATACTTGACGTAGCCACAAATCCAGCCCTACTAGAAATTCTCAGGAATGACGTCGTAATGGTCGGACTGAACATCTCACGAACCTTATCTGAACGCTTCCGAAACTTCCACGATCCAAGCCCCCAGGCGAATGATTTCAAGATTCGGTATGCCTTTACAAGTACCCCATACTATGGAGCGTATATGACAGATATCGTCAAGAATATCGCAATGACCAGGTCAACCGAGCTGATGAGTTACTTGAGGACGCGCCCCGATATCATTTGTAAGAGCGTCGATGCGCTTCGGGAAGAGTTACGCGATCTCCGAGCGCAAAAGCCGACGATACTCGCGTTCGGGTCGGCAGCGCACGCGCTTCTCGCAAAGAACCTTCACCCGACCGAGTATTCGGATCTCATTCGACTGACGCACTACAGCCACCAAATAGGAAAGGAGAGATACAGAGAGAAGGTGCTGGCTCAGATACGATCGCACGCTACGGAAAATGCCCTGCCGCTGCCTGCATAACCCTTCGTTCAAGCCGACCTGGTTAAACCAATGTTAGGAAGCAAAAATCGATGGCCACCTGATCTGTTTACTGTTAAAAGGAAAAAAATATGAACGTTGGAGTCGATGTAGCCCCTGTAAGGCAAAAGGAAGAAGCTGAAGCTTTACTTGCTGTGTATTCGGAAATATGTAAAAGCTATCATGCGATTGACGACTTTCGAACTAAATTGCTTGGACTTTTACCACTGACTTCTCTAGTTGGGCTTTTCCTGCTCGATAAAGAAAAATCCGTAGTTTCAATTGGGGCCTCACCCGACTTACTTGGTTTTGCAGCCGTATTCGCCGCACTGCTAACATTGGCATTATTCGGATATGAGATCCGCAGTATCTGGAGATGTCATCATTTAATAACTGAAGGACTGCATATTGAGCGTCAACTCGGGATCAGACATGGTCAGTTTCATGTTTGCGCTGGAGAGCAATGCCCCGATGAAAGCCATCCATCAATAAATATCGATAAATTATTTAACGCAAAAGCAGTCGCATGTGTAATCTACTCAGTCGTATTTTCCGCCTGGCTATTTTTAGCATTAAAGATAGGGATGAGGATCAGTTTTTTCCGTTGCTCTATATCGGCGGTGATAGTTGGTCTCGCAATAGCATATGGTGCTTACAGGATAACGAAAGCCACATATCCAGCGTAAAATCAAAATTATGCCCAGTGAATACATGCCGCCTAACGCTTGTTGCGCTGGAGCCGCCGATTTACGGCGGAGATCCTGATTGGTTGCGGCAATCAGGCGTATATCTATATCGATCGACTCTGTTCCTCCGACTCGCTTGAGGTAACGTTCCTGCAGGACGCGTAAAAGCATCGCCTGGCTCCGCGAAGGCAGATCATCGATCTCATCGAGAAACAATGTTCCTCCGTTTGCCTGCTCAAGGCAGCCGATCTTGCGAGAGCGAGTTCCCATAAACGCCCCTTTCTCGTGCCCGAAAAAGAAGAAGAGTCTGACTGCGAACATTACGTCCGCTCAGTCCTCTCATCCCGGCGGGCGGTAAACGTGAGCTTTCGGCGAGTGTCTGGATTTTTAAGCTGGATCCCGGAACTAAAGTCAGTCGCTGATAGTCTAATGCAGGATAGAGAAGTCGTAGAGGCGACACTGAAAACAGCGCGATGAGAAGTGGATGATTGAATGCAGATGCGGCGAGTTCTATGTTGAAGTTTGCGCAGTCGAAAAAGACTCTCTTTATCGTTGGCACAGCGGGTATTCTATTGGTCATCGCGCTTTGGCGCTGCTCGGAGCCGGATCGGAGATTGAGGGCAGAGGCTGAAAAAAATCCCTTATCCTGCGCCCTTTATGCCGCCAAGAAGAGCGGTCATTACAACAGTGGAATAGTCTGCAAAGTCGCCGTCGCTTTTGCTGAGGTTGGCGATTTTCGTCGTGCGCAACTAATCATCAACGAGGTCAAGGAGACAGACTATTTCATATTCCATCCTCCAGGGTGGCGTTTTCATTTCTCCGAACAATTAGACTTCAATCTGGGAAATAAAGCGAAAGCCCTGGTTGCGGTGGCAGGGCTTTATGCGAGGACTGGGCACAAGGATAAGGCGTTAGAGATGCTTTCACAGGCTTTTCAGATCGTGGAGAAAATTGAAAACATCTACAGCGCAAGAGAGGCGCTGATAGAAATCTTTTCCAAATATGTCGAGCTTGGCGCCGACAGTCAGGCGCTCAAAGTCATCGATTCCGTCAAACCGGAACACTTTTCTGACGGGCCCGAGGCGCTCGCTCCGTTCAGAGCTGGATTCCTCCTGAAACTGGCCGGTAAATACCTGGAGGTCGGCAGAAGTGATCAGGCATTTGAAACACTTGAGCGAGCGGAGCAAACAATCGAAGCCATCAAAGATACATCACTAAAAAGCACTGCCCTGGCTGAAATGGGAATAGCTTACGCAAAGGCAGGGCAAGGTCACAAAGCTGAAGAACTGCTATCTGAAGCGCTTGAAATGATCACTGCGGCGAGGAGTCAATCAGAACCGAATAAGTCGATGGCCCTGACTACTGTCGCAGAGGAATTCGCAAAGAGCGGCTTCTGCCAACGGGCCAATGAAATATCCAATATCATAGCGATCGAACATAATAGATCCGATGCGCTGAAACGCGTAGACGCCATCTGTTCTAAAGGCAGTGATATTGAGACACTTACATACTCTCCGCCAGAACCAGAAATAGAAGCAGCTCTCAAGCTCATCGAGACAGGAGAACGTGAGAAAGGATTGCAAGCCATTCAAAATTTTGGGCGGCAATCTGTGAGCGGCCATACATTATTTCCGACTTGTCATACATTAGGCGATACCGCTATCAAACTGGCTCAGGATAGAAAGTATGATCTTGCGATTGAGGTCGCTCGCGCAATTGTCACTGACGGCCAGATCTTTGATGATGGGGGAACTGTTCCAAGCGGGGAATATCGAGCTGAGACTGTCGCCGAGATTGCGATCCTCCATGCGAGGACCGGGCCAAGAGAAGAGGGCGAAAGGCGAAAGTTTTTACGCCAGTTGCTTACCCTCATCAATTAGAACGTGTCCCTTCGGCGAGCCGAAGGGACACCATTGGCTAGACGATATCGCATAGCGTAAGGCCGCTCAGTGGTATTGAAACGATTGACTTTAGAGTTCGCCAACAGTATCAATGCGGCATAGGTAAGAACCAGATGCGCCAAGCCGCACTGCCGCAAGGACACCTACCTTCACTTCCAATCCCTTGTTCAGCGGCTAGCGTCCGCAACCTGAGCTTCAATCGATCTGTAACAAAAGAGCTTCAATAAGCCATTGGGCCGGAGTTCAGCTTATTCCGCGCGCAGCGCCTGGATCGGATCCACGCGCGTGACCCGACGTGCGGGCAGATAACTGGCCGCCGCCGCCGCCGCGAGAATGCCAAGCGTTGCGGCCAGATAAGTCAGTGGATCGAAGGGGCTGACCTCGAAAAGCAGCGCCGCCATGAGCCTCGAGAGTCCGATGGCCGCGGCCAGGCCGGCCGCCGCGCCGATCCCGCTCCAGAGGAGGCCGCGAAGAACGAACATTCTTTTCAGCGAGCCCTGCTGGGCGCCGAGCGCCAGACGGATTCCGATTTCCCGCGTTTTTTGCGCGACGGTATAGGAGATTACGGCGTAGATCCCGACGACCGCCAGGAGCAGCGCCATGCCGCCGCTGATTGCGAGCAGGCTGAGCGTGAAGCTTGTCCGCGCCATGGACCGGTCATAGATCTCCTTCATGGTCCGAAGCTCAGTGATCGGAAGGCTTCTGTTGACGGACCAGACGGCTTGTCGAACTTCGGCCGTGAGGCTTTCCGATCCGGCGCGGGAACTGCGAACGAGGATGGGCATCGAATTCGAATTGCGGACCCGCGAGCCGACGGGCAAGTAGACGCTGCTCGGCGCTTTCTGCTCGGCGCCGTCATAGCGTATGTCGCCGGCGACGCCGATGATCTCGCTCCATTCCTCGGTCGGGAATGAACGGATTCGCCTGCCGATTGCGGCCTGGGCCGAGCCCCAATATTCGACGGCGAAATTTTCGGAGATGATGACCACGCGCCGATTTTCACTGCACTCGGTCCAGGTGAACTCGCGTCCGGCGCGCATCGGCGTTCCGAGCGCATGAAAAGCGCCCGGCGCCGCATTGAAAAAACGACGCAGCGGCGGAATCTGAGTTTCCGCGATCGGATGATCGGCGGAGAAAATGGGATCCATCGACGTAAATCCGGTCATGGGCAGACCGTTCAGCATGCTGACTTCCGTGACGCCGGGCAGGCTCGCTAGCCGATCCGTCAGGTCGCGCTGCATCTGCAAAAGCTCCTTATCTCCGGACGCGGCGCTTCGCGGAATCGAAACGCGCAGCGTCAGCAGATCTTCCGTATTTGCGAAGCCCGGATGCACATTGCGCATCGCCAGAAAGGTGCGGATCATCAGACCGGAGCCGATCAATAAAACGAGCGCCAGGCCTACCTGGAGCATGGCCAGGGAATGTCGGGCGAGATTGCGCTCACGGCCGGCGCTTGCGCTGCGCCCGCCGCCGCGCAGCGCCTCGGCGAGCCGCTGGCCGCTTTGTTTGAAGACGGGAATCACGCCGAGCGCCAGTCCCGCCGCGATCGAGATTCCGAAGGTGAAAAGCAAAGCGGTCGAATCGACCGAAATCTGTTCGAAGCGCGGCAGCCGCGCCGGGCTCAGCCTGAGGACGATTTTCACGACGGCGACCGCGAATCCGGCGCCGAGAGCGCCGCCGATCAGCGCCAAGGCGAGGCTCTCGGCGAGCATTTCGCGGGCGATCCGTCCGCGGCCGGCGCCGAGCGCCGCGCGAATCGCGAATTCATGCGAGCGGCCTTCGGCTCGAACCAGAAGCAGATTCGCGACGTTGGCGCAGGCGATCAGCAACACGGCGCCGATCGTCGCCATCACGACCCAGAGGCTTTTGCCGATATCGCCGATCAGATCGTCCCGCAGCAGCCGGATATTGGGGCCGAGGCGCGCATCCTCGAACATCTGTTTGCTGAGTTCAGCGGGCGCGGGGATGCTGTTGAACTCGACGTCGATCATCCGCCTGAGATCGGCGTTCGCCTGATCGATCGAAACCTCGGGACGCAGCCGGGCGACCGCGTTGAAATTATAGCCTCCAAGCCGAACGCCGGCGCGGTTGAATCGCAATGGCAGGACCAGATCGTGGCCCACGTCCATAAACCAGAAATCCTTTGGCAGCACGCCGATGATCTCGCGGGCGGATCCGTCGATCATGATCCGGCGCCCGACGGCTTTCGGATCGCCGCCGAATCGGCGCTGCCAGTATCCATAGCCGAGCATGACGACTTCGGGGCTTTTGTCGTCATTGTCTTTCTCGATGAAATCGCGGCCTAGAATCGGCTGCGCGCCGAGAATCGGAAGCAGGCGGAAGGTCGTGACGAGCGCTTCGACGCGCTCCGGGTCCGCGAATTCCGTGACCGAAGCGGACATGTCGCTTGCAAGCGCGACGTCCTCGAAGGTCGTCGAATGCTCCCGATAGGTCACATAATCGCCGAACGAAGCGTTCAGATTCGTGATCTTGACCCCGGGAGCGGTTTGCCAGACGCCGATCAGCCGCTCCGGTTCGTAAAAGGGAAGCGGCCGGAGCAGGACGCTGTTGATGACGCTGAAAATAGCCGTGTTCGCGCCGATTCCCAGCCCCAGCGTGATAAGCGCGGCCAGCGTAAATCCAGGCGTTCGCGCGAGACGGCGAAGCGCATGCTTCAAGTCACGGATCGAATCCATCGTTGGGCCATTCCTCCCGCTCATTCCTCGGCCGGCCCCATCAAGCGCCCGCTCGAGGATGCAAAGAATCCTGCTGTTTT
>WNFV01006423.1_pt1 | contig 13909 bp, 14 predicted proteins | sample 5400101 | NCBI WGS metagenome assembly WNFV01 (sample SAMN13153361, study PRJNA577476) | soil metagenome | isolation source: 115 cm soil or saprolite under grassland replicate 1 | place: USA:California | collected 2016-06-15 | reverse complement strand
CGACCGTGGACCGGCTGCTCCACCACGCCCACCTGTGCACCACCCAGGGTGACAGCGTGCGGCTCAGCCAAGCCACCACCGGCAAGGGGGTGGTGCCACTGACCTGACCCGGGGGAGCTCTGATGGCCGCCAGTGGGGAGCTACCGTGGCCATCACCGGGGAGCTTTCATGACCGCCCCTGGGGAGAAACCAACGGCCCTTGACAGCCGCACCCCCCTTCGGGGCCGCCAGACGATGCGTGCTCCGGTTCAGGTCGTGACGGAACACCTCTCAGCTGAGCTGTAGTGGTGGAAGGCGTGAGGCACGACACGATCACCGGGTAAAGAACGCCGAGAAGCCGTCAGAGCCGAGAACTCTTGCACCATGATCATTCGGCCTTGGCGGCGAGGCATTAGCCAGAGGTGGAACGGGCTGCGGTTTCTCGGACAGAGGCCGATGGATGACCGAGCAGCGGAGCGACAAGTTCACGGGCTTCGTCGCTCGGCGTTTCGGCGGCGGCAACGCCATCGGCGATCGCGAGGGAGACCAGCGCTCCTGGATCTGCGAGCGTGCGTTTCAGTCCGACGATCGCCAGCGGGTCGACCTCAGCGTCCGGCCTTGCCGTGCGAATTGCGAGCGCACGGGCGGCTTCGGCGCGAACATCCGGATAGGGGTCGCTGACGAGAGCGACCAGCGCTGCCGTGTGCTCGGGTCGGCCGAGGCGGGCGAGGAGCCTGGCGGCATCGCAGCGCTCCTGTCGGGAGCCGGTGAGCAGCGCGGCGAGACTGTCCGCAACGGTCTGCTCGCTGAGGGCGCCAACCGCGCAGGCGAGGACCACGCCGGCGCCGCCGAGGGGCCGGCCAAGCATTCTGCGGAACTGGTCGTCGATGGGGAGCGCGACCTCGGCAAGGCGCGGGACGAGGTCGCGCAGGGAAGACCGGACCGGTTCAGGAAGCTGGTCGGCATGGGCCGCAAGGACCAGGCACGCCTCCCGCTTGTGCTCGCCAGCGACCCGGTCGTGGGCGAGGTAGCGAAGGAGCACGCCCCAGGGCGCTTCATCAGGAAACCAACTGCCAAGGACGGCGAGCGTCCTCGCCGGGTCGCGCATCCGGAGTGCGAACGTGTCAGCTTCTGCTTGGGCGATGACAGCCTCGAGCGCCTGCGCGTCCCTGGCGTTCAACTGGCGGACGACCTGCGGGTCCAACCGCCGCACATGACCCAGGGCACCGAGCGCGTGCACGTCACCGTGAGCGACTCGGGCGAGCAGAAACGCTCGGGACGCCTCGTCATCCTCGGCAAGCAGTCCGAGCATGACGGCAGCTAGCGCGGGGTGGGGCTGGGCTGCGGCGGCCTGCCGCCACGAGGTGCGGTCATCGGGCGTGAGGAGTGCTGTCGTGCGCAGCTTGCGTACCACTCGGCCCAAGCCCTCGGCGATGCCCTCATCGGTGATCGGCGGCAGGCCAGTGAGCAGTGTCGTGACGTCGCGGTGGACTTGGTCATCGGCCGCGCGGACGAGGCCAGCCAGGGCGTCCAGGATGGCTGGAGCGACCTGAAAGGACGGGGTCGTCCGCGTGGTGAACTTGGAGTCATCAGCGAGGACGGCGAGGCAGTAGCGGGCCGCGTCGCTGGCCGTGGCCGCGTCCAGAACGTCACCGGCATGCTGCCGAAGGCGAGGTTCGCGCGGGCAGCGGTGTGGGTCCAGGAGCCCGGTTGGATGCGCCGAGCAGCATCGGCGAGCGGACCGAGCGGGCCGAGGTTCCAAAGCCGTCTGGCGGCGAGTTCCAGCGACTTCGCGTCGCCGCTGCGGCGCAGCTCATCCAGCGCGTCAGCTTGACGGCTGGTGTCGCCGCGGCTGTGCTGCACCATGAGCGTGTTGCAGGCCAGCAGGCTGCCGGTCGTCCGCCACGCCCCCTGCTCGCCGGTCAGGTCGGCGCTGACCAAGGCGGCGAACAGCCGGTCGTTGACCGTGTCCTCAAACTCGATCCTCGCCGCCCGCTCGTCGGCCCATTGCCGGAAGTTGCGGTCGGCGGCGGCGATGAGGCCGGATGACAGTGTCTGCGTGCGCCACCACGACACGGCGGTGTCGTTCGCCGCGATGAGTTCGTCGAGCCGCTGTTCGCGCTTCTCCTGTTCCCGCTGCTCCTGCTCACCCAGCTCTTGCTCACCCAGCTCCTCTTCACCCCATGGGGCGGTCTCGAAGAGCAGCTGCGCGGCGGCCGCACGGATCGCCGAGCCGGTGACGTCGTCGGGGTCGCCGACGAGGGCGCGCAGTGCGGCGGCGGCGTCCTGCCGGGCCGCAGCGACGTCCCCGATCTCGGCGCGGGCGCGGGCCCGTTGGGTCAGGATCCATGCCCAGCCGACCGGGCTTGCATCGTCGGTCTGCTCGGCCAGCAGCTTGACGGCGTCATCGTGGCGTTCGGCGTCCATCAGCGCGCACGCGGTGACCACGCAGGCCGCAGCGCGGCTCGCGGGGTTGGGCGCGTCGGTGATCGTCGCCGCGACCGCGTTCCGGTCGCCGTGGACGAACAGGCGCTCGAGGGCGGCGACGAACCGCCACCGCCAGCCCCTGGACGACGCGGCCTGCTCAAGGCTGGGGACGGCGTCGTGGTCCTCGGCGAACTTGATGAGGTGGCGGACCCGGCCTTGGGCCAGCAGCGCGACCGCCTCCTCCGGGCCGATCACCTTCCCGAACCCGGTGTTGGGGTGCGGGGCGACCAGGCGGGGCGCGAGCAGCGCGTGCCGCAGGCGGCGCGCCGGCGGGATGTTGCTCGCGCTGGCGGCCCATGCGGTTCCCTCCAGGCCGATCACCGGCTTGCGCGTCGCGGCGACGGCGAGCAGGGCGCCGAGGTGCTCACGGTCGATCGTCTGGCCGGCAGGGACCAGGATCTTGGCGCCCTTGCCGGTGGACTGGACCGCCTTGGCGGTGACGTGCTCCCAGTAGGAGGCGCGGGTGTCCGGGTTGTGCAGGACCAGCAGGTGCGGCAGGCCGTGGGTCACCCAGTCATCGAAGTGGTCCACTTTGGGTTCGTAGTACCACTAGCCGAGCAGCGACCCGTTCTCGGCGTGGACGGGTTGCTCAAAGCAGCTGGAGCCGGCCTTGACCTGCACGCCGACGGGTAGGCCACGGTCGAACCCGCGGTCGTCGCGGGCCTGCACGAACAGGTCGGTCCCGAGGTCATGCTGCACGTTCAGGGCCACCGGTCCCCAGCCGATCCGCTGGAGGGCGGCAGTCACCTCGCTGGTCCCAACCGCGCCGGTCTGCTCCTGCCGAGATGCCCGCACTATGGCTCCTTGGTTCCCGGGCGATCCCGGCGTGCTCGAAGCCGATGATAGCGGCCCATCGGTGCCGTGCTGCCGGTCGATGCCGCAGGACGGTCAGGCAGGTGGATCGTGCCTTCGTGCGGCCAGGTCGACGACACCAGCTTGCTGGTCGAGCTGCTGGCGGAGCCGCAGGTTGTCGATGGTGAGCTGCCGGATGACCTCCTCGTAGGCCTCGACGTGGCGGCGCAGATCTTCGTTGCGCTGCCGCAACTTGACGAGTTTCTGCTGGTGGTCGTGGACGCGGCGCCTGCGGGTCTGCTCAGGTTGGACCGCTGCGCTGAGCAGCTCGTCAACCAGATGCCGGTAGCGCCGGTAGAGCGCCGGGCGGCTGATGCCCACTCGTGCCGCCAGCGCCGTCGCGGTAGGTCGACCGTCGCCGGCGTTCGCCTGCTCCAGGAGGTAGGTGATCGCGGCGCGGACCTCGGCGTCGGTGGGCAGGGCTTCCCGGTCCCTCATGCCGACCCCGCGGGCGGCTGGTGGTTGTCCACGAGGAAGCGAGCCACCTGGTCGTGCTGTTCGGTGAGCCGGTGGCGTAGGTAGGGCGCGAGCACGTCGCCGGCTGCGAGCGCTTGGTCGAGGCGGGCGAGGTGCTCACGCCAGGCCGCTAGGTTGGCGGGGGCGAGGGCGACGTTGCGGCAGGCGAGCGGCTTGCAGTCCGGCAGAATTGGGTCCTGCCCGTCGCTGTGGGATCGTAGGCAGAGTGCCTTGTCGGGGTTGAACACGCAGGTGACGAACGTGCCGGGGAACACGCCTGGGTCGTGGCGGCGCATGATGAGCTGGAGCCTCCGGTGATCGGTCACGACCGTGCCGGTGAAGACGGTGCCGGCGCGGCGACCAAGCTCCTCCAGGCGGGCTCGTGCCTCGTCGGCCGCCGGGCCGCGGAGCCGGTGGTGTTCGTAGCCTTCGACCATCGCCAGCAGCTGCTCGCCGCGCTCCAGTGCCTGCTCGGCCTCGACCTCGGCGCGGAACCCGGAGGCGGAGGTGCCGGCGTAGCCCTCGAACATCTGCACGCGCTGGTGGCGGTAGTGGATCGCGTCGGCGATCACCCCACCGGGCCGGCGGGCGATGAACCAGGCCAGCGTGCGGCGGAACTGGCTGGGCGTCAGGTGCCAGCGCTGCCCGTTGACCAGCGGGATGCGGTCGGGCAGCCGGTGGGCGTCGCAGTAGGCGTTGATCCAGTCGACGAAGGCCACGAGGTCAAGCGCGGTCTGCCTGGCCTGCCGGGCCCGGTCGGCTGTCTGCCGAGGGCGCTGGAAGTGCCGGGAGCTGGGCAGGTGGGCGAACAGCAGGTCGTGGCCGGGTGGCTGGAGCCGCTCCAGCACGGCGACGGCGCGCCCGACGGGTTCGCCGACCACCCAGGTTGCCTCCACGCCCTCCGGGGTGCCCTCGCCCTTGAACGCCTGGCTGGTGACCATCCAGCGGTATGCGCGGCCGGTGTTGTTCCAGCGGGTTGCCAGGCAACCGCGGCGTAGGTGCTTGACCTCGCCCTCGCGCATGCCGCTCAGGTAGGCGATCACGACGTAGCAGGCGATGTGGAGTTGCCGGGCCAACTCCGGAAGCTCCTCGTAGCCGATCGCGCTTCGCCATGGCCGGTCGTTGACCTTGCCGTGGACCGCAGCGCGCAGCCACGTGCCCTCGGCCAGGCCCAGGTCGCGGACCGCCTCCTCAAGCCGTGCCCGCATCGCAGGCGCCTCCAGCGTTCTCCGACCGCAGGCCAGCTCCCGGGCCAGATGGGAACGATTGACCCCGCTGGCCATCGCAGGCAACGGCCGACGGTCGGCGCGGTAGCGAGCAAGCAGGGCCTCGAGCTGGGCTTGGACGTCACGAGCCCGGGGGCGACGGCGACGCCGGCGGTTGACGCTGGTGTTGGCGTTCAGGGCCGTCCACTCGTCCTGGGCCGCGACGACGTCGTTGGCGAACTCGTCGACCCACCGCAGCGCCCATCCGAGCAGCGGCCCCAGGACCGCCTCCGGGATCCGCGCGGTGCGGTTCTCCCCTCTGCCGGTCCAACTGCTCTCGTCGTCCCAGGCCGCCAGCCCGTCTGGGTCGAACAAGAGCCGATCGGCATCGACGGTGAGCCTGGCGCGATAGACCCAGAACAACCGCACCACGTGGCGCTGCCGCTGGCGCCACTGCGCGGTCGCGCCGGGCCGCTTGTGCAGGTGGTCCTGGTAGGCGGCCAGGTCGGCGGCGGTGAGGGCGCCGAGCGTGGCAACGCCACGCTGGTCTGCCCAGGTGAGGAATCCCACCACCTTGCCGAAATGGCCGCGGATCGTCACGACGTGCAGCCGCGGCTGCCCTGGAGGCGGCTCACCAGCCAGCAGCACGAAGAACAGCTCCTTGGTGGCGGGGCGGAACCGCTCGGGCACCGCCGCGAAGTTCAAGATCAGCGTGCGGGAGTGCCGCTGGAAGATCGCAGGGCTGAGGTCCCAGACCGGGTCGCCGAACCGTGCAGTCGCCGCTCGCGCCACGCCATCGCGCGATGGCCGATCCCCAAACACCACGGCGTCGTCGTCGATCCGCTCCTGCCCCACGTCCTGCCCCAGGCGAGTGCCCGGCCAGGTCGGCGGCGCGCTCATGCCGGCTCCCGCGGGCCGTGGAGCAGGTCCAGCAGCGACACGCCAGGCGTGGCCGCCGTCTCCGCCGCCGCCTTCGCCCGGGCGTGCTCGAGTTCGGCGGGCGTGAACCGCGGCAGCACGCCGTTGGTGATCGCCAGCCAGGTTGCCCCGTGCCGGGCCCACCAGGTGTCGGCGTCGCTGGCCTGCCGCTCGGCGTCCAGCTGCTCCAGCAGCGTCAGCAGCCTTGGCAGGTGCCGGTGGGTGACCAGCGCGTTCGGGCACCGCAGGCAAGTCAGGAACGACGCCTGGCAGCGGCCCTGGTTGAACGGGCTGTCGTCGATGCCCAGGCAGGCGGCGACCAGAGTGTCGAGCTCCCCGGCCAGCGCCTGCCTGGCGGTGTCAGGGTCGACGCCGAGCTGGCCAGCGGTTGCGGCCAGGTCTTTGGCGTGCTGCTCGACCGGTCCGGCGAGCACCCGCAGGTGGGCCTGGCGGGCGTGCCGCTCGGCGTCGACGAGGGCGGCGCCGACCTCGTCGGTGGCCCACTCCATGACGGTCGGGTCGCCGCGCAGGTAGTGGGCAAACCGCACGTCCATGCTGTTGCTGCGCGCCGAGGTGGGCAGGTGCCCGCCGACCGCCTTGGCGGTGCGCACCTCGACGGTGGTCCGCAGCCGGTTCACGGTCAGTCTGAGTGGCTGGCCGTCATCACCGCGCAGGTCGTGCGCGCGGACCCACCGGCTGAAGTAGAGATGGCGGTCCAGCCTCTTGGCGAACGGCGAGATGTGGCCGCGGTGCACGTTCCAGATCGACCAGACCGCCTCGCCCTCGCAACCGCTCAACGCCCGTCCACGACGGGCCAGCTCGTGGAGGAGCAGGTAGTAGCCGCCCGGCGTGTGCAGCTGGCGGCTTGGCGGGCCGACCTCCCAGTGGACGACCTCGTGGATGTTGTCGGGCCCGCGACGGCGCTTCGTGAGCTCAACCGAAACGGCGCGGCCCTCGAGGACCTCGTGGTGAGCGGGAAGCTCCTTGAGGGTCTCGCCGTTGCGGCCGGTGACGCCGACGCCAAGCACCAGCAGCGGTGCAAGGTCTGCGTCGACCAGGAACAGCTGGCTCGCGAGCTTGACCATCGCCTTCAAGGCATGCGCCGCGCGGCCAGGCAGCCGGATGACCGGGACCTGGCCGGTCGTGGCCATCTCCTGCAGCTGCGCCACGGCACGGCGTTCGGTGATGGTGAGCGCCTCCGGGCGACGGCGGCGTGAGCGAGCAGCCGCTCGCTGCGGCGGATCCGGTCGCGGATCGCGGCGACGTCGCGGCGAGCGGCCGCCATGATCCGGCGGAACTCCTGCTCCGAGTAGCTCGGCGCGCCCGACGGCGAGGAGTGACGCCAACGCTGGCCAAGCCAGTCAACCACCTCAGGGCGGAGCCGATCACGCAGGGTGACCCCACCGAGCAGCTGCCGCAGGACGCGAAGCTCACGTGCGGCGTTGGGCGGTTTGCAGGCTCGCCTGCGGTGCAGCTCGAACCGGCGCAGGTGCCGCACAGTCAGGCAGGTCACGTCTCGCGGCGGGTGTGCGAGGCCGTCGAGGAAGCGCACCAGTCGGACAAGCACACGCCACACGTTCTCCGCACTGGCCAAGGTGCGCAGCCCACCCGTCGGGCCGGTCAGCCAGGCCAACGCGTCCGCAAGATCGGCATGCCAGCCCGGCAGCGGCAGCCCGGCAACCGAGAACGTGGCAGTGCGGCCGTCCTCGCCGGCAAACCGCACCTCCACGCCCGTCTGTGCGTTACGGACCGGTGGGGTCGGGGTCGTAGGCCCCCGCGGGACGGGCAGCTTGCCGTCCAGGCCACGTCGCCGGCCGTCGCCGGCCGGGCGATCCGAGTTCCCGGTCCAAGTCCAGGCTGGTCATCCGGCTGTGTCCGGCTCGCTGTGCCCGTCCTCAGCTTCGTCGGAGTCGAACGAGTCGAGCTCGACCGCGAGGTCGTCGGGGTGCAGCTCGGGCAACTCCCACTCGTCGTCGGGCACCAGCGCGAGCTTGGTCTCCAGTTCCAACTCCGCCAAGGTGTGTAGATACTTCAGGGTCATCTCAATGCTGGAATGGCCGAGCCGGATGCTGACCCAGCGCAGGGGGTCGCCGAAGACCATCTGGTAGCTGCGCCGAGCCTCGGGATGCTTCTGTTCCAGGTCCCGCAGGTGGCCGCGCTGCAGCAGCTCCAGGGTGATCACGGCGAAGCTGTGCCGCAGCATGTGGGGGTGGGCCCGCAGGTTGACACGGTGCCGGCTGCAGCGGGCGTTGGCGTCCGTGAAGACCCGCTGCCACGCCTTTGCCGTGGCCGGCAAGCCGCCCTCGGTCAGCCACAGCATTGCTGGGTCCAGGCCCTGCTGGGTGCGGATCAGCAGCCTTGCGCGCTCCTCGGGGTCGAGCTTGGCGGCCTGCACCCACTGCTTGCCGATCCGCACCCGCGGCCGGGTCGGATCCTCGACCACCAGCACGTCATCCAGCTGCTCGTAGACGCCTGTGGCCTGGGCCCGCCCGACCGCCACGGCGCGTTCCAGCTCCAGGTAATCCCAGACCGCCTGCAGCACCCCGGCCGGGACGTAGACCCACCGCTCCGAGCCCCACTTGGCGAGCGCCCGCGGCAGCCAAAACGGGACCTGGACGCGGGTCGGGTCGAGGTCGGGCAGCTCGAAGCGGGTCAGGCTGGTCTGCTCGGAAAGGCGCAGCCCGGTGCGCACCATCAGGTCACAAAACGCCTGGTTGCGCGAGGCGTTGCGGCCACGGAACGACGGGTCGGCCAGCCCCTCGGGGAGGTAGCCTCGGACGCCGACGTCGCGCCACCGCCGGTAGCTGGCTGGCGGGAGCCAGGTGATCTTGTGGCGGCGGGCGTCGTGGGGGTGCTCTGCCGGGGTCTCGGCATCCCGCAGCCACCGGCCCCGGTCCCGGGTGCTTCCGGTCGGCCGCTGCACGATCGGAGATTCGACCACCAGGCCCTGGCGGACCGCCCACCGGTAGAACCGGTTGACGGTGGCGACCTCCCGCGCCCACGTCGACCCTTCGACGTGCGGGCCGTTGGGATCCCGGCGGCGCCAGCGCTGGTAGGCGGCCCGGTCGTCTGTGGTCGCCTCCCGCCAGTTCGTCCGCCGGCGGTTGGCCCACAGGAAGCTCAACCAGTTGGCCAGGTCGTAGGCGATTGCCTTCTGCGTGTTCTTCGGGCCGGCCGAGATCTGCGCACGGAGGAAGTAGCGGTTCAGCTCGGTGTCGTAGCGGCCGTCCGGGTCGAGCAGGAACGGCAGCCCTTCTGGGATGTCTTCGGCGTCCAGCCACTCGGCCAGGTCTTCCTGGTCCCAGAGCGTCAATAGCGGGCGCGGCTCCCGCGGCTGGGGAAGCCGCCGCCGGGTGAAGTGGACATTCCATGCCATGGTGGACATGACGGGGGAACATATCCAAACCAGGGTCGGACATGCACATTGAGACTGACGAGCCCCAGAACGCTAGAACCGGGCCGGCTTCACCGGCCGCGTCGCAACAGGTGGACGCTCCACGGCAGGCTGTCGGGCTCAACGAGCACGATCGTGTCCGGCACAGGGCCGTCGTAGCGGCCGACCGCCTCGTCGACGGCCGCTTGCACCAGCTCCCGGTTGGCCAAGGCGACCTCCGCGCTCTCCAAGGCCAGCACGGTCGTCCGGTGCCCGGCCCGCGCCGCTTCCAGCTTGGGCGCCTTGGCTTGCAGCGCGCGGAGCGCCTGCTCGGCGCGGAGCCGTTCGAGGTCTGCCGGCCGCGCCCGCACAACCGTCAGCGTGCCCCCGGCCGCGCCACTTGGACGCGCCGGCCAGCGGCGCAGCACGGCCCGCAACCCGCCCCGCTCGGCGGGCGGCGAGGCCGCACCACCTTCCGGCAGGCTCGGCGCGGTCTCGCGAATCCACGCCTTGAGCGCTTCCAGCGCGGCCGTGTCGCGGGCGCCGCCGCCCAATCGTCCACCGAGCACGATGAGCTGGTAGTGGCCTGGCGCACCCAGTTGTCCAGCGAAAGCCTGCTCCAGCGGACCCAGGCGCCCATCGATCATCGCCCCGGTGTCGCTCTGCGCGGCGTAGCTGTCCAGTCGGGTGTGCTCGGCGGCGAACTCCCCGACCCGGTCGGCGAAGATCGCGTCGACTGCCGGCGCGCGGTGCTCGGCGTCTTCGGGGATGCTGACCAGGCGAACCGCCCCGCCTTCCCCGTTCGACGGCGAGCGCCTGGACCGCCACCTGGCAGACCATCCGCTCGTGCTCCCTCCGCGCGCGCATCGACCCTCCGCAGGACGGTGTCCCTGTCCAACCCGGGCACTATCATGCCCGCATCAGCGCAGGCCGCCTCCCCCACAGGGGCCTGCACGGCACCGCGCCCACCTTGAGGAGCGATGGACCCACGCGATCCCAGGCCCCAGCGGCTGCTGCTTGCCGCCCTCGCCGCCGCCCAGCCAGCACCCCGCGACGACCCCGACGCCGACGAGACGCGGACGCGGCGTGAGTCACCGCGCGAGCCCGACCCCCCGCCGCCGCCGTCCAACCTGCGGCCGATACGGGCGAGGTGACCGCGGCCACGGCGGCTCACCACAACCGGTCCGTGGACGTGCTGCTGGTGGCCCGCCCGGGCGACCGGCACGCTGACGCTGTGGCCGGCGAGTTCACCCGCCGCGGCGCCGCCGTCGCGCGGACCAGCCTGGACCGGCTCCGCACCACCCCGCTGACCTGGCAGCCCGGACAGCCGCTGCTGCTCACCGAGCGCGACGCGACCGTCGCCGTGGACGCCGGCACCACCGCCTGGTGGCCCGGTCGGGTAGGCGCCGGCGACCTCGACCCCGACCAGGCCAGCCTGGCGCAGGCCGAGGGCGCCGCGATCCTGCAGGGGAGCCTGCGCGCGGCGGTCGGCCGCTGGGTCGACCCGCCACCGCTGGTCGACGCGGCCGAGGACAAGCTCTACCAGCTCCACACCGCCCACAACCTGGGCGTGGCCGTCCCGGACACGCTGGTCACCAGCGACCCCGCTACGGCCCGAGCGTTCGCCGCCGCCGGCCCGGTGCTGGCCAAGGCCGTCTCGACCGGGTCGGGGATCGCGCCGTTCGCCGACACGGTGCCAGCCAGCTCGAGCTGGTCGCTGCGTGCCCGGTGCTGCTCCAGCGTCGCGTCCTGGCCACGGCCGACCTGCGGGTGGTCACCGTCGGCAGGGAGGTGCTCGCGTGGTCGCGGCCCCGGGTCGCAGCAGAGCCGCTCGACTGGCGGCTGGCCGACCCGGCGGGCCGTGGCTTTCGCCCCTGCCCGGCTGGGGCCGTCGCCCCGTTGGCGCGGCGGATCGCCGGCCAGCTCGCGCTCACGTTCTCGGTCCAGGATTGGCTTGCCGGCGCGGACGGGCCGGTGTTCCTGGAGGTCAACCCGCAAGGCCAGTGGCTGTTCCTCGACGGCGCCGACCGGCTCGTGGTCCCGGCCCTGGCAGGCCACCTCCTGGACCAGTGACCGCACCCACCCCCGCGCCATCCCCTGACGACCTGCCGAGCGGCGACGCCGGGCAGGCGGCGAACCAGGCGCGCTGGCCGCACCCGCTCCGGCGGTTCTGGTGGGACCTGCTGCCCGGACGACTGTCGGACCGCCGGGGTGCCGCCAGCCGGCGGGGTGCGTGCACCTCCTTACACGCCGCCGTCCTGGCTGGCCGAGGACGTCGCCGACACGCCCGAGGCGCTCGAGCAGGCCAAGCGCGGCCACGACATCGCCGTGGCCCGAGTGCAGACAGTCGAGGCGAAGGCCGACCGGCTCGCCCAGCGCGCCTTGACACTGCTTGCGCTCGCGTTCGCACTTGCTGGCTGGCAGCTTCGGACCGGGCACACACACGGCGGCGGCTGGTGGTACCTGCTGCTGGTGCCGGCCGGCACCGCGATCGCCGCGCTGGCCGCCGCCGGGATCACGGCGCTCGAACTCGACCGGCCTGGGGTGTTCTACACCCCGAAGGCTTCGGCGCTGCGTGGACGGAACGACCCGATCCGGGCTCGGGTCGAGGCCGAGGAGCGCGCGCGGCACCGCGCCACCTGGACGGCCGAGCGCAAGTACGACGACCTCCTGGCGGCCCGCGCCTGGTTCTCTCGAGGGCTTGTCGCCCTGGTCACCGCCGGGCTCGTCGCTGTCCTCAGCCTCGGCGCCGACGAACCCCGCCCGCAGCCGCCCACGTCGACGACCGTTGGGCCGGCCACGACCCGGGTGGCGCCGAGCCCCACGACGCGACCCGCGCCGAGCCAGCCACCGAGAACCACATGACGGCGAACCCGGTCCCCGCACTCCCGATTCATGCATCGCGTTCAACCGGACAACGTTCACCTATACATAAGCGCTGCGGCCGGCCCCTCGACGCCAAGCCACCCCGGCCGTGCCCGGCCTGGCGGCTCAGCCGCCCCGACGGGACCTCGTGGAAGCCGTGCTTCGCGTGCGGCGCCGCTGCGGTCCCGGTCGCCATCGACGATGCCGGACCGGAGCGTGTCGCCGCGGCGATCGCCACTGCCCGACGGCAGGGCACACATACTACGGGGACGGCCAAAGAGTGTGGCCTCTCAGGCGTCTGACCTGCATAGACGCGAGAATGGCATCACCCCATTTGATTGCCCCCGTGATAACAGCTGAGCAGGCTGCACCGCTACGCTGGCCTGCAACCGTGGGCGCGGCGGTCCCGGACACACTGATCCCCGCCACTTCCTGCCGCCCGGGCATTCGCGGCGGTCGGCTCGAAGCTGGCAAGGCGGATCTCGACCGAGTCGCGCGTAGCCCGTTCGCCGACCCGATCTCGTCGAATCAGCTAGACCTGATCGCGGTTCACGCCCGATTTACACCCCCAACGGCTTGCCGTAGAAGATCGGTGGCGAGTCCGGTCGGGAAGCTGATCTGTCAGATTTGAGTGAGTTTGCGGAAGCGACCCTTGACGCAGATCCGTGATCGACGTATCGAAGTCCCCAGCGTGCCCGAAGACGGGCATAATGACTGCTGCTTGAGAACGGGCCACATCCATGGGCATGATCGGCTGCGCGGGATCCCCGACCGCTAGGCAGACCCTCGGGCTCTACGACCCGTCGGTAACAGCACTCGAGGACTATCAGGCGGGGAGGCGCACGGTGGATTCACTGAGCGAGGAGCTGCGTGGAGAGCTTGCAGCCGAAGGCCGCGAGGTGCAGGAACTTGAGCTGCTGATCGGGGAGTGCATCCCCACCCTCCTCCACTTCTTCCAGCCGGGCCCCGAGACATGGCCGTACCAGCTGGTCGACGAAAAGCTCGTTGACCTAGAGGGACGCTACTCCGAGAGCACGACGGCCATGATCACATTCGCGCTATCCGCCCTCGGCGGCCGTGTCCAGGACAGCCAACTCGTCCCTTCTGTCCCTCAAGGCGGGGACTTCTACGTCGATGAGTCCAGCCTCTCAGTTGTGGACCGGGCGACAGGCAGATTGGCCCAGGAACTCCGCAGGGAGGCGACCCGTGGAGGAGACGAGACTCGGACCAGATCGAGCGTTTTTGGTAAGAATGATCCATTCACACTGATGTGGGTATTCGAGCTGCTGCGCGTCAGGGCTGAACAGGGGTCACGCGCCTCGGGGGTCGGAGAACTTGTCGATTTGGACCAGATCCGATCTGACCTGCTGACCGCTGCGAACGAGGTTGTTGAGCGAGCGCTGTCGAGGCCCCTCGAGCCGATCCTTATCGCAAACGATACAGACAGCGACTTCACACCCGTTGTCCACTCCTTTCCATTGTTGCGTACTGTGCAACTTGCGAAGTTGCTTCAACAGATTGATAGAGCGAATCCCCCACCCTCCTTCAATCGAGTGCGCGACCACTTCTTCAACCAGCTCTACGCGCAAATCTCTTTCGATGAGATCAGGGATAGCCTCGTCTTTCGGGGTTATGCGGCGGGGTCGAGTGCGGTGAGCAGGGCGTCTGGGAATAGGTCAAGGATGTGCTCATTGGGAAGACCGTGCTGATATTGGGCGGCCAGCAGGGCACGGCGCAGCGAGGAGAGCATGTCGGCGACCGAGACGGCGTGCTA
>WNFV01006421.1_pt1 | contig 13911 bp, 16 predicted proteins | sample 5400101 | NCBI WGS metagenome assembly WNFV01 (sample SAMN13153361, study PRJNA577476) | soil metagenome | isolation source: 115 cm soil or saprolite under grassland replicate 1 | place: USA:California | collected 2016-06-15 | reverse complement strand
CTGCGCAAGCACCTGGATGCCAATGGCTTTGCCGATATCGCCATTGTCGAGCTGGGCCACGAGCGCGCGGCGCGTTCGCCCACCGATGCGCTGCCAAGCCGGGCGATGGCTGCGGCGATCCGCCAGATCTATGGACAGAGCCCTATAATCTACCCTACGATGGCAGGGACAGGACCGATGTACCCGGTCTGCGAGGCACTTGGCACGCCGGTCACCAGCGGCTGCGGAACCGGCTACCAGGGATCGCTCGTACACGCGCCGAACGAGAATATTCGCCTGGCCGATTACTGGGATGCGATGCGCTGTATGGGCGCGTTTATTCGAGCGTTTGCCGACGTGTAACTATTTTTCCGGACGGAAGAAGGAGGACGGAAGACGAATGCTGTAATCCTCCATCCTTCGTCTTCCGTCAAACGCGAATCGAATATGCGATCCACCATTACTAAAATCCGTCAGCACGCGGTTGAACGCCTGCGGGCATTATATGGCGTGTCGGGTTCGGAGCACCTGCACGGCCTCTTGCAGGTTTGGATAGATGCGCTGCGCCGTCAGGTCGATCTCCTGATCGACCAGGGCTATGGCCACGTCGGGGCGCACGCCGACGATCACCGGCTCCGCGCCCAGCAGCCGCACCGCCCCGGCCAACTGTAGCAACTCCGCGATGATGCGCTGATCGACCACCTCCACACCCGTAATATCGAAGATGACTGTCTCGGCGTGCTGGTTCGCGATCGCGGCGAGGATCTTCTGGCTCAGGACCGCCGCGCGCGCGCTGTCGAATAGGCCAATCAGCGGCGCAACCAGCACCCCCGGCAGCACCGGCAGCACTGGCGCGCCGAGCAGGGTGATGGTCGTCTGGCTGGCGCTCAACTGGTCCACCGTGGCTTGCAGGGCGGCCGTGCGCTCGCTGACCTGCTGCTCCAGCGACATGCGCAGCGCGTCAAGCTCGTGCGCGCGCGTCCTGGCCTGTGTCAGCGCCGTTTGCAGCGCGCGGCCGAACCGATCGATCAGCACGGTCAGCACGATCGCCAATATGACATAGACCACGCTCGTCAAGCGCGGGTCATAGGTCTGGTGGCTATAGCCCACCAGCGTGGGGGCGATGCTGCCTAACACGGCGATGCCGATGACCAGGATCATGGTGAGCGCTGATGCGAACACCAGGAGCCGCCGCCCGCCCAGCAGGCCTGCCAGAACGATCGGAATCGTCAGCGCGGTGAAGACGGCGCGGCTGCCCTCCAGGCCAGTGGGCACCATGTTCAGCGCCGCGAAGAGGATGGTGCTGACGATCACCAGCGCCACCGCTGCGCTGAACTGCCCACGTCGCAAGACGACGGCCGCCCCGATCAGGAGGAGCACGTTGGCCAGCGATGAGACGATTCCGACTACCCGATCAACCTGGCTTGTAGCGCTCAACGAGAGCGGTGCGCCGATGAGTGACGCGGCGATCAGCACGAAGACCAGCGATTGCAGTGTCGCGGCCTGCTCGCGCTTTAGCGGATCGGCCAGTGGGATATCGGCCATCCACCTGCGAAACTGACTCCACAAATGCATACTCCTCTCAGCGAGATGTGATGAGCGTCATCGACGCTGCCTATCAGATTCTGCTCACCGCAAGTGAGCCAGTGAGGTGAAGCAGTAGAATCAAAGATACTGGTCACATATCAATGTCCAACTCCTTGAGGTTCGATGCTCATTTGAGCCTTGCTGCGTAGTGTATCACAAACCGCCGCCGGCGTTTCAAATGAATGTCGCTCTCGCAGGGCGGCGGCTGACGCGCACGCCATAGGGCCACCACCGACTGTGTTGCCGGCCTTGCTCGTATCTCCGTGGAGCTAAGTGCCGACGAGCGCGCGGCGGTGTGGTGCGCGGCCGCAAGATGACATCGTACGAGTCGATCCAGACCGACCTCAAGAACGCCGGCGCAAACTGGGTCGATCAGGAGGTGGTGAACGATCAGGGGTTGGTGACCAGCCGCAAGCCCGCCGACATCCCGGCCTTCAACCTCAAGATGATCGAGGAGTTTGCCGAAGGCGGCCACGACCGCCAGCGCACGGTCGGCAGCGCGCGCGAGATTCAGGGTTGCACTATTGTAAGCAACTGCGCGACGTGGTAGCATGGTCGCGAACCACCCAATATAGGAGTCCTTCGCCATGGCCGACACAGCCTTCAGCACCGCCCTACAGCACCGGCTCGACGATGGCGTGCAGTGGGGGCTGCGCCACTGGCTGCTGCTGGTCAACGGCGGGGCGATCCTGTACGCTGGGCTGCCCTGGCTCTCGCCGCTGGCGAAGGCAAGCGGCCATCCGCTGATGGGTGAACTTCTATTTCGGATCTATACGCCGCTGTGCCACCAGCTACCCGAGCGCTCGTTCTTCGTCTGCGGCCATCAGGTCGGGTTCTGCCATCGCTGTGTGGCAATGTATAGCTCGATCGTCGCAGCCGGCCTATTGTTCGGGCTGCTGCGGCGCCGCATCCGGCCCGCCTCGCTGAAGATCGGCGGCCTGCTGCTGCTGCCGATCTTGATCGATGGCCTGACCCACATGGTGGATGATCTGTCTGGGCTGGGCTTCCGTGGCGGCGGCGATGCGATCGGCACGCTCAACTTCTGGCTGCGCATGATCACCGGCGCGCTCGTCGGCGTCGCGATGCTGCTGGTGGTTTACCCGCGCGTCGAGCGCGACCTGCGCCGCCATCCGGCGGCGCAGTAAGGGACTCGCAGTAAAGAACCCCAACAGGCTGGCGCGGATCTAGCCTGGCGGCCCAATCGCGTTCGATCTGCACCAACACACCAGCCTGCTGTTCCCGACGGTCTATCGCATACTATGCGTACATATCGATCGCAAAGGCGCGTTGAAGAAGCAGGTGCGGCCGGCGCGCTGATACTGATCATCACGTATGCCGACCATACCAGCCGGCGTGCAGCGCCAGCCAGCCGAGCCCCAGCGCCAGCACCCACGGCATCAGCTGGCCAAAGGCCAGCAGCCCGAGCAGCCCGCCCCACAGCAGCATACCGCGCAGGCCCCGCCACAGCTGTCCATTGACCCAGGCCGACTCGGCCAGCAGCACCCCGCCAAGGAGTACGACGATCGGCCAGATTGTGGCAGCGCGCAGGCCGTTCAGCGCGAACAGCTGTGCGAGCCCGATCACCACTGCTGTCCCAAATACCAGCCCCACCAGCGGAACAAGCGCTTGCTGGATGCGTTGCCACGCATCGGGACTGGCCGCGCGATCGACATGCACGCTGTCCACGGTAGGGCACACGATATCGGCTGGACTCAAGCGAACGGTCGGTCCGACAGCCGGAGGTATCGGCACGCGCATACGTGCGGCCGGCGTGATCAGCCGGGCGCCGCAGACGATACAGAATGTTGCCGGTTCCGGCGAATGTTCGCCACAATCCTGACAGCGCGCCATCGCAACCTACTTGGTTGATTCATCTCTTCTTATTATACAACTTACATGGTATGTCGAGAATCAGGCATGATGGCGCCCGCTTCAGGCTCGGCCGGCGGTGGCTGAGGGCGAGTGGAATGTGCAATCCCGATATTAGTCGCCGACTTCTGCCTGCTGCACGACGATCAGCCGGAATAGGTCGCTCTCGGTGATCATGCCGATAACCCGACCTTCCTCAATCACCGGTACGCCGCCGATTCGGTGATCCAGCAGCAGCCGCGCAACCACCCGGATCGGCGTATCTGGCATAACCGTCACAACTGTGCGGGTCATAATCTCGCCGATCGGTAGGTCGGCAACCCGATGGTATAGGCTATAGTCACGCACGTCGGTGATATGCGAATCAGACACGCGATTGATATCGCCTTCGGTCACGATGCCCACCAATTGACCGGCCGCGTTCACCACCGGTAGGCGGCGAACATGCTGCTGCTTGAGCCGCTGGCGCACATCGGGCAGCGGCATCGATTCATCGACAACCAGCGCTGGGCTGCTCATCCATCTTCGTACTGTATCCATTCTTTTTCAATTCCTTGTCGCCCAGAACGAATATCGTAATATAATTAATCAGCCCCTTCGGCCTCTGCGCCGGGCGGCGTGACATACGATAGAATATAATCATACGCGCTGGCGGCAGCGCGCGCACCATCGCCGATCGCGATCAGCACCTGCTCAGCAAACGCCGTCGTCACATCGCCAGCCGCGAACAGGCCCATCTGCGTCGTCGCGTTTCGATCATCTACCATAATGAAGCCATCGATATTCACCCTGGCAAGCTTGCGTACTATGCCGCTATTCGGCAGCAAGCCCAGGTCGGCGAAGGTCGCATCGACCTGCAGCCAGGATCGCTCGCCATCGTGCTCGACCGCGACCTGCTCGACACCGATGCTGCCGGCGATCTCGACCACCTGATAGCCTACCAGCACGCTGACATTTGCAAAGCGGCGCAGCGAGCGAGCGAGCGGATTAGTCATCCCGGTCGCATCCGGCGCGATCAGGTAGACCTGCTCAGCCACACGCGCTAGCTCGACCACGCCACGTAGGGCGCGCATGGTCGTACCAACTACCACCACACGCTTGCCGGCCAGCAGCTGGCTGTGGGTGGTGATCGAGTAGCCGATCCCGTGATCGAGCAGCGCCTTTGCGCCCGGCACATCTAGCTTGAGCGGCGTCGCGCCGGTGGCGATCAGCACCGCGCGCGCCTCCAGCGCGCCGTGATGCTGGGTTTCGATCTGAAATACGCCATTGTGCTTGTGCAGATCGATCACCCGGTCGCGCAGCACCGCGCCGGCGTGGCTTGTGACGCGCCGCTCGAATAGCTGAACCGCCTCGGCGCCGGCCAGATATTCCTCGCCCGCCTGCCCAGCCAGCTGCTGCTGCGTTCCAGCTTTGCCGCCGACATCCTCGTAGATCGTGACGGCATCGAGCCCTTTGCCAAGCGCATACAGCGCGGCCGACAGCCCTGCCGCGCCACCGCCAATGATAACAAGATCATGCATTGGTTTCCTCATTCTTTATTGCTGTATTAAGATACCTGGGGCCGATGTTGGTCGCTCCAGCTATCCCTGATCGGTGGCGGGGGTGTGGGGCGAAGAGCCGCCCCACACCCCCGCCACCGATCAGCCAAATCTAATTCCAATGAATCCCGCTGCGCGTGGCTTGCATGACCGCACCGCGCCGGTCAAGCAGCAGGCGCACCGAGCAGCGTAGCGGGCAATCGCGCACCGTACACTGGCCGCTCTCGGCGACCAACGCCGATATGCCATTTGGGCAATCGCCGGCCAGGCATGCCTCGGCCGTCACCGCACAGCTCGGCGAGGCCGGTGGGCTATCGAGCATGCGCAGCTGGAGCGGCGCGGCTTTCAACTCAGGCACATGCTGGCTTATATATGTACGTGCAGCGATCAGCAAAGGATTAGGGCGTTTTCTGCGTGCCATAGTTGTAGCTCTTTCACTTCCACATCGCTGACAGTGTCGCATAGTTGTGGCGCTTATCACGAATAAAGCTCGCTACCATGTGTGAAGAAATCACAACCGACATGCTGATGCCGTGGCTGGTATAATATATGGCGATACACTTACACAAGGCCCAAGTATAATAGGACGCGCAGCAATGCCCAAACTACTCGCTTCAGATCAGCACCCCCAGCGCGCGCGCTACCAGGCGCGGCGCGGCCGGCGCGCCACACGAATCGCAGCCTTGCAGGCGCGCGTGGCCGAGCTGGAGGCTCAGGCTGGGTCACAGCGCGCGCTCCAGGCGGCCACGCCCACCGAGCGCCTCAACACATTGCTGGCAGTCAGCGCAGCGCTCCTGGTCACACACGAGATCGAATCGATTATGGGCCTGATCGTCCAGCGGGCAGGCCAGCTGTTCCCGGGCGCAAGCGGCGCGCTGCTGTTTCTGGCCGAAGAGGAATCCGGCGATCTGAAGCTGCGCGCCGCCAGCAGCGGCCCGCTCGGCGGCCTAACGGCTCAACCAGGTCAGGGCCCAGCTGGGCGCGCCTTCCTCAGCCCGCGCGCGATGCTGCTGGTCGGGCCGGAATTTGAGTTAGCGCTTGAGGAACTCGATCCGACACAGATCGCCTGGCTTGAGCAGCTGCTGCAACCCTGGCCGCCGGTCAGTGCGCTGCTGGCGCCACTGCGAATCGAGACCCAGCGCCTGGGCGCGCTGGTGCTCTACGGCGGCACAAACGCGCATATGTTCATCCCGCGCGATCTGCCGTTCGTCCAGGCGCTGGCCGATCTGGCGGCAGTGGCAATCGCCGAGACATCGCAGCGCGAGCGCGCCCGGCTGCTCCAGCGCAATCTTACGCAAACCCAATCGCTGCACGCCGAGACCCAGGCGCGCCTGGATACCGCCCAGGCCCAGCTGCTACAGAGCGCCAAGCTAGCGGCGGTCGGCGAGCTGGCGGCCTCGGTCGCCCATGAGATCAACAACCCGCTCTATGCCGCACGCAATAGCCTGTATTTGGTCGAACAAGATCTGCCACCTGGTGCACCGCAGCGCCAGTTTCTGGAGATCGCCCGGGGCGAGCTTGGCCGGATCGCGCGAATCATCACGCGCATGCGCGATTTCTACCGGCCGACCCGTGTCGAGCTGGAGCCAACCACGATCAATGATGTGCTGATGGCGACGATCGATCTGGTTCAGACGCACCTGCGCCATGGGCAGGTTGCTGTCGCCACTGATCTCGCCGGCGATCTGCCGCAGATGACCGCGCATACCGATCAGATCCGCCAGGTCTTCCTCAACCTGATGCTGAACGCCTGCGACGCTATGCCGAACGGCGGAACACTGCGGATCACCAGCCACGCGCATCCAGCCAGCGCAGTGCAGCCCGCCGAAATCGTTGTCCAGATCGCCGACAGCGGCGTCGGCATCGCACCAGAGCATCGCGCGCACTTGTTCGAGCCGTTCTACACCACCAAAGTGCACGGCACCGGCCTGGGCCTGGCGATCAGCGCGCATATCATCACACAGCACGGCGGCCAGATCGAGGTCGCGAGCGAGGTTGGCATCGGGACGACTTTCACCGTGCGCCTGCCAGTGCTCGCCCCAGGCAGCTGACAATGGACGATAGTGGCAAGGTTGGGTTGTGCGAGCGGGCGCAGCTCCTCGCGCTCCCCGCTGGGTAGGCGAGCCGCCCCCCAGACCCCCTGCACATAATGCTTGCCGCGCGATAAGCAGCACCGGCACATGCCTCCGATGTGCCGAGACCTTGATGATTGCTGGCTGGCGCAGATCAGCCCGCAGGCATGCGCGCCGGACATTTGGCATACTACAGCATCGAATCGGGGTGCCAAGGGGCGCACGCCCCTGGCCGGGGGTGCAGGGGGCGCGGCCGCTCCCTGCCGCCGCCCGCGTAGGGCAACTGCATCTCGCATGGAGGGATGCGGGCGGGGCAGTGCCCGCCCAGCCCCACCCTAAACTATTCAGTTGTCGAATCGTCACTCTGCGTTCACAATCATCATCACAGCGGGCGCGCGCTTCCTGATAGCATCAACATACATGCATACGACCCAGGCTGCAATCAGGAAAGCTGAGCATTCATGGCAACGACCAAGATTTTGATATTTGATAGCGACCCAGCAGCGGCGATGGTGACGCAGCATGGGTTACAGCGGCTGCAGCCTGGCTCCGAAGTGACGACAGCGACCTCAGCCGGCGATGCCTGGCTAAGCTGCCTGCACCAGTCGGTTGATCTGCTGATCATCGATCCGAGCCCGGCCAACAGCGCGTCCTCGGCACTCATCAAAGCGCTACGCACCGACCGGCCGAATACCGACGTGTTGGTGCTGACAGCGTATGATACGCCGCGGCTGCGCGCTCAGATGCGCGCGCTCGGTGTATCACACTACCTGGCCAAGCCGGTTGAGCTGCGTGAGCTTGGACACGAAGTCGGGCTGCTGATGGAGCAGCGCACTGGCACGAGTTGACATGCGGGTGACCCGATGATACGATTTGAACGTTAGAAGGGTTCATCCGCGCTACTCAATGAGGACAGGAGCCGACCCATGAGCCAGAGCGCCCGCATCCTGATCGTCGACGACGAGGCCACCATCCGCTTGACCCTGGGCACGCTGCTGAAGCGCGCCGGCTACGAAGTCACGCCGGCTGAGAACGGCCATGAAGCGGTTGGGCTGCTTGAGCAGCAGCGCTTCGATCTCATGCTGGTTGATTTGAAGATGCCCGAGATGGATGGCATGCAGGTGGTCGCCGCAGCGCGCCAGCGCCAGTCGGATCTGGCGATCATCGTGCTGACCGGCCATGGCTCGCTCGAAACTGCGGTCGAGGGGCTGCATCAGGGCGTCTTCGACTATCTGCTCAAGACCACCGAGCCAGCCCAAGTGATCGAGCGCGTGAAGATCGGGTTGGCTGCGCGCGCCCAGCAGCTGCGCCAGCGCACGCTGCTGGATGTGGTCGGCACGGCGGTGCAGGAACTGCGCGGCACCCCAGCCGGCGGATCGGACGAGCCAGGCGGCACCGGCGAGCGTGGGATCACCGTCGGCGCACTGCGGCTGGACACTTGGCGACAGGAGGCTACCCTGGCCGGCCGCACCCTTCCGCTGACTCCCACCGAGTTTCGCGTGCTGCTGTGCCTGGCCGAGCACGCCGGCGCCATGCTGCCCTACGCGCATCTGGTGCGCTGCGCCCAGGGCTACGACGCCGACGAACTGGAGGCGGGCGAGCTGATCAAGCCGCACATCCACCACCTGCGCCAGAAACTCGAGCCCGACCCGACCACGCCGCGCTATATTCTGAACGTGCGCGGCAAGGGCTACCTGCTCTCGCCAGTCGGCGAATGATCATTCTCTTTGTATTCATTTGACAGGACTTACCTTGTAGCCGCATCGCAATGCTAGGATGCACAAAAGAAACCGGCAACGACGCCGGCGCGCAAGCGTCGGCCATCGCTACACGGAGGCGACGATGGAAACGACCTACAGGCGTATACTCACGCCAGGCCTGATCGACGCACCGCTGAAGCTCCAGCTGCTGCTGCTGTTTTACCGCCATCCACGCTACTGCGGCGATTCTCGAAGCCTGAGCGAGTGGCTGCGCGAAGAGCCCTGGGCGGTGATGGAATCGCTGGAGGCGCTGTTCGAAGCTGGTTTCCTGGGCTGTGTTGAGTCCAGCGGCCGCACCAGCTATCGTCTGGAGCCGAGCCCGGAGCACTGGGATACACTCGAGCAGCTCGTGATCTACTACGACGATCCGCTCTGGCGCGACCAGATCTACGAGCTCCTGCGTCAGGCCGACCGCGAACGGCAGTTCCGCGTTAGCCTGGCGATGCCATACGAGCGTGCCTATGCCGGCTAATCGCGCGCTGGACGTGGCAACACTCGAAACGACACAACCCGCGGCCAGGCATGAGCCGCAAACAGCGCCGCCGCTAACATATACAGCAGCCCCATCAGCGGCGGCAGCGCGCCCCATCCGGGCCAGGCCGCCAACGCCACCAGTGGATCATGCAGCGCACCAAGCACGACGCCGCAGTTGAGCGCGGCATAGCAGCCCCACACCAGGCGCTCGTCGCCGCGCGTGCCACGCGCGTCCAGCCGCGGCAAAATCCAGAACGCCACGCCACAAGCCAGCTGCACCGTCCAGCCCACCAGCAGCATATGAATGTGCGCTGCGCGCAGCGCCCATAGCCAGGGTAGCAGCGACAGGCCTTTGTTCAGCAGTACCAAGCCGCCCACGCTATAGCCAATCGCCAGCCACAGCAGCGCGGTGCGGATCATCAGCTGGCTCAGACGTGGCATAGCAACCTCTAGATATGATAGAACTTACACAAACCACGGATTTCTTACCCTTTGTAGGTCATTTTTTCGCCCCGCGCGGCGAAAAAATGACCTACAAAAGAAAGAAAGTACCATGCTGCCGTTCGTCCTGAGCGTGTCGAAGGGCAGGCTACCATCGCTTTTGCGTAAACCCTACATTATCTGCTGCCGGCCGGCCTTCCTTTGACGCGCGGCCAGATTGCGATCACAAACGCCCACACAGCCAGAGCTTGTAGCAGCGCCGAGATCGCCAGCGGCCAGCCCAGCCAGGGCGGTGCGAGCCAGGAGTGCAGCGGTTCGAAGACTACGCGCAGCAGCAGGCCGGCGTTCAGCGCGCCATAGGTGAACCAGCCCAGCCGCTTATCGCCGCGCGGCCGTTCGCGCGAGTAGGGCGGAAACATCCACAGCGCGACGCCACAGATCAGCTGCGTGACCCAGCCGACCATCAGCAGATGGTAGAAGACCGGCAGCAGCACCCCGATCCGGCCATCGATCGCCAGGCCCTGATTGGCCAGCACCAGGCCGCCCACGATGAAGGCCGCCAGCAAATATGCCAGCGCCGTGCGAATGAAGTAGCGTGCCTGCGTATGCATGGGCTATGATGGCATCAGCGCGGCGCGGCGACGGTGCCAGGTCACATACGCGAACACGCCGTCGGTGCTGGCGATCGCCCGCGGCACGCCGCGTGGGATCACCACAATCTCGCCGGCGTGAACACGCCGTTCTGTCCCGTCGAGCGTCAGCAGACCGTCGCCCTCCACAACCACGATCGTTACATCCAGCTCAACGTTAATATGCGCCCCGATCGCCGCGCCGCCGCTGAGGCGAATCAGATTAATGTTCAGCTGCTCGCCTGAGCTGCTCCAGATTGGCCCATCGTGGCCGGCAACGGCCAGCAGCGCATGCGAATCGACAATTGCCGGAAGCGATTGTTCCACGCTAGCTCCTCCCAACCTGCGGCAGCGCCCTACTATCACACAATCAGCGCGATCTCCTGCGGCCGGTGGTTGCGGGCCTCGTTCATGCTGCCGCTGCGGAAGCCCTGCAGATCGAGCGTGACATACACATAGCCCAGCTCCTTCAGCCGCGCGATGATGCGCTCGCGCTGCTCCAGCACGATCGGCAGATCTTCGGGCAGCACCTCCAGTCGAGCGATTGTGTCGTGGTGGCGCACGCGAAACTGGCTCAGGCCCAGGCTGCGGATGAAGCGCTCGGCCTCGTCCAGCACGCGCAGCTTGGCGGCGGTCACTCGCTCGCCATAGGCGATCCGCGAAGAGAGGCAGGCGAACGAGGGCTTGTTCCAGTTCGGCAAGCCCAGCCGTTGCGCCAGCGCACGTATCTCGGCCTTGCCCAGGCCGGCGTCGATCAGCGGGCTGCGCACCTGGAAATCGGCCGCCGCGCGATGGCCTGGCCGGTGCGTTCCAATATCGTCGGCCATTGCGCCGTAGACGATCGCATTGAGGCCGTGCTGGCGGGCCAGCGGCTCCAGCTCGGTGAACAGCACTTTCTTGCAGTGGTAGCAGCGATCGGGCGAATTCGCAGCGTAGGCCTGATCCTGTAGCTCGGCGGTCTGAACGACGATATGCGCACAGCCGATTGCTGCGGCCAGCGCGCGCGCCTCGGCCAGCTCCTCACGCGGGTAGGTCTCCGAGTCGGCCGTCGCGGCGATCGCGCGCGCTCCCAGCGTGTCGTAGGCGACTTTCAGCAGCAGCGTGCTATCGACGCCGCCCGAGAACGCCACCAGCACTGAGCCAAGCTCGCGCAGGCCATCCCGCAGGCGGGTGTATTTTTCATCAAGTGTAAGCATCATTTCCTCCGTAATACAAAACCGAGAACCGAGAACCGAACATACTACAGCTGGTTCTTGGTTCTTGGTTCTTGGTTCTTCCGCGCCATCCCGGCCCGCGCCGCGATCAGGCCGGCCATTGCGCCCGCGCCAATACCGTTGTCGATGTTCACTACCGCCAGGCCTGGCGCACATGTCTGAAGCATGCTGGTCAGCGCGCCCAGGCCGCCGCCGCCCAGCCCATAGCCCACCGAGGTTGGCAGTCCAATCACCGGCACATCCACCAGCCCGGCCACCACCGAGGGCAGCGCGCCATCCATGCCCGCCGCCACAATGATCGCGTCGGCCGGCGCGGCCAGCATTACGCGCAGCGGCTCGAACAGCCGGTGCAGGCCGGCCACGCCGACATCGTAAGCGCTGTGAACCGCGCAGCCCATCTCGTGGCACAGTGCGGCCGCCTCCTCGGCCATCGGGATGTCGCTGGTGCCGGCCGTGAGCACCCCGACATGCCCGCCGTTGGGCGCGACATCCGCGCCCGGCATGTGCAGCGCCAGCGTGCGACCCTCGGCGTAGCGCATCCAGATCACATCGGCAGTCAGAGATTGCTCCAGCAGCGCCAGCGCCTCGGGCGGCACACGGCTGAGCAACACGCGACCCAGCTCATGGAGCAGCCTCTGGGCGATCGCCAGCGTTTGCGCCGGCGTCTTACGCTCGCCCAGCACCACCTCGGGGATGCCGGTGCGCGCGGTGCGATGGAGGTCGAGATTGGCGAATTGTTTCAGTTGGTCCAGAGCGTGGGTCATCGAATTGCTCCCGATCGTGTGTTGGTGTGAGCCAGATGATACCACACGGCGGACGTGTATGGTACACTATTCACATTGATCGCTGGCAGAGATTGATATGGTGAGACAATCGCTCTATGACCAATCAGAGCAGCTTTCCCTACCTCCTAATCAGCCTCTCAGCCGAGCCCGACAGCACCTGGCGGCAGGCGATTACGGCCGATGTCACCTGCCTCGGCCGGCCCGAGGCGAATGCGAGTGCGCCGGAAACGATCGATCTGCGCACCGACTGGGCATCGCGCAAGCACGCGCGGATCGTTCGCCAAGGCGCCGCGTATGTTCTGGAGAACTGGCAGGGCCGAAACGGCATCGGCGTCTACGAGCGCTGCCTTCAGCCGGGCGACACACACATTCTGCGCCACGGCGACCAATTCCGCATCCCGGATCTTTCGACCGCCTACGCGCGCATCCTGTTCTTGATCGACGACAAGACCACCATGCGCCTGCCGCTCCAGATCGACCCCCGCCAACACAAGGTGCTGGTGTTCGGCGAGCCAGCGCCGCTGCGCGGGCTGGAATACCGGCTACTCGCGTACCTGTACGACCACACCGGCGAAGTGTGCCCCTACGAAGACTTGCTGGCGCACCTCTGGCCGGATTACTACAAAGTCGATGGGCGGCGCGCTGAGCTGGATGTCTACCTGGCCCGCGTACGCGCGCGTCTGCGCGAGGCCAGTGGCGGCTTCAGCTTCATGCAGACGCTGCGCGGTCATGGGGTACGGTTGGTGATATAGTCACAGCTCGCGGCGTAAAATCTATCTCCCGCTTTTCCATCGCGTTTCGAGCCCACGGCAGCATGTGTTTCCATTTCATTTTCAGTCCTACTCTTATCAGATAATTAAGGATCGTCTAGGGCTTCTGCATGTTGCGCCGGCGCGGCGGCTGGGTTACGATGGTGCCGGGTTCCACTTGCAGATGGACACATAGCCATGCCCTTCCCTACTAGCAGCCTGGCCCAGATCGGCCGCTTCACCGACATTCGGCCAATCGGCCGCGGCGCGTGCGGCCAGGTTTATGTCGCCAAGGATAATCTGGGGCGCATGGTCGCAGTCAAGGAGGCGCTGCCTGACGATCAGGAGTTCTCGTGGGTGCGCGCCAAATTCCAAAAAGAGGCACGTATCCAGGCGGCATTGCAGCATCCCAATGTCATCACAATCTACTCGCTCGAAGAAGATGCCGACACGCGCGAGCTGTACCTGGTGTGTGAGTATGCCAACGGCGGGTCGCTGGCGGATCACCTGGCGTCTGGCTGCGTCCTCGAGGCCCACGCGATTCTGATCGCCCGCGACATCTGCGCCGCGATCGAGGCGACCTGGCGGCAGCTGATCGTCCACCGCGACATAAAACCCTCCAACATCCTGCTAATCAAGGATTCGGCGGATGCGATCGTCGGCGCCAAGCTCGGCGATTTTGGCGTCGCGCAGGATCAGAAGCAGCGCCGCACCACGTTGCTACCTGGCCTGGGCCACCCTGGCACTCCGCTGTACATGCCGCCCGAACAAGGCAACATCGCCACCGTGCTGGATGTGCGCGCCGATCTGTACG
>WNFV01008866.1_pt1 | contig 13912 bp, 13 predicted proteins | sample 5400101 | NCBI WGS metagenome assembly WNFV01 (sample SAMN13153361, study PRJNA577476) | soil metagenome | isolation source: 115 cm soil or saprolite under grassland replicate 1 | place: USA:California | collected 2016-06-15 | reverse complement strand
CGACGAGCACCAGCCCGAGCAGGCTGACGAGCAGCCCATGCGCGGCACCCACGCCCGTGACGATCACGGCCCGCCAAGCGGCTGCCCAGCCACTAACGTCGTGGTTACGCGCCTCGGTCATCAGGTACCCGTAAGCGGCGCCCGCCAGCACCACCGGCGCCGCCAAACCGCCGTGGGCGGTCTGCCACCAGGCGGGAGGCAGGGCCATCAGCACCAGCAGGCCGACCGCTGCTGCGGCGGGTACCCGCAGCAGCCACTGCGCCCCCCAACGCCGGCCCAGGCAGACGACCCCGAGCCCGAGCAGCCCATAGCACGCACCAGCGGCCCAGGCCGCCCACACAAACTGCTGCCGGGCTGCGAGCCAGCCCGCGCCGATCCCCGTGCCGGCCACGCCCGCCCACAGCGCCAGCCGGGTCAGGCGGCCTGACCATCCGGGCCATCGCGGGCTGTAGGCGGCGAGGCGGATGGCCGCGCCGACCTGGAAGCGGGGGAGCAGGTGCCGCTCGACCACCTGGTCGGCAACAGCGCTGTCGTCGGCCGTGAGCGGCGCGCGACCCTGGAGTGAAGCCAGCCGGAGGACCAGGGGCGGCCCACGCCGACGGTTGGCGAAGACGATCGTCCGCAGCTCGGCCTCGAGCTCGGACGACGGTGCTGCGGCAAGGAAGGCGTGCGACTGGTGTTCGTCCACGCTGCGCTGCCATTCCCAACGCGCCTGCCGGCAACGCCCGATGAACAGGTGGGCGGACTGGTTGCCAAGCGCCCTCCCGACCAGCCCATAGCGACCGTAGCCGGCTGCCGCCCGCCAGGGACTGCCCTGCTCGCCGCCGTGCCGCAACGGCTCGGTGAGGACCAGGAACCGCAGCCTCGCCGCCACGGGCCGCAGCACCTCCCGGTCGTAGGCCGGGAGCGCCGTGCCGCTGGGCCCGCCGTCCTCCAGGCACAGCCACGCCGTCTCGGCCATCCAGCAGGTCCAGAGCCACAGATCGACGGTGGTGCGCCGATCCGGGTGGACGCGCCGGGCGGCTTCCTTGAGGGTCTGGTCGGGGGCGAACAGCACCGCGAGCAGCAGCGCCCGCGTCGCTCGCAGGTGCCCGGCCGCCATGCGCAGCCGCCGTTCGACCTGCGGAACCGGCATGGCGTTGGTGTCGCGGATGCGCTCGTGGACCTTCCGGAACAAGCGCCAGAGGCAGTCGTCCTGCAGCGCGTCGGCGTCCCGGTCCGGCCAGTCGACGGGGCGGCTGCCCCGCATCGACGGGAAGACCCCCTCGCACAGGCGCCGTTGGAACGCGTCGATGCCGCGAGGCAGGTCCGGGCCGGCCATCACCGTCACTGGGGCAGCGCCTCGGGTGTGCGCGGGAAGAGCGCCTGGATGCCTTCGCCGAACGCGGTCAGCGCCCACTCGCGGCGTCCCACCTGCTCGTAGAGGTAGCCGTCGAACACGTCGTGGGGCGGGGTCGTGCGCCGTCCCCGCGCGTCAAAGCCGTCCAGCGCACTCTGGACCAGATCCGGGGGCATCCGCCGCAGCGGCAGGCGGATCGGGTCCTCCTTGGCGTCGGCGGATTCGTGCAGCACGAAGGCCTCGACCGTGCCGGGGGGACGGAGTTGGGCGGTGTCGGGCGGCAGCGAGCGCAGACCCTCCGCCAGGCCGATGAGATATGGGATGGCCGCCTTGAAGCCGCCGGACAGATAGAAGCGGAACGGTTCGGCGCGTCTGGTCACGGTGCGGAGCAGGCCGCGGCCAAGCACGCCGAGTCCCCCCATCGCGTCGCGGAACCCCTGGGGACTGCTCGCGTCCAGGCCCGCGGTGCGGACGATGACAACCCGGCCGCGGGTCCCCGCCGGCGACTCCTCTGTGGAGGCGAGGTACCGCACCCGGTCCAAGCCCCCTTCGGTCAGCGCGATCGCGTTCCACACCGCGGCGGTCATGCCGGTCATGGTGTCGGAGGCGAGCAGGACGGCGATGTCGTCGTCGGACACGAACCGCGAGCGGGCGGCCCGGTCGAACGTGTCCAGCTCCGCGCTGGCCTTCGGGGGCCACAGGTCCGGCCGGACGGCACCGACCAGCTGCCGCACCTCCGCCGGGACCGCCACGTCCGGGCCGAACCATTGGGTCAGGAGCCGGCTGGCCGCCTCGCGGTCCCGGTCGACCAGCCGACTCAGCAGCGCGCCGGGCTGCCGGCTGTCGATCGCCTCGGCCGCGGCCCAGCCGGCATCGGACTGGTCACCTAGGCCCGCCGGGTCGACGAAGAACCGTTCGAGGAGGTTGACCCCCACCGACACGACGTGCACGGTCATGCGGCACCGCCGTCCAACGACACCGCGTCGACCTGCAGGTAGCCGTAGCCGGCGGAGGTCTTGGCGCCCGCGCCGAGGTCGCGCAGCGCCGCCGCGCACCAGCCCGCCGCCAAGCGGACATCGTCGGCCACCGGCCCGGCAAGGTCGACCGCGAAGCTGCCGCCGTTGACGACCAGGAACTGGACCGGCATGGGATTGTGGTACTCGGCGGGCGGACTCGGGTGCCGGGCTGGCGCCTCCGTGTCGCTGGTGTCCCGGTAGTACGGCTGCACGTGCGGGGTGAGGACGTCACGGGCGACCTGGACGGGGGCGCCGGCTGGGAGGGCGTCGAGGAACCACACCGTCCCCCGGCTCACCCGGTGCTCATCTCTGTCGTTATCGCGGCGGCCTGGGTGCTCGCCGTTGTGCTGCTCCCGGGGATCAGCCGGGCGGGGCAGCCCGAACAGGGCTGTGATCTGGTCGGGCTCGGCGCCGGACTGCGTCGCCCATGCACACGTGACGCCCTTGAGCGTTGAGCCTGGGATCACCGGCCACCCGTACGTGCCGTGCAGCGACAAGCCGATCTCGTAGGGGTTGGCGCGGTTGCCGAGGCCGACGGCGAGGTGCCACGCCGGCGCCACCCGCAGCCGCTCCACGTGGCGGCGACGGGCAAGCAGCGCCTCCAGTGCCCGCTTGCGGCGCCGGGCGACCAGCTCGACGAGCTCCGGGTCCTGGCCGAGCGCCTGCTCGGCCGACCACCGCATCAGCGCCGCCTCCGCCTGCTCATCGAAGCGGCCGGTGTCATCGACGAACGCGACCCGCTGGAGCAGGACGAGGGGGTTGGCGCCCTGGCCGAGCTGGAATCCGAGTCGCCCCCGCACGGCGGTCGCGGTGGCCTCCAGGACCGCCCCGAGCGGACCGGCCGCCCGGGTCATCGGTCCTGCTCCGGTGCTTGTGTCTTCGCCGCCTCGTACTTCGCCTCGGCCAGACGGCTCAGCCAGCCGGCCAGCGCCTCGGCTTCGGCCGCGGCCCGCGCGTAGTCCTGGGGCTCCATGCCGGCCAGCGCTGCAAGCACTCCGGGGTTGCCGTCAGCGGCGGCGGCGACGAGCCGGCGCTCGATCAAGTGGCTCCGGATCCCGTCGGCGACCTTGGCGTACGCCCTGCCGAGCTCGGTCTGCTCGTCGGACTTGGCGACAAGGAAGGCGTAGGTCGCGGCGAGCCCGGCGGTGCGCACCATGACGGGCAGCCGGCGGTAGCGGGTCCGCAGCTCGTCAGAGATCCGCCCTAGCAGCATCGCCGCGGCGGCGGCGGCCATGCCCTGGTCGACCCGTCGTACCGCCGTCATACCGGCCCTCCCAGCAGCCGCGTCCAGACCAGCCCCTTGCCGATGGTCTCGTCTCCACCCACCTGGACGGGTCCCCGCTGCAGTAGCGCGCGGAGCAGGTCCAGGTGCACGGCGACGGCCTCGCCCAGCTCGGTCCGCAGGGTGAGCGAGGCCGCCAGGATCGTCTCGGCCGTCAGGTACTCGCTGTAAAATGGCCCGTTCTCCACCTCCTTGTGCTCGCCGAGCTGCACGCGCGCGACGAACTCGGTGCACTCCTTGAGCAGCACGGGCATCACGTCCGACCCGACCAGGAGCAAGTCCGCACGCAGCTTGTCAGCCAGCGACTGGAACGGCTCGCCAGCGCCGAGCGCATCGGCCGCGAGCCGGTCCGCCCACCGCCCGAGCGGCTCGCTCAGTTCGCTCCCCAGCTCCACCAGGCAGGGGCCGAGGACCTGCGGTCGGCGCTCGCCCACCCAGTCCGCCGAGCTTGCCAGCCCTCGGTTCGACACGACGGCCGGCACATCCGGCACCGCCGCCATGCCTGCCTGCAGGATTGCGTACTTGCGTGCAAGCCGGGCAAGCGCCAACTCAGAAGTCGCCCAGGCGAAGGTGCGCTGCAGCGTCGGGACGGGCATGGCGACCAACTGGGCGTCGCCCACGGCCAGCAGACCAGCCGACGTCTCACCGTCGCCATCCTGAAGCGTCCCCACGGGCGAGCCGAACACCGCTTTGAGGAGGTCCAGATCCCAGGGAACCTCCTTGGCGGCCTGGCGCAGCGCGCCCTTCAGGCTCTGCCCCCAGATCACCGGATAGCCCGTAGTGGCCTCGCGCTGTACGGGCAGGTCCAGCGCACCGAGGCTGTCGGCGGCGCCGGCATGCACCGGCGACTCGGCGTACAGGTACAGCAGCAGTTCGGTCAACGCCCACACTCCTGTCAGAACGACTCCTGATGTCCCCACACTCCGGTCAGGACTACGCCGAACCCGGCGGTCCGCAGGCGGTCGCGGGCTGGACGCCCGTACGCCCGCCCATGCACGGCGTCGGCCCAGCGGGCCGCCTCCGCTTCGTCGTCGAAGGCCAGCAGGTAGACCGACCCGGGCGGTACGGCCCAACGCAGCGCCTTCGACCGACCCATACCGAGCCGGGGCGAGGCGGTCGCCACCGGCTCCGGCTCCCCGACCGCCGCCGCGACCAGCCGCGCCCCCTCAGGCACCGGGAGCCTCCAGCCGTCCGGCCAGATCGCCGGGGTCGCCACGTAGACAAGCACCCGGCCCTCGGGATATGAGGTCGGTCGCGGCGGCCAGTCCACGCCGGTGGCGACGCTCACCTCGGCGAGGCGCGCGCGGCCGCCGAGCTGCACCGGTCCGACCGGCACCCCGGTCCATCCCACCGGCAGCTCGCACTCGGCCAGGAAGACCCAGCCGTCCTGTGGCCGCAGATGGGTCGCCGCGTACAGGTATCCGACGGCCGCGGTGCGCCCATCCATCCTGGCCAGGCCGACCCGCCGCTCCACCACGAGCGGCTCGGGCGTGACCCGCCGCAGACGGTCGGCGCCGACGACGCTGCCGGCCGGGAGCAGCTCCCCGAACAGGTAGGCTCGAAGTGTCCCTCCGGGCATCCACCACGTCTGCCGCCCACCCTGGCCCTCGAGCTGGTCCTGGTAGCTTCCGGACAGGTCGGTCGTGACCGCTACTGGTCTGGGTCGCAGCCGCCTGACCCGGCCGGGCTCACCGTCGGGCACAACAAGGTCCGCTGGCGCCGGGAAGCACGTCGTCCAGGTGTCCCCGGACGGCCGCGCCAGGATCGGGCCTCGAACCTCAGAAGGCTCTCGCTGACCGTAGGCGGCGTAGACCGCGCCGGCGACCGTGCTTGGCCCTGGTCGGGTCGTCTCGGCGGTCGCATCGGTCCCAGCGTCGAACCGGCGTCCGTCGCGCACCAGAACCGTGTCGCGTGGCGCGAAGGCCACCCACTCCAAGGCACTCACCGGCACTCCTGACGGATGAAGACCGCGACACGCGCGGCGGCGATCGGTGGTCGCCGCATCCAGCCGCCCGCCTCTGGTCCGGCCGGGGAGCGTTCGTGCAGGCCAAGGCGAGCCAGCGCAACCGCATCACCGCGGCTGCCGCCGTGGCGGCCCACCAGCCTCGCCAGCTCAGCAAGGTACAGCGGCTCCGGCAGGCCGCCTCCGGCCAACTCGTCCGCGTCCCGTTCCAGCTCGGTCACCAGACGTGGCGAAAGGCTCCGCCGGTCGACCCGGCCGGTGAACAGGTCGAACGACTCCGCCGCGGTCTGGCCGGCCGATTCCACCGCGCCTTCGTCGAGCGGCTGCCACGGCTGGATCGACTGCTCGCGCACGCCGGAGCGCCGCAGGAACCCGACCGCAAGCGCATGCTTCGCTGGCGAGGCAGCCTTGGCGTCCTCCAGCAGTCGCCGCACTTCGGCAACCGCACGCCGGAGCGACGAGCGGCTGTGGAAGAACAGCACGGCGGTGCTCGCCGTCGGCAGCTCCGCAGGCGCCAGGCCGTGGCAGCGCCGGGCGGCTTCCAGCGCGGTCGCGGCCGGCACGAAGGCGAGCAGGTCGTCACCGCCGGCGTACACCGGCACCCCGAGCAGCTCCCGGGACTCCAGCGCCACCCACTGGTTAGCCGCCAGTGCGCCCAGCCGGCGGGAAACGTCCGTGTGCTGGTCCTCCGTGACGCTGATGCCGGCACCATCAACAGCCTCGCCGCTGAGGAAGCGGCCCATCCCGTCGAGATCCTGGGCGAGCAGCGCCAGGTAGCGCGTCGGCGGCCCGATCCCCACGCACTTCTTCATCACCCCGGCCAGCCGGCGTGCCGCTGACCGGCCCTCGGCGGCGACCGTGCGAAGGTCGCGCCCGTCACGGTCGTGCGGCCCGTACTCCCGCTTGAGCACCTTGTCATGCCAGGCGTCCGCGTACACCCAGGGACCTGCCACGGCGGCCAGCCACTCCGCAAGGCCGCTGGCGCCATCCAAGCCCGCGACCGGCGCCTCTCGCAGGTTACGGGGCAGCGACTCGACGGCGGTACGCAGGCTTACCACAGCCGCGCGGACACCAGGGACCTCCAAGTGGTCGAGGACCTGCCCGCGGAACGTCGCCGAGGCGATCGAGCTGGTCGAAGGGAAGCCAGGACGCCGGCCCGGCCCGCTCAACCGGGGTCGCCACAGCCGCTTCACCCAGTTCGCGGCGCTCAGGGTGTCCCGCTCGTGCTCCTGCAGATCAGGCGGCAGGATGTCCTCTGCCGGCCATCGCGGGCTGAGCGAGCACAGCCGCCGCTGTGTCCACTCGACCGCGTGGAAATCCCGGACCCTCCGCCGCGCGGTCAACGCGGCCTGCGCCAGTCGCCACCGGGTCGCGTAGTTGCCGAGGCTTACCGGCGCGCAGACCCACTGGACTCCCGGCATGCCCGGCGTGTCCACGACACGGCCGAGCGCGTCCTGAACCCAGCCCTTCCAGATCCTATCGACCGCCCGGGCCGCCTCGCCCCCGACTGCCGCTCCGCTGCCGGCTGGTACCAGTGCAACCACTCGGTTGGGCACGGCCGCACCGCCGCGTGCCCCGTCGCCTCGTAGGTCAGGAGCGCCGCCGACCCCGAGGTCTCCGCCAGTCCGTGTGCCAGGTTCGACTGGGAAGACGATCTGGGTCTCCGGACCCGCATTGCGGCAGAGGGCGGTCGCCTCCATGGCCAGCCGCGCCATAATTTCGCTGGCCGAGCTCAGATCCGAGGTCGTCCGCGACTCGCTGATGAACCGCTGGACGCCTGACAGCGAGACCACAAGCAAGTCGCGGTCCTCGGTATCCCGCCTTCCGCCTTCCACATCGCCCTCCCGACACAACTGTCTGCGGGCAGCCGCCTGCGACACTCAAACGCTGAACTCCGCGACCAATCTGACGACCAATCTGACGCATGCCTCGCCTTGACCTCGATCCGGCCGAACGGCAACAGCGGGCGTGAGCTTATCGAATCCGGCTTCACGACGGAGCCGACGCGCCCGCACAACTGCACAAGGGCGCGCTCCGCCACTGTTCCGCACGACCGTGCCAGGCAAGCGGGCGAGTGGTGTCCACCTCAAGTGTCCGAAGGTGAGGTCCCCAGCGGAAGATCGATCGGCGCTGGGCCAGTCCCGTCGTCGTTCGGGGCTGGCACGCCGCATCCGGACTGCCGAAGCCGGCCGACCACGCGCTCGCCGCCGGCTCGACCTTCCTTCTCACCGCCGCCCCGGCCCTGGGCGCGGACGGGCTGGGCCTTCTTGCCCGCCGGGGGGTCGGCCTGCGCCGCGCCGAAGGGTTCGGCCATGTCGCCGTGAACCCACCCGCGTGGACGCCCCCTGAACGAGCTGCCATGGCCGAGGAGCGCTCCCTGGCGCATTCGCTCGTGGCGCCGCTGCTGGGGAGCGGCCAGGCTGGGCGCCTCCGCCCGTGGCTGCTGCCCCACCTGAAGGCCCTCGCCGAGGCGCGCGAGCTCGACCAGCCGGCAGGCGCCGCGTCGATCCTCGAGGAGCGCCGGCTGCGCGGGCTGGCCCCCTCGGTCGTGGAGGCGGTCCGCGAGCTCCTCGCGCTCCAGGAGCCTGACCTGCTCCGCGACGTGATCGCGCTGCTGGAGGACCCCACATGGTCATAACCCTCCTCGTCTTCGAGATCGGGCTCGACAGCCCGTGGTCGCTCGCCGCCCCGGAGGTCGCCGAGGCGGTCGACCGCCCGCTGGCGAAGGACGACCGCAAGCGGCCGTTCGTGCCGGCCTCCTCGCTTGCCGGCTCCTCAAGGAACACCTCGGGCCCGACGCCCAGCGGCTCATGGGTGGTGCGCCCGAGGGCACCGACGGTGGTCGCGTGACCTTCGACAGCAGCCAGGGTGTCCTCGTCAAGGGTGGTGCGCCCGAGGGCACCGACGGTGATCGCGTGACTCCGTCGGCCCTGCGCCTGCTGGGGACGACCGTCGGAGCGCCGGCGACGCAGGTCGTCCGGTCGACGGCGATCGACCGCACCCGAGGCGCTGCGCGACAAAAGACGCTGCGGTCGTCCGAGACCGGCTCCGCGGGCACCTCGGTCCAGCTCTTCGCGCGGTACGACGGCCGGCCCGACACGGAGCTGCTCCAGAAGCTGGCGGCCTGGCGTCCGGCCGTCGGGGGCGGGCGGACGGTGGGCCTTGGCCAGGCGCACCTCGCCGCGCTGCGCTGGGGCACGCTGGACCTCGCCAACCGAGACGGCCTCCGGATGTGGCTGCTGTCCGGGGGCACCGGGCTGTTCGACGCCGTGGCGACCCACAACGCCCCACTTCCCGGACATGCGGCGGGGCCGTGGCTGCAGGCGAGATGGCGCATCGTCGACGGGCTGTTGATCGCCGACCGCGCGGAGGGGTCCACGACAAGGGTGTGGCTGCGCGACGGGCAACCCTACATCGAGGGCTCGTCGCTCAAGGGCGTGCTCCGCAGCCGGGCCGAGTTCATCCTCCGCAGCCTGGGCGAGCCGGCGTGCGATGGCACCGGCCCCGGCTGCGACGACTGCCTCGTCTGCATGTTGTTCGGCTCGCGTGGGCGTCGCGGCAGCCTGTCGGTCCGCGGCGCGCCGATCGAGCTGGCGCGCGTCGAGCGCTGGCCCCACGTGGCGATCGACCGGATCACCGGGGGAGCCGCCGAGGGACGCCTCTTCGAGGAGGAGGTCGTGGTGGCCGGCCGGTTCGACCTCGTCGTCAACGCCCTCGACGGCGGTGCCCACCCGGCCGGCCGGCGGCTCGTGCTCCAGGTCCTGGCCGACTTCCATGACGGCCTCTGCGGCATCGGCGGCCGCAGCACGCGAGGACTCGGAACGATCCAGCTCGAAGACCCAACGGTCCTCGCAGAGACGGCGCTGCCGGCGAAGCGTGGCGACGTCGAGGGAGCGGGATGATGCGGATGCGGTTGGCGGGCCTTGGCCGATGCTCGTGGGCCGAGGTCCAAGACGCCGTCGGCCAGCAGGAATGCGCCTGGGCCGATCTCGATGGCTTCCAGGTCGGGACCATCCCGCCGGCGGCTCCACCCTACAGCCACCTGTGGTCGTGGTCGGCGACACGCTGGGTCCGGGTCCGGGTCGACGGTCAGGGTGGCGTGGTGGGCGTCCTCAGCCTGGACGGTCACGGCGAAGACGTTGCCGTGCAGTTCGAGCGTGGCCATCCCTGGCGCCCAGCAACCGTCGAGGACCAGCGCATCGCGCCGCTGCCGGGCGCCGTGCTCGAGCAGCCGTGGACCCTCCTCGTCGTGTCGGGGCTATGCCCCGTCACGTTCGCCCACCGTGGGCAGCCTCCCGCCGATGCCGGCTGAGGGCCTGGGCCCCTCGCCGTCGACCCGGCCAACCTCTACCAGGCAGGGATGGGACGTTGCCCACCGTTACTCGGCTCGGGGCGACCGGGTCGGCGCGGTGCTGACCGAGCAGTACCACGAATGGGACGTCCGCCCATCGTTACTTCGGCTCGGGGCGGGACCGGGTCGCCACCCCGCTCGACGCCAGGTGATCGACGAGCGCCAGGACTTCTGGGTCATCCGATGACCCGCACCGCCCACCATGTACAGCACCGCCGCGGACCACCCCAGAACACCCAGGTTGGCGCAGCGCATCCTCCCAGCTCACCGCCCTGCGGCCCGCCCGCAGCGCCGCCGTGGGCCTGCTACACTCCCCACCCAGACAAGGATGGCGCAACCGCCCCCATCCTCCCTGCTCACAGGCACCGAAACGAAGCATCCCCTCGCAACACCCAGCCCGACATCGAGGGCATAGAAACGGGGTACAGAACAGCAAATCGGCAACCTGCCCCCGCCCTCGCAACACCCAGCCCGACATCGAGGGCATAGAAACCCGTCTCGCATTGCCCATCCCTGATTGCTGTTGGGGAACCTCGCAACACCCAGCCCGACATCGAGGGCATAGAAACGCTGGCGTTGACGATGGCCTCCACCTTGTGCCTGACCTCGCAACACCCAGCCCGACATCGAGGGCATAGAAACCGGGTAGACAGACCCGTTCAACTGGTTGATAGCGGCTTCTCGCAACACCCAGCCCGACATCGAGGGCATAGAAACCGTAACGGCCGCCACCAGCCAGGAAGCCAGTGTCCTCGCAACACCCAGCCCGACATCGAGGGCATAGAAACCGACTCCCTACGCACCACCACCGGGCAAGCCCAGCTCGCAACACCCAGCCCGACATCGAGGGCATAGAAACCAGAGACACCGGACGTCATCCACTAGGCGGCTGAGCTCGCAACACCCAGCCCGACATCGAGGGCATAGAAACTGAAGTAAACCTCTCGCTCTCCGACCGGCAGCTCGCAACACCCAGCCCGACATCGAGGGCATAGAAACGGTCAGCGTAGACATTGATGCGCTGCATCTCATCTCACTCGCAACACCCAGCCCGACATCGAGGGCATAGAAACCTTGCCTCTAGGGCTAGACTCGTTCGCCGCTGGCTTCAAACCCTCGCAACAACACCCAGCCCGACATCGAGGGCATAGAAACCGATCAGGCGGTGATACCCTTGGAGCGCTGGTAGCTCGCAACACCCAGCCCCAGGCCGAGGTTCTTGACGACCTTGGCGCTCGCAACACCCAGCCCGACATCGAGGGCATAGAAACATCACCAGCTCGTCGGTGAGCTCGATGCGTAGAACCCCCGAATGCCGGTCTGGACGGCTCGCGCCACGCCCTCGCCCTGACGCTTGGCGGTATTCGCCACGAATATAGGGAGCACCCTCAGCTATAGGGAGCACCTTCAGCGTGTCGCCACGCGGAGACGCTGTTGGCAGGAGCAGGCAGGCGGTTGGGGCGGGACGAGCGGGCAGTGAGACCGAGGAGCCCTCGCTGACGAGCCGGTTGTATGATCGCAGCGCGGCGGGGATGCATCCACATCCGGCGCCAGGGGGCTGAGTGCGGGTCAGCGCTTCCGAGCGATGCCGCCGTAGGCCGGGGACGTCGCCCAGCCGTCGGGAAGCTCGCCGTCTGGCCGCCACGACACGACTTGGACCAGCCCCGGCGCCACCAGCTCGAGGCCGTCGAAGAACCGCCCGATCTGCGCGTGGCTGCGCAGCACCAGCGGGGCGGTGGCCCGGTCGTACACCTGCGCAGCCTTCAAGATCGCCTCGGGACGGAAGTCTGCGGTCCCATGGGAGAGCGCCAGGTAGCTGCCAGGGGCCATGGCGTCCCGGAGTCGGGTGACGATCCCAGCCGGGTCCTCCTCGTCGGTAATGAAGTGCAAGATGGCCAGCAGCAGGACCGCCACCGGCTGGTCGAAGTCGATCACCTCCCGCAGCTCGGGATGGTCGAGGATCGCGGCGGGCTCGCGCAGGTCCGCCTGGATGATCGTGGTGTGGTTGCCGGCCAGCAGCGCGCGGGCATGCAGGAGCACGATCGGGTCGTTGTCCACATAGACCACCCGCGCGTCGGGGGCGACCTGCTGGGCGACCTGGTGGACGTTGCCCTGCGCCGGGATGCCGGTGCCGACGTCGAGGAACTGGCGGATGCCGGCCTCGCCGGCCAGGTAGCGGACCGCCCGCCGCAGGAACGCCCGGTTCTCCCGCGCCACCGCACGCACCTCCGGCGCCAGCGCGAGCACTTCTTCTGCCGTTTCCCGGTCGGCGGGAAAGTTGTCCTTGCCACCGAGAAGATAGTCATAGATGCGGGCGGGGTTCGGCGTGCTCGTGCCGATCACGGCAGCAGGATCGGCGGCGGGAGCGATCGGCGCGCGGCGCGGGACCGTCACCGCGCGTCCCCGAAGATGGCACGGGTCCGGTCCAGGTCGGCGGACCGCTTGGTGGCGACGGTCCGTAGGGCCGTCGGCAAGCCGAGAGCCTGATCCGGCCGTGGAACGATGTTTGCGGTCGACGGCACGACGGGCACCAGCACGGCAATCGGGATTTCACGCTCGCATCTCAACCTCATCGAACTCGGCAAGGCGACCGGCATCTCGCGCGAGTCCGTCGCCAAGATCGAGGCCGGCCTGGACTGCGTAGGGACGCTCCTCCCGCTGCTCGACGTCCGCACCACCGACGCCGACGCCACGGCAAGAAGCCACCAGGTGCAGCGTGCGGAGTTCAACAGGGCCGTGCTCGCGCTCGCCGCGTCGCTGCTGATAGGCGCCGTCGCCCAGGGGTGGCCGGGCCTGCAACGCTGCCCGGAAGGGGCGAGCAGCGCCGTAGCACGTCCCGTAACCTTCAACCCAAGCCCAACCTGTCATGGAGTCATGGTCCAGGAGCTGCATCGCGTCCTCGTCACCGGGGCAGCCGGCCGCCTCGGCACCCTGCTGCGCCAGGGACTCCGGGGCCGCGTCGGCGTGCTGCGACTGCTCGACATCGCGTCCTTGGGCACTGCCCAGCCGGGCGAGGAGCTCCGCACCACCGACGTCCGTGACCTGGCCGCCATGACCAGGGCGGCGGCCGACGTCGACGCCGTGGTCCACCTTGCCGGCATTCCCGACGAGGACACCTTCGAGCACATCCTGGACGTCAACATGGTCGGCACCTACCACGCCTTCGAGGCCGCCCGCCGCCAGCACTGCCAGCGGGTCGTGCTGGCCAGCAGCGCCCACGTCACCGGCTTCTACCCGACCAGCCAGCGCATCGGCCCCGAGGTGCCACCGCGCCCGGACAGCTTCTACGGGGTCAGCAAGGCGTTCGGGGAGAACCTCGGCCGGCTGTACGCCGACAAGCACGGGCTGGAGGTGGTGTGCGTGCGGATCGGCACGCTGGCCGACTGCCCGACCGCACCGCGGCACCTGAGCACCTGGCTGAGCCCCCGCGACGCAGTCGAGCTGTTCTACCGCTGCCTGGTCGCCCCAAGGTCGGGTTCACCGTGGTGTACGGCGTGTCCGCCAACCCCCGCGGCTGGTGGGACACCAGCTCAGCCGAGCGGCTGGGCTACCAGCCAGCCGACACCGCCGAGCAGTGGGCCGCCCAAGTCGACCCCGCGGCCGAAGGTCCCGACGACGGGCTGCAAGGCGGCGCGTATACACGGCGAGGGGTCTGAACGAGTTTCTCCTATCGCAACGGCCCCTCCACAGCCCAGTCGGCTCAGGCGCGCCCTGCTGGCCGCCGAATATCGCCATGGTCACCCTGGGACCAGCACATCCTCGACCTATTCCCAGACGTGCTGCTCAGCCAGCTCAACCCCGCCGCATAACCCCGAAACACGAGTTACTTCGTTTCAGGAACCGACTGGGCGCATCGCAGGATCGCGTCAACCGACCGATCGACGTCATCTTCGCTGGTGGACCAGTTGGATACCGAAATCCGCATGACCGCCTGGTTGGTGCCTGGCGGCCAGATCGAGCC
>WNFV01024112.1_pt1 | contig 13919 bp, 11 predicted proteins | sample 5400101 | NCBI WGS metagenome assembly WNFV01 (sample SAMN13153361, study PRJNA577476) | soil metagenome | isolation source: 115 cm soil or saprolite under grassland replicate 1 | place: USA:California | collected 2016-06-15 | reverse complement strand
GCGTCGAGCGGTTTCTGAAAATCAGTGCCGCCGCCGGGAAAATATTCGGCCAAATCCATGATGGTCTTGGTCTCCACTTCATAGCGGTCTCGTGGGTTCATATCGAGGACTTGCAGCGGGGTTTCGGCAGAAGAGAAACAGATCGAGCGGAATAACCGGCGCTGTTTGCGGGCGATTTCCAACAAAGTTAGGGTCACGGCTTTCGACCAGATCTCTTTGTCGCCGGACATCGACGAGCTGCCATCGAGGCAGACGATCATCGGGCCTTTGCCTTTTTCTTCGACGCCGCGGAGCGAATATTGAATCAGCTCCTGATCGAGAAAGCGGCGGTAGAAATCTCGTCGTAAAATCGGATGATGTAAACTCAGTAGCTCGTGGGGCAGTAGGCGATGCAGGGCGTCGCCTTGCTCGACTTCAAGTAATTCTTCACTGGAGCGTTCGAACACTTTCTTGCGCAGCGCTTGGGCGTGGAATTTCATGCGACCGACCATGCGCGCGAGCTTCTTGAGCTTTTCGTTGCCGGCGAGCCGGCGACCGAGCTCGAGCTTTTGGCCGGGCGGCGTGCGCTCACCCGTGCCGATCGTGTTGCCCCAAGTTTCGGCTTCTTCGGTGGCGTCTTGGAGCTCCTGAGCGACCTTAATGGCTTCTGCCTGGAGTCGGTTGGTTGCTTGAGATTCGATCTGTTTGAGATCTTCCTTGAGTTGCTGGGTTTTGTGGCGGAGCAAGGCTTCGGCGCCTTGGACTTCGCCGCCCATGCGTTCTCTGGCCTTTTGTAATGCCTTTTTACCTTCCTCGGACATTTGATCTTGTGGGATCGTGTCAGCGTTTTCGTACTCTTCGATCTTTTCGCCGACCAACTCCTCTTGTTTTTGAATGTCCCAGAGATCGCGCAAGTCTCGACGCGTGAGAAATTTCTCCTCGCGTACCAAAGTGAGCAGTCTTTCACCGAGTATTAAAGTCGACAGGCCGGCGTGGGCTTCATTCAACAAGGTTTGTTCACGCAAGAAATCGTATTGGGCGCCTTGGTGGATTGCGCGTAGAAACTTCTCATTCAGCAGTGCGCTAGGTAAAACCACAGCTTCGGCTTGGTAATTGATATTATACTTGAATAGGAGACAGAAGATGTCCTGCAGCAAGGAGCCAAAATGGGGCAGCAGCGCGGTTCCTTTCTCTTCCACTTCACGTAGGGATGGCGACTCAGAACGGAGATGGCCCCATACGCGCCGATCGTAGGCGTCGTGTTCAATCCAAAAAGTGTTTTTTGGCAGAGGCTGAAAAAGCCTTTTGACCGGCGCTTTCTTCGTGCGCTTGGGCGGCATTAGAACTGCTCCAGCATCTCTTTCTGCAGTTGCTCGATCTCGTTACGCACGGTGTGCACCCGATCCAACGGGCGGCCGAGACGCTTAGCCTTTTCCATTATTTGGTCGACCTTGGTGATAATGTTTCTCAGTTTCGTGTGAAGCTCGATCAAGGCGCGGGCACGCTCATCGCTGCTCCTGCCCGGTTGGAGGGCCGAGTCGCGAATCTCGCGGGATTCGTAAAGCAGCTCGGTAATCTCCTCTTCGTAGCCCAGCAGTAACTCGCGGATAGTGTTTCGCACCTGTTCGTGCTCCGCCGGGTCGCGCCACAGGACATGTTCCAAAAAAAATAGATTTTTTTCCTGGACTTCTTTATCTCCTAGGAGAAAAGTATGGGCTTGGAGCAAAGCAAGCGACTGCCGGTAGCGCCGATCGGAAGCCTGAATATTTTTCTTGTTGAGCTCGCGGCGAATATCGGCGATGCCGCGATACACATGAGAAGGGATGGGAACGTTGCGCACCTGTCCTTGCAGTTGGTTTAATTCCACCAACGTCATGCAGGTACGTGAAGGCTGGGCCTGCGATTCAAGCATTCTCAAGAAGCGAAAATCTTCGGTGATGTAGTTGACGACAAAGCGCACTAGAAAGCGATCGTAAAGCGCGGTCAACTCTTCTTCTTCCGGCAATTCGTTGCTGGCGCCGAACAATGTTAACAGAGGCACGCGCGTGACGGCTTTGCCGTTGTGAAATAGCCGCTCATTAATTAAAGTAAGAATTGCGTTTAGAATAGATGAGTTAGCCTTGAATATCTCATCTAAAAAGGCAATGTGAGCTTCCGGCAATTTGTCAGCCGTGACGCGGCGATAGTCGTCCTGCTCCAATGCCTTGAGGCTGACCGCGCCAAAAATTTCTTCAGGCGTGGTAAAACGGGTGAGCAGCCACTGAAAATAATCGGCCCCTTCGATGCGCCGGCAGAGCTCGTCGGCCAGCATCGACTTCGCCGTCCCCGGAGGTCCGATGATGAGTAGGTGATGCGAAGAAAGCAGAGCCGCAAGCGCGCCGTCGATCAAATCGCTGCGCTCCAGGAACATTTGTTTGAGCTCTTCGCGAATATTTCTGAGCTTTTCTTGCGTGGTCATTATTGTATTTCCAGTTTAAAGTACCAAAGCACCACGCCATAGACAAACAATGGACAACCATGGCCCATTTCGATATTGAGGAAAGTCATTCCGCTCGAGGAGGACTTAGTCATGCGGCGAAATAGCTTTGTATTGGCAATATCTGCGGTATTAACAATCGTTTCACTCCGTTTGGTTCTCGCCCAAGACGCCAAATTGATCGAGGCGGCCAAGAAAGAAGGCGGCAAGGTCGTCGTGTACGGATCCATCGAGAACGACACGATGGATCTCGTTGCCGCTGCGTTCAAGAAGAAAACGGGATTGGAGGTAGATTATTGGCGCGCCGCGTCTAACAAAGTCACCGACAGGGTTACCGGAGAGTCGCGCGCTGGAAAACCGCTTTTCGATGTCGTGCTGACGACCGAATCGACGATGAAGTTGATCCAACTTGACGGCTTTTTGGCCAAGTACGATTCGCCTTCCGCGCGAGCCTTTCCCAAAGAGGTCATCGATCCCAATCTTGGGCCGAGCTACCGCAGCACCGTCATCGGCGTTGTCTATCATGCGGGAATCATCAAACCGCCGGACGCGCCAAAGTCTCTGGAGGATCTCGTCAAACCGCAATACAAGGGAAAGGTCGTTGTTCCCGATCCGAGCCAGCACACGACTACGGCGCAATGGCTCGCCAGCCTGCATAGGATCATGGGCAAGGAAAAAGCGGACAAGTTTATTCGCGATTTAGCCGCAACCAAACCGCTCTTGGTGGAGTCGCTGACGCCAGCCGGTGAACGCATTACGACCGGCGAGACTCCCATTGGCATCGCGTTTTTGAAGAACGTGGTTTTCTACGGTAAGAAGGGCATACCGCTGGATTACGTCAGGCTCGGCAAGTTCATGGGCGATAATCAGTCGGTGACGCTTGGCGCCAAGCCACCGCACCCAAACGCAGGTAAAGCATTCATCGACTATTTCCTCGGCGAAGAGTCCTTACGCATCATGTCCGGCATCGGCGAGTTCGTTACGCGCAAGGGAATCTACCCGCCGCTGCCGGATGCCGACAAGATCGAGCTGGTCGACATGGTCGACATGGACAAGAAAGCTTTCACCGAAAAAATGACCGAGTATAAAAAGATCTTTTTGCAGAACTAGATGTTCAAGCCGGTCAAAATGTTCAAATCGTTTAAAGAATGCAATCTCGGTTTTGCGCAAAGATGGGGAGACTCGCGTGGTAGATGATCACTGGGATGTCATTCTGATCGGCGCGGGCCAGAACAATTTTGCTCTTGGCACCTACCTTGGCATGGCCGGGTTGAAGACAGTGGTCTGTGAGAGCCGTCTCGAGAATGGCGGGCGGCTGGCGAGCGAAGAAATCACTATTCCCGGTTACTGGCACAATACGCTCACTTACTTTCAGGACAACCGCGAGGTCTCGCCGGTGTGGAAGGATCTCAACTGGGCGAACGGCCACCACGCGGAGTTTGTTTCGCCGGTGGTGGTCAGTTCGCTGTTGCTGGATGATGGACGATCGATTTCCCACCACCAGTCACTCGACAGCACGGTGACGAGCATCGAAAAGCTGTCGCACAAGGATGCTGACGCCTGGCGCGCCACCTATGATCGGTTCCATAAAGTCATCAGAGAATTTCTAATTCCTTACTACTACACCCGGCCTCAGAACATTGGGATTGTCTTGCAAACACTCGAAGCCGAACCTGCGGGCAAAGATTTCCAACGGCTTTGGCAACTCACGCCGCGACAGGTAGCCGACGAGCTGTTTGAAAACGACGCGGTCAAAACGCTGGTGTTGTCGCAAATGGCAATCCCGCGCGGCGTCGGTCTCGATTATGCCGGTGGCGGCATCGAAGTCCTGAAGATGATCGCAGGCGACGAGAAGCCCGAACTTGCGCGCGGCGGCTCCCATTCGATTGCCCAGGTGCTGCAGCGCGCTTACGTCCACAACGGCGGGCAAATTCGTGCCGTGCATCATGTCGAAAAAATTCTCGTGGACGATAACCGGGCGGTCGGTGTACGGCTGCGCGATGGCAGAGAGTGGAAAGCCCGCTTGGCTGTCGTAGCGAATGCCGATCCGTATTCGACGTTTGTTGAAATGATTGGCGACGAGCATCTGCCGCGTACCTTTCTCGAACGCGTCAAAGACATTAAAGTAGACGAGTTTTCCTATTTTCAAGTGCACGTCGCGCTCAAAGCGTCGGTGCGATATGCGCTGCATGAAGCAAACAGCCGGCGGATATCGAGGCGATGTGGAAGGAGATTCGCGCCGGCGAATTTCCTGATCATATTTGCCTGCACGCCATTTGTCCGACGGCTTTTGACCCTTTGCAAGCGCCGAAAACCAAACACGCTGCGTCGGTGTTTGTGCCCGTGCCGTTCCAGTTGAAGGAAAAAAGAGCGGAGGATTGGGTTAAACTCAAGAATGGTTTGATGGATTCGGTACTAGGAACTTGGCGCCGTTACGCGACGAATCTGACCGATGAGAACATCGAAATGAAGGTGGCGATGGATCCATTCTACATTTCCGGACGCTGGCCGAACATGCGTCGCGGCTCTGTTTGGGTCGCGCGTAAGATTGCGGCGCAGATGGGCCAGCGGCGGCCGATCGAGCAAATCGCCGACTACCGCACGCCGATTCAACGGCTATACCAAGTGGGAGTGGCGATGCATCCGGCGGATGCGGTGATCGCCGGTTCGGGCTATAACTGCTGGCAGGTTATGAAGGAAGACTTGAAGCTTTAGATGCTTTCCGAACGATTTGAACGGCTTGAACTGTTGGAACGATTTGAACCAAGACTCGTTCAAGACGTTCAAGTAGTTCAATACGTTCAAGCCGTTTGGTTCGAAGAAGGTTATGGCGAAAATTCTTGAGTACGACGGCGTCGTGATCGGCGCCGGCCACAACGGCATGATTTGCGCAGGCTATCTGGCAAGGTGCGGCGAGAAGATCATGGTCGTCGAGAAAAACATGGAAGTGGGAGGCGGCTTGGACTCGCACGAGGACCGCAATTATCCCGGCTTCTGGCACAACATTCATTCTGTTTTTCATCGCGGCCTGGTGATGCTTCCCTGGTTTAAAGATTTAGAGTTGGAAAAGTTCGGCATTCATTACTATCGGCCCGATCCCGGCGTGGTCCATCATTTTCTCGACGAAACCTATCTCGGCTGGTTCGCCGATGTGAAGCGGACAGCGCAAACCATCGAGCGTTTCTCCAAAAGAGACGCGGCAGCCTTCATGGAGATTTGGGCCCGCTGGCAGGCCGTGGTGAAAAATATCGTCTTCCCTGAAACGTACGCGGTGCCGCTGCCCATCGAAGAAAAGCGGCCGCTGCTGGAAAGGATTCCCGAAGGTCGTGAGTATCTGAAATATTTCGAGACCACGCCGGAGGAATTCGTCCTCCAACACTTCGAGCATCCGCGCGTGCGCGCGTTCATCGGCTTTCTCGGCGTGATGCGCGGCTACGAGCTTGATGCGCCGCAGACGGGATATTTGATTCCTGCAATGATTGCCTGGGGGGTCAACCCGCAGCTCTGTCGCGGCACGTCGCATGCGCTCGGCGACAATCTAGCCCACATGATGTCGCACAACCATATCGACTACATCGAAGCTAATGGCGTAGAGCGGATTCTTTTGGAGAACGGCCAAGCGACGGCTGTAGTATTGGAAGATGGGACGGTGATTAGAGCGCGGAAGTTTATCGCGTCGAACGTCAATCCGGTGGAGACGTTCATTAAACTCGTGGGTCAGGAAAATCTTCAACCCAGGTTTGCCGATTTAGCTGTCAATTTTCGTTTTTCAAAGACGACGCCGATTTTTGCCGTTAATCTGGCATTGAACGAACGGCCAAAGTACATCACGGAAGAAAAACATCCGGAGGTGGCAGGTTCGTTCATGCACATCGTCGGCCTCGAAGAATATGACGAATTACGTAACTTGTTCGAGGACTGCCGCACGGGTCAACTACCACGCAAGCCGTTTATGAACGGTGCGACGCCGTCGCATCATGACCCGACGCAAGCGCCGCCAGGCAAGGCAACGGCGTTCATGTGGCAGCTTGCGACTTACAATCTTTGGGGCAATCCGCAGAACTGGGATAAAGCGCGCCAAGAATGGTTTGATAAACAGCTGGCAGCATGGCAGCGCTTTGCGCCCAATCTCGATGAGAACAATATTCTCTCGACCGATTCGACGACCCCGCTTGATATCGAGCGGCATGATAAGAACATGTACTACGGCGACTGGATGGTGGGTGAGTATTCCGGCGATCAGGCGTTGGAGAATCGACCATTTCCAGGTTGGGGAAATTACCGGACACCGATCGATGGGTTATTTATGTGCGGTTCGTCGTGCCATCCCGGCGGTAATATCACCGGCGCGCCGGGATACAACGCCGCGCGGGTGATCGCGGAGTCCTTGGGAATGAAGCCATGGTGGAATCCGTTGGACTTCAAGACGCATCTGGAGGGACTACGATGAAGAGCTGGAATATTGGAATAATGGAAATTGAACCCATCACTCCAGTATTCCATTATTCCAATATTCCAGTACTCCAATTCGGTGGTGTGTCTTCATGAGGCTGGAGGGGCGAGTTGCTATCGTTACTGGCGGGGCGCGGCATATCGGCGCGGCGTATTGCCGCAAACTTGCTGCGGAGGGCGCGGCTGTCGTCATCGCCGATATTCTTGATGGAGAGACAGTCGCCGAAGAAATCTGCTCGCAAGGCGGTCGAGCGCTGGCGCTCAAGATCGACGTCTCCAAGGAAGAAGACACAAATCTGATGGCAGCAGAGGCGGTAAAGTCATTTGGCCGGATCGATATCCTGGTCAATAACGCGGCGATCTTCATTAACATCGAGCGTCGGCCGTTTTACCAGATCACCGCCGAGGAATGGGATCGCATTTCTGCTGTCAACATCAAAGGGCCGTTCTTGTGCGCCAAGGCGGTGTTCCCGCAGATGAAAGAACAGCGCAGCGGAAAAATCATAAACATCTCTTCATCTACCGCCTACTGGGGCACGCCCAATTTCTTGCATTACGTGGCTTCAAAGGCGGCGCTCATCGGCATGACCCGTTCGTTGGCTCGCGAGGTCGGCGAGTACGGCATTTGTGTCAACGCCATCGCGCCGGGTTTGGTGGAACACGAAGGCCAAAACGCGCCGAAGGCGTTGACGGAATTGCAACTCAAGGCACGCTCTATCAAACGTCTCGAGAGGCCTGAAGATTTATTGGGCACAGTGGTCTTTCTTGCTTCATCGGACAGCGACTTCATGACCGGGCAGACCATCGTGGTGGATGGGGGAAGCGTGTTCCATTGAGGGCCTGTGAAGCTCGCTTCGGTTCAAAAATCAAAACGTTTAAAGCTTAATCGGCGATCACCGTTAAGAGATCCAACCTATGCAAAACCATTTATCACGATATCTATTCGTTGCTGCTACCGTTCTGGCGCTGCATTTTTCCGGCGACTCCCACAACGGGTTGTGCGCCGATACGGTCAAGTTCGTCCTGCCGGGAAACTCGATGGGCTATTTGCCGCTTTTTGTCGCTGTGCACAGAGGATTCTTTAAGGATGAAGGGATCGAGATCGAGTTGCCGCGTCTTGTTCCAGCGATGGCCCACAACGCGCTGATCGCCGGCGAGGCTCATTACCATGGGCTTGCGGATTCAGGATTGCGGCTCGCGGCGCGAGGATTGCCGTTGAAAGCGATCTTCTACGCTGCCGACCGGCCGATGTATTATCTGGTTGCGCAAAAAGATATCCGCACAGTCGCCGAGCTGAAAGGCAAGAGAATTGGTGTCAGCCAATTCGGCGGCACTTCCGATCTTTCGGCGCGCCTGGCGCTCAGACACTATGGCGTTGAACCGGAAAAAGACGCGCTGTTAATTCAAATCGGCGCCGAGGGGACGCGCATGGCCGCTCTACGAGCCGGCTCTGTCGCTGCGATTATCGTTCCCGTGCCTGCCGTCGCCGTCCTCAAGCGCGAAGGATTCAACGAAGTCTCGTTTGTCGGCGACGTCGTTGAGTTCGCGAGCAATGGCTACACCACCACCGAGCAACGCCTCAAGGAGCACCCGCAGGAAGTCAAAAAAGTCGTGAGAGCGCTCTATAGAGGGCTTCGATACGCCAAGGAAAACCCCGAGGGAACCGTTGGTGTGATCCAAAAAGAGTGGAAGGTCGATCCTGAAATCGCCAAAGAATCCTATCGCGCGATCGTCAAAGCTCTCAATGAAGACGGCATTATCAGCGAAAAGCAACTAAGAGTTCACTTCGATATGATTCGCCGGACCGAAAAGAATATCGGCGAAATCCCGATCGAAAAAGTCGTCGACTTTCGCTTGCTGAGAGAGGTGCGGCGGGAGTTAAGCGGCAAGTAGGTTGTGGCAGGTCGCCGGGCGCCTGGAATGAATTGCTAATCACGCAATCAAAAATACTATTGCGTCGACTATTCACGGGCAATCTATCCGGAAAGCCGGTATAATCCGCCATAAATGCAAATTATTCCACGGGTTCAGTACGTATCCGTGCGGGCATTCATCGTTCACCGAATCTCTCAAAGTCCATGTCCGGAATCTTCATCAGTTACCGCCGTGAAGACAGCGCTCCCTATGCGGGGCGTTTGTATGACCGGCTCTGTGCGCATTTTGGAGCGGATCAGGTTTTCATGGACGTCGATGATATTCCGCCCGGAGCCGACTTCGCAGCGCACATCGACGCGAAAGTCGGATCGTGCGACGCCATGGTTGTGGTCATTGGTAAAGATTGGCTTACAGCGCGAAACGCGGACGGGCAGCTGCGCCTGAGCGATCCAAGCGATTTTGTCGGCCTGGAAGTGTCGCTGGCCTTACAGCGAAGTGTTCTCGTCATTCCCGTGCTAGTCGGTGGCGCCTCAATACCCAAGCCGGAAGGACTGCGAGCCGACCTAAAGGCGCTTTCGAAGCGAAATGCGCTGACTTTGAACGATCATGATTTTCAGCGCGATGTCGATCAGTTAATCGCGGCACTTGATAAGGCACCAGGTCTTCGAAAGGCAGCGGTAAAGGAAAACATAGACTCGAGAGCGGAGCTGCGAAGGAAATTGCTGCGCCGGCTTGTATGGAAGGTTCCACTGATTTTTTTGCTAATGTCGCTGGCGGTATGGTGGCAAATGCGCCGCGAGAATGAGGCGCAATTGACGACCGCCAAGCAAACCGACACGTCGAAGGCGATGGCCTTTACGGGGTCGTGGAAGGGAGACGTCACCTATCCATGGCAAGTCAGTTATACGGAACAGTTCCTTTTCCAACCCGAAGGAGACAAGCTCTTCGGCACAGCGACTTTTCTCGGAGTAAAGCGTGGCATCGAGGACGGCAAAATAGTCGGCGATATGATCTCTTTTAGCGTCGCATTCGAAGAGATTTATGGGTCCACCACGCGACCGCGGCGAAATCGTTATGAGGGGAAACTGAGCGCTGATACGATACAACTAAGAATTATGGACGATCAAGGTAATTCGCCGGTGGAGTTCGTATTAACAAGAAGTCCCTCGACGACGCCTTGAAAAAGAGGACGCTCAACGACCATGCGTGACGAATCCACGAACAATCGTCCACTGGTCGTGGTCTAGAATGGCTTGACGCTCTGAGAACCAGCCGATATTCTCGCATCTTCATATCTAGCCGAGCCATGGACCAAGAAATTATCTCATCCCTTAAGAGACACATCATTGGCGAAGGCTTGGACGCCATCATTGCTTTGTCCCCGGAAAATGTCACCTACGTCTCGGGTTTTGTTGTGCCGTCGCAGTCGCTGATGCGTTGCGTGTATTTTGACCGCGGACGGTCGCATCGCCATGGTGGCCATCGACATGGAGGCGACGACGGTCAAAGCGCATGCCGGCATCGACGATCTCCGCATCTATCGAGAATTCACCGATGATCCGATGGAGAAAATTGCCGACGTGTTGAAGGATTTGGACCTCGATCGCGCTAGGGTAGGTATCGAGCTGGAGTTTCTGCCGGCGAGGGACTTTGCCACGCTGCACAAGATCCTGTCCGGCATCCAATGGGTCGCCGCCGATGCGATATTTGACAAAGCCCGACAAATCAAAACGCTCAGTGAGCTGGCACTACTCCGCACATTGAGCAAACTCACCGACAAAGCGATCGGCGACACGTTGCGATCCGCCAAGATGGGGATGAGCGAGATGGAACTTGCGGGAAATCTCCTCACTTCACTCTTCGCCGGCGGCGCCGAGAGCTACAAGCTGATGATTATTGCTTCCGGCGAGCGCAGCCAGTTTCCCAACGTCGGGCCGACGGAGCGTAAGCTCCAAAACGGTGATCTTATTCGGATGGAAATATTCGGGCAGAAAAACGGTTATCTGACCGGAGTTTGCCGGACGGCGGTGGTCGGTGACGCCACCGCGGAGCAAGAGAAAATCTGGGCGAATCTGATCGAGTGCAAGTATCTCGTAATGGATTTGATCCAGCCCGGCGCCAGCTGCCCTGAGATCTACCAGCGGTTTCTTGCGAAGTTCAGTGATCTTGGTTTCGAGCCCATCAGCTTCGTCGCGCATGGTATCGGACTGCACCTGCACGAAGAACCTTACATGGGAAGATACGGCAACGAAATCGTCGAAGCCGGGATGGTCGGCGCATTCGAGCCGCTGGTGTATATTCCCGGCCGCTTCGGCATGCAGAACAAGGACATGTTTTGCGTGACCGAGAAAGGGTGCGAGCTGCTCTCTGACTATACTCCAACCGACACGCTGTTGAGAGCGGGCTAAACGAAGATGAAGATCACCAGGATCGAGACAATTCCTATTCGCCTGCCGACGCGTCGCGTACACCAGTGGGCAAGCCTCACCACGCCCATCGGCGTGTACGTGATCATCAAGCTTCACACCGACCAAGGTCTGATCGGTCTCGGCGAAGCGCCGGTGCTTAAAGATTGGGGCGGCGATCACGGCAAGTATTTTGGCGAGACGCCGCAAACTACGGTTCACATCATCAACGATATTCTTGCACCGGCATTGGCCGGCCAGGATCCGAGCCGATTCGAGTCGGTTCACGCGTTGATGGACAAAGCGGTAAAAGGCTACCCCTACTGCAAAGCGGCCATCGATGCAGCGCTTTACGATGTCATCGGCAAGGCGCTCAAGGTTCCGGCATATCAGCTCCTGGGCGGTCTGTTTCACGAGCGCGTGCCGATCGCGCACAGCCTCGGATTGATGGAAATCGACAAGGCCGTAGAGGAAGCCGTGCAGGTGAAGGCTGAAGGCGTGAAGACCATCAAGCTCAAAGGCGGTGTCGACCAGAAACGCGATGTCGAGTTGGTGAGAGAAATTCGCACAGCGATCGGGGCGGATTTGAATATTTGCGTTGACGCCAATCAAGGTTATCCGACGGCGAAGATCGCGGTGAAAATCATCAAAGCGATGGAAACGTACAATCTGCTCTATATGGAACAACCCGTCGAAGGCATAGATCAGATGGCGGAAGTCGCGGGCCGCGTCGACACGCCGATCATGGCAGACGAGAGCGCTTGGACGCCACAGGACGTCATCGAGATTGTGAAAAAGAAGGCGGCGGATCTGATTTCCATTTACACGACCAAGCCCGGCGGATTGTTCAAAGCAAAAAAGCTTGCGGCCGTCGCGGAAGCGGCGGGTCTACAGTGCAACGTCAACGGTTCGGTCGAGACCGGCGTAGGAAACGCGGCGAACATTCATTTAGCGGCATCGACTGGCGTTGTGACGTACGGCTGCGTTGTGCCCGTGTCCACCCCCAAAGGAAAGGGCAAAGGCGGCATCGCCGGAATTTATTACCAGGATGATATCGTTCAAGAGCCATTCGATTATTCGGACGGCGAAGTGGTCGTATCTTCCAAGCCCGGGCTTGGCATCGAGCTCGACGAAGACAAGCTCGGGCATTACCGCGTCGGATGACCGATGGCCGGCGACCGCGCGGCCATCGCCAAATTCTTTTATGTCTTTTCGAAAGATTGCAGTGCTCGGAGCCGGCAACGGTGGTTGCGCGATTGCCGCGGACTTGACACTGCGCGGTTACGAAGTACGGCTCTTCTCGCGCACGGAATCGACATTGATTCCAATCGCCAGGCGCGGCGGTATCGAGCTGGTCGAGAATGGCGAGACGAAGTTCGCCACGCCTTACTTCATAAGTCCGCATCTGCCGCCGGTGTTGAACGGGGTCGATCTCATCATCGTCGCCGCGCCGTCGGTCGCGCACGAATACCTGGCAAAGAGTTTGGCTGATTATCTCATCGATGGCCAGCGCATTTTGCTGACCCCCGGCCACACTGGCGGCTCGCTCCATGTCGCCAACCTGTTGCGTAGTTTTGGTTGCAAGGTCGAGGTGAGGCTCTGTGAAACGGTCACGCTCACATACATTTGCAGAATGCCTGGGCCGGCACGCGTAGAAGTCTATCGGCGGACAACCAATCTTCGCTCTGCCGCGTTTCCGGGAAAGCAGACTCACGGTCTCGTAAAAGAGATTCAAGAAATATTTCCCAACGTCATTGCCGCAGAAAACGTCCTCGAAACCGGCTTATCGAATATCAACGCGATCATGCATCCGGCGGGCATGCTCGGTAATGCAGGCTGGATTGAAAAGACCGGTGGCGATTTTCTTTATTACCATGATGGAATTACGCCCTCCATCGCCGCGTGGATCGAAGAAGTGGACAAAGAGCGCTTGGAAATCGTTCAGCACCTGGGGCTGAAACCACTTCGCTTTGTCGATATCTTTCATCAAGCGGGACTCACTTCGGAAGAAGCCCGCGCAAGTGGATCGGCCTACCGGGCAATCAACGAGAGCCTACCCAATCAAACGATCAAATCGCCGCCGTCCCTCGATCATCGCTATATCAAAGAAGATGTTGGATACGGTCTGGTACCGATGGCGGAGATAGCGAGACTGCTAAGTGTCAAGACGCCGGTGATGGATGCGCTGATCACGTTGGCTTCGACGGCGCTTCGCACGGATTTCCGAGCGGAAGGTCTGACGCTGGAGAAGATGGGATTAGCGAGCGTGAGGCCTGAGAACTTACGAAATCTTCTGCACGAGGGTTTTTAGTGTCCTGTCTCAGAAGTCCACGTAATAGATGAGCATGTCATTCTGAGGAGTCTTCGGCTTGCTCAGGATAAACTCTGCGACGAAGAATCTGCTTTGAAGGTTTTCGACTGCAATTGCGACGTGCTCTCGTTCAACTAAAGCAGATCCTTCGCCTTTGGCTCAGGATGACAGAAAAGAATTCAAGATAACCGCAGCAATGGATCATTTGATTTGCTGGAACACTTAGATGGGACTGGAGATGAATATGCGTGTGGGACTTTGCTTCGACGGTTTCTATTCGATTCAAGAGATGATCGAGCTCGCCCGGCTGGCAGATGACATCGGCATGGAGTCGATCTGGATGTCGGATCATCTTTGTTTCCGCGATTCACTGACGACATCGATGGCGTTGCTCACGGCGACCAGCAGGATTCAAGTCGCG
>WNFV01007481.1_pt1 | contig 13924 bp, 18 predicted proteins | sample 5400101 | NCBI WGS metagenome assembly WNFV01 (sample SAMN13153361, study PRJNA577476) | soil metagenome | isolation source: 115 cm soil or saprolite under grassland replicate 1 | place: USA:California | collected 2016-06-15 | reverse complement strand
AAACATCCCGTACTTGGATTTCAGCACATGCCTGCACGCAGCGGCGGCACATGATGCACTTATTGAAGTCCACGTGGATGAATGGGTTCGGATCGCTATCCACCGGGTAGCGGGTCCCTTTTATACCCCAAGCTGGTGCATCGACCTTGTACTCATAAACAAGATCTTGTAATTCACACTCGCCGCTGACATCGCAATAAGAACAGTTTGCTGTGTGGTTTGCAAGCATCAGACCGAGATTGAGCTTGCGGTCATGCATGACCTTGTCGCTGTTGGTCTGGATTTCCATGCCTTCCGAGACCGGGGTTACACAGGCAGCTTGCAGGAAGCGACTCCCTTTTACTTCGACCACGCACATGCGACAGTTGCCAGTAGCTGACAGATCTTTGTGATAGCAAAGCGTGGGAATACGGACACCATGTTCCTTCGCAACTTTCAGGATGGTTTGACCAGCCTGTGCTTCAATTTTGTTTCCGTCAATGGTTATAGTGATGGTCATAGTTACCTCAGGACAGATAAAGGTTCAACTGTTTCAGCTTTAGCAAATTCGCTGCCGAAGTGCTTGAGCGCTGACATCATTGGGATTCCAACGGACTGTCCTAGTCCGCAGAACGATGAATCTTGCATTAGAGCGGCAAGGGTTTTGAGTTCTTCACTGTCGCCTTTCCAACCTTGGCTTGCAGCCAGGCGGTTCAGAATTTCGAGCGAACGCCAGGTTCCCACACGACAGGGTGTGCATTTGCCGCAGGACTCAGCCGCGAAGAAGTGTAGCAATTCGCGCAAGAACGCCACCGGCGAAACGTTCTGATCACAGATCAGAAAGGAGCCTGCACCAAGCGAAATCCCTTTTCCTGAGGAAGCGAAATCAATGGGTATATCGAGCAGGCTTTCATCGACAATTGTCCCTGCCGCGCCGCCGCATAGCGCAAACTGAAAATTCGCGCCATCAGTCATGCCACCGCCAAACTCATCGATGATCTGGCGCAGCGTAAGCCCAAAGGGTGCTTCGAATAGACCAGGATTTTTGACATGTCCAAGCACCATGTATATTTTCGTCCCGGCAGTCGCATAAATAGAAAGTGACTTCCACCATTCCACGCCATTCTTCATAATATGGGGGACTGCGCTGAATGACTCAACATTATTAACTGCCGTTGGTTTGCCGCGGAAGCCACATTGTGGCGGGTAGGGTGGTCGTAATCGGGGCTCGCCACGCTTTCCTTCAAGAGACTCAATCAAAGCAGTTTCTTCGCCGCAGATGTATGCGCCCGCGCCACGATGAACGTGGATCTTGAACGAGAAACCTGAACCAAAAATATTCTTCATCCCTTCTAGCAATTGATGCGGTTTTGTATCAATCAACACACGGTCTTTGAAGATGAGCGGTTCACTTTCATCGGCATTGCAGATGATATATTTCGGACTTCCTTTTGCTTGAGCAACAAATTTCCATTTACGTCCAACCAGAAAACCAGCACCACCGCGTCCCTGCAAACCGGATGCTTCCACTTCTTCGTAGACTTCTTCGGGAGTCTTCCGGAGTGCGGACTTTAGTCCGCTGTACACATCATTCTCCAAAGCGGACTCAATTTCATCGGGATTGACCAACCCCGCCAGCCGCATCATTACACGGACCTCGCCGTTGCGCGGCTTCGAATAGTTGGTTGCCACCCCGCGCCAACCCTCGCATACTTTTTGGGCATCAGCAGGTTCGACAGGCCCGGCCTGCTCATCATTAACGAGAACGGCTGGGGCGCGGTCACATAGCCCAAGGCACGAAGTTCGTTCAACGGTCCAGCCTGATGCGTAATCCTCTATCGCCGCGCGAGTCTCACTGGCGCGCTTCAACCAACAGACAGGTCCATCACAGACACGCAAAATATTCTTACGTTCTTCCAAAGATAGCATTGAATAGAACGTTGCCATGCCAAATGCCCGGTTGGCAGGGATGTCCAACACCCGCGCGGTATCTGCGATGGACTCGGATGAAATTCCGCCGTGCCTGTCTTGTAACTCTTTCAAAACTTCCAGGACGGCTTCTGAATGGTAGTTATGTTCTTCGGCGATTTCAAGGACTTCGGGGGAGATAGGTTTGTATTTGATGGTTTTGTTGGTCATGTTTCCTCTTACCCGTATCGCAACCTATACAAGCATGGAAAAGTTGCACTTTTGCTAAGCATTGATAGTCATAACGTCTTTATTATTCTCTTTTTGTCTGGATATAGTAAGTCTCATTACTCACAAGCGGCTATGACGATTATCCCAATTTATAGTGACATATTTCACAATTAGAATAGCAAAAAAAACCGTCCTGGTATAGGACGGTATAGAGGCGAATCGGTGTATTGAACGACGGTGTAGTGTTGTGTCCATTAACCCCATTGAGTTTACGATGATGGTATGATGCTCCCTACTCGCCTCTATCTATACTAATTATATTGAAAAAATGATCCTCACAAAGTTGCTTTCTTCACCAATTTGGATGATATTTGTCACATTTTATTTAGAAGATGTATCTTTCATCTGGAAATACTGGCAATATCTGCGTTCAGGCCCACTCTATGCGGATTCGAGTAAACGTTGAATCTATGTCTCCGCGCGTACCCAATCAATGTAATTCCGTATATCTTAGCCATCTCGATTGAGAGTGAACTTGGAGAAGTACGTGAAATCAAAATTGGCGCTTCCAGGCGTGCAGCCTTTTGCAGCATCTCGGAACTGATGCGTCCAGTTGTAATCAAAATTCTCGTTTCTGGCCAAATATTTTTCATCAGGCACAATCCTGCAATTTTATCCAGTGTATTGTGACGGCCGATATCTTCGGCGGAAATCACCACTTTTTCTTCATTACATAATGCGGAACTATGCACTCCACCTGTCTCACGGTAGAGCGACTGCACTTCGATTAACTTCTCGACCAAATTCATTATCGCCTCTGGCTCTACCTTTAGCCTGTTACCGCTAAATGAGACATCGGGCCTCGCCAACAAATCCACTGCAGTGAGACCGCCTGTACAACCAGATGTCCGTCGCCAGGAAGTTGGCTGTTTAACTGAGCGATTTAGCCATACGTCTACATTATCGCCATGCTCACAGACGCGCACATCTTCCACTTCATCCATGCTCATTATTACGCCTTCGTTATACAAGAAGCCAACCGCCAATGCTTCCAGTTCGACAGGTGTACACATGAATGTCAACCAAACCTCACCATTTACAGTAAGTGAAACAGGGGTTTCAACAATCGTTTCCGAATCGACTGCTTCCCATTTTTTGAATTCATAACGATCATAGTGTATTGATTTCTCGGGAGTAATCATTCTATCTCCAAACCGGTAAACTAAACCTTTTCCCAATATTCAGGCAACTTTGGAGCTTGCCAATTAGGATTTGGTTTCCAATTCAACCATTTGCCATCCAGCGGATATTGCCGCTTTTCAATTTTCTCGAAGATTTCTATCTTCGCGCAATCGATCTGGTCTGTCCATTTCTTCAGGATAATGCCGTGGTCGATCCCTTTTTGGTAATTTTCCAAATCCTTCCAGTACCATTCATATGTCGGTTCGATGATAATGTCCAGTTCAAGGTCTAGGGTATCAAATCCAATATCGCTTCGCTGGAATGGAAGTTGAAAATTGATGTAATAGCACAGAAACTTGTTGATATCGTCTTGCCAAAAATAGATGCTTGCATAGTATTTTTCAGGTTCAAGCAAGATCAGCAGGCGGTTGGTGCGCCAACTGTATCTTTGCATTTTCCAGTTGTCGTTTGTGTAATCATCCCAGCGATCCCAGACCTGTCTTGTCCCATGTTTTCCATTGATATAACCTTCAGGAGCGAAACACTCCGCGCCGGGTACAACCGCAAGCGCAACTTCTTCGGGCGTGTCCTGAATAATGACTGCTGATTGAACGTACCAAACGCGTTGATTATAGATCCCGCGCAAGGCCACAATGTCACCTGGTTTCCACATGATCTTTGCCTTTTTCTGAATTTCGATGCATTTTGTAAAAGATGTCTGGGTCTGCAAGGAATGCGTTAAGACAAGTCTCCGTGCAAAAATAAATCGTCCGACCACGATGCAGGACGCGCGGGAAATAAGTTGAGTCCGTATCACGAAAAATCCGACCGCATAGTGTAACGAACTTACGCGGGATGGAGATTTTGGGTTGATTAATTACAATCTTATTCACGGAGGTTGACATGAAACGATTCTTCTTCTGGCTATTTCTCATCGCGCTGCTGGCTCTCAATTGATCTGTGCTTCATGACATAATCAAAGGCGAGCCAAAGGTTTGGATGGAATGGACTGTTGTAGTTGCCAGCATAATACTATTAATTGCCTATTTGATCAGGAGGTCGCGCGAAACAAACATACATTAATTTTCATGGATAAGTTTTCCAATCATTATTACACAGTCGTGTTTGAATACCTCGATCTTATGTGGCGCTTCTGGGAATTCGGAGGTAAGGTCCTGGCCTGCGAAGTGAAGTAACTCATGAAGTCCAGTGCGCCACTTTGGACACTCGGTAACATCATATACCATACCATTGTAAGCGATCCATATACGCGTGCCACGCTCACCCGTGTTGCGTTTTAACTCTATTTCTGTGACGATTTTATCGGGTCTATTCATACGATAAATTGCATAGAAAAATCGCCCGTTATTGGGACGATTTTTTGTTTTCCGAGGATAGTCTAACCAACCGGTTGAAACAGCCTAAGGAATTTTTTCAATAACGGTATCAGATTCGGGGGCGAGTGCGAAGCGGAGTAGTCCAAATTTCTTCCGTCATTGGTTGAGCGGCCATTTGAATTGGGTAAGCAACCAGTCTTTAAGGGGAATGTCAGTTTCCTGGATCGTTTGAAATAAGTGATCGAGATCGTAAGAGATTCGCTTGAATTCAACCGTGATTTGACTATCCTGATGGTTGACAATTGCATATTCTGCCCATGGCATCAAAGTCGGTTGTTTCTGGGATGTATGGGGGGCCAGAAAGGCGTTGCCCACGCTGCCAGGATTGACGATCATCATCCCATCATATTGGCGAAGCATTTGAACATGGGTGTGTCCGCCTGCCATAACTTTTGCATTGTAACCCGAAAGAAATCCACCCACTTCATCGCGAGAGGTTTCAGAAAAGATGTTGTCTATGTTGGACCTTGGAGAGCCATGATAACAAAACATTTCGTCTTCACCACCTAGAGGGACTCGAAGCGTAGGTTGAAATAATTGTAAGAATTCAAAATGAACGGGATCAAGTTTTGAAAGACACCACTGCAATGTTGGGGTGAGGTGCTCGGAGATTTTATAGTCCAGTGCCTTTTCAGGTTGGAGCAGACTTGCATCGTGATTTCCCATAATGCAGGCGCATTCGAGTCCTTTGATAGTTTTCAGCGTTTCGATGGGCTGCGGTCCAAGAGTGGCAACATCACCCAGGCAAATAACCGAGTCCACAGCTTGTTTGCTAATATCTGCAAGCACCGCGTTTAATGCAACGTTGTTTCCATGAATATCCGAGATCAAAGCAATTCGCATTGAGCACCTTAAAGTCAAAAAAATACCCGTATACCGGGCGCTACCTGATTATAAAGAATAATTCATTTTTGGCGACAGGACTTAAGTTTCACTTTCTGACTTCTGCCCGCAACCCGCAATATTGCTCATCGATACTTTTCGGCAATTTTTTGGATCGTCGTTAAGTTGCGTGACGTTGCAGGGACCCTGAGAGTCTTTTCCATGAACATATTTGAGAAAATGGATTTATTCCTATCGCGGCGTAAATTATATACCTCGTGGCCTTTGAGAACGAAATCGTCTGCCTCACTACGGAAAGCCATTAATGCTTGTTTCATTGTTTTATCGGGCTTCTCGTTCAGAAAAACGATATGGACTGTTTCGCCTTCCTTTGGTTTGAATGGACTTTTATTTGCAAGATCAGCGACTTCCTTGACTGTTCGGAGAAAGAGTTCAACTTTATATCCCAACGCTTGTTCAAGCTGGTTTTCGAGCTTTTTTTCCAGAGAGTTGGTGTTGGTTTCTTGCGACTCAAAAATAATGTTCCCGCTTTGGATGAAAGTCTGAACATTTTCCAACCCGAAAGATTGAAATATCTTCTTAAGATCATCCATTTTGATAATCTTATGGCCACCAACGTTGATCGCGCGCAGGAAGGCGACGAATCTACTCATGTAGGTCTATCTTATCAGTTTTTCCTCAATCCGGCGGTCGGGGATAAGCCACATGATGGCAACAACTACATACAAGGCAGTCGCGACCCATGAATTTACAAATGCTAATAGGATTGCGGCAGTATAAATATAAAGGGATCTGATTCCTTTTGCGTTATTACCAATTGCATTGGCGAGAACCGAATCTTCACCATGATGTACTATCAATGCGCGCGCCAGAATATAGTAAGCCAATCCTGAAAGCCAAAGCACCCCTCCATAAAAAGCCACAGGGATGGTGGAAAAACCATTTTCGCCTGTCCAACCAGTGACAAAGGGAATCAGGGATAACCAAAATAACAAATGCAAATTTGCCCATAAAATCGACCCATTCACTTGTTTCGCTGCCTGCAAGAGGTGATGATGATTGTTCCAGTATATACCCAGGAAAACAAAGCTTAGCAGATAACTTAGGAATTTAGGTAACAACGGACGCAAGGCTTCCAATGTTCCTGCTTCTGGGATCCTCAGCTCCAACACCATAATGGTAATGATGATAGCCAATACACCGTCACTGAATGCTTCCAGTCTACCTTTATTCATGTCAATTCTTTCTACCAATGAAGAGGGAGAACGATGATGAAATACGGCTATACCTTTGTCACCACATCTTGGACATGAATGGTACCTGGCTGTATAACTTTTGCGTTCATACCACGCAGCCGAAGCTCTTTTCCCACCTTCGAATTAACGAACTTCATTGCTTCTTCGCCGAACCGCGCAAGAAATTTTCTGCAACCTGTGTGCGATTGTGGTGTTACTTCAATGACTGCCGAGCCAATCGCGAGACGTGTACCCGTGGGCAAGTTTTCTAGACTTATATCAAAGTCAATATATAGCTGATCTCCTGCGAGTGACCAGCGCTCCTTCTGTTGTGCAATCAAGGCGATCAGGCGCGAGTTCATAACATTGATCTGCATCTCCGGGTGAGCAGATTTATCTGGCCTGCGCGAACTGCCGCGTGTCCGCCAATTGTCACCCACGAGACCCAAAACTAAGTCAAGATGGCCCTCTACTAATGTTTCGCGCTCATTTTCCTGAGGTCTGCGCACAATCATCTCCAATACACCTTGATCCTTCGGTGACTGCCGAATATTTTCTAACCCTGCTTCAAGTTCTCCAGTTGTTAGATACCTTATGTTAATCATTTAAATTCATCTCTCCTTCTTACCGCAGCCTCTGTGCAGTTTGTGTCGAAGCTGCGGCACTCCGTAAATCCACTGGCAGCTCGAGGAATGCACCATAACGCTCCGCAGCCACTGTGACAGCTCGATCTTCAGCGTTCGTCAGTGATGTGATCAAGTTCAATTCGACGATAACCGAATCCTTCTTCAGTGTCCGCTTCCATTCACCGACGATTTGTCCATCAAGGATGATCACGTATGCAATGAGAGAGGGACTGTTTTCAGGGAGTTTAGACTGTCTAACTACATCTCTAATGGCACTACGGTCTTTAAGGCCGATAAAGTATTCATCATAATTCGGTAATAAGTATGCAGTTGGAGATTTCTCCTTGGGAGATGATCTCGACTCGCTAAACCAATACGTTTGACCGTTTAACCTCTCATTCACCAACTGTGACTTGATCAATTCAACGCCACTCTTTACATCCGCCATTGTCAGTCCTGACCACCATACAAAATCTTGTAATGTCGCGGGTCCACGTGTTGCAAAATATCGCTTCAATAGTTCAGCCAGCGCTTCATTGCGGCTCATCTCCTTGGCTTTTGGTACGCGCTCTTCCAGCAGGGCATAAGTAAATTGCTTCCCTCGGCGTGGACCACTACAGATTAGACCGTCGAGTTCGGCTCGCATAATTAGATAAGTAAAGCGCAAGAGATTATTTGAGAAAATGCCTGCCTGCTTGAGTACTGATGTAAGTTCGGCGCGCGTAAGATGTTTACCATCCCGTAACGCTTTTTCCAATACGGCTTGACTATGCTTAAAAATTGCCTTATCCAGCTCCAGCGTGCGGTACATGTACGCATTTGCAGCATGGACGCGCGGAGCTGTGAGTTGAAGTATCCAGCGGATATCAGCAGGAGAGACAAAATGCCATGTAGGCCTCATTACATGAGTACGAAGGATATTTCCTTCGTTAAACGCCTGTTCTATGGATTTGTCCTTCGCTCCTACTGTACGTTGACCGACTGCCCATTTTGCTCCTGCATAGTCTTGAGCCTGGACGGCACCTAGCCCACTAACCACGTCAGCGGGGTTTTGGATATCAGAATTGATAAGATGTTGGTTTTGGAGTCGCAGTTGCGTGATATCTATATTCTTCATAAGCCATCACTTTACAGTTAAATTCTTTTGGCTTATCGGGGCGATATTATTTTTTCGTCCGGTCAACAACCGCTTTCACCAGTTTTACGGCGATGCTTCCGCCTGGAACAATTATTCCGACGGCATCTGCTGTTACGTCAAAGAGCAAGTCACGTGTGACGATTCCCTTTATTTGAGCGCTTAATTTATTGCCACCTGTGCGGGCGTCGCCTAACAGCGCGTCAAATTCTATAACCACACGTTTTCCCTTGCTGGTCCATTCATACTCTAATGCATAGACTGGACGAAAGTTAAGCTCGATGGCTTCAACATCCACGCGCTCCTCGTGAATAACTTGTGCATCCGCAATTGGTTGAATCACTTCGCCCATCACTTTGCGTACTACTGCTGTGGCTCGTGTCTGTGGGGGCACTACAAGCGTACTCTCAGGAGCAAAATGATCGAGATCGGTGATTTCTGTTTTTACATAGGCTTGATAGCGGCTCATATCGGTCGGTTGGCCGGATAGCCCATCAAAAAAGCGCGTGACGCGATTTTCTTCTCTACAATGCTCTACACCATTTAAGGTAAATGATGGGTTTTTTTGAGGTTGTACGATCAGTTTTTGTCCAAGGATTGTCACTTCGTGTACTTCTGCGCCCTGAATGAGAACCGTATAAGTTCGATGACGATCATAGACCATGCGAGTGGCCACTTTTATTTGCCAGAATGGTTCCAGGCGACTTTCCACTGATACTACTTGTATCTCTGTTGGATTTGGACGCGAGATTAATGTCCCAAACATTCCGGCTACAAGTGTTGTCTTTTTCTTTTCTATTCGTTCACGCGCTGCTTCCAAAGTAATTTGGGGAATAAGAAAATACGCACGTTCTTCAGCCAGGCTGATTTCCATAAAGTTCTCCTCGAGTGGGCATTTTTGTTATCATGCGTCCTGAATTGTCAAAAAAATTTAGGTAAAAGATTTTATGATAATTATCTGAAACTAACGAATGGTGAATATGTTATCGAAACCGCCGATAGTAAATATTTCACGGAGAGTATCACTACAATGTAGTAGAACTACTAATTTCACAGCCGCAGTCGCCTTTTCTTGAAGCCACAACAAAGCTTGAATGACGGAAGAATCCATAAAGACGACATTCGCCAGGTCAACGTATATCTCTCTGGAAAGATTGCTGGCTAGGGCCTCATCAATTGCCAGATAGACATCTTTCTGGTTTGAAAAATCGAGCTTACCGGCTAAGGAAATTATAGCAACATTTCCTTTGATCTCAATTGTTGCGGGCATGGCTTGTTCCTTCCCAAAAATTCCTTCTAATGACAATGTTATTTATATTATAAAGAAGAATTCTCGGATTGGTACCGGATTTTTCTGTGCATCCTTCTTACTCAGATCGGCAACTCGTCTGCCTGCGTGAATCTTCATGTATGGAATTTTATAACCAAGCCGATCGTACGTGAGAGTTTATATCTTAAAACAAAATCTCCTTCGAAAACTGGGCAGGAGATTCTTGTTATTATTTGATCTTCGCAAATCGGACAGCATTTTCAGTAACCACTACAAATTGATTCGTCAATCTGTCTGAGTATTTTTCAAGCAGTCGCCCGATGACTTCGATTTTCACGACCGCCCGTTCGTCATCCAATCGAAGCAAGACGACACCTTTATGTGGTTTTTGATCGCGGAAAATTTTGTCCCCAAAGTCTTTGTCGTTTGTGAGCAAAATCCAATTTTCGGCAAAGGCTTTCTGGATAACATCCTCATCATCGATTCCCCTTGCCTGTTCAAATACAGAAAAGACATCATGCCCGTGTTCGCGGAGCCATTGTGCCACCCATGGACCCGTAGACTCATCTACGAGAAAGTGCATTAAGCCTCAGTCGCCAGTGGCATGAAGGTTGTGCTTTCAAGCGACTTGGTGGCAAACAAAATACAAGCGAGGACATCTTCAGCCTTAAGCCCTTGATATTCCTTGATGATTTCATCTATTGTCGCGCTATGAGCCAGCAGATTTAAAATGAACTCTACGGTCAAGCGCGTGCCACGAATGATAGGTTTGCCAACCATCACTTTTGGATTGATAGTAATTCGATTAAGGAGTTCCTGGTCGGTCATAGCTATATCTCCTGCCCTAATCATACACGATTTTTGCAGACAGACACCTCGCTCCTTTAGGTGAAGCCAAATCATCCCACAAACAAAAATTTCCTGCCGCGACAGGAAATTTCTATTCTAATAATCATCTAAATCTGAAGTCCGATGTCAAAGGTCGCGGTGTAGCCATCTCCGCTGGGGGAGACATTGAGCAGCAACTGGCTACCGCCATTTTGGTAGATGTTATCCCCTTCGTTTCTCAATGTGCGTTCTCCTTTTTGGGCGTATGGCTGCTGTTTATAAACCTCATCAGTCAACGTGTCGTCGAAGAACAACTGAGATGTGAACTCAGAGTTATTAAGCCGAATCTTGAAATGGATGTGAACGGTCCTACCCTGATACCAACCCGGATAGATCGTCACAAATTGAGCTACACCATTTGCATCAGTGACCTGATAACCGCGCAGAAACTTCTTGCCACTGGTGTTGAAGCTTGGATCCTGTACATCTGAATAAACACCCAACGCGTTGCAATGCCAGACGTCCACTTGCGCTCCTGAAAGGGGAGTGCATGCATTGGAGCCTACCTGCGAAATATTGAATTTCAGGTTTAGTTGCGTGCCTTCAACAACGGAACCATCCGATGGGTCTGAACGGATATCGGAACGGTTGAGCTTTTCGTCCACAAAATAGGGACCCTCGGTCTCTTCCGGGCGGACTACACATGCCGGGAGCGATCCACCTGTCGTAGTAGTTTGTGTAGAAACTTGGGTATTTGGTGTGGAAGTCCCACTTAAACCCTGCGCACACGCGGCCAAAAAAGCTGCGCTACCAATCCCCAATATTTTTAGCACATCCCTTCGGTTGAGAATCTCACCTACTTGTTTATCATCGTTATCCATAGCTGCCTCCATAACTATAAAGATGACTCATTATATGAAGCGCGGGTTAGGAGCAGGTGAAGAAAATATGTGGAAAATGGGGAGATCTGTTGAATTATACAAACAAAAATCTCCTGTCATAATGCAGGAGATTTTTGTTCAAACAAGTTTATCGAAAGGCTTATTTTCGCTTTGGACGAGGCGCTGGCATTCCATATAACATACCATCCGCGCTAATGTCCTCATCAACATCGGGCCAGTGGACTCCGTGGCCATCCCCAATGATTTTATAGTTTTTGCGTTGTTCGGGCGTTGCTTCCATCAATCGCCATGACCAGACCAACGGCACACTAATTGTGCGCCCATCCATTAAATGGGCGGTAATAGAGTCGTCAGTTACTTCAATATCTTTAATTCTTGTATCAAGTTTAACCACAGTGTTCATGCCAAGCCTCAACAATCTTGTCGTGATGGGTTTCCACCAGGGCACGTATACGGTTTAATTCCGATGGCGAATAGCCGTGATTTTGACTAAGAGTCGTCGGGTCAAGCCAGAACTTGCAAATCATTTTCTCACGTTGCACATGGACATGGATTGGCTCGTTACAATCAAAACTATAGAAGAAAAACCGATAAGGGCCAGAAATTCCTTTGACAGTCGGCATTGATTTTATCCCTTTTTTGAATGTGTGAGTTCCAATCATACACGATTTTTGCTGTGGCAAGGCGCTCCTCTTCCCACGGGAGAATGATATGTTCACGAGTTAATTCAACAAAGCATACTCATCCGCTTGACCTGACTTAATCGTGCCGCATATAGCAGTACAGCCTGAATATCGGCAAGTTCAAGGTCTTCATAATCAGCGAGTATTTCTTCAACCTTCATTCCTGAACTAAGCGTCTCCAAAAGCCACTCCACAGAGTATCTCAACCCGCGGATTGTTGGCTTCCCAAACGCCATGTTTGGATTGATAGTAATTCGATTAAGGAGTTCCTGATTAGTCATGGTTTTATCGCCTATCCTAATCATACACGATTTTCCACCACTCCGCGCTCCTCTCGCTTGTGGGAGAGGGGACAGGGTGAGGTCAACCCCACAAACAAAAATCTCCTGTTCGCGGGTAGGAGATTTTTGTTCGTACAAATTTCATCTCAAATAGAAGTTCATGGTCTGTCGATTTTCTTAATGTAATCTCCAACAAGCCAATATGGTCCAGGACAATTCTCCGGAAGAGGATCTACCAAGCCTAAGTACGTTGGTGTAGGAACTTCGCCACCACCAATCTCCAGCCAATCACCGACGCTTGCCACTATATGATCTGTGCTATCAAGGACTTGGATGGTTCCTTGTTCCAGGTGAGGTGAAAAGCCTGGGGGCCAGATCAGTAGCATATTATTTCCTTGCTTATCATTCACCCGAAGGCAATCATTCGCGAGCACTAGTTCACCAGTAATCAGTGCATCCATATAAGCATTTGGTGTATTGACTAATTGAGGAAAAGAGACAGTTGATGAAGCACTCGCAGCTTGCTTTGTGCAAGAAGTTATCAGTAAGAAAGAAACTATAGATATTAGTATATATTTCCACATAGCTGCAACTCCTTTTATGGCAGATTAAATGTTCTTACGAATAAACCTGCCATCTGTGCGCGGGTGACATAGCTTTTAGGACAGAAGTTATCTCCTCCACATCCACTCGAAATTCCTTGAGCAGCTACGAGGAACGTGTCGCCGATTAGCGATGCCAATTGATCATTTCTTCAAAAATAAGGCAAGTAGAATATGTATCTTTGATTGTCCACGGATCTCTTGGTATACTCATTTTTGAGACTTCTTGAAAGTATATTAATACATAAAACCTTTGCATTTTTCTTTTAACGAATGTTGACCTTTTAGAATCCGTTTTAGTTATTATTGGTAGATCTAATGTAAGAGTAGGTAACACATTATATTTCCATCTGGTATTGGTGGATAATTTTGTTTTCTCTTTATAACCGAACTGCGGCCATATTTGCCCTTACTTCTTTGATTTTCATGTTACACATCTTTGCCGTAGAAATTATAGCATTACCTCCCACTTGGTCTATCACCATTTATAATTAGCCTTGCAAATCGAAAATCGTCAATCGTTAATCCAAGATACTGCCTACTCTACCCAACTATCAAACTATATGACTACTCAACTCATCGAAAGTATCCCCAACTTCTCCGAAGCGCGGCGACCGGAAGTGATAGACCAGATCGTCGCTGCCATCAACTCCGTCGAGGGCGCGCGCCTGCTCGACCGTTCATCTGACCTGGACCACAACCGCACAGTGCTGACCTTCGCAGGTCCGCCAGAAGCTGTGGAAGAGTCCGCCTTCCGTGCGATCAAGACCGCTGCTGAACTGATTGACCTTAATCATCACACCGGCGAGCATCCGCGCATTG
>WNFV01010664.1_pt1 | contig 13925 bp, 15 predicted proteins | sample 5400101 | NCBI WGS metagenome assembly WNFV01 (sample SAMN13153361, study PRJNA577476) | soil metagenome | isolation source: 115 cm soil or saprolite under grassland replicate 1 | place: USA:California | collected 2016-06-15 | reverse complement strand
ACCAAGTTCGCCGCTTCTTCACAGATGAGACACTCGCCAGCGACCAAAAAAGAGAGTTGCGGCAAGTGATCATGCGTTCGTTGGAGCCTAAGCGCGAGTGAGCGGCACCGATGCTGGCGGTCGCGTGAGCGGCTCGGTGGAGCAGCGAGGATCCGATCGGCGCCTCGGGAAGCGCGGTCAACCAGCCCGCAAATCCGCATGAACTCTAAGAACTGCTAGAACCAGTAGTCCTCGACCTCTTGCGGATCCATGCGGTTGCGGAGCCAGAGGCCCAGCAGGACGAGCGGCGCGCCCGGGAAGACCATCATCAGAACGAGCGGCACCCAGAGCAGGCTGTTGACGCCCGGCCCGAGGAGCGCGAGCAGGGGCGGGAACGCGAGCAGCGCGAACGTCTCCTGGCGCGGCATGGCGAAGCCGGCACCGAAGTGGACGAACATCGCTGCCATCAGCGCGAGAAAGATGAAGAGCCCGGGCACGTGCCGCGCCGTGTTCGCGAAGGCGTACACCCAGACGGTCATGAAGCCGAGGTAGGCGAGCGAGGCCTTGAAGTACGTCAGGCGCGTCGCCGGGGTGCGTTCGATGAACGTGGTCACGTCGTTGACTCGCTTTCTCAGCGTGACCGCTCCGCCGATTCGTCGCTGCTACAGCGCATAATGAGTCAGAGAGCGCCTCTAAGGCATCCCTCGTTCGTGGTGATGAAGGAAGCGACCTATTACGTGCAATTTTCGTCTCCGGTCGACGATCCGGAGCGCTGGCACACGATCGCGCGAGTGGAGGGGAAGGCCCTCGCGGAGGAGATGGTGCGGCTCGTCGAGGGCTCCTACGGGCGAGTGGCGGTCACGTACCACTACTCGGGACGCGCTCTTTCGCGCTCCGCGCTCCGCAAGGCGAAGGCCCTTCAGCACGCCGACTGGGAGCTCGGCGTCGGCCATCACCGCGACTACGGGGACACGCTGCTCGAGAAGGCCGTGCGGAACCTGGGAGCCGTCTCGAACTAGGTATCTGATGCGTCGGTCGGGTGCCGATAGGAGCCGTAGGCTCGATGACCCGGCGCCGGATCCTCATCACGGCCGCGCTCGTCCTCTACTGCGCGGCCCTCTCCTTCGCGGGCAGCGTCGTCGCGGTGCGCGCCGCCGGCCCTGCGGTGACGACCTTCACGCTCGGGACCGTCGAGACTCGGATGGGGCTGGCAGCTTCGGGTCGCTTCGACGTCTACGTACCGATCGTCGACTGGGGAGTGCGCGCGCGTCCGTACGGCGCGCCGCTCGCGGTGGATCTCCAGTTTCGTTCTCTCGACCGCGATGCGGCGCTGGCCGCCGTGCGTTCCGGGCCCGCAGCCCAGCGCAACGTCCGCCTGCTCGAGAACGAGCTCCGCGGGAGCGTCAACGCGGGCTTCCGGCGCGCGGCGCTGGCCGCGCTCGCGGGCGGAGCCCTGGGAGGCTTTCTCGCCGGGACGATGGCGGTTGCCTTCGGCCGCCGGCGGCGCTGGCTGCCGGTCGGTGCGGGCACCGGGCTGGCGACCTCGGTCACCGCGGTCGTGCTCGCCGGGCTCGCACTTGTCACCGCCGACTGGAATGCGCTCCGGCAGCCGACCTTCTACGCGCACGGCTCGGAGCTTCCGCAGCTCCTCTCCTTCTCCGACCAGATCCTCACAGCCGGCGAGACATACACGGACTCCTACGATCGCGCTGTCGAGGGGCTGGAAAACCTCATCTCCGCCACGGAGCGGCCGCATTCCGCTCCGGCGGTCAAGACGGTGGTGCTCGCATCCGACCTCCACTCGAACGGCTATGTGCTGCCCGTGCTCGCCCAGTACTCGGAGGGCAGGCCGGTCTTCTTCGTCGGAGACTTCGCCGAGCTCGGCACGAAGCTGGAGGAGGGCGTCGTCCCGGAGGTCGCCCGGCTGGGCGAGCCGGTCGTCGCCGTCTCGGGAAATCACGACTCGGGGACGCTCATGCGGGCGCTCGCGCGCGAGGGAGTGATCGTCCTGGGGCGCTCGAGCGGCGTCGTGGACATCGATGGAATGGCAGTCGCCGGCTTCGAGGACCCGCTCCAGCGCGAGGGCGGCGTTGCGGGACACCTGCTCAAGCTAAGGACGGGTGCGAAGGTGAGCGCGGAGGAGGAGCTGATCGCGTGGTTCGACGGACTGGCTGGGCGACCTCAGATCGTCCTCGTCCACCAGCACGGGCTCGCGCACGCGCTGCTCGACCACGTCGCCGCGCAGAAGGGCGTCGCGCCGGTTCTCATCCTCACCGGGCATGATCACCGCCAGCACATCGACCAGCGTGGCGACGACATCCTCGCGGACGGCGGGACGGTCGGAGCCGGCGGCCCCTTCGCGATCGGGGAGTCGCCGGCGGGATTCGCCCTGCTCCACCTGACTGGTACAAACCGGCTCCAGTCTGTCGACCTCGTGCAGGTCGAGCCGCTCTCGGGCGAAGGGAGCGCGCGCCGGGTCGTGTTCGACCCGGCCCGCTAGCTCTACCCGAAAAAGAAGTGGGGCGGAATCACCGCATCGAGTCCGCCCCATTCGAGTCCTGGGTGTCGCTCCCGCCGCATCGGAGCTCCCAGGAATACCGCCTTTGACGCTGCGCTCAGTATCGTGGGGCGCGCTCGCTTGATTCATCCCGCTTTCGGTGGTTCACCTTCGGGGTTGACAGCAATAGGCTTGCGGCCGTGGAAGTGCTCACTCCGCGGACGCTCGACGAAGCTCTGGCTCTGAAGGCGGGGCGCCCCGACGCGGTGCCCATCCAGGGCGGGACCGACGTGATGGTCGAGCTCAACTTCGACCGCGCGCGCCCGCAGGCCCTCCTGAACCTGAACGAGGTCGACGAGCTGCGGGGGTGGTCCCGCGAGAACGGCTGGCTGCGGCTCGGGTCGGGGCTCACGTACGCGGAGGCGATGGGGTCGCCCTTGCGCGATTCGTTGGCGGCGCTGGCGGAGGCCTCGCGAACGGTCGGCTCGCCGCAGATCCGCAACCGCGGGACGATCGGGGGGAATCTCGGGACCGCCTCGCCGGCCGGAGACGCCTTGCCGCCCTTGCTCGTCTACGGGGCCGAGGTCGTGTGCGCGAGCGTTCGGGGCATCCGCACGGTGCCTCTCGAGAGATTTTTGGTCGGGCCCAAGCAGAACGCGCTGGCGGAGGACGAGCTCATCCTGGCTGCCCGGTTCGAGTCGCGGCCGTGGCGGCAGACGTTCATGAAGGTGGGGCCGCGGAATGCGATGGTGATCGCGGTGGTGTCGCTGGCCCTGGCGGTGGACGAGGAGCGCGGCGAGGTGCGGGCCTCCTACGGGTCGGCGGGGCCGGTGCCGGGCTTCGTGGTCGGCTCCTTGGAGGAAGCGGATTCGTTCGGCGCGCGGGTCGCGCGGGATGCGTCTCCGATCGACGACGTGCGCGGGACGGCGCGCTACCGGCGGCATGCGTTGCAGGTGCTGGTGGAGCGGGCGCTGAAGAGGTGCCGGACGTGAGGATCTCGCTCCTCGTGAATGGGGAAGAGCGCGAGGCCGAGGTCTGGGAGGGCGAGAGCCTGCTCTATTCGTTACGCGAGCACCTGGGGCTGCCGGGGTCGAAGAACGCGTGCGAGCAAGGGGAGTGCGGATCGTGCTCGGTCCTGCTCGATGGAGAGCTGGTGTGTGCTTGCCTGGTGCTGGCGGCGCAGGCGGACGGGCACGAGGTCGTGACCGTGGAAGGGCTGGGGCCGTCGGAGGGGGAGCTGCATCCGGTGCAGGAGGCGTTCGCAGCGACGGGGGCGGTGCAGTGCGGCTTCTGCACACCGGGGCTGGTGGTGGCGACCGTGGATCTCCTGCGGCGGGTGCCGGAGCCCTCGGACGACGAGATCCGCGAGGCGCTGAGCGGCAATCTGTGCCGCTGTACGGGGTACGCGAAGATCTTCGACGCGGTCCGACTGGCGGCCAGCAGATGAATTACCGAATGGGGCCACCCCGAACCACCACCCGCTTTCGAGCGTACCGCCGCAAGATGCACATGGGGCGCGCGCAAGGCGCCAACTCCGACCCGAAAGAGAGCGGGAGGTGAGCGCTCCCGCACGCAGGCTCGAGCTCGGGCGCGTCGGCGAGTCCGTTCGCCGCGTCGACGCCATCCCCAAGGTCACCGGCGAGTTCGCCTACGCCAGCGACCTCTTCGCCGCCGGCATGCTCTTCGGCCACACCATCCGCAGCCCGCACGCGGCCGCGCGCCTCAAGCGCATCGACACGAACGAGGCGCGCGGGATGCCCGGCGTTCACGCGGTGCTCACGCACAAGGACGTCCCGGGAGAGAAGCGCTACGGCCTCGAGTTCGCCGACCAGCCGGTCCTGGCCATGGAGGACGTCCGCTACTTCGGGGAGCCGGTCGCAGTCGTCGCCGCCGAGCACCCCGAGCAGGCGCGCCGCGCGGCGGCCAAGATCAAGGTCGACTACATCCCGCATCAGCCGGTCGTCGAGCCCGAGCGCGCCAGGGACACGCTCCGCGAGCTGACCATCCGCCACGGGGATCCGGACGCGCAGGGCACAGTCTCGGTGGAGGGCGTCTACGAGCTCGGCATCCAGGATCAGGCCTTCCTCGGCCCCGAGGCCGGCCTGGCCGTCCCCGACGGGAAGGGCGGCATCGACATCTACGTCGCCACCCAGTGGCTCCACGTCGACCGCGACCAGATAGCGCCCTGCCTCGGCCTGGAGCCCGAGCAGGTGCGGATCCACCTCGCCGGCGTGGGCGGCGCCTTCGGCGGGCGCGAGGACCTCTCCATGCAGATCCACGGCGCCCTGCTCGCGCTGAAGACCAACCGCCCCGTGAAGATGGTCTACAACCGCGAGGAGTCCTTCGCGGGCCACGTCCACCGCCACCCAGCCAAGATCTGGGCCGAGCACCGGGCCGACGGCGACGGCAAGCTCGTCTGCGTCCGCATGAAGATCCTGCTCGACGGGGGCGCTTACGCCTCGAGCTCGACCGCGGTCTGCTCGAACGCCGCCTCCTTCGCCTGTGGCCCCTATGCGGTTCCCAACGCTCTGATCGAGTGCGAGGCGGTCTTCACGAACAATCCGCCCTGCGGCGCCATGCGCGGCTTCGGGGCCGTTCAGACCTGCTTCGCGGCCGAGGGGCAGATGGACAAGCTCGCGGCCGCGCTCGGAATCGACCCCGTCGAGCTGCGCCTCCGCAACGCGCTCGCCTACGGCGACTCGCTGCCCACCGGCCAGCGGATCACGGGGTCGCTCCCGGTCGCGGAGGTCATCCGCCGCTGCGCCGCGATCCAGGAGCCGGAGCCGGAGGAGCTCCCGCGTGACCCGATTCGCCTTCCCGGCGGCGCCGGCAATACGACGCGCGGGGACGGGATCCGCCGCGGCGTCGGCTTCGCCCTCGGCTTCAAGAACATCTGCTACTCGGAGGGCTTCGACGACTATTGCGCGGCCCGAGTGCGTCTCTTCGTCGATGCTGACGGAGAGTTCGTCGCCGAGATCCACTCGGCCGCCGCCGAGGTGGGGCAGGGCGTCACGAACGTGATTGCCCAGGTTGCCCGCACCGAGCTTCCCGAGGTCGCGGACGTCGTCATTGCCCCGCACACGACGGCCGCGGTCGGCTCCGCCGGCTCCTCGTCGGCCTCGCGCCAGACGTGGATGACCGCCGGTGCAGTGCGCGCCGCCTGCCTCGCCATCCGGGACGAGCTCGAGCGCCGCGGCGGCACGCTCGCGCCTGGGGAGGAGATCGACGTCGAACGCGTCTACCGCCACCGACAGACGACGCCCCTCGATCCCCAGACCGGGCAGATCACCGGCGAACGGGCGCACGTCGCCTTCGCCTGTGCTGCCATGAAGGTGGTCGCCGAAGTCGACGTCGAGCTCGGCCTCACGCGCGTGGTCTGGATCGGCACCGCGCAGGACGTGGGCAAGGCGATGAACCCGCAGGCCGTCTTCGGGCAGATCGAAGGCGGGACGGCGCAGGGCCTCGGGCTCGCATTGATGGAAGAGCTCCTGACCCGGGACGGCGTGATCACGAACGCGAGCTTCACCGACTACCTGATCCCGACCGCGCTCGACATGCCCCCCGTCGCCGCGGATCTCGTCGAGGAAGCCGAGCCGGACGCGCCTTACGGCGCCAAGGGGGTGGGGGAGCCGCCCACGGTCGTCTCGACGGCCGCGATCGTCGCCGCCCTGCGCGACGCAACCGGGCGCGAGCTGACGCGCGTGCCCGTCCGGCCCGACGATATCGTGGGCCTCTAGAGGTCGTAGCGGGGCTTGCGTCGCGCACGCATGCCCGGGTGCCGCGCTTGCCACTCGGCCAGATAGAGCTCGAGCCTCCGCTGAGCCGCCTGCTCGCTAGGCGCGTCGGGAAGGGATACGGTGATCCTCCTCGGCCCGGCCTGCTCTGCCTCGCAGCGTGCGGCTTGCAAGAAAGCAACAAGGTCGTCCCCCGCCGCAGGGTCGCTGATCTCGATAATCACAGCGGCTCCACTAGATCGGCGTCGACGCCGGGGTGGCGCGAGCGCCAGTTCACGAGATAGAAGGCGAGATGGGTACGCGCCTGCTCAATCGTGGATGACTCGGGCACCCGAACGAGGACCGTGTTGGGGTCGAGCGCCGTGGCTACGTAAGCCGCCCGCTTCAGCGAGCAAACGAGGTCATAGACGAAAGCCGGATCACTGACCTTGACTTCCATGCCGCAGCTCCCTCCCGGCATAGGGTGAATCGAGCGGCGCCCCAATACAACTGCCCAAAAGTCCGGATTACGGCCAGGGCTGGCGCGGACAACGTCACGAGCTGGGAGGGTCGCGGCGCAGGCCTGAGCGCGGGGCGGAGCGGCGCAAGGGTAAGCGCCAGCCGCCGCGGCCTCACCGCGACGGTTGGCCTCGTCGGTACCGGTCTTGCCTACGTCTGGCGCGCAACCGCCAGCGCGGGAGCAGCTAGACGCGGACCTCTTCGTTCACGATCACATGCATCAGATCGACGATCTCGGGCGGAGTCCCTGCCATGTCGGCCATCCCGGCCTCTTGCATCGCCGGCATCAGCTTGTCGTTCGTGAAGCTGTCGAGCGCCTCCTGGGACTCCCAGATGTCGACCACGCGGAAGCCGTTCGGGCCTTCGCCGGCACTGTGCACCAGGCACCCGTCCACCGCGGGAGGCCTCTTCGTACCGAACATCGCCTCCGTGACCGTCTCGTAAGCCTCTTTGCTTGGAATCGCGGCGATAACTGCAATCGCCATCTCTACCTCCTAGGTTGACCTCGGTACTTCTCCCAACGTAGCGCGTTTAGGACGTCCCCGGCCGTCGCCCAGCCGCGGCGCGCGGTATGAACCGCGAGCTCCATGTTTCCCAGGCCACGAACCGAGTGGGCATCGGTCGAGACGACGATCTTGACGCCCGCCTCGACCGCCCGGCGCACGTGCTCGCCGCGGAGGTCCAGCCGGTCAGGGAGCCCGTTCACCTCGAGCGCGACGCCCGTCTCGAGCGCCACCTCGAACACCGCGTCGAGGTCGAGCGCATTCTCCGGCCGGTGGTTGATGATCCGCCCCTTCGGGTGGCTCAAGCAGCGGACGTGCGGGTTCCGCATCGCCTCGACCGTCCGTTTGGTCAACTCGCGCGCAGGCATGCGCTGCCCCCCGTGGACGCTCGCCTGCACCCAGTCGAGCTCGGCCAGCACGTCGTCAGGGAGATCCAGCGAACCATCGCGGAGGATGTCGCACTCGCTCCCGCGCAGAATCCGAAACGGCGCCAGCCGCTCGTTCGCAGCCGCGATCTCCTCGCCCTGACGGCGCACGTCGTCGGCGGTCAGCCCCGGAACTGCGCCCACGCTCGGCGTGTGGTCGCAGATGGCCAGGTACTCGTAGCCGCGCTCACGCGCCGCCTTGCCCATCTCGAGCACGCTCGCCTTCCCGTCCGACCAGGTTGTATGGCAGTGGAGGTCTCCGCGGACGTCCGCTAGCTCGAGCAGCGCCGGCGGCTCGACCCGGTGGGGCTCTTCGCGGAGCTCCGGCGGACACGAGGGCACTCCCAACTTGGCATAGACCTCCTCCTCGCTCGCGCCGGCGGGGAGCGGCTCGAGCGCGGCGACGTAGGCCTCCGAGCCGGTTGCACGCAGGAGCTCCGTGCCGAAGCGCTCCCTGGGAGCCACGACGAGCTGGACAGGCACTCCCTCGACGGTGACACCGACGGTGTCGTCCACCACGGCCACGATCTGAGGCAGCTGCTGAAAGCGATCCAGAGCATTGTTGTCTGAAGTGACAATAGCGAGGCGCTCGGACGTATCCCGCCAGCGCCGCGGATCGGCCGCGACGACGCCCCCGACCGCCTCCGCGAGCGGTTCGACCAGCGCCCGCGCGCGATTCAAGAGCAGGCCGCGACGAGGCCGCGGAACCTCCTCACGCTCCAACGCGGCCAGGATCGCACCCTCCCGCTTCGCGCCAATCCCTGGCACCGAGCGCAGGCGCCCGGCCCGCGCCGCCTTGCGAAACTCCTCCGCAGACTCCACGCCCAATGCGCGCGCCACATCCACCGAGCGCTTCGGCGACAGACCGAGGAACCGTCCCAACCCGACGATCTCCGGCTGCACAGTGCGCTCGAGCTCGTCCAGCTCGGCGATTCGGCCTGTCTCCACCAACTCGATCAGCCTCCGCTCGATCCCCGGTCCGATCCCGCGCAGCTCGCGTGCACGCCCCTCTCGCACCAACGCCGCCACCGGCGCGGGCGTCGCCCGGATCAGCTCCGCGGCGCGCCGGTAGGCACGCGCCGTGTAGTACGAGGACCCGGCCAGGTCGAGCAGGGCCGCGAAGGCTTCCAGCCGCTCGGCAATCGCAGCGTTTTCAGGATCTCTTGCCATGCTCGACCTTCGTTCAGGCCCGCCCGATCGATCCGAGGTATGAACAACGGCAGCACCTTCGCATGATCAGAGCATGGCTGGACAGGGGGTTGAGCAGCCGCTCCGAAGCCCAAGGCGCACTCGGGACGAGCGGCTTCGCGTTCGTCTGTGGCGGCGCGACCAGTTCGCGGAACTCGGCTTCCCCCTGTCCGACGCGGCCGCGCTCGCGAAATCCGCCGCCGACATCCACGAAGCCCGCAAGCTGGTGTCGGCCGGCTGTACGCACGCAATCGCCTTCCGGATCATCCGCTGATGAAGCTCGACCCGAACACGATGGGCTTCGTCTACGCGACGGCGTTCCTGACCTCGGTCTTCTTCGCGATCGGCGCGTTCATCCCGGCCGCGCTCGTTCTGCGCTGGCTGTTCTTCTAAGCTTGGACTAGGCCGAAACCGCCACTTGGCGGGGACGCGGCCGGCTGCCACTCTCGTGGACATGCGTCTGCGGGCTCTCGTCTCCGTCACGCTGCTCGTCTTCCCGCTCGCCTGCGGCGGAATGCACGCTGGCGCCGCCGCCACCGCAACAATCGCTCGCGTCCTCGACGGCGACACAATCGTCCTCACGGACGGCCGCCACGTTCGCCTCGTCCAACTCGACGCCCCGGAGACCGACGAGGACGAGTGCTACGCCGCCGAGGCGAAGGGCGTGCTCATCCGCCTGCTTCCGTTCGGAACCGAGGTCGAGATCGAGACAGACCCGGCGCTCGACAAACGTGACCGCTTCGGCCGCATCCTCGCGTACGTGGAAAGGAACGGCACCAACATCAACCTCGAGCTCGTCCGCGAGGGCGCCGCGAGCCCGTACTTCTTCCACGGCGAACGGGGCCGCTACGCACTCGACCTGCTCAAGGCGGCCAACGAAGCCAGCGGGCACCAGCGCGGACTTTCGCGATTGAGTGCTTCACTTAGATTTGGTGGGTCGGGCCGCAGAACGTCCACCGCTCACGAGGTTTCGGCGACGGCCACTGGTTCGTGCCCTCGCCGCCGGGGCCCTCGGAGCAGCCCTCGAGGCGGGCGTCAGCCTGTCATTTGGTCCGGCAGGGCTCGAGTATGTGGGCCTTGCAGCTGCGCTCGGCCTTCTGATCGCGGTTCTCGCGGCCGCCGTGGGCGGCCTCTGGGTCGGGCTGGCGGTTGCGGCAACGGGCTGGACGCTGCACTTCTTCCTCGTCACAGAAGGATCGTGGCGCGACGTCGCCGCCCTGCCCGCGTGGCTGGCGGCGGCCGCTGTAGCCGGATGGCTCGCCTCGCATCTCCGGGGACGATCCGCTGAGCACGACTCCATGCGTGATCAGCTCACCGCCCTCCGCGACGGGACGCAGGACGCCCCGATCGGAATCGACGGTGAGGGAAAGGTCGTCGCGTGGAACAGCGCCGCGGAGGCGATCTACGGCTACACGGCGGAGGCGGCCCTCGGCCGCCAGTTCTCCGAGCTCGTCGGTGACGAGGACGAGGGCGAAGCGACCTGGCGCCTGCTCGAGGCTCTGAGCCGCGGCGAGCGCGCCACGGAGCCCAACGTCTCGCATCGCCGCAGCGACGGGGCCACAGCGATCGTCAGCCTGACCGCGACACCGATCGGAAGCGAATCCAGTCCTGACACCTGGTCGGTCGTCGTCGCGAGCGACGTGACCCAGTCGGTTGCTGCACGGGAGCAGGTCGAGGAGCTCGAGGGCCGCTACCAGTCTCTGGCACAGCAACTTCCGGGCGCCACCTACGTCCACGCCGTGGGCGGGCGCGACCTGCTGCTGTACGCGAGTCCCCAGATGGGGACGATGCTCGGCTACCGGACTCAAGACTGGCTCTCGGAGCCCGGCCTCTTCCTCCGCCTCGTCCACGAGGACGACCGCGAGCGCGTGAGAGCCGAGATCGCGCGTGCCAGCGAGAACGGCACGCCTCTCCGATCGGAATACCGCATGCTCGCCCGGGACGGGAGCATGGTCTGGGTCCGGGACCAAGCCACCACGCTGCGGGCGAGCGACGGCGAGCCGCGCTACGTCCAGGGTTATCTCCTGGACATCGGCGCCGAGCAGGAAGCCGCCGTCGAACGAGAACGCCTCCGGGCCGCAGAGCGCGCGGCAACGGTCGGCTCCGCGCGACGACAGGAGAAGCTCGATCTCCTTGCGAAGGCGAGCGTGGTGCTCGGGGCGTCATTCGACCGCCAGGGAGCTTTGCGAAGAGCAGCGGAGCTCGCCGTCGAGGGTCTCGCCGATTGGTGCATCGTCGATCTGGTCGACGAACAGGGCAGCGCAGCCCGCGCGACGGTGGCCCGTGGCGACGTCGATCCATCGGCGGCCCCGCCGGGGCCGGAGCCGGGGGCGGCCGTGATGGAGGTCATCCAGACCGGCAAGCCGTCGCTCTCCGACGGGCGCATCTGTGTTCCCATGATGGCGCGCGGGCGCACGCTGGGCGCGATCACTCTGCTCGCCGTCAACTCCGGGCGCGTGTACGGCCCCGACGACCTCGCCCTCGCGGAGCATTTCGCACAGATGGCGGCTTTCGCGGTCGACAACGTCCGTCTGCACCAGCAGGTTCAAGAGAGCGCCGACGCGGCCCACGTGCTCACGTACGTTGCCGACGGAGTCTTTCTGCTCGACCCAGCGGGCGTCATACGCCTCTGGAACCCGACGGCGGAAGCCATTACGGGGCTGGCGGCACGCACGGTCGTTGGTCGCGAGGCGGCGGACGTCATTCCCGAGTGGGAGACGCTCACGGAGCGAATTCCGGTGGGCCCGGGATCTGAGCCGGCACAGGCAGAGACCTTGCCCCTCGAATCCGATCACGGTGAGCGCTGGATCTCGATCTCGGGAGTGGAGTTCTTTGGCGGGACGGTCTACGCCTTCCGCGATCTCACCGAATCTCGCCGACTCGACCAGCTGAAGGCGGAATTCGTTGCGACTGCCTCCCACGAGCTTCGGACTCCGCTCGCCGCCGTCTACGGAGCAGCCCAGACGCTGCGTCGCCATGACTTCGCCCTGGACGAGGCTGGGCGCGAGCGCTTCCTCTCACTGATCGTCGATGAGTCCGAACGGCTCGGCCGCATCGTCAACGACATCCTGCTTGCAAACCAGCTGGACGTCGGGGGCGTTGACCTCCAGAACGACGTCTTCGAGCCAGGCGAGCTCGTCGAGCGCGTCGTCGAGGCCGCCCGCGCGTATGCGCCTTCAACGGTCGAGCTCGAGACGACGGCTGAGCCATCCCTGCCGCCGGTCGCCTCCGACCGTGACCGGGTCAGACAGGTGCTCGCCAACCTCGTCGAGAACGCCATCAAGTACTCGCCGCATGGGGGGCGAGTCGAGGTCGGCGCCGTTCCGGCTGGGAACATGGTGCGTTTCCACGTCCGCGACGAGGGCCTGGGGATTCCCGCGGACGAGCAAAAGCGAGTGTTCGACAAGTTCTACCGACTGGACCCGGCCATGACGGAGGGAGTCGGCGGCATCGGTCTCGGCCTCTACATCTGCAACGAGCTCGTCGAGCGAATGGGCGGGCGCATCTGGGTGGAGTCGGAGGGCGATATCGGGTCCACGTTCTTGTTCGAGATCCCTGCGACCGAAGCGCTCGGCGCGCGCCCGCTTGTCCGGGAAGGCCTCGACGCGCGGGATGGATAGCCGGCGGGGCGGACGAGTCTGCGAATTTCTGCGTGGGGTCGTCCCCTTGGTGTGCGCGACGGCCGCGCTCGTATTGCCTGGCTCCGCGAGCGCGGGCGCACCCGAACGCTCGGTCATCCGCGTTCCCATGACGCGTGTTCGCCCTGCGGTAACGAGGGCCAACTTCGGCCCGGTGATCGTCATTCACCGCAACTCGCACCGCCTCTACCTGTACCGAGGCGTCAGGCTCGTGCGCGCCCTGACCGTCAGCACGGGGCGTCGCATCTCGCCGACGCCGCTGGGTCGCTTCAGAATCGTCACGAAGGCCAGACGTCCGTGGTGGTATCCGCCCGCGTCCGCCTGGGCGAACCGCGCCCAGCCGATACCGCCGGGACCGGGCAATCCGCTCGGGACGAGGTGGATGGGCATCTCGGCGCCGGAAGTCGGCATCCACGGGACTCCCGATGCCGCCTCGGTGGGCTACTCGCGCTCCCACGGATGCGTGAGGATGTATCGACGCGAGGCGGAGTGGCTCTTTCGGCGCGTACGCATCGGCACGCCCGTCATCGTCGTGCCCGTCTAACGGCGCCCAAGTCCAAGAAGTGCAAGTAATGCCGTGCTCTGCGGCTCTTTTGTGTGGGAGCCGAGTAAGGCAAACTCTTGCGGCCCGACCCTTTGCTCGGCTCCCTTGACACCTGGCAGCCGGGGGCGCGTTATGATCGCGCGCGGGTGGGTCTGTTCAGAAGAAGGACAAACGTCGAGGAGCTCGTTCGCGGACACCTCGAGAGGCTGGGCGTTTCACCGTTCTGGTTTCGCTCGGCTCTGGATGCAATCCGCTACTGCGAGCAGGGCGAGTACTTCCAGCCTGTCTTCAGCGTCGCGGGCCCGGCGCCCGCCCGTTCCGTTGTGGCGCTCATGAACCTCGAACCCTTCGTGCGCAGCGAGATCGACTGGACCGTCTCTCCGAGCGAGTCGCCGTTTTGGGTCGGATCCGTAGGCGATCTTCAAGACGACCTGTTCGACGCGACATCGAAGCGTTTTCTCGACCTGTACTGGTCGGACCAAAATCCAAGCGTCAGGCCTGACGTCGACGCGACGCTGCGCGCGATGGCCACAGGAGTCAGAGACACGATGTCCGACGAGACCGCGGCGGCACTCGACTACGCAGGGTGGCGCGGTCTCTGGGCACTTGGTTCGGCCGGATACGTCTGGCGGGTCGCGGAAAGCGGCGCCCGGACGACCGACCTCAATTGGCGTGCCGACCTCGCGAGGGAGGTGGGGGCCGTCGTCGCCTCTGCCTCGCCAGAGGCGACGGACGAGCACGTCCTCGGCTGGGCGGCCGGCGAGTGCGTGCGCCGCAACCTGCTCTTCGGTTCAGGCTCGCCGGGCGGCTGGGCCGGCGGCGGAGAGTTTCTCAGGCGAGGATTCCGCTTCGTGGACCGGCACATCGTCCCCGAGGAGGATGTCGTCCCGCGCAAGGAAGGGTGGTACGCCTTCTCCTT
>WNFV01008068.1_pt1 | contig 13925 bp, 14 predicted proteins | sample 5400101 | NCBI WGS metagenome assembly WNFV01 (sample SAMN13153361, study PRJNA577476) | soil metagenome | isolation source: 115 cm soil or saprolite under grassland replicate 1 | place: USA:California | collected 2016-06-15 | reverse complement strand
GGTGGGCATCACCGACGAGATCGACAAGTCCGGGCGCTACGACCCGCTCCGACCGCGGATCTGGGGCATGGATCGCAAGACCGAGGGCGAGCAGATCCGCCGGATCGGCGCGGCGCCGGACGTCATGCTCGGGAGCGTCCACGCGGTCACCGAGACCGGGTCGCTGCTTGCGGCTTCGATGAGCGGCAGCCAGCTCGGGCCTTATGTCAGCGGCGCCGGACGGGTCATCCTCGTCGTCGGGACGCAGAAGATCGTGCCGGACCTCGAGCAAGGTCTGCGGCGGATTAATGAATATGCGTGGCGGCTTGAAGACGCCCGCGCTCAGGCTGCGTACGGCATCCACAGCGCGGTCAACAAGGTGGTCATCATCAACACGGAGATCACCCCGGGTCGGATCACCGTGGTGCTGGTCGACGAGGTCCTCGGCTTTTAAGTGTCCCGGACAGAAGGACACGAGACTACGCCAGCCCTGGCGATCCCGAAATCGACGCTGGGCGTGGGGATCATCGGGGTCAGCCCCATCCGCGGCTGGGCTAGCACCGCCCACATCCCGGCACTGCGGGCGCTGCCGAAGTACGAGATCCGGGCACTCAGCGCCCACAATGTGGAATCCGCGCGCGCAATAGGCGAAGCGTTCGGGGTCAGCGCCGTGTTCTCAGATCATGAGCAGCTGGTGAGCCAACCGGACATCGATGTGGTCGTTGTTACGGTGAAGGTCCCGCATCATCGAGAGCTCGTTTCCGCCGCACTTGCCGCCGGCAAGGCCGTGTACTGCGAGTGGCCGCTCGGCCGCGACCTCGAGGACGCACGAGCGATGGCCACACTCGCCGCCAAGCAGGGGGTACGTACAGTCGCCGGTTTGCAGGCCCGCCAGGCCCCCGCGATCGAGTTCGTGCAACAGCTGCTTCGTGATGGCTACGTCGGCGAAGTGTTGTCAACAACACTGGTCGGACTGTCGATCCCGGGGGACATCGTGGGACAGTCCAACGCCTACATGCTCGACAAGACAAACGGGGCCAACCTGCTGACGGTGCCGGTCGGCCACAGCCTCGACATTCTGAATTACGTCCTGGGCGAGTTCGCGGAACTGTCAGCCGTGTTGGACGTTCGCAGGCCACTGATCACTATCGAAGGGACCGGAGAGCAGATCGTGAAAACAGCCCCCGATCAGGTCGCGGTGATCGGCACCCTCACGTCCGGGGCGACTGCCAGCATCCACATCCGTGAGGCAGTGGCCGGCGGTATCGGGTTCCAATGGGAGATAAACGGAACCGACGGAACTCTGCGGATCACCGCTGACGCCGCACTGCCTGAGATCTTTCCCCTGACCGTCCATGGAGCTCACGGTCGGAACGAGCCCGCCGAGCTTGACATCCCCACGGTGCTGACACAGAAATGGCCCCCGCTCACGAAACTTGAGGGAACGCCCGCCTTCAACGTCGGGCGTGCATACGCGGCGTTCGCGACAGACATCGACAACCGGACTCGCACTGTGCCGGACTTCGCTGCCGCTGTCCGGCGCCACGAGCTCATCGCAGCCATCGAAAGGTCCGCGACATCAGGAGAGCGCGTGACCTTGTAACGGTGCGCATAGTCGGACCGGGCTCGAGGCCTAGCGAGTTGGGAGACCGTCAGTTGGGCGTACCAGTACGCATTTAGTACGCAGTCGGCCTCAATCTTTGGGTGTCGCCATGTGTCGTTTGGTGTTCCGCATGCGTGGGGCGATCTCAGCGATGCAGTTCCCGGCTTACAGTCCGTACTCGGCCCACCTAAGCCCCTTTCCGGGGCGACGTCGGTTCCCACTCCCCGTCGACTGCGTAGGCTTCCGAGGGTCCCGGCCAGGGGGGCATTGTCGAGCCGACGACCCTCAAGGGCTCATCGCCGACGGAACGGAACTGAAAACGAGTTCCGGTCGGAATCGAGAGGCAGATGCCTGGGAGGTCTGTCCAGCCGCGAGCTCAAAATGGGCCAAGCCTCCCCGTTCGAGGATCAGGAGAACCCGTACGTCCGAGCCATCCGGTGCGATCTCGTCGGGGGTCGCTGGAAGAGCCTTGGTGTCGAAGTCCACAGGATGCTTCCTCCTTGGGCCAGGCCCACTTTCCGCTCATCTTGGCTGATCGCGCCAGACTGCCTCACCGAAACCCACATAAAAGCGAGCCCTGACCGGTCTCCTCGGCCAGGGCTCGCCTCGAAGAAAGTAGCCGCTTAGCTCCACCACCAATCGCCGGTGGCGTCGATGGTGTACTGGTCCCACCAGTACTTGTCGCAGCACCAGCCGAAGGGGACGATCCACAGCTGACCGTGAAGCTGCGAGTACGCGGTCAGGTAGTAGGTGCCTGAGCCGTAATAGCCGCAGGAGTCGTGCCAGCCCTTCATTTTGGGTAGCCAGAACACGATCTTGCAGTTCGGACCGTACTGGCGGGTAACGGTGGAGCCGTTGTAACAAACACCGATGTAGACCTGCGTGTAACCGACCTGGATGTAACCCCATGCGTTGAGGTTGGTCGATTCCCAATAGCCCTTGCAGGTGGTGGTCGCCGTCACCATCGAGAAGGTGGTGATGGTGCCCGGAGCCGTTTCGGTCGGACCGGCGATCGTCGGATCGATGTTGCCGACTTTCAGCTTGCGCGTACGTGTGCAGTCGTTGCCATTGACGTGGAGATCGGTTCGCTCGGGATGCTGGGCCAGATACCCCTGTTCCAACGCCGTGCAGGTCTGACGGTCGAGGGCGAACGTGTTGGGGTCCGCGGCCGCGTGAGCCGGTTTCACTCCGAGCCAGAGGACCCAGGAACCCAGGCTCAGCAAGACGATCGCGACGACGACGCCGATCAGGGCTTTGATCAGTGTGGGTGACCTGCCAATCCGTCGGACCGTGGTTGGTCCCTGGTGCGAAGGTGCCATGGCGCCTACCTCCTAGGTGGCGGTGAGCCGCAGGCTTTGGCACGGCCAGGACGCCCTCCACGCTGCGGGGGACTCTCACACGCCTGCGCGCACCGTAGGGACAGGCGGGTCAGACCGCCTCAGGGCAAGCTCAGGTTTTCCTCAAGAAACCCCTGAACTTGCCTGCAGGCTCAGTGGGAGGCCTGGATTCCCACCCACAGGAGCCACGAAACCGCGCTCAATGCGGCCAGGACGACGACGCCGATGAGCAGGGCTCGGGTGGCAGTTCGAGACATGCTTGCAGCCTAGACGGTCAGGCCGGCGTCAGCAAGAACCCGTGCCGTTGCCCGCCCACGATGGCCGCGCCGACGATCTGGCCGGCGTCGTTGATGCCGTAGGCAGCCGTCAGCACGACTCCGCCCGACTTCACGGAGCCGGGTAGGAGCTTGTTGAGGTCGGTCATGACGCCGGCCTCATAGATGAAGGCGTGGTCGTTGGATCGCACCGCTGTGTCGGCGTAGCCGACGATCTGTCCGCTCGAGTTGATGTCGTAAGCGAAGCTGTTGGTACCGCCGGGGAACGTTCCGAGGTCGTGCATGGCGTTGTCGCCGTATACGAATCCTCGATCGACGACGCCGTTGTTCATCGTGCCGACGATCAGCCCGTCGTCGTTGATCGCCTGCACGAAGCTGTTGATCGTGCCGGCCGGCTCCACCAGCGCGGTCATCACGCCGCTGGTCCCGTTGGGCGCGGCCGGCAGCCACACGAAAGCGTGCCCATAGAAGTCGGCATCGAAGAATCCACCGACCACCGTTCCCTCTGAATTGATCGCGGACGTGGAAGCGCCTGGAGACCCCGCCGGAACCCCGAGGTCATAGAACCGGCCTTTCGTGTCGGCTGGCTTGTTCGGCACCCAGAGGAACGGGTGGTCGACGCCCGTGGAGTCCTGCGAGGAGCCGGCCACCCGACCGAGGTTGTTGATGGCGTAAGCCGTGGTCTGGTCGCCGAGCTCGTGCAGCGAACCGTCGTAGATGAACGCCCTCGTGCCATCAGCGGCCATCGAGACACCCACCACCTGGCCTGAGTCGTTGATGGCGAAGGCGTTGCTGAGCGCGTCCCCGCGCAGCGCGCCAAGGTCGATCATCACGCCAGAGGTTCCGTTGGGCGTGGTTGGATTCCACAAGAACGCGTGAAAGCCGGTGCGACCGCTGCCGGGCGCCGTGTCCGCGTGGCCGACGACCTGGCCCTGGTTGTTCAAGCTCCATGCCTGACTCGCGAGGCCTCCGAGCACGCCTAGGTCGGTGTAGACGTATCTTGTCGACGATGCGGAGACCGGCATCGGCGCCGGCAGCGCGATCGCGGTGGCAAGGATCAGCAGGGGTGCGAAGAGCTTGCGTGACATGGGGTCATCTCCTGTTGGCGACGTGACCGCGCCGCGGTTTCTCAATCAACTACGAGATGCGCCTCGCCGGCGTTCGGTTGCAGGGCAGGCTCGAGCGCGTCACGAGTCCCGCGTCGCCGCCATCCTCGAGCGAATCCGCGAGATTCCACCCGGTCGTGTCCAGACCTATGGCGACATCGACCCCGACGCACCTCGACTCGTGGGGCGCATCCTGGCCACGACCCACGAGCGCAACCTTCCATGGCATCGGGTCGTGCGGGCGGACGGCACCTTCGCGAAGGGGAAGGTTCAGCGCGAGCTGCTCACCAAAGAGGGCGTAGCGATGCGTGGTAACAGGGTCGACCTCGAGAAGGCGCGCGCCTGACGGCACCATCTCGCCGTACGGCTATGAGCTGAAACAACAAGTGGGCGAAACGGCCTCGAGGCCGTTCGCCCATCCCGAGTTACGGGTTCTGCGCGAGCCCGATCACGTTGCCGTCGGGGTCCGTGACGGTGGCGACCAGCTTGCCGCCGCCGACGTCCCGCGCGGCTTCTCGCAGCTCGGCGCCGGCGTCGGTCAGCTCCCGCAGTGACGCCTCGATGTCGTCGGTGAGCCAGAACGCGATCGGCCCGTTGCTCTTGCCGCGAGGGTCGAGGCCTATCTGCAGGTCGCCGGCGTGAAAGCCGACGTAGTACGGCGTGTCGGCGTATGGCTCGACGCCCAACAGCTTCCCGTGCAGTGCCTTCGCGCGCGCGAGGTCTTTGACTGGATAGACCAGCACATCCATCTTTTTGGTCATTGCAAACCTCCTCAACCGCTATGACGGATCGCAGCCGCGAGATGTGACGGCGATCAGTCGGCGTGCCAGTAGAGCTCGGGATCCGCGAACAGCGCTGGTGTTCCGCCCGTGTGCACGAAGACGACCAGGTCGTCGCGCTGCACGCGCCCTGCTTCGATCTCCCCGATGAGGCCGCCGAACGCCTTCGCCGTGTAAACGGGATCGAGGATGAGCCCTTCGGCGCGGGCGGCGATCTCCAGCGCCCGCCGCGAAAGCTCGGTCGCCATTCCGTAACCAGGGCCGACGTAGCCGTCCCAGATCGACGGCACCACGTCGGGCTGGTCGAGGTTGAGGATCGCGCACGACTCGGCCATCACCTGCCGCGCAAACGCCACCCGGTCGGGGACCGAGCGCGAGATGCTCACGGCCGCCAACCGCGCCCCACTGTCTGCCAGCGCCAGGCCGAGTGTCAACCCAGACAGCGTCCCGCACGAGCCTCCCGCGCAGACCACGTATCGGGGCTCGTCGCCACGCTCGGCAAGCTGGGCCACCACCTCGAACGCGCAGCGGACGTAGCCGAGCGCGCCGAGACCGTTGCTCCCGCCGGCGGGGATGACGTATGGCCGCCGGCCTTCGGCCCGCAGACGCTCCGCGACCTCCTCCATGCAGGCCGCGACGGGCGTGTCCGCGGCGAAGCTCCAAGTCGCACCCAGCAGCCGGTCGAGCAGCATGTTGCCCTGGACCTCGCTCACCGAATCGCCACGGAAGACCAGGTGGACGTCCATACCGGCGATACGCGCGGCGGCCGCGGTCATCCGGCAGTGATTCGATTGCGGCGCCCCTGTCGTCACCAGGACGTCCGCGCCCAGGCGGAGGGCGTCGGCGACCAGGTACTCGAGCTTGCGCGCTTTGTTGCCCCCGAGCGCCAGACCGGTGTTGTCGTCGCGCTTCACGAGCAGCCGCTCCAGGCCGATGGCCCCGGCGAGGCGCGGCATCTCCTGCAGCGGGGTCGGCGCCACCGCCAGCGGGAAGCGGGCCACACGCTCCAGCTCGGGCAGCATTCCGCCCAGCTTAGGTGTAACCAGGGCCGGTATGGCGGGCGCTGGATATGGCCACACGGGTCGTCTCGCCCACGTTGCCCGCGACGGCGCGCAAACCGCTTGGTTTCGACCTAGCCGCCGCCCTCATGGTCGCCGCGTTCGCGCTCGTGCCCGCCTCCTTTGTGCCGCTCGCGCTGGCTGCCGGCGGGCCGCTGATCATCGTTCCCTACCAGCACTTCTACATCGTGTCGGCGGTGTCGCTCCTGGCGGCGCTGGTCGCGGGGGCGCTCGCCGTGACGACGATCCAGATCGGCCTCTACCGCGTCCTCTTTCTATGCCTTGGCTTCATGTCCATGGGCGCGATCTTCGCCGTCCACGGGCTCACCACACCCGGCATCCTCGTCCCCAATCTGTTTGCCCGCTTCGCCGGAAGCGCCGTCGCCATCTCCGCCTACCTGAGCCTGGCCGTGCCCGGCGTGTTCTTCGCGATGAGCTACGCGCCCGGGATGTCGCGCCTCGAGCGGCGGCTGCCGTTCTGGCCGGCGGGCTGGCTCGTCCTCTTCGTCACCGCGGCCCTGGTGGCCTACGGCGCGATCGCCCTCAAGACCTGGGTCCTTGCCCAGCTGCCGCTATCGGTCCGGCCGTACAGCACGGTGCTGGCCGTCGCCAGCATCCTCCTGTTCTTCCTCGCCGCCGTCCGCCAGGCGCAGACCTATCGGGTCACACGACTCGCAAGCCAGGCGATGCTCATCGTCGCTTTCGTGCTGCTGGCCGAAGCTGCGGCCGCGATGGTGCTCTTCCCGGTGTGGTCGTGGGGATGGTGGTACTACCACCTCCTGATGTTGGCGGCGGTCGCGCTGGCGGTCCGGGCGCTGCTGGTGGAGAGGGCCCGCGGCCGCTCCCTGCGCTCCACGGTCGAGGCCGCACTGCAACTGGAGGTCTCGGTCGCCGCCGAGGAGTTCGACGTCGAGGCCGTGGCCGCGCTGGTGGCGGCGGTCGAGGTGAAGGATCGCGAGACGCAGGGCCACAACCACCGCGTCGCGGAGATCTGCGTCCAGGTCGGGCGCGAGCTCGGCATGACCGCGTCCGACCTCCGCACGCTGGCCCGCTCGGGCCTCCTGCACGACGTCGGCAAACTGGGCATCCCCGACGCCATCCTCCACAAGCAGGGACCGCTCAACGACGCCGAGTGGGCAGTGATGAAAACCCATCCCGAGATCGGGCTGCGAATCCTGCAGCGGTGTGGGCACTTCAAGCGCGAGCTCCTCGCCGTGCTCTATCACCACGAGCGCATGGACGGCGCGGGTTATCCACACGGCCTCACGGGCGAGGCGATCCCCATCGAGGCGCGAATCGTGGCGGTCGCCGATATGTACGACGTGCTCACCTCCGACCGCCCGTACCGCCGGGCGCGCCGCCCGGAGGAGGCGCGCGCCATCGTCGAGTCAGAGGCCGGTACTCACCTCGACAGGCGGCTTGTCGCCGCGCTTCTGAGGACGATCGCTACTGCAGCGGAAATGGCGACTGCCACCAGCTAGGCAGGTCGTCGACCTCGATCGCGACCACCCACTTCACCCACCAGAAACCGCGCTGGTCCGGTGCGACAAGGCGCGCGGGAAACCCATGCGCGGCGTCGAGCGGGGTACCGCCGAACCTGGTTGCCAGCAGCAGCGACGAAGCGTTGCGGGCTGGAAAACGGCGGTCGTAGCCCGTGCTGGAGACGACGCGGATGCTGCTTCCTCGGGCTCCCGCGATCAGCCGGTCGAGGCGCGCGCCGCTCCAGTCCTGCGTCGAGTAGAAGCCGCCTGTGCAATCGAGGGTCGCCGTCACACGGTCGTCGAAGGCGAGGATCTGCTCGTAGCTCCATACCTCGCCGGGCGTGCGAAGCCTCCACGACTCGCGATCGTGGAGCGGGATCCCATCGAACATCCACGAGCTCACCGGCATCGCGAACGGCTGGAAGGAGCCCGCTTCGTACGACCCCGTGAAACGGCGCGCCGCGCCTGGCAGCGCCACCGTCCGCGTCACCGCCTCGCTGCTTGCGTAGGTCGCTGCCGCGACGCCCAACGCCGCCGACCATTTGAGGAAGTTGCGTCGTGAAATGTCCGTCGCGCGGAACCTGATCCGGCGGAAGGCGATATGCCATACCGCAAACGGCAGGGCGATCAAGGCGGCGCCCACGTGCACCTCCATCGACGTGAACGGGCCCCAGCTCGGGACGAGCCCGGTCGAGTGTCCGAGGCCGGCGGCGAGCGAGGCGAGAACCAGGAGGCCGAACGTGATGGATGCCCACCGGCCGGGCCGCGGCCGTCCCATCCCCCGGCGCGCGATCATCGACTTCCACGGCAGCAGGACCAGGATGGCGACGCCGCCGGTGGCATGAACGATCAGCGAGACCCGCGAGGGAGTGCTGCCGAACGCGAACGCGAGCCAGCCCGTGAGAAACGCGATCGCGAGCAACGCGAGCAGCGCCGCGTTGGTCGCTGCGCCGAGCTTGATCGCCGCGTTCCGACGCACCGCCACCCTCTGAGACTATATGGCCGTCTTGGCAGGCCAGGTGGACAAGATTCCCGCCCGGGTGCGCCCGATCGTCCGCGCCGCGATCAGGTCGGTCAAAGAGGTCGCGCCTAAAGCCACCGAGATCCCGTACCAGATGGAGCAGCCGCGCTCGAGCCGGATGATGTGGAAGCTCGTGCGCTACACGGTCGACGAAAAGAACGTGGTCGGCATCGGGACGTTCGCCGACCACTCGACGATGTTCTTCTACCGCGGTCGCGAGCTCGACGAGGGCAAACGCGTGCTCCAGGGCACCGGCAAGGACACCCGATTCCTGACCCTGCGCACGCCGGCCGACGCATCCTCGGCCCAGCTCAAGCGGCTGCTGCGCAGGGCGTTCAAGCTGGGCGGCGCGACCTAGGCCTCTATCGTGGACGGGTGAAAGTCACCCCGACCCGCCCGCCGGTGGCTGCCTCCAGACCGAAGGTCCTGGAGGCGCATGGCGATCGACGCGTCGACCCGTACTACTGGCTCCGGGACCGGCAGGACCCGGAGGTCGTGGCCTACCTCGAGGCAGAGAACGCCTTCACGGAGGGGGTGATGGCCGGCGCGGCCGATCTCCAGGCGCGCCTCTACCACGAGATCGTCGGCCGGGTCCAGGAGACCGACAGTTCGGCAGCGACCTTCTACAAGGGCTGGTGGACCTACACCCGCACCCTCGAGGGGCTCGACTACGAGATCCACTGCCGTCGCCGCGGATCCATGGAAGCCTCGGAGGAGGTCATCCTGGACGGCAACGAGCTGGCCAGAGGCCTCGACTACTTCGAGCTCGGCTACGTCGAGCGAAGTCCGGACGAGAACCTCCTCGCCTACACCGTGGACACCAACGGCTCCGAAAAGCACGAGCTCCGCTTCCGCGAGATGGCGGGCGGCAAGGAGCTCGAGGACGCCATCGCGGACGTCCATTACGGCGCCGCATGGTCGGCCGACAGCCGGACGTTCTTTTACGTCCGCCCGGACCACGCCATGCGGCCGTTCCAGGTCTGGCGGCACCGCCTGGGATCCGCGGCCCGCGAGGACGTGCTCGTGTTCCAGGAGGACGACGAGCGCTTCGAGGTCAATGTCGAGCTTTCGAAGAGCGAGCGCTACATCTTCGTCACGACGGCGAGCCAGGTCACGAGCGAGTGCTACTTCCTGCCGAGCGACGCGCCGGAATCAAAGCCCCAGCTCATCGAGCGGCGACGTGACGGGATCGAGTACTCGGTCGAGCACCAGGAGGACCGGTTCCTGATCCTCACCAACGACGGCGCCACCAACTTCAGATTGATGGCCGCCCCCGCGACGAACCCAGGTCGTGCGACGTGGACGGAAGTGGTACCCGAGCGTGCCGATGTGCGCCTGAACTTCATCGACGTCCATCAGCGTCACGTGGTGATGGGAGAGCGCTCGGACGGATTGCAGCGGCTGGAGGTCCTCGATGTGCGCAGTGGCGCGATTCACGTCGTCGCCCAGCCCGACGCCTCGTACACCGCCTTTCCCGGTGCCGACCCCGACTACGCGAGCCGGGTCATGCGCTTCTTCTACACGTCGCTCAACGCGCCCTGGTCGGCGGTCGACTACGACATGGAGACCCGCGAGCGGACGGTCGTCAAGGAGCAGCCGGTGCGCGGCGGATACAGTCGCGAGGACTACGTCACCGAGCGGACATGGGCCACCGCACGCGACGGCGTCCGCGTGCCCATCTCACTCGTCTACCGCCGCGACCGCGGACGCGACCGCGCCCCGGTGCTCCTGAACGGCTATGGCGCGTACGAGCTGTCCAACGACCCGATGTTCGACCCGGCGCGACTGAGCCTTCTCGACCGCGGCGTGGTGTTCGCGATCGCGCACGTGCGCGGAGGCGGCGAGATGGGGAGGAGGTGGTACGAGGACGGGAGGCTTCTGCGCAAGCGCAACACGTTTGACGACTTCATCGCGTGCGCGGAGCACCTCGTTGATGATGGCTACACGACACCGAGGCTGCTTGCGATCCGCGGGCGCAGCGCGGGCGGGCTGCTGATCGGCGCGGTGCTCAACATGCGGCCCGACCTGTTCGTCTGCGCCGTCGCGCAGGTCCCGTTTGTCGATGCACTGACGACGATGCTCGACGACAAGCTGCCGCTGACGGTCAACGAGTACGACGAGTGGGGCAACCCTCAGGACCTCGACTACTACCGCTACATCAAGAGCTATTCGCCGTACGACAACATACAGAAGGCCGACTACCCGGCGATCCTTGTCACGGCGGGGTTGAACGATCCTCGCGTCTCCTACTGGGAGCCGGCGAAGTGGGTCGCCAGGCTGCGCACGGCAGACCGGGGGGAGCGCCCCCTGGTCCTCAAGACGCAGATGGGATCGGGGCACATGGGCCCTTCCGGCCGCTACGAGTCGTGGCGCGAGGAGGCGTTCGTGATGGCGTTCGTCCTCTCGCAGCTCGGCCTTGACGGGCTGGACTGAGCGCGCGTAGCCTATGCGCTCCGGCGCACCTCTTGGGTGTGCCCCAACGAGGTGACTTTTATGGCAGGCAGTGATCTGGTGGTCTTCGCCGATCGAGGGCGGAGCGTGCCTGCCGTCGGCCACCGTTGATTCTGGTCTCGTAGCCGAACCCTAGAAGCCAGAAACTCAGCAGAGGACCGTGCGGTTGTTGGGCACCGCCACGGTCCTTTTCTTTTGTCCATCTCGGGATTCAGGAGTCAGTCATGAGCGTGCCGGCGATCGACATCCGGGGAGTACGCAAAGCGTTTCGGCGCCGTGAGCGCGACGCCGGCGCGCCCTGGTGGCGACGCGAGTGGAAGGACAAGGTCGCGCTGCACGAGCTGGACCTGACGGTGGAGCCGGGCGGTGTGACCGGCATCCTGGGACCGAACGGAAGCGGCAAGTCGACGCTCATCCGCATCCTCGGCACGTTGCTGACGCCGGACGCGGGCACGGCGAAGGTGTTCGGCTGGGACGTGGTGAGGGAAGGGCTGGAGGTGCGCCGGCACATCAACCGCGTCTCCGTCGAGGCCGCGTTCTTCAAGGAGCTGAGTCCTTGGGAGAACATGGTCTACGCCTCGCGGCTGTACGGCAGCGCGTCGAGGGGGACACGCCGCCGGGTGATCGACATCCTGGAGTCCCTCGGGCTTCCGCACGACGTCATCGACCAGCCGATGAAGCAGCTGTCTCGCGGCCAGCAACAGAAGGTGGCCATCGCACGCAGCTTCCTGACCGCGCCTTCACTGCTGCTGATGGACGAGCCGACCACCGGGCTTGACCCGCGCTCGAAGAAGGAGGTGCAGTCGGTGCTGGAGAGGTTGCGAGCCGAGCACGAGATCACCGTCCTCCTCTGCACCCACGACATGGACGAAGCGGCCGAGCTCTGCGAGCGTGTGCTGATGCTGGACGGCGGCCGGGTGCTGGCCGACGGTGCGCCTGACGAGCTGGGCCGGCGCTACGCCGCGGCCACGCTGGAGGACGTCTTCATGCAGCTCACCGGCAAGACACTCGAGGCCGAAGAGCTGGAGGAGGTCGAGGTGTGATCGGTGTCAGGAGCACGGAGATGGGCGCGCTGCTCGGCTTTGCCGAGCGGCAGCTCTACGTCTACAAGCGCTACTGGGTATGGGAGGTCGTCTGGCTCTTCTACAGCATCGTCAGCGTGCTGTCGATCGGCTTTCTCGCGTCCGGGCTGGGCTCGCTGGGGGTGGAGGGCGGGTCGTTCGACCTGCGCAAGGCCCAGCTGTACCTCCTGATCGGGGCGCTCCTCTGGGGCTACCTCTCGCTGGTCTTCATGGAGGCGGCGTACGCGATCGCGTGGGAGCGCTGGGAGGGGACGATCGAGTACACGTTCATGGCCCCGGTCCGCCGCGTGACGCACCTGATGGGCATCTGCCTGTTCGCCATCGTGTACGGCCTCGCCCGCACCTTCATCGTGCTGCTGGTCGCCATCGCCATCTTCAACATCGACTTCAGCCATGCGAACATCGCGGGCGCGCTCGTGGTGCTCGCCGCGTCGATGGCGCCTCTAATCGGGTTGGCCATTCTCACCTCGGTGCTTCCGCTGCTGTCACCGCAGAAGGGAGAGCAGATGTCGTTCGCGGTCCAGGGCTTCATGCTGCTGGTCTCGGGCGTGTACTACCCCCTGAGCGTGCTGCCCCTGCCCCTGCAGCTGGCGGGCACCATCAGCCCGCTGACCTACGCCCTGGAAGGCATGCGGCAGAGCCTGCTCGCGGGAGCCACCGTCCCGGACCAGCTGCCCACGGTGGGCATCCTGCTGGCGATGGGGCTGGTCCTGATCCCGCTGGGTTTTGGCGTTTTCACGTGGGCGGAGAAGCGGGCCAAGCGGCTGGGACTGCTCAAGCGGAGCGGGTAAAGAGAAGTAAGCAACCCACGGCTGCCGCCGAGGGTTCTATCAAACTAATGTTCGTGACTATCAACTTCCAGCCCTAGATCTTGGGGTTGCCCTGGCTTCGAACCCCAAGAACTAGGCTCGACAACTCACGGGAGGCGTTCGGTCTGTCTAGATCTTGTGGTAAAGGTATTGACAGAGTTAACCGGCGTTGTTACTGTCTGCGGCGAATCGCGGTGATCAGTGGGGAGAAGTGGTGAACCCGGCAGACATGGAACCATACGTCGCACCCTACGTCCAGGTAAGGCACGCCATACACCTCCTCTACGCCACTTCTCCCCGCAGCCGCGATGGGGATGACAACCTCACCTTCAACCACCGCTTCGACAAGCAAGGCAACCGCCTTGCGCTCGAGCTCCACGGCTGCGGCTGCAGCCTGTGCGCCCGCCATGAGCGCCGCCGACTGAATACCAGCTGGGGTCCCCGCCAGCGCAGCTGGTGGGGCTAGTGAGTGTTTACGGGGGCGCATCGGGTGAGGGTGGACGACAAGGGGCGGCTGGCGATCCCGGCCACGTTTCGCAAGCAGCTGCGCGAGGGAAGCTTCGTCTCAGTGGGCCAGGACCAGGTGCTCGCAATCTATCCGCCGGACCTGTGGAACGCGCTCGGGGAAGAGCTGAAGAGCCCTCTACCCGGCCCCGACCAGCGCGCGTTGTCGCGGACGCTCTATCCGCTCTCGGATCCCTTCGAGCCGGACGGCCAGGGACGGATCAGCCTGCTCCCGGAGCAGCGCCGGCTGGCGGCGATCGAGACCCCGTCGACGGTGGTCGTGATCGGCACCGGCTCGAGGGTGGAAATCTGGCCCGAGGCCCGATGGGACAGCTACAGCGCCGACGCGCAAGGACGTTTCACAGAATTCGCTGACAGGGTGATCTCCGGACATTAGTCCGCACGTTCCAGCACTTTCACAAGAGGTAATAGAGCTGCTC
>WNFV01007794.1_pt1 | contig 13934 bp, 11 predicted proteins | sample 5400101 | NCBI WGS metagenome assembly WNFV01 (sample SAMN13153361, study PRJNA577476) | soil metagenome | isolation source: 115 cm soil or saprolite under grassland replicate 1 | place: USA:California | collected 2016-06-15 | reverse complement strand
AGCCTGAACCGGTCTACAACCGGCGGCTCAATCCAGTCCAATCAGAACCTACTATCGTCCACCAACAGCTGGTGGGTGAAAAGTGTTAGCTACTCAGGTCCTTGTTCTTTGATTATAGCACACACACCCCTCAGATTAGAGATTCCCATTAGACCGCTATAACTCTTACTAGCTCTCCACAGATGACCATACCAAAGCATTCGTTTATCCACAATGACCTTCACAAATAAATATATTTTTAACCAGGCTCCTTGCATGCCCATGATATAATCCATGCATGAACCCCGCACTACGACAAATCTACGCACGGCATCTTGAACATCTCGAAACACAGCATGCAGTTTTGGGGATACTGACTCCGTTTCATATCGTCCAGCAGATAGAAGATATAAAGAAGCTAATAAAAAAAAGTCTCGAATGTGGATAACTTCGGGATAACTTCCCATGCCCCATTACCCTTAAATCCCCTACTTGTTGATCCTCTTCGCCTGTCCTGCTAGCGGGCTAGATTCTCCACAACAAGCTATACACATTCTCTCCATATCCACACCCTACCCCCTTCCATCCACCGCGCCATTGTGGTAGAATCCGATTACCGCTCATCTGCGCAGATTGACGCGATTTTGCTTGCGGGGTTTGGCCTATGGACGATTTACAACGAGAAATCGAACATCTCAAAGAGCTTCGATCTACGTATGTGGAAAACCGTAGGTGGCTAGAAAAGCAGCTAGCCCACTATGGCTTCGCTGATGTGCCAATTCATACATTAAATCACTTAGATAACACACAGAAGCAGATCGAAATCATTGATAGCAAGTTAATACAACTAGGCGAAAATCCGTTCATTTACACTGGATTGGATCTACTAGAGCGCCTTAACAACTTGGAGCAAGAGGTTTCACGATTACGCCAATACATCGCAAGGGAGAGCGCACCAAAACCATTGCCGATGGAATGGTTCAAAATAGCCGATAACGTCGTGATTGTTCACGACAAAGCGTACAAATTTACTGACATAATGAAGATTGGGTAGTGGTCGTATCTCGAATGGCATGGTATACTGCCGGTGATCAGTCACGCGAAAGGTTTGACACCATGGTTACCATGCTTATCACATGCCGGCATTGCGGCAGTCCTGACCTCACCAAATATGGTATTGCCCCCAACCGGAAGCAGAAGTACCGTTGTCGCACGTGCGGACGGCAAAGTCGCGAGAACCCGGGCAGTGCGGCCTATGCTCCAGAACGGAAAGAAGAAATCCTTCGCGCCTATCAAGAACGCAGTAGTTTGCGTGGCCTGGAACGCACGTTCGGTGTTGCGCGGAGTACGGTGATTAGTTGGCTAAAAAAAAGCCCACTGCCTCCGGCCCCTCCGAACGACCTTGATAGACCCTGATCCACATGAACCACAAGCTTACATCTTGGAACTTGACGAACTCTGGTCCTTCGTAACAAAAAAGACGAATAAAGTCTGGGTTTGGCTCGCGCTTTGTCGAAAGACCCGGCAAATTGTTGGCTATGCCCTTGGCGATCGTGATACAGCCACATGTCGCAAGCTCTGGCGCTCTATTCCAGCCAAGTATCGGCGTGGTGCATGTTACACCGATTTTTGGGAAGCCTATCAAGCGGTCATTCCGGTCACCAAACACCGTCCAGTTGGACCTGGCACGTTTCGTTCGCAAAACGCTCTCGTTCTCGAAATCGCAGATCATGCACGAGATCTGTCTACGACTATTTATTTGGCAGTATAATCTCGAAATACAAGCAAGGCTCAGCATCTACGGGAGAGTGTAAAGTATTAAGCCACCCATAAACCGCAGGCCTTGCACGTACCATTCGACATCCTACCACCACCGATTGGATATATAACAAAAATTATCGCATGGAATTCCGGGCAAGCAGTAAAGGAAGGGGTTTGAGCATACTTTTATACATTTATTCTTTGCCTCTAAGTCAAAACATTTCGTTTATGCTGTACAAGACACCGAAGAAACACATCACATCGTAGTAACGCCTTCTTCTCAGAGTTTATTCTGAATGCTAATCATCGCTCTTGTCCTGCTCGACCATCGCCAGCTTGCTCTACACCGACCCTAGCCCATCGTGCTATAACCCTCTCAGAGCCGACACCTTGAAACCTCTGTATTACCCTTGCGTAGATACTGCTGAACCCATTGCACAGCGATCGTACGGAAGACAAAGCGGTGCGGTGACCAGGATGTGGGGTATGTTTTTGCTTGACATGAACCGAGTTTCGAATATAATATATAACATACTTATGGATATGATCATTAGGTGATGCATCCGCACTCGCGGCTAATCCCCAGGAGCTGCTCAAGCGATGGAGAAACTGGATCAGATGCGCAAGGGCACGACGACCCTCGCCATCCTCAAACTCCTCGTCGATACCGGCGAACCCATGCACGGCTACCAAATCGCGCATGCCCTGGAGAGCCGCAGTCGAGGGTCCTTTCAGTTCAAAGAAGGGCTGATCTACCCGCGCCTGCACCAAATGGAACGTGAAGGACTGCTCCGCAGCGAGTGGGAAGGCCAACGCGGCAGCCGTCGCCGCAAGGTCTACCTGCCGACGGCCGAGGGCCAGCAACGATTGACCGAAGAGTTGAAGCAATGGCAGGCCTTCAGCCTGAGCATGGAGCAATTGCTCGGGCTGGCGGGATGAGGACGTCGTTGTGACGATCGATGATCTGCTGAATCAGATCCAGCCGCGCCTGGGACTCGAGGCGGAAACAGAGCACGAGGTTCTGGAAGAGATTCGCGGCCATCTGGAAGAAGCCGTTGCCGCGGCGAAGGCGCGCGGCTTGGATGAGCCGCAGGCGCTGCTGGAGGCGGCTGCCGCGTTTGGTGTGGAGCAAGCGACGGCCGAACTGCACGCGACTCATGCCGGCTGGGGCACGTTGGAAGGTGTCGCCGCGGCAGCATTGCCGGTCATCTTAACGCTTGTCCTGCGCTGGTTGATCTTCGCCCCGGACGGGACAGCGGGTGCATGGCGCGAGAGGCTGCCGCAACCGGCTCTGATCGTGATCGCCGCCGTCGTGATGTTGGTGCCGCTGCTGCGCTTTCCGCGGCGACGCTATGCGATCGCGTTGTGGATTTTCTTCTGGGGACTATCGCTCATCACAGCGGTGTGGCCGACGGTGCGCTGGTGAAACGCGCGGGCTGGGTCGTTTCACAGATCCCCGTTCATCGTCGCTCAGCCCCTGACGAGCAGGCCCGTACTCCACGGAGGTCATATGCCATGTCCAGTCTGACTATTATCGAGTCGATCCTGCGCGACCGCCAATCGTTCTTCGGCGAGATTCGCCAGGGCCAGGATCTGAAAGCAAAGATACAGGCCATGTTCATTTCGAGTATCGCGTTCCTGGCGCTGTACGGAGCCGTCATGGGTTCGACCAGCAGCCTTTGGCAGGCGCTGAGCTCGGCGGTCAAACTGCCCCTGCTCTTCTTGGCCACCCTGATCGTCTGCGCACCCACGCTCTATTTCTTCAACCTGATCTTTGGCTCGAATCAAAGTCTGAGCCAAAATATCGCCCTCATGCTGACGGCGATCACCGTCACGGCCGTCGTCCTGCTCAGCTGCGCCCCGATCGTCCTGTTCTTTCTGCTCACCAGCAGCAACTATCAATTTTTCAAGCTGCTCAACGTCGGCGTGTTCGCCGTCGCCGGCATCATCGGCGTGCTGTTCCTTGTACAGGGCATGCGCCTGGTTTCCGCGAGTGGAACTGAAGGCGCCGGTGCCCGGTTGATGGTCGTTCGGCTGTGGATTCTCGTGTACGCCTTTGTGGGCAGTCAGGTCGCCTGGACCTTGCGCCCATTCATCGGTGCGCCCACCATGAACTTCGAACTCTTCCGTCAGCTCGGCGGCAACTTTTATACGAACATCTTCGCCAGCCTCGGCGAGCTATTCGGCTTCTTCACTGTGAGGTAATCGATGAACAACACTGGCCGCTCGCGTTTAGATCTACTCCTCGACCTCTTAGCGGATGAAGTGGCCGAGCGGCTCCAACTACGGTCGGAACGCCAACGCGCGGAGCCCGAACCGCGGCCACAGGACGTTCCGCCGAGCGTCACTGCTTCGTCCGCGCCGGAAGCGAGCTTGGCGCCGTCATCTGAACCGACGCCAGCAGCTGAACCGACGCCGGAGTTCGTTCCAGATCTCGCGGTAGCTCCCGCTTCTCACGCCGCCGCGTTGATGGCCCGGTTAGCGCTTGGCGTATTCATTATCGTCGTGCTGATCAATATTCCCCTCAACACGCAGGGCACGGCGCTCGCGCGGTCGATTCCGAGCAGTGCTTCGCTGATCATCAGGAATGGGTTGGTCGTCAAAGAAACGACGAGTCCGGATATCTGGGTGTACCGTGACGGCGCCTTTCATCGGATAAGCAGCATCGAGGCGTTCGAACAATTGGGGTACCGCTGGCAGGATGTCCATATCGTGAACCCCGGGTTCTTGACGCCATTCGCAAAAGGGAGTCCCCGGTACGTGCTTCTCAAATGTGCCAGCAGCCCGCATTTCTACCGCATCGAAGCGGGGCGCAAACGATGGATTGTGGACATCCCGACCTTCGAAGCGGAAGGGTATGTTTGGCAGGATCTCAAGGTTGTTCCCTGCACGGATCTACGGAGCCTGCCAGACGGGGAAAGCATTCCGCCGGGGCGTGGGTCTCCGCCGCCGCCCTTGCCATGAGGCGTCAGCGCTCGATAGTGGCGTTTTCGGCCATTTATTTGCGCTTGCTAAACAGATACAGCGCGAACCCGAAGACGACGATGCTCCAGAAATTAATCGAGCGATCGAGCAGGGTCACGGCGATGCTCAGGTTCTTCTCGACGTTGAAAAATGTCGTGAGGACAACCGTGATCGTGCCTTCGACCACCGCGAGGCCGCCAGGCGTCAGCGGCAATGCAGTCAAAAGCGACGACGCCAGTGCGACGAATATGATCGCGGAGAGCGATAGGTGCAGCCCCTCGACGCCGAGCGCCTCGATCACGAAGAACAGCCGGAAGCCTTCCAGCAGCCATACAGCGGCGGTCATCAGGGCAAGCTGCGGCAGGATGGCGGGCCGAAACGAGCGCAGCGCCGCACGCTCAAAATTGCTGTAGAAGCCACGCAAGCGCTGCGGCATGAAACGATGAATATACGGGCTGAACCAGCGCATCCCCGCCAGGCCGACCAGAATCAACAACACCAGCACGATTCCCGACCCGAAGATGAGATTCGTCTCCGGGGGCAGCCGTGTACCGAACACGAACCAGCCGGAGATCACCAGGAAGGTGAACAACCCGAGCATGTCGAGCAGCCGCTCGGCGAAGATCGTCCCGAATGTCGCCGAGAAGGAAACCTTGCCGTTGTGCTTGAGCAGATAGCCACGGTAGGCGTCGCCCAGCTTGGCCGGCACGATACAGTTGGCGAACCACGAGAGGTAAATGTACTCGATCAGCGCCGGCAGCGAGGCCCAGCTCTTGCGTCCCTCACGCACCGGCACGCCGGCGTTGTCGAGCAGCAGGCGCCAGCGGATCGCGCGCAGCGGGAAGGTCAAATAGAACACCAGCAGACCGATCACCAGCAGGCGTAGATCGGCGCCGCGTATATATTCCCAGGTGCGGGCGAAGTCGATATCAAACCCGCGAGACAAGAACAGAATGATGCCGATCGCCAGCGCGAACGAGATCAACGTGCGCGGGCTGCGGAGCGACTTGGCAAGCGAAAAGCCTTTACGCTCGACCTCGACCTGCTCGGGCGTTTCTTCGATTGCAATCGGCTCGTCGTCGCGAGTGAGATCGTTTGTTGTATCGTTGATCATGTACCGTCAGGTTCCTCCGATTCCGGTTGTAGGTTGGCGGTCGGCTCAGGACTCATACGGCCGAACTTCTTGCTGATACCATTCCCAGAAGCGCGCCAGCCCGTCCTCGACCGAGACATGCGGATTGTAGCCCAGCAAGCGCTGTGCCTTACCGATATCGGCGTAGGTCACAAGCGCCTCGTTGGCCGGCATCTGTGCATCGACGATCTGCGCGGGCTTACCGACCATGTGTTCAATAATCCTCACGAAGTCGCTCATCACGACCGGCTGGCCGCGGCCGAGGTTAAAGACCTCGTAGCTGAAATCGGCGTCGAGCGCAGCGACAACGCCCGCCACGATGTCGTCAACGTAGGTCCAGTCGCGGCGTGGACGCCCGCCGTCGTAGAGCGTGATCGGGCGATCATGCACGATCGCGTCGGTAAACATATAGGGCGTCATGTCCGGCCGGCCGCGCGGCCCATACACGTTGAAGAAGCGTAAACAGACGCAGGGCAGCCCATAAGATGTATTGTAGGAAGCGGCGAGCACCTCGGTGGCCTTCTTGCTGGCCGGGTAGGGCGCCAGGGGGCGATCGGTCGGGTCGGTTTCAACAAACGGAATCTTATCTGTGCGACCGTAGATCGACGAAGTCGAGGCCAGCACAACGCCATGTACATCATGACGGCGCGCCGCATCGAGGATATTGAGTGTGCCGCGAATGTTGACCTCTTCGTAGAGCTTGGGATGGCGCACCGAATACGGGATGCTGCCCATCGCCGCGATATGGGCGACCTTGTCGGGGCGGTGAGTCGCGAACGCGGCGTCAATTGCCGGGTCGTCGCGGATGTCGGCCTCGACGAGTGTATAGCCGGGGTGCCCGAGCGCCGCCGTAATGTTGCGGCGCTTGCGCGCCGGGCTGTAGTAGTCGTTGAAGTTGTCTACGCAGATCACCTGATCGCCGCGCGCCAGCAGCGCTTCAGCAAGGTGGCTCCCGATGAAACCGGCACCGCCGGTGACAAGATAACGCATACATCCCCCTGGGTCGAAGATCGAGGATCGAAGATCGAGCATAGCGCCCATCATCCTCGATCTTCGATCCTCGATCCTCGATCTTCAATCCTCTGATCCCAGTTTCCCAGGACATCGATCAGGCCCCAGACGGCGGCGAGCTGAACGCCCATACTCAGGACGTGCAGATTCTCGAACAGGTCGTGCCCGGCCGTCGCCGCAATGATACCACAACACCCCACCACGATGCTACGTCGGAAGGTACTGTTCGCGCGCCGCAGAGCGACTACTACCCTATAGGACACCCCGGCCAGCAGCGCCAGGTAGGCCAGCGCGCCGCCGAGGCCAGCCTCGGCGGCCATGTGCAGGTAGTAGTTGTGGGCGTGGCCGCGCGAGGCATACCAGGGCACAACCGCGAAATCAGGATATGCCAGTGTGTAGTTCCCCGGCCCCACGCCGGTCAACGGGTGCGCGGCGAACATTCGCCAACCGGCCTGCATCTGGGCCATGCGCTCGACGACGGCGAAGTTCTCAATCGTTACTTGAACCGTGCTGGCATCGAAAAATGATACGCTGCGGGTGATACTCGCCAGGCGTGCGGCGACGACAGCGGGCAGCAGCCCGGCGCCGCCGAGCGCCAGCAGCAGCGCCCCCCCGACGACCACCGCCAGCGCCCAGCGAGCGGCTCGTCGCCCCAGCGCCAGCACCATCGCCAACAGCCCGGCGGCCGCGCCCAGCCACGCGCCACGCGAAAACGAGGCTGCAAGGGCAGCAAGCAGCAGCGACGCCACCAGCCATAGACCGACGACGAACGACCAACGAGCACTGGCACGATGATAAGGTGACAAAGTGACAAGGTGATCGCGCTCAACTCTCGGTCGTCCTTCGTCCTTCGTGGGGGCACGATATATCGTGCCCTTACGTCCCCAGGCCCACCGCACCGCGCCGACGGCCAGCGCGAGCGCCAGCGGCCAGGCCATATTGAGGTAACCGGCGAACGAGTTTGGCGCACCGATCGTACCGTAGGCCCGCACGAACGGCGATCCCGCCGCGATGCGGAAGCTCGACGGGCCATCGCCGGTCGCGAACTGCGCCAGGCCGATCGCGGCGTCGGCGGCCGGTGCGAGCAGCAGGCAGGCGACCAACCCGGCGGCCTGCCAGGGGCGCTTCACGGTATTGACGGCGATCAGCCAGACCAGGAATGCCTCGACCCAACGGAAGGTCTCCTTAAAGCCCTCCGCGCGCGAGTAGGGGGTGAAACTGGTCGCCAGCAACAACGCCCAGAGGAGCACGAGCCACAACGGCAGCAGCCGGCCCTTCTCGATCGGGTGCTCGGGGTGGGCCAGCGCGCGCAGCGCCCACGCACCGACCGCCAGCAGCATCGCGGCCTGGGTGTAGGTGATCCCACTGGGCAGATGAGCAAGGTCCTGCACCGGCACCGAAAGCACCGCCAAGTAGAGGCCAAAGACTGGGTCGAGCAGCGGCAGTGCCAGCGCCAGCCCAAGGCCGGCGATCAATGCGATGCTCGGCAGCGGGAGCAGCGCCAGGCCGACGACAAGGCAAAAGGCAAACGGTAAAACGTAAAAGGCAAACGGCAAAAGCGCCTTTGCCTTGTGCTTCTTTACAGACATGCCCGTAAAGCCCAGGAGCTTTAGCCCTGGGAGAGTATGGGATTCACTCGCTTTAGCAGCTTCAGTCCTTGCAAAACGCCATCCCTTGTGCTATACTTAGTACAGGTGTTCGCACCTGAACAACTGAACTTTGCCGGTTCGAGCGGGCAAGCCTCCGCTCGGTAAAAGGTTCAAGGTCATGTGACGCGCTGGTTCGGCGGAAGGAGCCAACCTGAGAGCCAGTCGGGTACCCTCTGGGTGCCAAGCGCACTTCTCGGTCACACACCCACCTGTTCTCTTCGGAGAACGAGACTGGGGCGGCAGTCTCTGAAGCCCAGGTGCCTCGGCCTTGGGAGCCGCCACTTTGTCAGGGAAGCTCGCCACGTCGGCGCAGCTCCTCGCGGAACCAGGGGAGTGTACGGCGCAGCCCCTCTTCCAGCTCGATCGCCGGCTCCCAGCCCAGGATCGCGTTGGCCTTCGTGATGTCCGGCTGGCGCACCTGCGGATCGTCCTGGGTGCGCATGTCCTTGTAGATGATCCCGGCCTGGTTGCCGGCGAGTCGATTGACGACCTCGGCGAACTCCTTAACGGTGAACTCGCCCGGATTGCCGATGTTGACCGGATCGGCCTCATCGGAAAGCAGCAGCCGGTAGACCCCCTCGACCAGATCATCGACATATTGGAACGAGCGCGTCTGCTGGCCGTCGCCGTAGACGGTGAGCGGCTCGCCGCGCAGCGCCTGCTGGATGAAGTTCGGGACGACGCGGCCATCGCGCAGCCGCATGCGCGGGCCGTAGGTGTTGAAGATCCGCACGATTCGCGTATCGACGCCGTGATAGCGCTGGTACGCCATCGTCATCGCCTCGGCGAAGCGCTTGGCCTCGTCGTACACGCCGCGCGGGCCGATCGGGTTGACGTAGCCGTAGTAGCTCTCGGGTTGCGGATGGATCTGCGGGTCGCCATAGACCTCGGAAGTAGAGGCCAGCAGGAACCGCGCGCCTTTGCCGTGCGCCAGGCCGAGCACCTTGTGTGTCCCGAGCGCCCCGACCTTCAGCGTCTGAATCGGCAGCTCCATGTAATCGACCGGCGAGGCCGGTGAGGCGAAGTGCAGGATCGCGTCGAGCGGCCCGTCGATAAAGATATAGTTGGTGACATCGTGTTTGATATAGGTGAACCGCTCGTTGCCGACGAGATGCGCGATGTTGTCGGTATGGCCGGTGATCAGGTTATCCATCGCGATGACCGTGTGGCCCTCGGCCAGGAACCGATCGCACAGGTGCGAGCCGAGGAAGCCCGCGCCGCCGGTGATCAGGACACGCATAGTGGTTGAAACTCCTGTGTAGATGCCGGTCGCAAGAATGCAAAATGCAAAATGCAAAATAACATCCAAACCTCAATTTTGCATTTTACATTTAGCAATTTCATTATCGTCAGTACGCTCCTTTCCCCGAAATCACTACCGGGATCGTCCGGAGCAGAATGCGCAGATCCATGCCGGGGGACCAGTTCTCGGCGTAGAAGATGTCGAGCCGCACCATCTCGTCGAACGAGGTATCACTGCGCCCCAACACCTGCCACAGGCCGGTCACACCGGGCGATACTTCCATCCGCCGCCGCTGCCACTCCGCGTAGCGCATGACCTCGTCCGGCATCGGTGGGCGCGGGCCGACCAGGCTCATCTCACCACGCAGCACATTCCAGAGCTGCGGCAGCTCGTCCAGGCTGGTGCGGCGCAGGATGCGGCCCACGCGGGTCATACGCGGGTCGTCGCGAATCTTGAAGATCGGTCCGTCGGCCTCGTTGAGCGCGGCCAGATCGGCCTTGCGCGCCTCAGCGTCAGCGACCATCGTGCGGAATTTGTAGGTCATGAAAGGCCGGCCATCCTTGCCGATGCGTTCCTGTCTGAAGATCGCCGGGCCAGGCGAATCGCGCTTGATCGCCAGGATGATCAGCCCCGCCAGCGGCAGCACGATCGGTGCGGCGATCAGCGTCAGCGCCAGATCCATCGCCCGCTTCAATATCAAGTTTCCGCCCTTAAGCGAGAGCTCCTTGAGGCCGATCAGCGGGATGCTTCCCAGGTTGCCGACATCGACGCGATCGAAACTCAGCTCGTACAGATCGGGCACGACGCGAAACTCGACTCGCGCCTCGCGGCAGACCTCCACAAGCTCCGGGAGCCGGCGATGCTCCCAGAAGGGCAGCGCGATGATGACCTGATCGATCACGCCGGAGCGGATGAACGAGACGAGCGATTCGAGCGGGCCAAGGTGGCGGAAGTGGCCATCCGGGCGCTCGCCCGGTGGCGGATCGCCATCCTCAAGATAGCCGACCAGCGCGTAACCGAGGAACGGCTGCGCGACCATGCTCTCCATCACCTGGCGGCCAAGCCCGGTGCCGCCGACGACCAGTACCCGCTCGCGGCCCAGACCGCGCACCCAGCGCCAGCGCCGCAGGCTGACCAGCAGGCTGCGCGCGGCGCACAGCATCAGGATGATCGCGCCCCAGGCGAGGGCGTAGATCAGCCGCGAGTAGAGCGGCCGTTGGATGATCGTCAGCAGGACGACGAAGGCAATGCCGGTGGTGGTGCTGCTGATGATCGCGCCGGTGTAGTCGAGTAGGCCGGCGTTGCGCGGCGCACGATACAGCCCCTTCATCGCGAACTGAATCAGCAGGATCACCGTCAGCAGCAGCGCGTAGGGGATGAACTGGGTATAGGGGATGTAGTTGACCGTGAGGACTTCGCGCACGATCCGGTTGATCGGGGCGGGCCAGCTCACATTGTAACGCAGCACGTAGGCGATCGCGAAGCTGACGAGGATCAGCACGGCGTCGGCGAGGACCAACGCGGCGCTGCCGGAGGAAGGGCGTTTTCGCGGGATTGTGGTCGGCGCCTGCCCAGCTGGCGCCGTGTCGAGAGCAACCTCCCTCAATTCCGCCACATCCTGCTTCATCTCAACTACCGCATGTCGCAAGCTACAAGCTATAAGCTGCAAGCTGTAGCCCGCGAGCTGTAACCGACAAGTTTGTTATCATTACAAAGGTTTGCTTCACATCTCATCCGACCAGATCAGCTCGGCTTTCTCGATGTAGACCGGGTCGCCCTCCTCGATGCCAGCATTGCGGAGCGCAGCGCTGATACCGCTGGCATCCAGCACACGCTCGATGCGCCGCAGCGCTTCCGGTTGCGCGAAATTGGTCATCGAGATCAGGCGCTCGATCTTCTTGCCGCGCACGCGCCAGCCCGCGCCCTCCGGTTCGAGCGTAAACATGCGATCGTCCACGACCGGCACCGGCCAGGCCAGCGTCTCCTCGCGCGGCGCGCGCTCGGGCGCCGGCAGATCGGCCAGACGCGCGGCGACATGGTGCAGGAGCGTATCGACCCCCTCGCGGGTGGCGGCCGATATCGCGATCATCTCGGAAGCCGGCAGGCCGATCTCGGCGCGCAGCCGCGCCAGGTTAATGCGCGCCTCGGGCAGATCGGCCTTGTTGAGCGCGACGATCTGCGGCCGCTCGGCCAGCTCCGGCTGGTAGAGTCGCAGCTCCTCGTTGATCTGATGATAGTCGTCGAGCGGGTCGCGCCCATCGACGCCGGCGGCATCAACGACGTGGATCAGCAGGCGGGTGCGCTCGACGTGGCGCAGGAAATCGAAGCCGAGGCCGACGCCGCGATGCGCGCCCTCGATCAGACCGGGGATGTCGGCGACCACGAAGCTGAAATCGCCGACCCCGACGACGCCGAGGTTCGGCTGAAGCGTTGTGAAGGGATACGGCGCGATCTTCGGCCGCGCCGCGCTGATCATCGAGAGCAGCGTCGATTTACCGGCGTTGGGGAACCCGACCAGCCCGACATCGGCCAGCAGCTTCAGCTCCAGCTCCAGCTCGCGCGCCTCGCCCGGCTGCCCCAGCTCGGCGAGGCGCGGCACCTGGTACGTCGACGTCGCGAAGTGCACGTTGCCGAGGCCGCCTTTGCCGCCGGCCGCCGCCAGCAGCCGCATTCCGGGCGCCGCTAAGTCGATCTCGTAGGATTGTCCATCGATCTCGGCCCGCACGACCGTCCCCGGCGGCACACGCACGACCACATCGCGGCCGTCGCGGCCGTGCTTACGCGCGCTCCCGCCGTTACCGCCGCGCTCGGCGGTGAAGCGCCGGCGCTCCTTGAAGGGCAGCAGCGTATTGAGATGCGTGTCGGCCAGCACATAGATGTGTCCGCCGCGCCCACCGTCGCCGCCGTCCGGCCCACCGCGTGGGACATACTTCTCACGCCGGAAGGTGGCCGCGCCGTCGCCGCCGTCGCCGGCCTGGATGGAGATATGCGCGCTATCGTAGAATTCACCAGCCATAATTTGCAGATTCCAGGCTACATGATACAAGCTACAAGTTACAGCATGCAGCTTACCCTTCCAGCTCACTCTCTATCAAATTCAATACCACAATCCGCGCCGAGCACGAAAAAATGCCAGCGGAAGGACGCGCCTACATCCGCCGGCATCTCTCTCGATGTCACTCTACACAAAGACACGCCGTCGCGCGGCGCCGGCCAGCCGAGAACAAAGAAAGAATAAGGCCTCACATCGTCACAGATTTGTTCTCTGTTCGCCCAGAGGGCGCCTGATTCTTTGTTCTTAATCAGGCCGCCTGATCGGGCTTATCGGCCTTGGTTTCGGGAGCATCCTCGTCGCGCACCGCCTTCTTGAACTCGCGGATGCTGCCGCCGAGCGCGCCGCCGACACCGCGCAGGCGGGTCGCGCCGAACAGCACGATGATGATCACCAGAATAATCAATAGCTCAGGCGCTTGAAGACCAAACATGGTCGTGTTCCTTTCGTCGGCGCGTAACCGCGCCCCCTAGGGACGCACCGCCGCTGCGGAAAGCTATTAGCGATAGCCGGCGAGGGATGCGTCGCGTGCTGTCATTATACCGCAGCCGGGGGGACTGTCAACACAAGCGCCATCACTCTTCCACGACGTAGATACTCCCGGCGATGTCCTTCGCGCGCTTCTTCAGCTCGATGGCGCGCTGCGCGACCTCGGCGAAGTGCAGGATCGTGCGCCGCCCATTGCTGACGACGGCGATCGACAGGCTGACGAAGGGATAGCGCATCGGCCGGCCCTGGCGGTCGTCCGCGTCGATATAGCCGAGCGCCCGGGTCTCGGCGTCGTAGAACAGCGGCGCGAGGCCGTCGAAGGCGGTGATCGCCCGCGTACAGACCTGTTCGGCGCGCTCCGGTGTTGTGATCACCAGAAAGTCGTCGCCGCCGATGTGGCCGACGAAGTCATCGTGGTTGCCGTCCTGCTCGACCGCTGCCAGCAGGACATGCGCCGTCTGGTGAATCACCGCGTCGCCCTTCAAGAAGCCGTAGGTGTCGTTGTAGGCTTTGAAGTTGTCCAGGTCAACATAGCAGACGGCGAAGGGCAGATTATTTTCGATCCGCCGCCGGATCGCGCGCTCGATCGCGACATTACCGGGCAGCCGCGTCGATGGGTTCGCGCCGCCTTCCAGCTCGCGGCGGCGCAGCGCG
>WNFV01013935.1_pt1 | contig 13942 bp, 12 predicted proteins | sample 5400101 | NCBI WGS metagenome assembly WNFV01 (sample SAMN13153361, study PRJNA577476) | soil metagenome | isolation source: 115 cm soil or saprolite under grassland replicate 1 | place: USA:California | collected 2016-06-15 | reverse complement strand
TGATCAACGCGCTGTCGGCGGCGCTGGTCCGTGAAAACACCACCTGCATCAACCCGATCGACGGTTTGCGAGCCCTGCGCGACGGGCTCGAGCGCCACCCCGGCTACGACCGCGAGCGGCGTGAGCAGCTGCTCAACCTGATCGGCGAGACGCGCCGCGAGTACGACGAGCTGGCCAAGAAAGAGGTCCAGAAGGCCTTCGTCTACTCGTTCGAGCAGTCGGCCAAGACGCTGCTGGACAACTACCTGGACAACGTCGAGGCGTTCTGCAACAAGTCGAAGCTGCGTGACCCGATCACCGACGAGGAGGTCGACCCTGACGAGCAGCTCATGCGCTCGGTCGAGGAGCAGATTGGGATCTCAGAGAACGCCAAGAAGGCGTTCCGAGAGGAGATCCTGATCCGCCTCTCGTCGCTCGCTCGGCGCGGCCAGTCGTTCGCCTACACCTCCCACGAGCGCCTGCGCGAGGCGATCGAGAAGAAGCTCTTCGCCGACCTGAAAGACGTCGTCAAGATCACGACCAGCACCAAGACGCCGGACGCCGAGCAGCTGCGGCGCATCAACGAGGTGGTCGACCGGCTGATCGCAGAGCAGTGCTACTGTCCGGTCTGCGCTAACGAGCTGGTCAAGTACGTGGGCGCGCTGCTCTCCCGATAAGGAGGCCCGATGGTTGCGTCGGTCTCGCTCTCACACAACGACTGGTCGCTGCACCGCAAGGGGCCGATCGATCAGGCCCGCCACAACGACAAGGTCAAGGAGGCGATCCGGGGCAACCTGGGCGAGATCGTCGCCCAGGAAGCGATCATCACCTCCGACGGCAAGAAGATCGTCAAGGTGCCGATCAAGTCCTTGGAGCTGCCCCACTTTCGTTTTGACCGCGGACGCAAGGCGCACGTCGGCCAGGGGCAGGGTGACTCGAAGGTGGGCGACGTGCTCGGGCAAGAGTCGCCTGGCCAAGGTCAGGGCGGCGGCAAGCAGGCTGGCGATCAGCCTGGGGTCGACTACTACGAGGCCGAGATCACCGTCGACGAGCTCGCCGCGCTCGTCTTCGAGGACCTCGGGCTGCCGTTCCTGCAACCAAAGGGTCGTGCGCTGGTACCCTCGGACGACGTGCGCTTCAACGAGGTACGCCGCCATGGGGTCCTAAACAACCTCGACAAGCGGCGCACGATCAAGGAGAACCTGCTGCGCAACGCGCGGGTCGGTCTGGCCCGCTTCGGGGGCATCTCGACCGACGACCTGCGTTTCAAGACCTGGGAACGCCACGTCCGAGAGGAGTCGAACGCGGTCGTGCTGGCCATGCGCGACGTGTCTGGCTCCATGGGCGAGTTCGAGAAATACATCAGCCGAAGCTTTTACTTCTGGATGGTCCGCTTCCTCAGAAGTCGTTACAGCCAGGTCGAGATCGTCTTCATGACCCATCACACCGAGGCCAAAGAGGTCGACGAGGAGGCGTTCTTCAATCTGGGTGAGAGCGGCGGGACGAAGGTCTCCTCGGCCTACCAGCTCGCGCTCGAGGTCATCGCGGAGCGGTATCCGCCCTCTGAGTGGAACATCTACCCGTTCCATTTCTCCGATGGTGACAACTGGAGCGAAGTGGATAACCAGCGCTGCCTCGATCTAGTGAACAACATGCTGGAGTCCTGCAACGCCTTCGGGTACGGGGAGATCCAGGAGGGCGGGCGCCGATCGATGTCGACGTTGATGTCGACCTTCTCCGCCATCCAGGACCCGCATTTCATCGGTGTGACCATCACCGGCAAAGAAGACGTCTACCCGGCCCTCAAGCGCTTCTTCTCGACTCGAGAGCCGATCGAGACTAGGGCCGACCCAGCGTCGGTCGAGGCGTCGGGGCAATGACTCCGGACGAGGTTCGCGACATCGAGCGCTCGACGGCGGAGATCTGGGCGCTTACCCAGAAGATGGGGCTGGACCCGTTCCCGGTCCACTTCGAGCTGGTGCCGCCCACGATCATGTACGAGTTCGGGGCGTACGGGATACCGGGCCGCTTCTCGCACTGGACTCACGGGCGAGCCTACCAGCAGATCAAGACGATGTACGACTACGGCCTCAGCAAGATCTACGAGCTGGTCATCAATGCCGACCCAGCCCACGCCTTCCTGCTCGAGAATAACACGCTACTGCAGAACACGCTCGTGGTCGCTCACGTCCTGGCGCACGTCGATTTCTTCAAGCACAACGCCTACTTCCGGCGGACCAATCGCGGCATGCTCGAGGCGGCAAGCGTCAACGCCGAGCGGATCCACAAGTACGAGTTCGAACACGGGCGCGACGAGGTCGAACGCTTCCTGGACGCCGTGCTCTCGATCCAGGAGCACGTCGAGACGAGTCTCGGGTCACGAGTCGCGAGTCGCGAGTCCGAACCAGGTCGCAAGTCGCGAGTCGCGAGTCGCGAGGGGCCCTTCGACGATCTGATCTACATCGGCAGCAACAAGCGACCAGAGGCGCTCCCGCCGGAGCACAAGTTCCCGGCCGAGCCACAGAAGGACCTTCTACTGTTCATCGCCGAACACGCCCCAGACCTCGAGCCGTGGCAGCGCGACGTGCTCCATATCGTCCGCTCGGAGCAGCTGTACTTCGTGCCCCAGATGCAGACGAAGATCATGAATGAGGGCTGGGCCAGCCTCTGGCACTCGCGGATCATGCGTGAGCTAAACCTGCCTGAGAATGACTACGTGGAGTTCGCCAGGCTTCACAGTGGGGTCCTCTCGCCCTCGAAGCGGAGCATCAACCCCTATTACGTCGGCATGAAGATCTTCGAGGACATCGAGCGGCGGTGGGACGAGCCCAGCGAAAAAGAACGTGAAGAGCTGGCTCGGCCGGGCGGAGAGGGGCGCACCAAGATCTTCGAAGTCCGCGAGCTGGAGAACGACGCCTCGTTCCTGCGGAACTACCTCACCAAAGAGCTAGTGGAGGAGCTAGACCTCTACCTGTATCGGCTCGAGGACGATCAGTGGGTGATCGTCGAAAAGGACTGGGAGGTCGTTCGCAATACGATCCTATCGAGCATGACGAACTTCGGCCAGCCGTACATCGTCGTCGAGGACGGCGACTATCGGCGCAGCCGCGAGCTGTACCTCAAGCACGCCTTCGAGGGGCAGGAGCTTGACGTCGACTACGCGGACAAGACTCTCCGTTACCTCTACCGGCTGTGGGGACGGGCGGTGCGTCTGGAAACGGTCGTAGATGGGGAGCCGACCGTCCTGGCGTATGACGGCCAGAGCGGGCAGTCAGAGGCGGTGCGGAGTTAGACGGGGCGAGCGATGTGGGGTATAATGAAAGTCTCCGTCGCGGATGCTGTCGCTCCCGGGCGACCCAACTCGGGGCGCGTTCACGACCATCCCAGCCAGTCCGAACTTTGGTTGAATTGCCCGGGAGGTGCGCGGTGAGCCACGTCGACGAAGCTGTCGAGCGGGCGGCGCGATCGGCTAGTCCGCCTCAGGCAGGCGGCAGGGTTGGGGTCGCGGAGCTGACCCACGGGATCGTTCGAGGCCTGCTCTCCGAATATGTGGATGGCTCATTGGACCTGGCCGATCGAGAGCGCGTCGATCGGCATCTCGACCAGTGCGCCAGCTGCTCGGCCTATCTGACTACGCTTCGCAAGACCGTCGAGCTGTTGAGCCTGCTGCCAAGCAGACCCGCCCCGCCCGCCACCAAGGCCGGCATCCTCAGCCAGGCTCGCGACGCGACCAACTAGCGGCGCAGCCCGCCTTCCCCGTCGACCCAGGGCAGCTGTCGCGGCCGTGCCGGGCCTCATCCTGTACGGCAAGACCGATTGCCACCTGTGTGACGAGGCCGCTAGCATCCTGGCCAGCCTGGCGCGCGAGATTTCCTTCGACTGGCGCCGGGTCGACATCGAGTCCGAGCCCGAACTGTTCGAGCGCTTCCGGTATGAGATCCCCGTCATCCAGATCGAGGGCGGCGCCGAGCTGAAGTGGCCGACGACGCGCGAGCGGGTGCGGCGAGCGCTCGCGGAGGTGGGGGCAGGAGCATGAGGGCGCTCACGGCCCACTGGCTCGTGTTCACCAACCTTCTGGCTGGGCTCTTCATCGGCCTCCCACTCCTGGCGCCGCTGCTCCTGGCGGCTGGCCAGCCTGGCCCAGCCAACCTGATCTACACCGCCTACCGCGCGGTCTGCCACCAGTGGGCGTTCCGCTCGTACTTCCTGCTTGGCGCGCAGTCGACCTACGCGCGGGATGATCTAACCCAGCTGCTCGGGGCCCAGCAAGCCTTCTCACTGCTCGGGACTCCAGAGCTGGGGTACAAGGTCGCTTTCTGCGAGCGAGACGTCGCGATCTATCTGGCGGTCCTCCTGGGTGGGCTCGCCTACGCCATGCTCCGCCCGCGCGTGGGGCCGCTCAGTCTGATCGGCTACCTGGCGCTCATCGCTCCGATGGCGCTGGACGGCTTCACGCAGCTGTTCGGGCTGCGTGAAAGCACGGTCTTGCTGCGCACCGTCACCGGTGGGCTGTTTGGGCTGGCGAGCGTGTGGCTGGTCTATCCGCGGATCGACGCGGTCGTGCCCTCACCCACTCCCCCTCCCCCAAGCGTGGGAGAGGGGGAGTGGGTGAGGGCGATGGCCGCCACCTCGGCGATTGGCAGCACCGCTCTCGCGACCCTGCCGGCCGCTGTTCGCTGGCTCGGGGCAGTCCTGTTCGTCGTGGCGGTCCCGGCCTTTCTGATCACGACCAACGTCCTCCAGATCGCTCGAGATCTATCCTTCTACGAGCGCGGCTTCGCGAGATACGGTGTCGCCACGCAGACCGGACTCAGCTCAGCCCAGCTGCGCCAGGTTGCCGAGGCGTTCATCGACTACTTCGACGGGCGCCGTGACAACCTGGACGTCCAGGTGGAGCTGGCTAGCGGTCGGCGCGCGTTGTTCAATCAGCGTGAGCTCGCCCACATGGAGGACGTTCGGCGCTTGATGTCGGGAGTGGGATGGATTCAGCTCGCAGCCGGTGTCACGCTGGCTGGCGTCGCGCTCTTGGGTCTGGCTCTTGGGGGCAGCGCTTTCACGTCACAGCTCGGCTTGCAGGCGATGGCCGGTGGTGGGCTCACAGTCGGCTTGCTGGTCGTCGTGGCCGCGCTCTTGCTCTTGGACTTCGGCGAGCTGTTCGTACGTTTTCACCAGCTCTCTTTCAGCAATGACCTGTGGATGCTCGACCCCAGCAAAGATTACCTGATCATGCTGTTTCCTGAGGGCTTCTGGTTCGACGCGACGATCCGCATCGCGCTTCTGACAGGGATCGAGGCGCTCGCGGCCGGCGCCCTCGGTCTCGGGCTGCGGATCTGGGGAGCTCGGATTTGACGCGCCTCCCACCCCTCAAGGGACTCCTGATCGATCTCGACGGGGTCGTGTACCACGGTGACCACAGTCTCGCTGGCGCGGCGGAGTTCTTCCGCTTCCTCCGCGCCGCGGACATGCGGTTCCTGCTGACCACCAACAACTCGACGCTGCGACCGAGCCAGTACGTCGAGAAATTGGCCCGGATGAGCATCGAGGTCTCCGAGAGCGAGGTGCTGGGCAGCGCTGGGGCGACCGCCCGCTACCTCCAGCAGACGGCCCTGCCTGGCAGCCGCGTCTTCGTGATCGGCGAGGAAGGGCTGCGGTCGGCCATCGCCGAGGCCGGATTCGAGCTCGCCGAGCGCGACGTCGCGTACGTGGTGGTCGGGCTTGACCGCGCGTTTGATTACAGAAAATTGACGCTGGCGATCCGCGGCATTCGAGCCGGCGCGAGTTTCATTGGCCCGAACCCAGACACGACTCTTCCCATGCCGGACGGACTCATTCCGGGGGCTGGCACGTTGCAGGCAGCGATCACGGCCGCGACCGGAGTAACGCCGCTCGTGATCGGCAAGCCGGAGCCCACCATGCTGGCCATGGGAACCCAGCTGCTGGGCTGCGCTCCTCACGAGGTAGCGATCGTGGGCGACCGACTGGACACCGACATCGCCGGTGGCCAACGCGCCGGCCTGATCACCATCCTGGTGCTGACCGGTGTGGCGCGCGAGTCAGACCTCGACGACTCCCCCGTCCGCCCGGACTTCGTTTTCTCAGACCTGAGCGCGCTAATGCGGCGAATGAAGGCTAGCGACGCCCGGTAAGGCACGGCATACCGTGCCTTCAGGGCGCAGCAAGCGGCGCCCCTACAGACGAGTCGCGGTCCTCATTCCTCTGCCAGGTACTCCGCCGCGACCCAGCCAGCGGGGCCGCCCGCCTGGCGCACGTTACGCCAGGTGCGGCCTTCCGCCTCGCGATCCGGGCCTACGATCTCGACACGTGTCCCCTCCCGAAGCAAGGCCACGCGGCGCGCCGACGTGCTCGGCTCAGCGCGCAAGTTGACGCCCTGGCCGTCCGTGCTCGCCACCCTGGCTGAGCCGAGCACGCTGGTGGGGGCGGCCGCTGCCTGTGGCTCCGTCGAAGGCCGAACAACCGCAGCCGCGAACTGCTCGGCGCGCATCGCCTTAAACGCCTCATAGGCCGGCCGGGGCGAGTGGTCCTCGTTGAGGATCGCGAACCAGGGCAAGCCGTCCTCCGGGCCGGTGTGGTAGGGCGAGGTGCTCGCGTCCAGGTTGGAGAGCAACATCCCACGCATCCAGGGCCAGTTGCTGGCGGCGTAACGGTAGGACCGCACCACGTAGTCCGCCTGTTGCTCTGCGGAGACCTTCATCCAATCGTACTGGCCCATTCCACGGCCCGGGTCCAGTAGCCAACCGAACTCGGTCGCCCATATCGGCGTTCCCGCATCGCCATGGCGGACCATCAGGGCGCGGTACATCTCGGCCCGTCGAAAGCAGATGCCGCAGGTACCTGGGTCTCGCTCCGGCTCGACGTTGCCACCGTAATTGTGGACCCCAAGCGCATTGAAGTAACCCCGCGCCCCGGCGGCGTACATGCCTTCCAGGAACTCGTCATCCTCGATAGTCCCGCCAAACCCGCCGGTATTCGGCGACAGACCGCCACCGACGACCACAGCCGCCGGATCGCCGGCCTTGACGCCCCGGTAGGCAGCCTTCAGGAACTCGACATAGGTGGCCGGATCGGGGGGTCCGCCCCACTCGAAGGGCAGGTTGGGCTCGTTCAGGACCTCGTAAGCGGAGATGCGGCCGCTGCTGTGGCTGGCCGTGGCCGCGTAGAAGCTCTCCACGGCGTCCAGGTCGGCGTTGGCCGGCGAGCCGCCAGCCCAACCAGGGACATCGTCGACTCGCATGACCAGCACTAGGCCTTCTGAGCCCGCCGCTTTGAGGACGTTATCCAGATCGTTCTCCGGCGTCTCCAGCCATAGGAAGCGGCCCGGGCTGGGCTCCAGGCGAGACCAGGACAGGATCATCTTGACGTGGCTGAAGCCGGCCTCCCGAGCCAGCCGCATGCTGATAGGATCGGTCGTATCGACGATCACGCCGTACACCAGCCCGCCATCCGAGCGCTCACCGGGCGCGGCCCGGACACCAGGCGCCGACGCGAATCCAGCCGAGGCGAGTAGCACGGCAGCCGCCACGAGGGTTGTCGCGGCCAGAGCGAGCCGGCGGCGGAGTGCTCGAGGTGGGGGAGTGTTTGGCGGAGTCTGGTCGGGCATGGGGGGCGCAGCCGGTACAACGGACGCCGAGCCGATCGGTCGCCGGCTCAAGCTTGACGTGGGCGACTCGTGTCCCAGTCTGGCCAGCCAGGCCCTGCTACAATGAGTCTCCGCCTCGTGGCGGTTGCGCCTAAGATACTCGGAGGGCCACGTATGAGCCTGGGGGACCGGATACGTGACTGGCTCGACCCAGGCGCTCCACCCAGGCGGCGGCTGCGGTCTCAGGCGCAGCCGTTCTCCTCGGTGGGTTATGAGCAGCGCCCCTTGCAGCGGGCTCAATGGGTCGGCCTCGGCCTGGCCGCCGCGGCGGCCATCGCGCTGACGGCCGGCCTGGTGTTCGTCGTCCTGACGTTGACTCGGCCCGGGGAGGGGCGTGGCTCCGCGACGCCTACCGTCTCTGGCCTCGGAAGCGCGACCCCGCTGCCGATCTCGGCCATATTTGCCACCTCTACCCCGACCAGCGCCACCAGCCCCACCCCCCTGGCGCGGCCGGAGCGCGTACAGGCCCATCCCAGCCGGGATCCGCGCCGCCGACGGCCAGGCCGACCGCCCACCAGGCACAGGTGGGCAATACCGACGGCCAGGGGGCCAACATTCGCTCGGAACCCGGGTCGGCGGGCAAGGTCCTCAAGACGCTTCCGGAGGGCGCGGCGGTGGAAGCGCTCGGCCCTGAGCGAGAGGCCGACGGTCGGCTCTGGCGACAGGTTCGTGACTCGGCTGGCGTAACTGGCTGGATCGTCGCCAGCGCACTGGTCGCGCCAGGAACGGTCCCCACGCCCGCGCCGCCCGGTTCGCGCCCAAGCGCCACGCCCACGCCTGGCCCTTCTGGTCCCACCCCCGCCCCAACCGGCCAGCCGGCCACGCCCGCGCCCGCCGTCGCGACGGCGACGCCAGCGCCGCCCCAGGCCACCGCGACGAAGCCAACCTCCGCGACGAGGACGCCCACCCCGGAGCCAACGTCGGCGGCGACGCCCACCAGGACTCCCAGGCCTCGGTAGGTCACGATCGTGGGCCCTCACCCACTGCCCCCCTCTCCCAAGCGTGGGTGAGGCGGAGACGGGAGGGCGAGGCAACGCTTCGCTGCCCCTACGGACTTACCGAGCGACGCTCAGCCGGGCCGGCGTGCCGACGACCGGGCGACCTGCCTCGCGGACAAGATTCCCTTCGGCGTCGAAGGCTAATTCGGCCGGCCGGCCTTCAAGTACGAGGGTCTCGATCCCTGTCACTTCCGGCAGCAGCGCCTCCGAGACGAGCATCCACTCGAGCGAGAGGGTGTTCTTGATCCAGACGACTCGCGGCGGGGCCGAGGTGTTCGCGGATTTGAGCGCCACCTCCAGCGCCTCGCGCTCGCTATCCAGGATGATCGGAATCGGAACCGTCTCGATCGCGTTCGCGGTCAGGGCATTCATGTAGGTCTTGTGCAGGTCGAGCCGCTCGAACAGGCGTCGGGTCGTGAAGTCGGCGATGCCCACCCCGAGGCCATTGCCCTCCGATTCCGGCGTGAGGTCGAGCACCGCGATCCGCTTGTAGAACGGGCGCTTCTCGCCCCCGATCCGGCGCCACATCCCGACCACGTTGTAGTCCATCCCGCTGCCGGAGATGTTCTTGCCCAGCTCGTCGGCGTCGAGAAACTGGTCGGGGGCAACCGCTTGGATCGTGTGAAGCTGATGGTAGGCGTTCTCGACCAGCGCTAGGCCCAGGACGATCTTCGAGCGAGCCAGCGTGATTTGGGCGACCTCGGGGATCGTCTCGCGCAGGCCGCGGCTGTGGATCGTCTCGGCCCCAAGCTGCTTCCCGAGCCCGATCGCGGTCATCTTGCACAGCCCGCTCTCGATCTCACCTCGAAACGCGGTGTGGGCCTTCACGCGGCCGACGACGACGATGGCGTCCGCCTCACCTGCGTTTCGGTCGAGGACGACCGGCGTCCCATCCTCGAGCCGGTCGAGCTCGACGGTGTCCATGGTGGCCAGGATCGGCGCGCCCACCTCGCGCTGCGTGATGCCGTACTCTGCCAGAACGCTGCGCTGGCCCTCGACCGTCGCGCCACCGTGACTGCCCATCGCGGGCACGATGAATGGCTCGGCGCCGAGCGCGCGCAGCTCCCCTACCAGTGTGGCGATGATGAGCTGGATGTCGGCGATGCCTCGACTACCGGCCGTGATCGCCACACGCTGGCCTGGCTTGACCCGTTCGGCAAGCCCGCCCTGGCGCAGCTCGTGGCGCACGGCGGCGGCCACGTCAGCGAGATGCTCGCGGGGCAGCTGCTGGCGCACGGACACCATCTTTGGCAAGCGAGCTCGCGGGAATTCCATCATCGACCTCCGAACGCAGGATGCCGCTGGCGATTCGGTACCGCGACCGTGAGGGAGCGGCGATAGCCACCCGGAGACCGCTCCCTCACGGTCGCGGTACTGATGGGACCGGCGGAACAGCCTGGTCGCGCGTACATCATCGCAGGTCTGTCCAGTAAAGGATAGCGAACGCGAACGAGTTGTTGAGGGCGTGCCCGACCATGCTCGGGACGATGCTCCCGCTGCGATGGTACGCCCAACAGAACATCAGCCCGAGTGACAGGATCGGTAGCAGGGCCGGCAGATTGAAGTGGAGGCTGGCAAAGAGCACGGAGCTCAGCGTGTAGGCGACCAGTGGACCACGAGTCGTGAGGTAGCTTCGGAACACAAAACCGCGAAAGAACAGCTCCTCGGCGATGGGCGCAAGGACGCCGCCGGCCAGCACGACGGCAAGAAAGCCGGCCAGCGGGAACTGCCTGATGCAGCGAAAGTCCAGCAGCTGCGTCTGCCGGACTCCGAATCTGTCGAGCGCCGCCTGGATCGACGCGCTCACGACGAGCACTGCCACCCCGACCAGGATTCCGAAGCCGACGTCTGGGAGCAGCCGGCCGCGGCGCAGCCCGAGCCGGTCAAGGGTCAGGACGCCAGGCCGGATGAACCGCAAATACGTCACACCCAGCAGCGCGAAGTCCACGCTCAGGGCTGCGCTCAGGAAGCCAGGGACCGTGCACAGGCCTTCCGGTCGCCGAAACAGCGCCGCGCCCATTGGCACCAGGTTGCTAGCCAGAACGACGAACAGAGTGCTCGTCAAGACCAGGCGATGCGTGCCAATTCCCTCCCGCGCAGCGAGCGGGCCACGAAAGCCTGGCGCCAGCACGTAGTAGCCAAGGCCCGAGCCGGCCAGGAGCACCCCGAGCAGGATGAGGCTCGTCGCCGCCAGGTTGGCCGGCGTTCGGCCGGCCGGCTCACCCAGCCAGCGAAGGCCAAACAGCAAGGCTCCGCCGGCCGCGCCCAGGGCTAGGCCAGAGCCGAGCGCCGCGGCTACCCAGATCCGGCCTCCGACCTCCGAGCGAGCCGGGGGCCGCTCTTCGTGGAACATCGCCGCCCTACACGCCGAAGGAGGGACGGGCCACGTGGCGCCTACGAGCTCTTGAGTAGCTTGCGCAGCTCGTCCTCGAAAGACGAGACATCGGCGAAAGCTCGGTACACGGAGGCGAATCGGATGTAGGCGACGTGGTCCAGATCGCGCAGCTTTTCCACCACCTGGTCACCCACCACGCTGGTCTGGACCTCCAAGAGGTCGCGACTACGGAGGTTCGCCTCGATCTGGTCGACCAGGCGTTCGATCCGCTCGGCGCTGATCGGACGCTTGGCGCACGCTGTCTGCACGCTCGCGCGTAGCTTGGCTCGATCGAACGGCTGTCGGCGGCCATCCTTTTTGACGACCATCAGATTGGCGATCTCGGGGCGTTCGTGGGTGGTAAAACGGCCACCACAGCTCTGGCACTCGCGCCGCCGGCGGGTTATCGCGAAGTCTTCGGAATCCCGCTTGTCGAGAACACGTGTCCCGCGCGAGCCACAGAAGGGGCACCGCATGCGCCGATTCTAACACCCGAGGCATCCGAGCCATCAGCTATCAGCTATCAGCTATAACGGAAGTTGTTCGCCGTCAGGGGACCTTCGACTGCTGAGAGCTGATGGCTAATGGCTGATGGCTCGTATGGCTGATCGCTGATGGCTGGTTCCACGCTACGGGCGACCCTGCTCGGGGGCGTCGGCGAGGTGGGTAAGAACTCGACCCTGTTCGAGTACGCCGACCAGAGGCTGCTGGTCGATGCAGGCGTCAAGTTCCCTGAGGAGGAGCTGCACGGCGTCGACCTGGTGATTCCCGACTTCGGCTACGTCGCGGACGCCGCCGACAGCTTGCGCGCGATCCTCATCACCCATGGCCACGAGGACCACATTGGGGCGTTGCCATACCTGTTGGCGCAGCTCGAGCGGCCCGACCCGGTCCCGATCTATGGCACTCGCTTGACCCTGGGGTTGATTGAGGTCAAGCTGCGTGAGCACCGTCAGTCCGACCGCGCCCGACTCGTCGAGATCGTGCCTGGCGAGCGGATCGATCTCGAACCGTTTCAGGCCGAAGCTATCTTCGTCAATCACAGCGTGCCTGGTTCAGTTGGCTTCGCGATCCGAACCCCGGTCGGCACCATCTTTCACACTGGCGACTACAAGTTCGATCGCCAACCGCCCGATGGCATCGCGACCGACGAGGAAGCCCTCCGGCAGCTTGGCGATGAAGGCGTTCTAGGGCTGTTCTCGGACTGCGTTCGGGTGGAGACCCCCGGCTGGACCGGGTCGGAGAGCGTCGTCGGCCAGAACCTCGAGCGTCTGATTGCCGCCGCTTCCGGCCGAGTGATCGTCACCGCGTTCGCTTCACACCTGGCTCGACTTAGACAGGTCATCTTGATCGCCCATCGGCTCGGCCGCAAGGTGGCCGTGGCAGGCCGCAGCATGGAAGAGAACCTGAAGGTGGCCGCCAAGATCGGCTATCTGGACATACCGGAGGACACGCTGATCGACCTTCGCCAGAGCCAGGACGTGCCGGCCAACCAGCTCGTACTGCTTACGACTGGCAGCCAGGGCGAACCGTCCTCGGTCCTGAGCCGGATGGCGGTCGGAGACCACCACGTCAAGATTATCGAGGGCGATACGGTGGTCTTCAGCGCCGGCCCGATCCCTGGCAACGAGGAGACAGTCGCTCGCTCGATCGACAACCTGTACCGCCGCGGCGCCAGGGTCATCTACCGCGCCATCGACGAAGGGATCCACGTGTCTGGGCACGCCAGCCAGGACGAGCTCCGACACATGATCGCGCTGGTGCGGCCCCGCTACTGCATCCCCATCCACGGCGAGTACCGGATGCTGGTGCTGTACAAGGAGCTGGCCATCGCGGCGGGCATCCCGCCAGATCGCGTCTTGATCGCCGACATCGGCGACGTGATCGAGTTCGAGCCCAACCGGGCATCGAGGAGCGGGACGGTCCCCTCAGGCTCGGTCCTAGTCGACGGGCTGACCATCGGCGACGTAACGCGCGTCGTCCTGCGCGATCGCCGCCGCCTGGCGGCCGACGGTGTCTTGATCGCGGTGGTGGTCGTGGATCGCGAGAGCGGCGAGCTGATCGGCGGCCCGGACCTGGTCTCGCGCGGTGTGGTCGACCCGAAGCAGGACGCTATCCTGGGCGAGGCCCGCGAAGTCCTGATCGACGCCCTCGAGAGCGTCCAGCAGGCCGAGCCCAGCTACGGCTTCCTGGTGAGCAAGATCCGCGAGGTGTTGAGCGCCTTCATCTACGAGCGGGCCCGCCGCCGCCCGATGATCCTGCCCGTCGTTACCGAGGTCTAGTTCCAGCCCTCACCCCAACCCCTCTCCCTCAGGGGCCCTCAAGGGAGAGGGCCGTTCGTTTCCCCACCCCTCTCCCCCAACCCCTCTCAGGCCCTCTGGGGGAGAGGGGCGGGGGCCTTGGCACCATCCCCGATCCCCCTCCCCCAGTCGTGTACAATCGGCCGCGCATTCGCAACGAGGGGACGATGGACCTCAGTTTCGACCTCAAGACCATTCTGCTGACGGTCGGATACGTTGGCATCTTCGCGATCGTCTTCGCCGAGAACGGGCTGTTCTTTGGCTTCTTCCTCCCAGGTGATAGCCTGCTGTTCACGGCCGGTTTCCTCGCCTCGCAAGGGTATTTCAGTCTGGCGGTCCTGCTGGTCCTGTTGTCCGTCGCCTCGATCAGCGGAAACAGCGTCGGCTACTGGTTTGGCGAGCGGGTCGGGCGGCGCCTCTTCACCCGCGAGAACTCGATCTGGTTTCACAAGAAGCACCTCGTGACCGCCCACGACTTCTACAACAAGCACGGCGGCAAGGCGATCGTCCTGGCCCGCTTCCTGCCCATCGTGCGGACGTTCGTGCCGATCGTGGCCGGGCTGGCTCAGATGACCCACGCCCGATTCCTGCTGTTCAACGTCGTCGGAGGGCTGGTGTGGGTGTTCGGCCTGAC
>WNFV01006646.1_pt1 | contig 13943 bp, 14 predicted proteins | sample 5400101 | NCBI WGS metagenome assembly WNFV01 (sample SAMN13153361, study PRJNA577476) | soil metagenome | isolation source: 115 cm soil or saprolite under grassland replicate 1 | place: USA:California | collected 2016-06-15 | reverse complement strand
GCGCAGCAGGACAGCTTCCTGCCGGTGATGGAGGACGGCACCATCGTGCTGGTCGGCGCCACCACCGAGAACCCGTCCTTCGAGCTGATCGCGCCGCTGCTCTCACGCGCGCGCGTATTGGTGTTCAAGCCGCTCGACGTCGAGGCGATCGAGAAACTGCTCGCGCGCGCGGAGGCGATCGAAGGCAAAAAACTTCCGCTCGACGCCGAAGCGCGCCAGTCCTTGATCCGCATGGCCGACGGCGACGGCCGCGCGGCGCTGACGCTGGCCGAGGAGGTGTGGCGCGCGGCCCGGCCGGGCGAGACCTTCGACGCGACGTGGTGCAGCGGCGCGCGCCGATCTACGACAAGGCACAGGACGGCCACTACAACCTGATCTCGGCCTTGCACAAATCCGTGCGCGGCTCCGATCCCGACGCAGCGCTTTATTACCTTTGCCGGATGCTCGACGCCGGCGAGGACCCGCTCTACATCGCGCGGCGCGTGGTGCGCATGGCGGTCGAGGACATCGGGCTTGCCGATCCGCAGGCACTGGCGATCTGCAACGCCGCCAAGGACGCCTACGATTTCCTCGGTTCGCCGGAAGGCGAGTTGGCGATCGCCCAGGCGGTGATCTATGTGGCGACCGCGCCGAAGTCGAACGCGGCCTATCTGGCCTATGGCGCGGCCATGCGCACCGCCAAGGAGGCGGGCTCGCTGTTGCCGCCCAAACACATCCTCAACGCTCCAACTAAGCTGATGCAGTCCGAAGGTTATGGGTCGGGCTACGATTACGATCACGATGCACCTGACGCCTTCTCCGGCCAGGACTATTTCCCCGAGCAACTCGGCCGCCAGACATTCTACGACCCGCCCGCGCGCGGCTTCGAGCGCGAGATCCGGAAACGGCTGGACTATTGGGCGAAGCTGCGGAAGGAGCGCGGCGGCAAGTGAGAAAGACCGCAACGCGCCCGGTTGTCTTGGCGGCCTTCGTCTTGTCGGTCGCCGGACCGGCGCAAACGGCAGAGCCCTTCGACGGCCGCTGGACAACCGATTTGCAGGCCTGTGCGAGCGAAGGCGACCCCATGTCACCGCTGGTCGTCAGCTCCCAGGCTTTGCGGTGGCGCGAGGCCGCCTGCGCCATCAGAACCAGCTACCGGGTGCGGGACGCGTGGCACATCGGTGCCCGCTGCTGGGCCGAGGGCGCGACCAGCAACGTTCCGATCAAGCTGGAGATGCGCGGCGAACGGCTCGTCCTCGATTGGGCCGGCGCCCCGGCGGAAGAATTGCGGCGCTGCCCGTGAGCACAGCAGCAAAGCACCCCATGGCTGTGACCGCGCCAGCACCGGTCTCGGCCGGCGTGCAGATCGTTGCCGTGGCACCCGACGAAGCCGGCATGCGGGTCGATCGTTTCCTGGAGGCGCGGTTTCCCGGCCTCTCGTTCTCCCACATCCAGCGCATCATTCGAAAGGGTGAGCTGCGGGTGAACGGCAAGCGCGCCCAGCCGAAGGATCGGCTCGAGGCCGGGCAGGCGGTGCGCATCCCGCCGCTGCGGCTCGATCAACCGAAACCGCGCGCGCCGGGCAGCGAGGCCGAGGAGAAGACCCGCGCCTTCCTCAAATCGATCACGCTGCACGAGGACGCCGACGTGCTGGTGCTCAACAAGCCGATGGGGCTGGCCGTCCAGGGTGGATCGGGCACCACGCGCCACCTCGACGGCATGCTCGAGGTGCTGCGCGACGCCCAGGGCCAGCGGCCGCGCCTGGTGCACCGGCTCGACAAGGATACCGCCGGCTGCCTGTTGGTCGCCAAGACGCGCTTTGCGGCGTCGGCGCTCGCCAAGACTTTTCGGTCGCGGTCGGCGCGCAAAATCTACTGGGCGCTGGTCGCCGGCGTGCCCAAGCCGCGCCAGGGCCGCATCTCCACCTTCCTCGCCAAGGAGGATCGCGAAGACAGCTCGTTCGTGCGGATTGCACGCCACGGCGAGGAGGGGGCGAGCCACGCCGTCACCTATTACGCCGTAGTCGAGACCGCGGCGCGCCAGCTCGCCTGGCTCTCGCTCAAGCCGGTCACGGGCCGCACCCACCAATTGCGCGCGCACATGGCGCATATCCGCCACCCGATCGTGGGCGACCCGAAATATTTCGACAAGGAGAACTGGGAGCTGCCCGGCGGCATGCAGAACCGCCTGCATCTTCTCGCCCGTCGCATCGTCGTGCCGCATCCGCGCGGCGGGGTGATCGACATCACCGCGCCGCTGCCGCCGCATATGCAGCAGTCGTGGAACCTGATCGGCTTCGACGCCAAGCGCTACGACCCGATCGAGGAGGCGCCGGAGGAATAGGGCGGCGGGCGGGTTGGTTAGCCAGAGCGGCGTACTTATGTGACGAAGGCGGGGGAGGAGCGGGTGCCATGAGACCCCTGGCGCGCGTCATTGCCGGATCGATTCTCGCGGCCGCCGCGGTCACCGCGGCCTGGGCGCAGGTGCCGCCGGGCCTGCCCAATCCCGACCTCCAGAACCGCATCCCGGCCCCGCTGCCGCCGCCCCCGCAACCGCCCATAATCAACGGGCCGCTGTCGCAAAGCCCGCCGCCCGGGGTGTACGAGCCGCGACGGCTCGACACCCACAGCGACCGTACGACCGCCTGTCTGCAGCAGGGCAGCGGCTACGGGTTGCGCGGCCGCAAGCTCGACGCCTACACCCGCTCTTGTGCGAACATGAATTGACCCGGCGGTTCCGCAGCACTGAACGCATGGCTGCCTGACCGCACGTGCTGGGTCTCGGCACCGCACGTGCTGGGTCTCGGCGCATCGGCTCTCTTGATAGGCAACCGAATGGTTGCATATTGTGGCCATGGACGATGTGTTCAGGGCGCTGGCAGATGCGAGCCGCAGAGAGCTTCTCGATCGGCTGCATGCGCAGAACGGCCAGACCTTGAACGAGCTTTGCGCGCGGCTTGCCATGACGCGGCAGGCGGTGAGCAAGCACCTCGCCATTCTGGAAGGTGCGAATCTCGTCGCCACGGTCCGGCGAGGACGCGAGAAGCTGCACTACCTCAATCCGATGCCGATCCACGAACTGGCGGAGCGTTGGATCGGAAAATACGAGCGCCATCGCCTGAGCGCGCTCGCGGAGCTCAAGAAAGGCCTGCAGGCGCAAAATGAGTGAGCCGAAATTCGTGGCCAAATTCGTGCCTAAGACCGTCTACGTCACCTACATCGCGAGCACGCCGGAGAAAGTTTGGGCCGCGCTGACCAGCGCGGAATTCACCAAGCAGTATTTCTTCGGTCGTAGCGTGGAGATCGAGTCGAAGGTCGGCGGCAGCTTCATCCTGCGGATGCCGGACGGTCGCATCGACATCAAGGGACGCGTGGTCGAATACGATCCGCCGCGCCGGCTATCGGTCACCTGGGGCGTCGATTGGATCGAAGAATTCCGGGAATTGCCGGAATCGCTCGTGACCTACGACATCGAGCCGATGGGTGAAAGCGTGAAGTTGACGATGACCGAATCCTTCCAGTGGGACGTTCCGGACGCGATCCTCGCCGGCGGCCGTCAAGGCTGGCCGTTCATCCTCTCCAGCCTCAAGAGCGTGCTGGAAACCGGCAAGCCGATCGTGGTCAGCGTCAAGATGGGGCCGCCGAAGGAGATGATGGAGGCAGTCAAGGAGGCTTGCGCCAAGAAGCCGTGGCGGGACGCGGGCGCCAAACCGTGACGGGTCGCGCCCTTGCGACCGCAGGCGAAACGCTGCAGATTGCGGCGCAACCCCGCCCAATCAGCGCCCATGCCGATGCAGTCGTTCTCGCAACACGGTCAGGACGTCTTCGTTTACGAGACTTTTTTCAAGAACGATCCGGCCAAGGGCTATTTCGTCGATATCGGCGCCTATGACGGCGTCACGTTTTCCAACAGCCTGTTCTTCGAGCGTCACCTGGGCTGGGCGGGCATCTGCGTCGAGCCGCTGCCCGCCGCCTTTCAAAAGCTGCGCGAAAGCCGCCGCGCCCTGTGCCTCAATTGCGCAGTCGCGGATCGCGACGGCATCGGCGAATTCGTCGACGTCGACATGCCCGATTATGGAAAGATGTACAGCGGCCTGCGCGCCGAATACGACCCGCGTCACGTCGACGTTCTGCGCAGCTACGCGCTCGGCGCGAAAGTCATCAACGTCCCCATGCGCCGACTTGCGGATATCCTGGATGAGAATGGGGTGCGGAAGGTCGACTACATGTCGATCGACACCGAGGGCGGCGAGCGCAAGATACTCCAGAGCATCGATCTCAAGTCATACGACGTTCGCGTCATCTCGGTGGAAAACGCCTACAAGGATCCGGTCATTCCCGACTATTTGCGCGGGTTCGGATATCGGCTGGTCAATGTTTTCGCCGATTTCGACGATCTTTACGCGAGGTGATCCGACCCCACGCCGGGCGCGCTGATCCGGGATCGACGAGCGCTGTCACCGCAAGCTGGCGTTGATCTTCTCGAGCGCGGCGGAGCCCGGGCACAGCTCCTTCTCGGACAGCGTGTTGAGCGGCGCGTCGACCGTGTTGAAATTGTGGTGCAGGTCCTCGGGCTCGCGGTCGACGTAGAGCAAGCCGGTCACGATCTGCCCCTTGACGGCGTGCTGCTGCAGAAAATTCATGGCGCCGACGCGGTCGTGCGGGTCGTAGTCGGCGGCGACCTTCTTGAGCACGAGCTTCGAGCCGTCGTGCTGCTCGACGATCTCTACGGAACCTGGCTCGTAGGCGACCGTGATCGGCATGCGGCCGGTGATGAAATCGAGCCGGTTGACCGCTTCGTTGTGCTCGCGCACGTAATCGAAGCTCTTGGTCGAGCCTTCGTGGTTGTTGAAGGCGACGCAGGGCGAGAGCACGTCGATGAGCGCCGCGCCCTGGTGCTCGATCGCCGCCTTGATCAGCGGCACCAGCTGGGTCTTGTCGCCGGAGAAACCGCGCGCCACGAAGGTGGCGCCGAGCTGCAGCGCCATCGCCACCAGGTCGATCGAGCTGTCGGCATTGACCACGCCGCGCTTGGATTTCGAGCCGCGGTCGGCGGTGGCCGAGAACTGGCCCTTGGTCAGGCCATAGACGCCGTTGTTCTCGACGACGTAGAGCATGTTGACGCCGCGCCTCATGGCATGGGCGAACTGGCCGAGCCCGATCGAAGCCGAATCGCCGTCGCCGGACACGCCGAGATAGATCAGATCGCGGTTGGCGAGATTGGCGCCGGTGAGCACGGACGGCATGCGGCCGTGCACCGAGTTGAAGCCGTGCGAGGCATTGAGGAAGTAATCGGGCGTCTTGGACGAGCAGCCGATGCCGGAAATCTTGGCCACGCGATGTGGTTCGATCGACAGCTCGAAGCAGGCCTCGATGATGGCACCGGTGATCGAGTCGTGCCCGCAGCCGGCGCACAAGGTCGAGATCTTGCCCTCGTAGTCGCGATGGGTGTAGCCGAGCGCGTTCTTCGGCAGGGCGGGATGGTGGAATTTCGGCTTCGTGATGTAGGTCATGACACGACCTTCCGCAGCGGGGTCACTTTGAGCGCATCGAGCCGCTGGCCGATTGCGTTGGCGATGAAGCGCGCGGTGATCGGGGTGCCGTCATAGTGCAGGATCGGCACCAGCCGGGCCGGGTCGATGGCGCATTCGTTCATGATCAGCAGGCGCAGCTGGGCGTCGCGGTTCTGCTCGACCACGAACACGAAATCATGGTCGGCGATGAAATCGTCGACCGAGTGATGGAACGGGAAGGCGCGCACGCGCAGCATGTCGAGGTGGTTGCCCTCGGCCTTGAGCATGTCGATCGCCTCGCTCATGGCCGGCGCGGTCGACCCGAAATAGATCACCCCGTAGCGCGTCTGCTTGTCGGAATTGCTGCGCAGCGGCCGCGGCACCAGATCCTTGGCGGTCTCGAACTTGCGAATGAGCCGCTGCATGTTGTCGGCATAGGCGGCGCCTTCCTCGGTGTAGCGCGCATAGCGGTCGCGCGAGGTGCCGCGGGTGAAGAACGCGCCCTTGCTCGGATGCGTGCCCGGATAGGTGCGATAGGGGATGCCGTCGCCGTCGACGTCGAGGTAGCGGCCGAAGTCCTTGCCGGCGTCGAGATCGGCCGCGGTCATGACCTTGCCGCGGTCGTATTTGCGGCTGTCGTCCCAGGCGAGCGGGCGGGACAGGCGATGGTTCATGCCGATGTCGAGGTCGAGCATGACGAAGATCGGCGCCTGCAGGCGGTCGGCGAGATCGAAGGCCTGGGCGCCGAACTCGAACGCCTCGGCCGGATCTTCCGGGAACAGCAGCACGTGCTTGGTGTCGCCGTGGGAGGCATAGGCGCAGGAGATGATGTCGCATTGCTGGGTGCGCGTCGGCATGCCGGTCGAGGGACCGGCGCGCTGCACGTCGAACACCACGGCGGGAATTTCGGCGAAATAGGCAAGCCCGAGGAACTCCTGCATCAACGAGATGCCGGGCCCCGAGGTGGCGGTGAAGGCGCGCGCGCCGTTCCAGGCCGCGCCAATGACGATGCCGATCGAGGCCAGCTCGTCCTCGCCCTGCACGATCGCGTATTTGGCCTTCTTGGTCTCGGGATCGACCCGCAGCCGCCGGCAGTGGCTGGTGAAGGCATCGGCGAGCGAGGATGACGGCGTGATCGGATACCAGGCGCACACGGTCGCCCCGCCATAGACGGCGCCGAGCGCCGCCGCCGAGTTGCCCTCGATGAAGATGCGGTCGCCGACCTTGTCGGCACGGCGCAGCCTGAGCTTGATCGGGCATTGCAGGTTCATCAGCGCCCAGTCGCGGCCGAGCTGCAGCGCATGGACGTTGGCGCCGATCAGCTTCTCCTTCGACTTGAACTGCTCGCCGATGAGCTTCTCGATCTCCTTGACGTCCATGTCGAGAAGGGCGGAGAGCGCGCCGACATAGATGATGTTCTTGAACAGCTGGCGCTGGCGCGGATCGGTGTATTCGCGGTTGCAGATCGCGGTGAGCGGGACGCCGATGACCGTGATGTCGTCGCGGAATTTCGACGTCGGCATCGGCTTGGTGGAATCGTAGAACAGGTAGCCGCCGGGCTCGATCGAGGCGACGTCCTTGTCCCAGGTCTGCGGGTTCATCGCGACCATGAGGTCGGTGCCGCCGCGCGCGCCGAGGTGGCCGGCTTCCGAGATGCGCACCTCGTACCAGGTCGGCAGGCCCTGGATGTTGGACGGGAAGATGTTGCGCGGGGCGACGGGTATGCCCATGCGCAGCACCGAGCGCGCGAACAGCTCGTTGGCGCTCGCCGAGCCCGAGCCGTTGACGTTGGCGAACCGGACGACGAAGTCGTTTACGCTGCTGATTGGTGCTTTATTCGACATAGATCATCCGCGTTCGTCATATCGATCAGATACTTCTTCATGTCCCAGGCGCCGGTCGGGCAGCGCTCGGCGCACAGCCCGCAGTGCAGACAGACGTCCTCGTCCTTGACCATGACGCGGCCGGTCTTGAGATCGTTGGCGACGTAGAGGTCCTGGGTGACGTTCTTGGCGGGCGCCTGCAGGCGCGTGCGCAAATCGGCCTCCTCGCCGTTCTGCGTGAAGGTGATGCAGTCCATCGGGCAGATGTCGACGCAGGCGTCGCACTCGATGCAGAGCGATGAGGTGAACACGGTCTGCACGTCGCAATTGAGGCAGCGCTGCGTCTCCTTGAGCGCGAGCTCGAGGTCGAAGCCGAGCTCGACCTCGGCCTTGATGTCGCGCAACGCCACCACCTTGTCGCGCAGCGGCACCCGGTAGCGCTTGTCGGGCGCAATGTCGTTGTCGTAGCTCCACTCGTGAATGCCCATCTTCTGGCTGATGATCTCGACCATGGGGAGCGGACGGTCGTTGATGTCCGCGCCGAAGCACATCTTGTCGATCGAGAGCGCGGCGTCATGGGCGTGGGCGACCGCCCAGATGATGTTCTTCGGCCCGAAGGCGGCGTCGCCGCCGAAGAACACCTTGGGGTGGGTCGAGGCCATGGTCTTGGGATCGACCTTCGGCATGTCCCACTTGTCGAACTCGATGCCGATGTCGCGCTCGATCCAGGGAAAGGCGTTCTCCTGGCCCACCGCCACCAAGACGTCATCGCAGGCGACATGCTGATCGGGCTCGCCGGTCGGAACCAGGTTGCGCCGGCCCTTGGCGTCGTATTCGGCCTTCACCTTCTCGAACACCACGCCGGTGAGGCGGCCGTTCTCGTGGGTGAACTCTTTCGGCACCAGGAAATTCAGGATCGGGATATCCTCGTGCATGGCGTCCTCCTTCTCCCAGGGGGACGCCTTCATCTCCTCGAAGCCGGAGCGCACGATCACTTTGACGTCCTCGCCGCCGAGCCGGCGCGAGGAGCGGCAGCAGTCCATGGCGGTATTGCCGCCGCCGAGCACGATGACGCGCTTGCCGATCTTGCTGATGTGGCCGAAGGAGACCGAGGACAGCCAGTCGATGCCGATATGGATGTTCGCCGCTGCTTCGGTTCGGCCGGGAATCTCGAGGTTGCGGCCGCGCGGCGCGCCCGAGCCGACGAAGATCGCATGCCAGTCCTCGGCGAGCAGCGCCTTGAGGCTGTCGATGCGCTTGCCGCCCACGAACTCGATGCCGAGATTGAGGATGTAGTCGCACTCCTCGTCGATGATCGACTCGGGCAGCCGGAATCTCGGGATCTGGGTGCGGATCATGCCCCCGGCCTTGGGGTCCTGATCGAACACCACGCAGTGATAGCCGAGCGGCGCCAAGTCGCGCGCCACCGCGAGCGAGGCGGGACCGCCGCCCACGAGCGCGATGCGTTTGCCGTTCTTGACGGCGGCCGGCTTGGGCAGGCGGTCGCGGATATCGTCCTTGTAGTCGGCGGCGACGCGCTTCAAGCGGCAGATCGCCACCGGCTCCTTCTCCACGCGCACGCGCCGGCAGGCCGGTTCGCACGGCCGATCACACGTGCGCCCGAGGATTCCGGGAAACACGTTGGACTTCCAGTTGACCATGTAGGCGTCGCTGTAGCGACCCGCCGCGATCAACCGGATGTATTCGGGAACCGGCGTGTGCGCCGGGCATGCCCACTGACAATCCACGACCTTGTGGAAGTAATCCGGGGCCGAAATGTCGGTAGGTTTCATTCAATCCTCTGCACGCACGCCTGCTGCGCCCTCGAGAACCTCGCGCGAGCAAGTGTCGGCCGGTCCTTCCCGCGGTTCGGCTTTGTAGCCCCGCCGAATCCGGCGCGGATACTAGTGGACGGGCACCCGGAATTCCACCGATACATTCGTCATAACAGGGTATTACCTGTCGCAGCGTTACTACCGCTGCATCGCGGCCACAGGGTGGCGACGAATTCATATAAAATTTATTTTATGGTGCGGCGCGATACGATTAAGATATTGAAAATAAACGGCTTTTTTCACGCGCATTTGTGCAGGGCCGAACGCATGAACTACGTGTCCCGCAGCGCCGGCATCACCTCGCGCACGAACAGATCGACCGTGCGGAGCACCTCGGCCATGGTGAGGTCGCCGAAGGCGAATTGGGCGACGAAATAGTCGGTGCCGGCTTCCACCATCTGCGACGCGATCATGCGCCTGACGGTTGCAGGCGAGCCGGCGATGCCGCGTCCGCCGTCCTTGATCTGATCGAAATGCGGCGGCCGGTCTCCCATCGCCGGGGTCTTGCCGTGCAGACGAAAGAGATGGTGGAAGTGCCGGTGCCAATGCGGATAGGCGCGCCGCGCGATGGTCAGCGCCTCCTCGTCGGTCTCGCCCATGATCACGAAGCGGCAGAGGCCCAGCGTCGGCATGCTCGTCGCATTCGCATGCGCGACCCGGTAAGCCGCGCGATAGCGGTCGGTCATCTCGCGCACCACCGGCGTGAGCGCGTTGGCCACCATGCAGAAGCCGTTGCGTCCGGCGACCTCGCCGCCGTCGGGGGTGCCGACGCCCGCCCAGAACGGCGGGTGCGGCTTCTGGAACGGCTCGAGCTCGATCGGCACGTCGGCATAGCGGTAGAACTCGCCGGCAAAGGTGAGCTTTCGCCCGGTCAGCGCCTGGCGCAGGATCGCCAGCGCTTCGAGATACATCTTCTGCCGGTGATCGGGGTCGACCCCGTAATAGGCGGTCTCGATCGGCGAGATGCCGCGGCCGACGCCGAGGTCGAAGCGCCCGCGGCTCATCTGATCGAGCATGCAGATCTCTTCGACCACGCGCAGCGGATGATGCAGCGGCAGCGTGTAGACGAGCGGGCCGAAGCGAAGTTTGTGCGTGCGCTGCGCGACCGCGGCAAGGAAAACGCTGGGCGAGGCGGCAAGGCCGAGCGGCGTCGCGTGGTGCTCGGCGGTGTGATACGAGTAGAAGCCGCCGCGATCATAGGCCTCGACGATCTTCAGCCGCTGCTCGTAGAAATCGTGCAAGGGCAGCTCGTTGCGATCGAGGTGGTCGAAAATTCCGAATTTCATTCGCCCTCGCTTGGCCGGTTCTCATCATCCTTGACTGTCATCATCCGCAAAAGCGCATGAGGCAACAGGGTCGACGAATTGGTCGCGGCACGTCAAAGAGATTGAATGATCTTCGCTCGCAACCCATGTTGACGCCATGCGCGACCTGTTCGAGGAGATTTTCGCCAAGCAGCCGCTCGACCCGACCGAGGCGGCGCGGCGCGCCATGCGGCCGCAATTGCGCCGGCGGTTCTATGGGCGGGCCGAGGTTGCGGAAGGCGAGGGCGGCTTCGGCGTCCTGCTCGACGGCCGCCCGGTGAAGACGCCCGCCCGCCGGGTACTGGCCGCCCCCAGCCGCGCGCTGGCCGCGGCGCTCGCCGCCGAATGGGAGGCGCAGCGCGACGTCGTCGACCCGGCGAAAATGCCGCTCACGCGCCTCGCCAATTCCATCCTCGACGGCGTCGCCGATGTGCCTGCCGCGGTCGCCGCGGAAGCGGAGAAATATCTCGCCTCCGATCTGGTGTGCTACCGCGCCGCAGGCCCGGAAGGTTTGGTTGCGCGGCAGGCCGGCGCGTGGGACCCGATCATCGCCTGGGCGCGCGAGGCTTTGGGCGCCCGCGTCGTGCTGGCGCAGGGGATGGTGTTCGTGGCGCAACCCGACGCCGCGCTCACGGCGGCGGGCGCCGCGCTGCCGCGCGATCCTTGGCGGCTCGGCGCGTTCCACGCCGTCACGACCTTGACCGGCTCGGCGCTGATCGCGCTTGCCGTGCTCAACGGCCGTCTCACCGTCGAGGAGGCGTGGCAGGCGGCGCATGTCGACGAAGACTGGAACATGGATTTTTGGGGCCGCGACGAGCTCGCGCTCGAGCGCCGCGCCGCCCGCTTTGCCGAGATGCAGGCGGCATGCCTCGTCTTATGCACGGCCTGAGGGCGGCTTGGCCGGTTGGCGACCTCACTTCTTCGCCAGCGTTCCGTAGGCGACGACGGTCGTCTCCTGGATGCTGCCGAACCAACCCACGGCGAGCTTCTCACCCTGGCGCGCCACCGTGATGGTGCCGTCCGGGCAGCGGCCGCCTTTGTCGGCTTGGCCTTTGGTGATGATCTCGACGAAGAAGACGTAGGACTTCGACGACCCGACGCGGGTGAGCTTACCCAGGCAATCGAGGTCCGGATATTTCGTCTCCATCTTGTTGCCCGCGATGGCGATCTCGAACTTGTACGGCGTCGAGCTGCCGATCTGGGTGAGGTCACCGGCCCAGTTGCCGGTGATATTGGGCCCGGCGGGCGGGGCGGCCTTTTTCTGCTTGGGCGTGCCGGGCGCCGGCGGGTCCGGCTCGTCCGGGGTGGGAGGAAACTGCGCGGCCGCGGGAAAAACTGCCGCCGCCATGGTCGCCAGCAGCGCGACAGCGAAATACCGTGATAGCTTGGTCATGCTCTGCTCCCCTCGATCTACCCTTACGCGGAGGAAAGGCCCCATCTCCCAAAAGCTTACCCTGAAACTGCGCTGAGGTGAACCGCGGACGGGGCCCAGGCCAGGGGCGCTCCACCCCCCGTCCGTGGTATGCATTTTGCGTTGGGTCGGACTGCGTTGGGACAAAGGCCGATTAAGGCCGGCGGGGCTCACGACATGAAGGACATCCTCGAAAAACTCGAAGAACGGCGCGCGCGGGCCCGCGCGGGCGGCGGCCAGCCGCGCATCGACGCGCAGCACAAACGCGGCAAATTGACCGCCCGCGAACGCCTCGAGCTGCTCATGGACAAGGGCTCGTTCGAGGAGTTCGACATGTTCGTCGAGCACCGCTCCGCCGAGTTCGGCATGGAAAAATCGCGCATCCCCGGCGACGGCGTGGTCACCGGCTGGGGCACCGTGAACGGCCGCACGGTCTTTGCCTTCGCCAAGGATTTCACCGTGTTCGGCGGCTCGCTCAGCGAGGCGCATGCGCAGAAGATCATCAAGATCCAGGACATGGCGATGAAGGCGCGCGCGCCCATCGTCGGCCTGTTCGACGCCGGCGGCGCGCGCATCCAGGAAGGCGTGGCGGCGCTCGGCGGCTACGGCGAGGTGTTCAAGCGCAACGTGCTGGCCTCCGGCGTCATTCCGCAGATCAGCGTCATCATGGGCCCGTGCGCCGGCGGCGACGTCTATTCGCCGGCGATGACCGACTTCACCTTCATGGTGCGCGACACCAGCTACATGTTCGTCACCGGCCCCGACGTGGTGAAGACCGTGACCAACGAGGTGGTGACCGCGGAAGAGCTCGGCGGCGCCGCGGTGCACACCGCGAAGTCGGGCGTCGCCGACGGCTCCTACGAGAACGACGTCGAATGCCTGCTGCAGATACGCCGGCTGATCGACTTCCTGCCGGCGAACAACGGCGCCGGCGTTCCGGAATGGCCCGTGCACGACGACATCGAGCGCGAGGAGCCTTCGCTCGACACGCTGGTGCCGGACAATCCCAACAAGCCCTACGACGTCAAGGAGCTGATCCTCAAGGTCGCGGACGAGGGCGACTTCTTCGAGATCCAGGAGGCCTTCGCCCGCAACATCGTCACCGGCTTCGGCCGCATCGCCGGGCGCACGGTGGGCTTCGTGGCGAACCAGCCGATGATGCTGGCGGGCGTGCTCGACATCGACGCCTCGCGCAAGGCCGCGCGCTTCGTGCGCTTCTGCGACGCCTTCGAGATTCCGATCGTCACCTTCGTCGACGTGCCCGGATTTTTGCCCGGCACCAACCAGGAATATGGCGGGCTGATCAAGCACGGCGCCAAGCTTCTATTCGCCTACAGCCAGTGCACGGTGCCGCTGGTCACGGTGATCACGAGGAAGGCGTTCGGCGGCGCCTATGACGTGATGGCATCGAAGCACGTCGGCGGCGACGTGAATTACGCCTGGCCGACCGCGCAAATCGCGGTGATGGGGGCGAAGGGCGCGGTCGAGATCATCTTCCGCGCCGATATCGGCGACGCCAAGAAGATCGCGGCGCGCACCAAGGAATACGAGGACCGCTTCCTGTCACCGTTCGCCGCCGCCGAGCGCGGCTATATCGACGACGTGATCATGCCGCGCGCGACCCGCGCCCGGGTGGCGCGGGCGCTGGCGATGCTGCGCGGCAAGCGGGTGGAGATGCCGGCGCGGAAGCACGACAATTTGCCGGTATGAGCCAAGCGCGGTGTGCGATACTTATGCCGCACTTATGCCGCGCGCGACGCGGCGGATTGGCGGACTGTCGATATCAAGCCTGATCGTGACGCGGTCAGCGTCAGATTGAAAACTACGGCGTAAGCCCGACGTTCAATCCCGCGGCAAGGCCGGCTTCGGTGAGCTCGTATGTGTAGCGGTCGCGCAATTTGATCTTGATCCAATTATTTTCGACCGCCTTGTTCAACCCGCGTTGGAAATCAGCATCCCTCACATCGAGAAAATTATTGCGTCGAAGCGTGCCGCTCGAGCGAATTTTATGCTGCATAAAAATGCCAAGGATTTGGCGGCCGACCTCTTCATCAGATGACATGTCATACATCCACGACT
>WNFV01006391.1_pt1 | contig 13950 bp, 16 predicted proteins | sample 5400101 | NCBI WGS metagenome assembly WNFV01 (sample SAMN13153361, study PRJNA577476) | soil metagenome | isolation source: 115 cm soil or saprolite under grassland replicate 1 | place: USA:California | collected 2016-06-15 | reverse complement strand
TGGAGCGCGACGTTGCACAGCAAGGGGCTGCTGACTCCTCCCACGCAATAGATAACCCGGGGCCGGTTCGGGGCTTGTGACCGGGATGCGGTGGCGGACGACCACCCGGTCGGGGCCGATGAGGACCTCCTTGACGAGCAGGCGCAGCACCTGTTGCCGCTCGGCGACCGAGGCGGTGGTGGCCGTGTCGCGCAGGCGGCCGAGGAAGCTCTCCAGGTTCTCGGCGAGCTTGAGGGTGGTCTGCTGGTCGACCAGCTGGGCGTCGAGGGTGTCGAGCTGGGCGTGCAGGGTGTGCTGCTTGGCCCGCAGGGCAGGCATGCGGCTGCGCAGCTCGTCCAGGCTGAGCAGCTGTTCCTGGTAGGCCTCCAGCAGCCGGGCGGTGGCGGTGGCGGTGCGGGCCTGCTCGCGCTCCAGCCGGGCCTTGGTCGCGGTGGCGGGATTGGCGGCGCGCAGCTGGGCCAGGCGGCGGTCGAGCTCGCCGCGGACCAGGGTGGGGTCGGCGAGCAGCCGGGTTATGTGCTCCCAGACGACCTGGTCGAGGTAGTCGGCGCGGACCGGCAGGTTGGCGCAGCGCCGCCCGCCCGGGTAGCGCCAGTCGTCGGAGCCCAGGCAGCGGTAGTAGTAGCGGGTGCGGGTACTGGTGCGGGTGGAGGTGCGGTAGTAGGCGTAGCCGCAAGCCTCGCAGGCCGCCAGCCCCTGCAGCAGGGAAGCGACCTTGGTGTTGCGAGCGGCGAAGCGTTGGTTGTCGGCCAGCCTGCGGGCGGCGAGCTGGAAGGTCTGCTCGCTGACCAGGGCGGGTACCGGGATCTGGAGCCACTGCTCGGCGGGCCGGTCCAGGATCAACGGGTTGCGGGAGGTGCGGCGGCCTTGCAGCCGGGCGGGCCGGGTCAGCCGGGCGGGCTGGTCGGTGCGTAGGGTCTTGGCGAACGCGGCCCGGCCGGCGTAGGCGGGGTTGCGCAGCATCCCCCACACCGTGGAGCGGTCCCAGCGGGCCTTGCCCGTCGCCGTCGGGATCTGCTGGGCAGTCAGCCATCGGGCCAGGTCGGCGATGGACAGGCCCGCCTGGGTGTAGCGGCGAAACAGCTCCCCGACCACGCGAGCCTGGGGCTCGACCGGCTCGTAGCGGGCCTCGGCATGGTCGGATTTGCGCACATAGCGGTAGCCGTAGGGCGCGCCCGACAGCACGTTCACCGACCCCTGCTTGGCGCGGTGGGCCTTGCCGCGGCGGGTCCGCTCGATGATCTGGGCCTTCTCGTACTCGGCGATCATGCCCTGGAACTGCACCAGCAGCAGGTCCTCGGGGCGGTCACCGGCCGGGCCGTTGACAAAGCGAACCTCGGTGCCTGCTCGGCCCAGCTCCTCGACCAGCAGCGCCTGGTAGGCGTATTTGCGGGCCAGCCGGTCGGGCGCGTAGCACAACACCACCTCGACGGGGACCTGGCAGACCAGGTCCCGCAGCCGCTCCAGCGCCGGACGGTACAGCGTCGCGCCCGAGTAGCCCTCATCCTCGAACACCCACTCGGGTGGGACGTCAAGCCCCAGCGTGGCGGCGTGGGCCAGCAGCGCGCGGCGGTCTGGCTTTGGATGGTCTGCTGCTCTTTTTGCCGGGCGGAGGAGACCCGGGCGTAGATCGCGGCGGTCGGCATCGCAGGGGTCCTTTCCAGGCTGGCGCGACGATGATGACCGTGGCCCCCGACGCTCGGGAACCAGCAGCTGGTAGGCCTGGGCGAGCAGGGCCGGGCCGAGCCGGTCGAAGACCGCCTCGCACTTCGCCGGCGGCTGGTTCATCTGGGGGAACCGGGGTCGCGGTCCAGGAACTCGGTCAGCGCCTGGGTGACCAGCGCGCTGATCGGCTGGCTGCGGGCGTGGGCGGTGGCGCGGACCCGGTGGGCCAGGTCGGCGGGGAGCTTGACGGTGAACACCACCGTCGGGGCGGGCACTGGGACGCGGCCGAGCGCGCGGGCCCGCTCGACGTAGCGGCGGGCTTGCCGCTCCGACAGCCCGGAGCGGTCGGCCAGCGCGCTGCTCGCCTGGACCACTGGCATCCCTGCGTCCAGTAGCTCGGCGGCGGTGTTGACCCGTTGCGCTCGTTCGTCGGCCCGCGCCCGCCGCCTGTCCGTCATGACACTCACATGCTACTCTTAATGTCAACACCGGCGGAGTCGCTCCCCTCGCACATACGACAGGAGGGCCTCGAACTCGAAGTTGCCTATTGCGTGGGAGGAGTCACCACCCCGCCCTGTGGGGCACCGCTCAGCGTGGCGTTCCAGCGCCAGTCCTTGTGGATCGCCTGGGACCACGTCGCCCGGCTCATCCAGGCGCTGGAGGCCAAGCCCGACGGGTTCGTGTCGTTCCCGTCCCCGATCGGCCCCAAAGGGCTCGGCTTCGCCCCGGTCCTGCTCGGGCTCGCCATCCCCAAGAGCGCCTCGGATCCCGAGGCGGGCAAGAATCTCATCCGCTACCTGACCCAGCCCGACACGCAGGCGACCACCCTGCGTGAGGTGGGCTTCTTCCCGCCGACGGCCACCCTGAACCTGCCGAGCGACCTGAACGCCGGCGTCCAGTCGGAGGCCAGGACGGTGCAGGCGCAGACCGGCAGCGACAAAGCGCTGCCCTCGCTGCTCCCGATCGGCCTGAAGGACAAGACCGAGGCATACGACGACGCCTTCCGCACCACCTTCGACGCCATCGTGCTGGAGAACCAGCCGATCCCGGCGGCGCTGCGGACCATGGCCAAGGAGCTGCAGCGCCTGCTCGACTCGGTGCAGGCGGCCTGCTGGAAGCCGGACCCGCCGAGCAGCGGCACCTGCAAGGTCGGCTAGGCATGGCCGTCGTCGCGCCCCGCCGCCGCGGGCTTGGCTGGGCGCCGTACCTGCTGGTCCTGCCGAGCCTGGCGTTCCTGGCGGTGTTCTTCGCGGTGCCCATGTTCCAGGCGTTCGGCCTGGCGCTGCAGGCCCCGAGCGGCAGCGGGTACAGCCTCGACGCGATCCGCCAGATGCTCGACGACGTCACCTTCAGCCGTGCGCTCGGCACCACCCTGCTGCTGGTGGTGGCGATCATCCCGGTCCAGTTCGTGGTGGCGCTCGGCATGGCGCTGGTGATCAACGCCCGGCTCAAGGGCGCCGACCTGTGGCTGTACATCTTCGCGCTGCCGCTGGGCATCAGCGAGCTGGTCGCGGGGCTGGTGTGGTTCTCGATCTTCACCGAGCAGGGCTGGCTCAACAGCATCCTGCAGCAGCTCGGTCTCACCCACCAGTCGATCGTCTTCCTCGACTACCAGCGCTCCTGGCTGGTGTTGCTGACGATCGTGCTGGCCGAGGCATGGCGCGCCACCGCCATCATCATGGTGATCCTGCTGGCGGGGCTGCAGGGCATCCCCCGCGACTACCTGGAGGCGGCCGACGTGTTCGGCGCCGGGCTGTGGCAGGCCTGCGCCACGTGGTGCTGCCGCTGCTCAAGCCGAGCATCCGGGTGGCGCTGATCCTGCGGACCATCCTCGCGCCGCAGGTGTTCGCCACCGTGCTCGCCCTGGCCGGCGGCAGCACCACGGTGCTGGCCAACGAGGCCTACCGCTGGTACTACCGCCAGCGGGACCCGCGCGTGGCGGCAGCCTATGCCTCGCTCATCCTGCTGCTGTCGCTGGTCTCGACGATCGTGTACCTGACCCTGATCCGCGGCGACGGCGACGAGGAGCGGCAGGCGTGAGGGCTGATGGCCAGGGCTGAACGGGTCGAGCCCGCCGCCGGGACCGAGCCGGCCGCAGCGCGGGTCCGCGCGCACCCCAGCCCGGCGCTGCGGCGCCGCCGGCGCGGCCGGGCGCTGCTGTACGTGGCCGCGGTGCTGCTGTCGCTGTGGGTGCTGGTGCCGACCTACCTCATCACTGTGACCGCGTTCACGCCAAGGCGGGCCATCTTCGACTTCCCCAAGCCGGTGGTCCCGCGGCAGGTGTCGGCCGAGACCGTCAGCTTCTTCGCGCACTCGTCCGGGGTGCTCGCCGCGCTGGTCACCTCGGTGGTGGTGGCGCTGATCACGCTGGCGATCTCGACCACGCTCGGCGCCCCCGCGGGGTACGCGCTGGCCCGCTATGCCTTCCGCGGCAAGAGCGCCTACCGCCTGGCGATCCTGTCGACCCGGCGTTCCCGATCGTCATCCTGGCGATCCCGCTGGCGGTGACCTTCATCACCTGGGGCATCTACGACACGCTGCTGGGCGTGTCGTAGATGCACACCGCGCTCGCGCTGCCGTTCACGGTGCTGGTCACCTCGAGCATCTTTGTGACGGTGCCACGGGAGCTGGAGGAGGCGGCCCGCACGCTGGGCTGCACGCCGCTCGGCGCCTTCGTGCGGGTGGTGCTGCCCCTGGCGCTTCCGGGACTGGCGGCGGCCGGGATCTTCACCTGGGAGCTGTCGTGGAACGAGGTCTTCGCCGCCACCATCCTGACCCTCGACCACCCGTCCCTGCCCGCCCTGGTCATCAGCACGCTGCAGGGCGCGTCGCTGCCGTTCCGCTTCGCCGCCGCCTGGTTCATGCTGGCGCCCGCGCTGGCGGGCATCTTCCTGATCCGCCGCTACCTGCTCGGCCTGTGGGGCCGGGTGGGCCAGTAGAGAGGGGCACCGTGGCCACCATCACGCTGGCAGGCGTCCGAAAGGTCTTCGGCAAGACCACCGCGGTGGACGGCATCGACCTGGAGATCGCCGACGGCGAGCTCATGGTCCTGCTGGGGCCCAGCGGGTGCGGCAAGACCACGCTGCTGCGCTGCGTGGCGGGCCTGGAGTACCCCGAGGCAGGGCGCGTGCGCATCGGCGAGCGCGACGTCACCGACCTGCCGCCGCGAAAGCGCGACATCGCCATGGTCTTCCAGGGCTACGCCGTGTTCCCGCACCTGAAGGTGTTCGACAACATCGCCTTCGGCCTGCGGATGCGCAGGCTCGAGCGCGGCGGCATGCGCGAGCGGGTCGAGCGGGTCGCCGCCCTGGTTGAGCTCTCCGACCTGCTCGACCGCTATCCGGCCCAGCTCTCCGGCGGCCAGCGGCAGCGGGTGGCGGTGGCGCGGGCGATCGTGATGGAGCCGGCCGTGCTGCTGATGGACGAGCCGCTGTCCGACCTGGACGCGCTGCTGCGGCTCACCTTCCGGGCGGAGCTGAAGAAGCTGGTCTCGCAGGTCAGGACCACCACCATCTACGTGACCCACGATCAGGTCGAGGCGCTCAGCCTGGGCGACCGGATCGCGGTCATGCAGCAGGGCCGGATCGTCCAGTGCGACACGCCCAACCGGGTCTACGCCGAGCCCGCCAGCCGCTTCGTCGGCGGGTTCATCGGCAACCCGCCGATGAACTTCCTGGCGGCCACCCTGCGCGGCGGCAACGGCCACCGCGAGCTGCTGATCGCCGACCACCGGGTCGAGCTGCCGGCAGGCGCCGCGCCGTCGCCATCGCAAGGGGGCGACACGCTGGTGGGGATCCGGGCCGAGAACATCCGGCCCGCCACCGAGCCGTCGCCGGGCGCGCTGCCGGCCCGCGTCCAGGTGGTCGAGCCGCTCGGCTCGCACCTGCTGGTCACGGTGTCGATCGGCGCGCGGCAGCTCAAGGTGGTCGCCCCGATCGACTTCCCGGCGCGGCCCGAGCGGGACCTGTGGCTGCGTCTTGACCCCGACAAGCTGCGGCTGTTCGAGGTCGGCAGCGGCGAGCGCGTGCCGGCCTGAGGCTCAGGCGGTGGCCGGCGCTGGCAGGCCCAGCGCGGCGCGCAGGAAGCCCAGCTCGAGCAGCAGCAGGTTCTCGGCCACGACCGCCTGCTGGGCCATGTGGGTGACCCCGGACAGCGGCAGCACGCTGTGGGGGCGACCGGCGGCCAGCAGCAGGCTCGACAGGCGCAGGGTGTGGGCTGCGACCACGTTGTCGTCGGCCAGGCCATGGACCAGCAGCAGCGGCCGCTCCAGCTTGACCGCGTCGGCCAGCAGCGAGCTGCGCCGGTAGGGCTCGGGGTCGGCGTGCGGGTCGCCGAGGTAGCGCTCGGTGTAGTGGGTGTCGTACAGGCGCCAGTCGGTGACCGGCGCGCCGGCCACGGCGGCGTGGAACACGTCCGGCCGGCGCAGCACCGCCAGCGCCGCCAGGTAGCCGCCGAACGACCAGCCGCGGATGGCGACCCTGCCGAGGTCCAGCTCGGGGTGTGAGGCCGCGACCGCGTGCAGCGCCTCCACCTGGTCCTGCAGCGGTGGCCCGGCGAGGTCGCGGTGGACCGCCCGCTCCCAGGCGGGTCCGCGCCCCGGGGTGCCGCGACCGTCGGTGACCAGCACCGCGAAGCCCTGCTCGGCGAACCACTGCGAGAGCAGGAACCCGCCGCGGGCGGCCAGCACGCGCCGGGCATGCGGCCCACCGTAGGGGTCGAGCAGCACCGGCAGGGGGCCCGGCGGCGGGCGGGAGGGCAGCAGCAGGGCGCTGCGCAGGGCGCGCTCGCCGGCGCGCAGCAGCGTCACGCGCGGCCGCAGCACCGGCGTCTCCGCCAGCGAGCCGATGGTCGCCACCTGGCGCCCGTCGCGGTACACGGTGACGGTGCTGCCGTCGCGGTCCAGGCCGGCGCTGGCGAGCACCAGCACGCCACCGCCGGCGGTAGCCTGATGCACCCCTGGAGCCTGGCTGACCCGGGTGAGGGCGCCGGCGGTGGCCTGCAGGCGCCAGACGTGGACCTCGGTGGCCTCCTCGGAGCCGCGCAGCAGCACCTGGTCGCCGTGGGCGGCGAGCACCTCGAGCACCTGCAGGCCGGGCGGGGTGACCGGCTCGCCGTCGAGGGCGAGCCGCCGGGTGTCGCAGATGGGGTCGTCGACCGTGGCGACCAGACGGCCGCCCGCGAGCCACGCGGGGACGCCCGGGACGATCTCCAGCCATGCGGGGTGCTCGGCGGCCGCCAGCGTGCTGGTCGAGCCGGTGTCGGGGTCGGCGGCCAGCAGGCGCATGCCGGTCTGGTCGCGCGACTGCACCAGCAGCGTGAGCGGGCCCTGCTCCTGCCACACCACCTCGACCAGGTAGGGGAGGGCGGCCCGGTCCCAGGTCACCTCGACCCGTGCGCCCTCGAGCTCGACCACGAACAGGCGGACGTCGGCGTTGGCGGTGCCGGCGGCGGGGTAGCGCAGCGTGACCGGCTCGATCGCCGGGTTGGAGGGGTCGGCCAGGTGGAAGCGCTGGACCGCGCGGGTGTCGACCCGGGCCACCGCGAGCCGCCGCCCATCCGGTGCCCACCAGTACCCCCGGTCGCGCCGCATCTCCTCAGCCGCGATGAACTCGGCAAGGCCCCAGCTCACCTCGGGGTCGCCCTGGGGACCGTCCTCCGCGGCCAGGCGGCGGTCCCGTGCAACCGGGCCGCCGGCCGGGTCCAGCTCGGCGACGTGCAGCCCGCCGCCGCTCACGTACGCCACGCGCCGGCCACCCGGGTCGGGCCGCGGGTCCAGCACCGGCCCGGCCGTGGCCACCTCGGTGACCGACCCGTCCACGGCCAGGTCGGTCACGAACAGGCGACCGCCGAGCGCGAACACGGCCAAGCCGAGGTCGCGGTCGGTGGCGTAGGCGACGATGCCGCCGCCCTGCTCGCGTGCCCGCTCGCGTCGTGCCCGCTCGGCCGCGGGCAGCAGCTCGGGCCCGCCGAGCAGTGCCACGGGGTCGGCGACCAGGCGCGGAGCGTTCGAGCCGTCGAGATCGAGCACCCACAGGCGGTTCACGGGGTCGTCGCCGGCCAGGGAACGCAGGAAGGCGACCCGGCCGCCGTCGGCGGCCACGGCGAAGCCGCGCGGCGCGCCCAGGGTGAAGCCGCGGGTCCGGGCGTGCTGCAGCGGAAACGACGGCGGCGCGGCCACCGGCCCTACAACGCCGCCACCAGCAGGATCGCCGCCGCGGCCGCGCAGACTCCCGCGACCGCGACCCACAGCGCCGCCTGCCACCAGGTGGGCCGCGAGTCGGCGAACACCAGGAAGCCGAGCGTGAACGCCAGGTACGACATCCACTGCAGGTGCGGCCGGAACAGCCCGACGACCGCGGCGGCGATCACCGCCAGCGAGATGAACATCGCCGTCCTGGGGTGCAGGATCATCGACCGTTTGAACACCCGGCCGCGCCGGTCCACGTCGCCGGCCCGCAGCTTCTTGAGCTGCCCGCCCTGACCTCGCACCGGCCTTCTGGGCGGGCGCCCGTTCGAGCTGGGACGGTCCTGCCTCGGCTTCGGCTCGAAGCCCGACTGCTGGCGGGTGCGCTCGATCGCGTGCCGCTTGCGCGCCCGCTCCCGGTCTTTGCGTGCCACCGTCGTCACTTACCTCCCGAAACGCCGCTGCCGCTGGGCGTACGACCGCAGGGCACGCAGGAAGTCCACCTTGCGGAAGTCCGGCCAGTAGGTGTCGGCAAAGTAGTACTCCGCATGAGCGGACTGCCACAGCAGGAAACCCGAGAGCCGGGTCTCGCCCGAGGTCCGGATGATCAGGTCCGGATCGGGGACCCCGGCGGTGTACAGATGGCGGGCGATCTCGTCCGGGGTCACCAGGGTGGCCGCCTCCACCAGCTCCAGCCCCTTCTCCCCGTACTCGTGGAGCAGGCGCTGGACCGCGTCGGCGATCTCCTCGCGCCCGCCGTAGCCGACCGCCACGTTCAGCACCCCGCCGCTGTGGGCGCGGGAGGCGTCCGCCGCCGCCTCGAGGGCATCGCGGGTGCGTGCGGGCAGGGCGCCGAGCTGGCCGACGGGGACGATCCGGTAGCCGTCCGGGGTGGCGTCGCGAGCGAGCTGGGTCACCTTGCCCTCGATGATCTCCAGCAGGCCGGCCACCTCGGCGGGGTGGCGCCTGAGCAGGTTCTCGGTGGACAGCAGCCACAGGGTCACCACCGGGATGTCGAGCTCACGGCTCCACTCGAGCAGGCGGTCGATGTGGCCGGCGCCGCGGCGGTGGCCGGCCACGGTGCCCATGCCCAGCTCACGAGCCCAGCGCCGGTTGCCGTCCAGGATCACCCCGACGTGGCGGGGCAGCCCGCCTCGCCGCCGCAGGTCGGACGCGAGCCGACGCTCGTAGAGGCGGTACAGCAATGCGGTCGGGCCCACGGCAGCTCCCTGCAGTCCGGCAACGGCGATCAGTCATTCCAGTGGTAGGTAGAGAAGGATGCTACCCCGGTCACGAGCCGCTTTGCGCAGCGCGGGGTCAGCGCGGCTACCCTTGAGCGAGGCATCTCAACCAGACATCGAATGGACCATCCGGGAGGACGGCGTGGCCGAGATCGAGGACGGCTTCTTCGTGTGCGAGCGCTGCGGGAAGGTGAAGCCGATCGACGCGGCGTGCACCTGCGGGGGCAAGGGCCACGGTGAGGGCGAGCCGCTGGTCCCCGAGGGCTGGGACCCGGAGCTGACCCGCAGTGCGCGCCCGCGGCTGAAGATCGTCTCGCGCCCGGAGCGGGACGACTGACAGCGGAAGGACCCGGGGAGCCGCTGCGCCCGGAGCGGCCCGCGGAACCCCGGGGTCACGGTCCCTGGCACCCGGCGACGCACCTGGCGCTGCTGCACGCCGGCCCCGGCTTCACCGTGATGGCGGTGGGGCTCGCCTTCGGCGTGGTCGCCGGGCGCCATCAGCCGGCGCCCGGCCGCCTGGCGCTGCTGGCGGGGCTGCTGGCGGCCAACCAGTATGCGGCCGGGGCGCTCAACGACGCGGTCGACGTCGAGGCGGACGCGGCCGCCGGCCGCGACAAGCCGATCCCGTCGGGCGCGATCTCGCGCCGGACGGTGACGCTGCTGGCGCTGGGCAGCGGGGCCGCCTCGCTTGGCTTCGCGCTGGCGCTCGGCCCCGCCACGCTCGCGCTGGCCGTGGTCGGGCTCGCCTGCGCGTGGAGCTACGACCTGTGGCTCAAGGGCACCGCCGCGAGCGTGCTGCCGTTCGCGGTCGCCCTGCCGCTGGTGCCGCTGTTCGGCTATGGCGCCGCGGGCCGCTTCCCGGCGGTGCTGTGGTGGGCCTGGCCGATCGGGGCGCTCGCCGCGATCGCCGTGCACCTGGCGGACTCCCTGCCCGATGTGGAGTCGGACCGGGCCACCGGCGTGCACGGCCTCGCCCCGAGGCTGGGCGTTGGGCGTGCCGTCGCGCTCGCCGCGGCCGCCTACGCCCTCGCCGGCGCGATCGCGCTGGTGAGCGGGCTGGTGGCGGGGGAGCGCCGCGCCGCGCTCGCCGGCACTGCCCTGGCTGCCGTCCTCGGGCTCGCCGCCCTGCTCGCGGGCGCTCGTGGTGGCTCGGCGCGGCGCCGGGTCGGGTACCGGTTGCTGCTCGTCGGGATGGTCGCGCTCGCGCTCGGCTGGGTCGCCGCGGTCCGTCCCTGAGCGGCGAGGCGCACCACGACCACCAGCCGATCACCCGCGGATCGCCAGCGCCTGTGGACGGCCAGTTTTCTCCCGAAGGCCAATCGGGGTTACCCTTCTCCGGTCGCCGCTGGGTTGTCCCGCAGCCCGCTGTACAGCGCACCACGGAGGTCCTGCATGGTGCTCCCCGCCCTTGATGGCAAGACACGCTGCCGCTGGGCAGCCACCGACCCGGTGCTTGCCGCGTACCACGACGAGGAGTGGGGCGAGCCACCGCTCGGAGAGGCGGCCTGGTTCGAGCGGCTCAGTCTCGAGGTGTTCCAGGCGGGCCTGTCGTGGCGCACCGTCCTCGCCAAGCGCGAGGGGTTCCGGCACGCCTTCCACGACTTCGAGCCCAAGCTGGTCGCGGCGTTCACGTCCAAGGACGTGAGCGGCATCCTGCGTGACCCTGGTATCGTCCGCAACCGCGCCAAGGTCCTTGCCACCATCGAGAACGCCAGGACCGTGCTGGTCCTGGCCAACGAGCACGGCTCCTTCGCCGGCTGGGTGAACACGCAGCCCGAGGGGCTGGAGGAGCAGCTCCGCGTCTACCGGCAGACCTTCCAGTTCGCCAGCCCGCAGGTGGTCGAGGCGTTCCTGCAGAGCGTCGGCCGCATCGAGCCACCCCACGAGCTGGGCTGCTGGCGGGAGAGGTAGCCGGCGAGCATCCGGGCCGGGCGCGGACAGGACGCCTTCCCAGCGCGAGCCGTCACTCCGGCACGTAGAGGAAGTAGTCTCCCTCCTCCTCGTCCCAGTCCATGGTGACGACCCCGCTGGCGGCGGCGGCCTTCACGAACTGCAGGAAGCCCGCGTAGCCGAAGTCCTTCTCGGACCAGCCGGGGAAGCGCTTGCGGATCTGGTCCTTCAGGCCCGACAGGGGCACCTCGTCTTCGTCGCCCTGCAGCTCCAGGACGGTGCTGCGCAGGACCTCGAAGGACTTCGCCGACTGCCCGGAGTCGGGGAAGTCGACCGCGGGGTCGCCTGGGGCCTGCGCCTCCGCGAGGCTGATCACGCCAGCGCGCTCGAGCTGGCGCAGCAGCTCGCCGAAGGCCCGGAAGCCGTAGTCGGACTCGGAGAAGGTCGGGTCCTTGCGCAGCACCGCGCGCTTGAGGCTCGAGGCCAGCACCGGCTCGGTGCCGCTCTGCTTCAGCCCCGCCAGCGTCTGGGTCAGCATGCGCTGCACGTCCTGCAGGTCGCGCCCGCCGTTGCCGCGGACCTTGGTGGCCTGCCGCTCCTGGTCCGGTGCGCTTCGGGCGGGCGCACGGGTCTTGTTGGCGCTGGTCTTGGGCTGCCGCGCCGCCGGCTCGCTCACGCCGGGCAGCCGGTCGTAGAACATGAACTCGTCGCAGGCGGGCGGGAGCAGGGCCGAGGTCGACCCCTTGACGCCGACGCCGATCACCCGCCGGTTCAGCGCGCGCAGCGCAGCGACCAGCGGGGTGAAGTCGGAGTCGCCCGAGGCGATCACGAAGGTCGACACGAAGCCGCGCTCGTAGGCCAGCTCCATGGCGTCCACGGCCAGCTTGATGTCCGCGGCGTTCTTGCGGACCGCGCCGGTGCGCTGGGGGATGTCGATCAGCTCGCAGTTGTGCTCGACCAGCGAGCGGCGGTCGTCGGCGAACAGCGTCCAGTCGGCGTACGCGCGCCGCGCGACGACCCTGCCGCGCTCGGCGAGTGCCTCCATGACGGGGCCGATATCGAACTTGCGGCCGATGTCGCGCGCCCCGAGGACCAGGTTCTCGTGGTCGATGAACAGAGCGATACGCTCTTCGTCAGTTGGCATGCGCAAACCTTACGCCGCTCGGCCGCGGACCGCTCCATTTCCGACCATGACCGCATGTAAGAACCACGTCTTCGCGACCACTACCTGGTGACAGGACGCCTTCCGCACGAGGGAGCACGAGCCAAGCGAGACCTTTCTTGTGGCATGGCGGCGCCTGCCCGTGGTGCCGGCTGCGCCGTTGCCGTGGCTGCTGGCGGTGGCTCGCAACGTGGTGCGTGAGCGGTACCGGGACGGGGCCAGACAGGCCTGCCTGGCGGCCGGGCTGCGCGCCTGGGCCGACGAGGCGATCGCTGACGTGGCCGATGGCGTTGCCGAACGCGCGGCGGTGCTCGCGGCGCTGGCCCTGCTGAGCGAGGACGACCGCGAGCTACTGGCGCTGGTGGCCTGGCAGGGTCTGTCGACGCGCGAGGCGGCGCGGGTCGTCGGCTGCTCGACGGCCACCTTCTTCGTGCGGCTGCACCGGGCCCGCCGACGCCTGGAGCAGGCCATGACCGATGCCGGGCAGGGGCAGGCCGCCGGTCGCGCCACCCTGGCCATCACCCCGGAGGAGTAACGCTGATGAGTCGTCATCGACAGATGTTGCAACTACTCGCCGACGCGCGCCCGCGTCGGCTCGATCCCGGCCCCCGGCCCGCCGATCCGGCCGCGATGATCGCCCACCCGCAGGACGTGGGCGGTGCGGCCAGCGCGCGGGAGCCGCGCGTGGAGGGCCTGCTGGCGCCACGCCCGCGGTGGCCGCGGCTGCGCTGGCGGCTTGGCCTGACCGCTGCCGTGGTGGTCGCGGTTGCTGCGGGGTCGCTCGTCGTGGAGAGCGCCGGCCGGGTTGACGAGCACGGCCGGCCGCACGCGGTCCTTCCCGGACTGCCGGTTGCGGCGCCGGCGAACGCGGCCGAGGCGCTGAACCGTGCCGCGTCGGTGGCAGCGGCCCGGCCCTCTCCCACGGCGCGACCCGACCAGTGGTTCTACGTCGAGCTTCGCAGCCCCCCGTCAGGGCGCGCAGACCCTCGTGTCGCGGATGTGGGTGCGGGCCGACGGCAAGCAGATGGCTGGGTTCAGAGGACCGGAATCCACCATCGACAACCAGAGGGTCGTCGTGGCAACGATGACCTCCCCGTTCGCGCCGGCGGGCTACCCCACCCTGGCGAGCCTGCCGACCGACCCGAAGGTGCTGCTGGCCGTGGTCCGCAGGACGATCCGCAGGAACCAGGCACCTGACCAACTGCGAAACGAGGGTCCGCTGCCGCCGGAGGCGGTCGACGCCGCCGCGTTCGGCACGCTCGAGGTGGCCCTGCTCGAGAACGTCCTGCCCCCCAAGGTGGAGGCGGCGATCTTCCATGCGATCGCGCGGATTCCAGGCGTGACCCTGGTCCGGGATGCGGTGAACGTGGACGGGCGGCCCGCCCTGTCGCTCGGGCGCGTCATCGATGGCTGGAGGCGGCGAGAGTTGCTGCTCGACCGGCAGACCTACCGCCTGGTCGGAGCGCGAGACGTCGTGATCGAAGACCACGTCGACAGCCTGGGCCCCCCAACGGTGCACCAGCGGGGCACCGTCGAAGGCCTGTTCGTGCGCACGGTCGCCACCATCGTCGACCGGCCAGGACAGACCGGCTGAGGGTCGGGTTGTCGTCGCCACCGCCAGTCTCACGGTCAGTCCAGCGCGAACGATCCTGTGACGATCTCGCCTGCTGGCTCGTACGTACCGATCACGACTCCAGTGGTGGAGACCTTGCTGTCGACGAGCTTCAGCCCGGAGGGGATGGTGCCTTCCGAGAACAGGCGTTTGCCCGACCCGATGACGAGGGGGAAGACCCACAGGCGGTACTGGT
>WNFV01010962.1_pt1 | contig 13952 bp, 10 predicted proteins | sample 5400101 | NCBI WGS metagenome assembly WNFV01 (sample SAMN13153361, study PRJNA577476) | soil metagenome | isolation source: 115 cm soil or saprolite under grassland replicate 1 | place: USA:California | collected 2016-06-15 | reverse complement strand
GTGGGGAAGCTGCGTTCCAGCCGATACGAACGGAGACCGCGTTCCCGATGTCATCATACCGGCCGGCGGATGCACGAGTGATGCGCAGTGCCCGGGAGGCGGCACCTGCAAGAACGGCATTTGCTCGGTGCCCCCCGGCTGCTCGACCGACGCCGATTGCGCGTCCACCGAGCAGTGCACCTCCGGGCAGTGCGTCGCCCGCCCCGGCGGAAGCTGTACGACGACCGCTCAGTGCGGCGACCTCGTTTGCAACGGAACGCAATGCGTAGCCTGTCGCTCGGACTCCGAGTGCGGCACCGGACGGACCTGCTCGTCGACGGGCAGGTGCGTCGGCAATGTCGTGCTCGCACCGGGTGAAAACGTGGAAGGGGGCGCCTTCAACTGCGCGCTTTCCCCCCTCGGTCCCCCCGGCTCGGCGTCCGGCCGCGCCGGCACTCGTTTCCTGGCAGCAACTCTCGCGGCAGCTCTGACTCTGTTCATTCGCAAGCGACGCACGCGCTTCGTCTGAAGCGCACCCGAGTTGAACCCCGTTCAAGGACTGTGGCTCCATGCGCCTCTCTCTCCGCTCTCTCTTCGCCGCCCTCGTCTTGCTCTGCGCGCCGCGTCTGGCGCTCGCCCAGGAAACGAACATCGACGTCGAACGATTCAAGCCGGCGGTCACCCACGATGGCTGGGTGAACGCCGAAGGTTCGGGCGTTCGCTTCCCGGAGGACCCCTGGGAGCTCGCAGGATTCATCAACTACGGGTTTCATCCGCTGGTCACCGTGGACAGCGCGGGCAATCTCAATCGCACATTCGTGAGCGGACGATTGGGACTCGATCTCATGGCGTCGGTCACCATTGCCGATCCCTTCGCGATCGGTCTCGGTTTGCCGATCTACCTGCTGCAGACGGGTGACCCCGATCCCTCGTTCGCCGGCCTCGGTGACTTGCGGCTGGTGCCGAAGATTCGCTTTCTCGACGATCGCAATGGCTTCGGTCTCGGTCTCGCGCTCGAGCTGCGTGCCCCGACCCACACCGGGGACTATTCGGGCGGCACGCGCATGGTGGTGTTCGCGCCCCGTCTCGTCGCTGACCACCGTTTCACCAGCGGTCTGCGCATCGGCGCGAACGCGGGGGTGACCCTTCGCGAGAAGACGACGTTCTACAACGTCAGTGCCGGGTCGGAATTCGCCTATGCCCTCGGTCTCGGGTATCGATTCGGCGGGAACGACGGCTCGACCGAGCTCGGCGCCGAGCTTCTCGGAGGCGTCGGCCTCACCCAAACGGACAAAGAGGAGCTTCCGCTCGAGGGGTTCCCGTACCTCCGATACAACCCCAACGAAGAATGGGAGCTTCAAGGCGGCATCGGCATCGGTATCATCGCCGGCTACGGCGTTCCTCTCTTTCGGCCGTTCTTCGGCGTGCGCTACACACCGACCTCCCACGATCGTGATCACGACGGCACTCCCGACGATCGAGACAGGTGCCCCAACCAAGCCGAAGATCGCGACGGGGTTCACGACAATGACGGATGCCCCGAAGAAGACGAGGACAACGACGGCGTGCCCGATTCGGAAGACAAGTGCCCGAACAAGAAAGAGACGATCAACGGTTTCGAGGACGACGACGGATGCCCCGACGAGGGCCCGGCCAAGGTGATCGTCGAAAAAGGTCAAATCAGGATCCTCGAAAAGATCCATTTCAAGACCGGCTCGTCGGAGATCGATCCCAAATCGCACTCGATCTTGGACCAGGTCGCGCTGACGATGAAGGCCAACAAATCCATCAAGCGCGTCCGCATCGAAGGCCACACCGACGAAACTGGCGCGAGCGACCGCAACCTGCAGCTGAGCAAAGATCGGGCGAACTCCGTACGCGAGTACTTGATCAAGAAGGGCGTCAAGGGAGACCGTCTCTCGTCCGAGGGCTACGGCGAAGAGCGACCCCTCGTCCATGGCAAGGATCCCGACAGCCTCGCCAAAAACCGACGGGTCGAGTTCATCGTGGAGCAGTGACCGAGGTCGCTGGTCCTAGAGCGCCGGCAACGGAGCTGCTGCCCGATGCGGCACAGAAGGAGGTGTACGACACGTACCGGAGAGACGGCGTCGGACCGGCGATGCAGAAGTTCCTTGCCGCCGTAGACCTGCAGGGTCGTCCGCCGCCGAATGCAGCGTCAGCCCGGTCCCGAGATGCTCGAGGACATGGCGCGGATGAGCAGAAATGCCGAGCTCTTCCTCGCACATGGCGTGCGCCAGATCACCGGGTACGTTCCGGAGATCACAGCGCTTCGCGCGAGCTCGACGCGCATCATCGTGGCGGGCGCACCGCGTCGAGGGGGCAGCTCGCCCACCGGGCCGCAGTCGCGCTGGCCGAGCGGCTCGACACGAAACTCGTGGAGTTTCCCGGCGATCACGGTGGATTCAGCACGCATCCGGGCCCGTTCGCGGAGATGCTGCACAGCGTTCTTTCGGCTGCCTAGCGCTGTCGAGCGGAAATCACGTGGGGCGGCAGGAACTCCTGCCGCCCCGCGGATCGGCCGGTGTTACTTGAGCTCCGCTTCCAGTGTCTTGAGCTCGGCCTTGTAGTTGGCTTTGGTGATCGACTTTTCCGCTTCCTCTTCGAAATCGGCGGCGACCGGGATGTTCTCCGGCGCGAGCGCCGCCGCGGCCGGTGCCGCTGTTGCCGGCGGCGCGGTTACCGTCGCCGCTGCCGTTGCCGATGCGGCCGACTCCGGCGTCTTCTCCTTCTCTTTCTCGCACGAGGCGCAAACGACGAGCAGCAGGGGAACGGCTAGCACGAGGAGCACGCGTTTCATTTGCCACCTCCCTTTTCATCCTTGCCAGCTGGCTTTTCTTCTTTGCTGCCTGGCGATGGAGTACCTGGCGCGCCTGCCTTGTCGGTCGTCGCCTCGAACGTGGACGTGAACTTGTCGTGACGTGCGTTCTCGGTTTCGATGAGTTTGCTAGCGCGGTCGGCAGTCGCCGTGTCCTTGCTTTCGGTTGCAACGGCTTTGACACGTTCCAGGCGAGCCAATCTTCGTGCGTGGCGCTCGAGTTCCTGCTTCATCGGCTCGCTCATGGGCTGCCCGCGCAGCACTGCCGCGATCTTGGGGCGTTCCATGTCTTGCTGCATTTTCTTTCGCTGCACGCGGTCCTTCAACTTCGCCTCGTCGCCTTCGGTCTTCTGAACGGCGGAGACGGTCGGATCGCCGGGCTTCCCCGGCAGGCCTGCCGAAGGCTTTGCTGCATTCGGATCGGGTTTAGCCCCCGGATCGGCGACTTTCTTGGCGGGTGCGGCTGCCTTGTCTTGCGCGGCGGGAGAACCCTGCGCCGCCTGCGAAAATGCAGGTGAAGCGAAGAGCAGCCCCGTGAGAGCGAGCAGCCCACCGTAGCCATACCTAGTGCGTCGGATCATGAAACCCTCCTTGGTGGAGGAACGAGTATGGCGCTGGGCCGCGCGCCGTCGCAATGTATGCAACGCCAAATCGCCAATGATTTACAATGAATTACAATCGTTCACACCCACGTGCGAGCGAGCGTTGGCGATTTTTTGCTACAGCGCCCTTAAGGAGCAAAGTGACCGGCGAGGTCAGCTGATCACGTAGTCGTGCACCTAATTCTTGAGCACCTCACCCCCGGGGGGTGAGGTGCTGAGGTGCTTGAGAGTGTTCCCCAGAACGATCTCTAACAAGCGAGTCACTCATCACACACACGAGAACGCCGCCGACCTCATCGGGGGCGCTCGCCCTGTTGCGCACCGCGTAACACCGTCGCGTGCAACGTGGTCATCGACGTGACCAGCCTGCGCGAACACGAGAGAAACCCTGGAATAATCGAGCAGGATTGCGTCGGACGATTGACAATAATGAGCGAATGTGGGACCTGTAATCCAATGGCTACACCTGAAGGTGAGCGTCTTCCTTACGACGAGGACGAGCAGACTCGCCATGCCGCCGGGCGAGTCGGTCGCCTCATTCGTGACCGCTGGCACCTCGACGAATTGCTCGGGGTCGGAGGCATGGCCGCGGTCTACGCGGCGACGCATCGCAACGGCAAGCGAGTCGCCATCAAGATGATGCATCCCGAGCTGTCGCACCATGCCGACGCACGCCGCCGCTTCATCGACGAAGGCTACCTTGCCAATCGCGTGGCCCACACCGGCGTGGTCTCGATCATCGACGATGAGATTGCCGAAGATGGGTCGGCGTTTCTCGTCATGGATCTTCTCGAGGGCGAGACTCTCGACATTCGAATCACCCGGAACGAACGGCTCGAAGCACTCGAGTTTCTCGGGTTGATGGACGACCTGCTCGACGTGCTCGCCGCCGCGCACGCCAAGGGCATCGTTCACCGCGACATCAAGCCGAACAATATTTTCGTGACGCGCACCGGGCAGGTCAAGCTTCTCGATTTTGGAATCGCCCGCCTCGCCGATGCGTCGCGCCCGAACACGACGGGATCCGGATCGACGGTCGGCACGCCTGCATTCATGGCACCGGAGCAAGCTCGCGGACGTTCCGATGAGCTCGACGGCCGCACCGATATCTGGGCGGTCGGAGCGACGATGTTCGTCGCTTTGACGGGGCGTTCGGTCCACGAAGCCGACACGAACAACGAGCAGCTCCTGGCAGCCATGACCCAGCCGGCACCTTCGATCGGAAGTGTGTTACCGGGTCTTCCCAAGGCGCTCGTCGATTTGATCGATCGCGCCCTCGCCTTCGAGAAGGACGCCCGATGGTCCGACGCTCGCGCGATGCAGTGCGCGCTGCGCGAGGTGCACGCGAATCTCATCGAGCAGCAGGCGGGATCGCGGCTTTCGCGTGACTCGCTGGTGTCGCTCGAAGAACTGACACCGCCGATCGCGAGCCATGCTCCGGTGACGCTGACGACCGGTCGCGCGCTCGCACTGTCCCAGAGCGGCTCACTGAGATCGTTCCATCCGAAAAAGCAGCGCCATCGGACGCTCGCGCTCGGCACAGGCTTGCTCGTGCTCGCCAGCGTGCTGTGGCTCGGAAGCAAGCACCGCGACGCTCTGCGAAAGGTGGCCGCGGCAGCTTCCGGCCCGATGGCCGCGGAGACCGCAGCCGTTTCGCCGCTGGCGACGATCGAGTCGAACTCCGAAGCACCCCCGAGTGCCCCGGCGCCGCTCGCCACGGTTGCCCCCTCGCCTGTCGAACACGAGTTTTCCGACGGCAAACAGTCGGCTTCCACCATGCACGATGAGAGCATGCGCGGGCCGAAGTCTCCGCACGCGCTGCCCAAAGTCTCCGCGCGCCCCGGCGCCAACAAGGTCACCACCGTGTCGGTGCCGCCGGCGGCACCACCCCTACCTCCGCCGGCGTCCTCACCACCTCCGGACCCGCTGGAGCGCCGCCGGTAACGCTATCGCGGTCCCCAACCCGCTCGGAGAGCGATGGTGGACATCTCCGGATACGAGCGCACGGCCAAGCGCACCACCGGAGGAGCCGCATAGCCAATCGTGCTCCACGCTTCGTGGATCAACTCGATCGCACGTCCGGACACCGGTGGCATGATCACGGTCGCCGCCAATCGGTTTCGATCGACGAGCGCCATGCCGTGTCCGGGATTTCCGTCGACGCCGGTGACCGGAATGCGCGTCACATCGATTCGGCCGAAGCGTCCCACTGCGCCGGCAAGGGCCCGGAGCGCACCTGCGGCCATGGCGTCGTTCTGACACCCAATCAACTGCAGCTGAGCCGCGACGCTCGAGCTGCGTAGCCAACTCGACACGACTTTCTCGCCGCTCTCCTCGGTCCAATCGCCGTGGACGACTTGATATTTGATCGCCGTGTGGTCGATGATCTCGCGCATGCCCGCGAAGCGGCCGGCCGCCGCCGCCGATCGCAGAGGCCCCTGCACGTAGAGCATCATTCCCTTGCCGCGCAGAAGCGTTTCGAACTGCCGGCCTTGAATGCGTCCGATGTCTCGCTGATCGGCGGTCACGCTGGTGAGCAGCAACCGGGGGAACTCGATGCGCAAGTCCTCCATGTACGAGGCGGTGCTGTGCAGCAGAATCCATCCAATGTCTTCGAGCGCCGCGTGACGAGCGACTGCCTCCAGGGGGCCATCACTGACTGGTTCGGCGATGACAATCGACCCCGCCGCGTGTTCGTGGACGAAGGCGTAGACCTGCTGCGCCTGGATTTGGGCGTCGCTCTCGCAAAAGAAGACCTCCAGAGGAACACGTAGGCGATGCGCCGTCGCCACGGCTTCGGTTTCTTGGAGACGCTGGTAATCGTTCTCACGCGTCAGCAGGAAGAGCGCAATCGTCCGATCCTTCATTCCCTCTTGCTACAAAGTAGCACTCGGCGAATGGGACACGGCGAAAGATGTTACAATCGCCGGAGAAAATCGACCATGAGGGCGTTGACCTCGTCCGGCCTCTCGTGGTGAACCCAGTGGCTCACGCCCGACAGGTATTCAACCGTGGCATTGGGAACGAGGCGGGGATCGGGTTGGGCGAGGACGCGCCCGAGGTAGCGATCGCCGTCGCCCCACACGACCAACACCGGACGTTCGATCTTGCGCGAGATCGAACGAAGGCGCCCGCTACCTTTTCGCCGAAACATGGCGCGATAGTAATTGATCATCGAGGTCAGCGCGCCGGGCTGGTCGAACGCCGCGGCGTATCGTTCGCGATCGCGCTCGTCGAATGTGCCGGGGCGCTTTGGATCCCTGCGGAACGGATACATCAGCATCGCGAAGCGGCGTTTTCGCGCGAGGGCTTCCGGCAGCCACGGAAGCTGGAAGAAGAACATGTACCAGCTCTTTCGAAGCTGACGCAGATGTCGAAGCTCTCGCAAGAAGCTCGCCGGGTGTGGTCCGTTCAAAACGACCAGACGATCGAGCAGCTCGGGGCGGCGCATGGCGAAAGCCCACGCGACGACTGCGCCCCAATCGTGCCCGACCAGGTGCGCTCGCTTGGCACCGCACGCGCGAATCAGCCCCGCAACGTCGTTGACCAGGGGACGCATGCGATAGGCGTCGACGCCACGGGGCTTGTCGGACAAGTTGTACCCACGCAAGTCTGGCGCGACGACGCGAAAACCGGCATTGACCAAGGCAGGGATCTGGCGTCGCCACCCGTACCAGAACTCGGGGAACCCGTGCAGAAGGAGCACGAGGGGCCCGCTTCCTGCCTCGACGTAGTGCAGGCGCACCGATTCGAGCTGCGCGTAACCGTGGTGTACGACGGTGCCTTCGAGCTGCGTCACGAGGTCACTCGTCATGCCGGCGAGACCCTACACGAGAACGCAGGTCACCCGACGTTGGGTTGGTTGTTTCTCGGGCTTGAGTCCCTGCGGCCGCACAATCCAGGTTGACCACATTTTTCGAGCAGAAAACCGGCTCTACCCGAAAGACGTCTGTCGGCGTAAGCTGCGCCGGCCTTTCCGCCAAGGAGGCGCTCATGATCGTTCGGCTGTCTTGCCGGTCCTTGCTTTCGAACCACTGGAACCTCGCGCTGCTCTCCTGCCTGATGGCTGCCGCTTGCGGCGAAGCGCGATACGACATCGATGCCCAGGGCATTCGCGGTACGCTGCGCATGCGCATTGCGACCTATCCCGACCAACACTCGGAAACGTTCTACCGGTTGGTCGCCAACAACGACGAGACCTTGGAGCTGGCGTTCGCGAAGAACCCGCCCCGGGTTGCACCCGGCACAGAAATCGTGGTGCGTGGTGCTCGCGAAGGCAGCCGGCTGCGAGTCGACGAGTTCGACGTCGTTTCGAGCGAAATCGGCGAGCAGGCGCTGGCGCTCGACGCCACACCGGACAAGCGATCGCTGAAATTGGCGATGCTCGTCGTGGACGGCAGCTACTCGACGACACGAGCGCGGCAGCGCCTGTTCCAAGCCGTCGATTCACCGGCTGCGTTTTACAAAGACAACTCCTATGGGGACTGGACCATCGAGGGAGACGTTTTCGGACCCTATAACATCAACATTCCGGGGTGCGCCGACTCGCAAGTCAACACGATTGCTTCCAACGCCAAAGCGGCCGCGCAGGCCGCCGGTGTCGACCTCGGTCAATACGACAATCTGATGTACTACTTGCCGGCCAGCGCGGGATGCGCGTGGCTCGGGCTCGCCGAAGTGGGGACGAACCCGGTGGCAGGGTTCCGCAACGGCAAGGACACCTGGTATCGCGGCGATGGCTGCGTGGTGCTCGTGCAGGAGCTGGCCCACAACTTGGGCCTTTTGCATTCGCACACCTGCACGGCGCCGCCGTATGCGAGCACCGACTACGGCAATGCTCAATGCTCGGGTTTTCGTGAGTATGGCGACGCATACACGCCGATGGGCGCCGGCTGCGGCCATTTCAACGCGATGGAGTCGGGAAGCTTGGCGCTCATTTCCGGATGCAACACGGTTGCGGTCACCAGCAGCGGCAGCTTCGAGATCGGTCCCATCGAGACACGCTGCACGGGCCCTCAGGTTCTGCGTGTTCGCGGCGCAGCGAACGTCAACCAAGGCCCTCAATATATTCACGCCGAGTACCGAAAAGGCAAAGGGACCTTGGCTTCCGATACCAAGTCTCTTGCCGGCGTGTATTTGCATGCCTCAGCCGTCTACGGCGGCAATCTCACCGATACCGTGGATCCCGACAACCGATATGCCGTCGATCCGTTTCTGATTCACGCGCCGCTCAGCGCCGGCCAAGAGTGGACGGAGCCTTCCAGCGGAGTCACCTTTCGCGTCGTGTCTATGGGCGGCACCGCCACGGTCCAACTCACGTTTGCGGGGGGCGGCACCGGCGCGCCGAAGTGCGCCGACGGCAGCACGCCGCCGTCGGCTCCCACCTGCAGCGGTGGTCCGGTAACCGGAAACGATGGCGGCGTCGCGGACAGTGGGCGCGTGGATGCCGCTCGTGTCGATAGCGGCCGCGATGCTGGGGGCAGCGCGGGTGCAGGCACCTCCGACGGCGGCGATCCTGGTGCGGGCGGCACGTCGATCGAAGCGGGCAGCAATGGTGCCGGTGGAACGACTGGCGGTGGCGGCAGCAGCGTAGGAACGGCGGGCGCAACGCTCGCCGGTGCGGGCGGCAAGTCCACCGCGAACGACAGCGCTGGGTCGGCGGGTCAGGAGTCGGGCTGCGGATGCCGGATGCCGGGTGCGGCGCCCCAACCTCGGACGCATGCCCTGCTTCTCGCCATCGGTGGGCTCATTTTTGTTACTCGGCGCGGCCTTCGGCCCGCCTGCGTCTTTGTGACTCGGCGCGGCCTTCGGCCCGCCTGCGTCTTTGTGACTCGGCGCGGCCTTCGGCCCGCCTGCGTTGCCCGTTCACGCCGGCGACGAACAGCCGCAGCATAAAGTAGCGGCGTGAACGTTCTCGGCGACTCGGCCACCGGCGGAGAACGCACGGTCGGGTTTTCGAAGGAAAAGCTTCGTCGCGAACATTAGGGCCTGTAAGGGGTAAAAATACATGAACCGCGCTGTGATTCGCCACGTTATCTCTTTGGTTTTTTTGACGAATGGCCTGTTTTCTCTCGCATGCTCTTCGGACGGTGACACCCGACCGCGCGACCAAACCGGATCCGGGGGTGCCGGCATCGGCACGACGACCGGAGGCATCGGCGGCAGCGGCATCATCGGCTCAGGGGGAAGCGGCAACATGACCGGGGGTGCCACCGCCACGGTTCCGGCGGCGGGACTCAAAGCGGTGACCTTGCCGTGGGTGATGGAGCTCAAGGGTAACGAGTTTGCTCGGACCATCGGGAACGAGGGCGCCCGAAGGAAAACCTCGGTACTGGTGAAGGGAGGTGCTTTTCACCTGACGAGCAGCGTTCCGGTAACCGTCTGGCAATTCAATCCACTCGATTACCAGCAACCCGTTCAGAACTGTCCCGGGCTTCCGGCGACCTCGACGGCGTGCTTGTCGGTGAGCAACGATGCATCGCTGCTTTTGCCAAGCACGGCGATGACCGGAAATTATCGTTTGTTCGGACGCTCGGCGCGCAACGAGGGAGGGGGCGAGACCTGGGGAAGCTCGCAGGGCGGTTTTGCCGTCACCGCCACCCAGAACGACACGACCGTGAACATTCAGCTGGCGCCAGCCACGATGACACGCCCCGTCGAGGTGGGGGTCGGAGCGAAGATCGGCCCGGCTCAACTGTCGGCCGGCCCCGGCATCACCGCCGCTGGACCCGGCACGACGATCATGTACACGCTGCAGGCCGGCGACGTCATGCAGCTCATCGGCGAATGGGGGAAGTTCGAGCCCGAACCGCACGGGGACCTGAGCGGCAGCATCCTCAAAGCGACCAAGCCCGTTCAGGTGATCGCCATGAACGCGTTGCTCAACGGTGTTCCCACCGCGACGAACGGCAACCCCGACCACCTCGAAGAGACGGTCCTTCCGGCAGAGGTCATCGGCAAAAGCTACATCGTGACGCCGCCCACCGGCCCACACAAGCAAGTGCCGGGGCACATGGTCCGTTTCTTCGGCAACGTGGCCGGCGCGACGCTCACCTATCCCGACGGAGCACCCGCCGACGCACCAACGAGGCTCGAGCCCGGCGATGTCTTCGAGATCGGTCCGGTCAAGACGCCGTTCGTCGTCAATTCCGACCAACCGTTTGCGGTCGCATCGATCATGCTCGGCGGCACGGTGCAGGATCCGATTGGGAAAATTTTGGGCGATCCCTCGATCACGATGTATGTGACGCCCGAGCAATTCCGAAAGCAGTACACGTTCCTCGCTCCGACGAACTACTTGGAGAACTACGCCGATGTTCTTCTCCCCCAAGGGGCGACGGCGACGTTGGACGGCACGCCGCTGGCGGGTACGCCGGAACCGATCGGCATGAGTGGCTGGTCGCTCGTGCGCGAGCCGCTGCAAGCCGGGGCGAACAACGGCGCCCACGTGCTCGAAGCGACGGCACCCGCTGGTCTGCAGGTCCTCGGGTTCGGGCAAGCCACGGGCTACTGCTACCCGGGAGGTTTGAACCTGAAGCTCATCAGCGTTCCGCCCGACATCAAGTGACGAGTGCCGCCTGATGCACACGACGGCAGAGACGTAAGCGATCGCCAACATCGGTCGGAGGGCCGAGCTCGACCGATCGACGATCGCAACATCGCGGACATCCGCCGTTGTCTAGTACACAACACCCGTCTTTCCGGGCGTCTGCGACGCCCAGCCGGGTGGTCACATCTTCGACCTCCGGTTGACACCCAGGATGTGAAGGTGCACAGGTGCCAGGTCGGCGATTCGAATAACAGCGTCTGCTACACTTCGGAAATCGGGGAGGTAGGGATGACGGGCACTGCGACCGTCTTACTCATCGATGACGAGGAGGGAATCCGCCGGGCTTTCGGGCGCGTGCTTCGGACGGCCGGGTTCAAGGTTCTTTTCGCGGAAGATGGAGCGAGCGGCCTCGCCACGCTGCAGGAGTCGGCGCCCGATGCCGTACTCGTCGACCTGAACATGCCCGGCATCGGTGGGCTGGAAGTGTTGACCCGGGCGACTCAAGCCTCCCCCGATACGCCGGTCATCGTGATCTCGGGTTCGGGCGCGATCGATGACGTCGTTCAAGCGCTGCGGCGCGGTGCGTGGGATTACGTTACCAAGCCGGTCGACGATTCGCACCTGCTCGTGCAAGCCGTTCGTCGGGCGCTCGAGCGGTCTTCGCTGTTGCGTGAAAACCGTGAACAGCGCGCGCGCCTCGAGAACTTGAACACGCAGCTGACCGAAGCGGTCGACGAGCTTCGTATGGATCAAGAGGCTGGACGTCGGGTTCAGTTCCAGCTGCTCCCTGCCGACGGGCTTTGCGTCGGCGAATACGAGTTTACGCGGCGCCTTTTTCCTTCGCAGTACTTGAGCGGTGACTTCGTCGATTACTTCCCGGTCGGGCAACATCACGTCGCGATGTACTTGGCGGACGTGTCGGGTCATGGCGCCGCGTCTGCCTTCGTGACCGCCATGTTGACGGCGCTGATCAGCCGCTACCGCGCAGCCATGACCCGCGGAGAGAGCGATCTCATCCTCTATCCGGAGCGGATTTTGGAAACGCTGAATCGCGATCTCGGGCTGCGCAAGCTGCACAAGCACGTGACGATGTTCTATGGCGTCATCGACCTGCGTTCGCACCAACTGAGCTTCAGCAGTGCGGGCCAGTACCCGTTTCCTCTCTTCGACGATGGAGAGCAGGCGCACGCGCTCGAATGCTCGGGGCGTCCGCTGGGGCTCTTCGTCGACGCGCGATTCTCGCGCCGCGAAGTATCGCTCGCCTCGACGCGTCGCGTCCTCCTTCTTTCCGACGGGATCCTGGAGCTGCTCCCGGAGACACCCGGCCAAGAAAAGCTCGAACGGCTCCTCGCCACCATGCGCGAGGGCAGAACCATGGACGAATTGGTGCAGGGCTTCGGCCTCGATCCCACGGCCCATCGCCGCGACGACGCGACCCTCCTTCTCGTCGAAAGGAGGAACAGCCATGCGTGAAGGTCACGTCTTTTATGCGGACCACGACCACGTTCACGTGCTGCGTTACGTCGGCGACATCCGCTTCCCGCTGGCACCGTCGGTCAGCAGCTTCGTCGATTCGCTGTTCGAACACCTGAACGGCGACGACCTGGTCCTCGATCTATCCGACGCCGATGCGATCGACAGCACCAACCTCGGCGAGATCGCGCGCATGGCGGAGCTCCTCTGGGACCATAGCCACAAGCGCGCGGCGATCATCTCCACCCGCGCAGAGATCAACCGGGTGCTCTACAGCATGGCTTTCCACGAGATCTTCGATATTTGCACGCAATCGCGCGGACCCACGGAGGGGCTGCCGATACCGAAGGTTTCCGCCTCCCAGGAGTTGTCACTTCGCGTCATCCTGGAAGCGCACCGCCGGCTCATGGAAATGAGCGAGAACAATCGACGGCAGTTCTGCGAGGTGGTCGAGCTGATGGAACGCGACGTCGGTCGATCTCCGCAGCCGCGCCATCATTAGGCACAATGACAGTAGATCTTTGCGGTGACGGCGCGACGCTTTCCTGGCGTCCCATAAAATAACATCGTCGTCGATTCGTGGTCCGTGGCCTGACCAGACGGCCGGAGCCATTCGCCTCGTTTCGGCGATGAAATTCGATCTTTTGTCAATCGACCTAGTGGTCGTCGGCCATTGGCTGAGGTAAGGCCACTTAGGGGATCGCACCCCCCTTCGCTGAACTTGGAAGTTTCCAGCCGCGAGGAGAGCGCAGCTGGATCGGTAGAGAACTATCTCAGACGAAGAGAGGAGCTCGAAACATGCAGACTCGCGCAATCGGCGTGATGCTGAGCATGGGGGGACTATTCCTGTTGGGTTGCGGCGCGCATCCCGGCGAGGGCTACGACGGGGAAGAGACCGCGCAAGATCTGTCGGGGACCGTCACGTTGAAAGAAATTGCGTCGAGCAAATGCGCGGATGTCAGTGGCGGCAGTTTGACCAACGGTACCAACGTCATCCAGTGGACTTGCAGCGGACACACCAATCAGCAGTGGGCACTCAAGAGCGTGGGGACGAACGTCTTCAATCTCGTCAACGTCAACAGCGGCAAGTGCATGGACGTATCCGGCGCCAGCACGTCGTCGGGGGCGAAGGTCATTCAGTGGTCGTGCAACGGCGGAAACAACCAGAAGTGGCTGGCGACCAGCGCGGGCAGCGGCCGGTTTCAATTCAAGGCCATGCACAGTGGGCAGTGTCTTGACGTCACCGGCAACAGTCTGCTGAACGGCGCCCTCTACGAGCAGTGGCCTTGCAAGACCCTCGGAACCGGCAATCAGACGTTCCAGGTCACCAACGTCACTTCGGGAGGAGGCACCGAGCCGACCGCGACGCAGTTGCTGTCCAAGATCTCGAGCTGTTCGAGAGTGGTCTCCGGCCACGCGTATGCGAAAGACGACGGAGGCACGAGGAACATCAACATTTGCGGGCTCAACGGCGCGATCTTCTGGAAGGCGGACATGGACATCGACTGCGATG